>WNEZ01011009.1_pt1 | contig 12193 bp, 11 predicted proteins | sample 5400521 | NCBI WGS metagenome assembly WNEZ01 (sample SAMN13153339, study PRJNA577476) | soil metagenome | isolation source: 120 cm saprolite under Douglas fir tree site 2 hole 1 replicate 1 | place: USA:California | collected 2015-04-18
TCCTCCAGGGTGAGCGGAGCAACGAACGTCTCCATATAAGCTATCGCGCGAACGCGCTGCTGATGACGATACGCCCAGTCGAAGCCCAAGGCCCCTCCCCAGTCGTGCAGGACGAGCGTCAATGGCTCCGTTCCGACCACCTCATCGATAAAGGCGTCAACGTAACGGGCGTGGCTCGCGAAGCGGTAGCGGTCCGGCTCGGCGCCGGCCGGGATCTTGTCCGAGTCGCCCATGCCGATGAGATCAGGGGCGATCAGCCAGCCGTAACTACCCCCGACGCCCATCGCAAACTTTTTCACCGAAGGGAAGACGATGACGCATTCGGCGTCGTTGAGAAGGTCGGTCGGAAGATTATCCGGGATATCGAGAATCTCTTTCAGGACTTCGCCGCACTGTTCGAGGCGTTCGACTTCTTTCTTGCTCTTTGCCGCGGCCGCCGACACGCAGGCCAGGGCGGCGATGCACAGCATCGTGACAACGTTTTTCATTGGGGGGTTCACATGGCGCCCCGCTTCAGTCATCATCGTGCTCCTTGACAATGATTCGAGGTCGAATGAGCACAACAGAGATATGGATGCGGTCCGAGAGAGGATTCAAAATGTCATCCAGATCGTCGCCCCGGAAGTAGACGTATTCCGTGCGCCCTGGCCAGAAGATGGTGACTTTCGCGCGGTGGTCGGAGATGAAGAAGACATTGATGCGCTCCGGGTAGCGTTCGCCGTTGTGATGCTCGCCGTGATGTTCGCCGTGTTCATTGTCGTCTTCGTTGTCATCGTCTCCATGGTGTTGACGGCGGCGCTCGACAATGACCGGATAGGACTCGACGACCTGGTATCCCGGCTCATTGCGAGGCACCGCAGGCGCGGCGGACTGGAGCCGAGTTAATTCGGTAGGGCTGATGGTGACAGAAGAAACGTGGAACGTGAGAAGCGTCTCGGATGGGAGCATGATCTCCTGGTTTCCGGCCAGGTAGGCGCCAACTGTGCCCGCTCCGGCACCGGCGGCCGCGCCGATCACTGCACCCTTTCCGCCCGCGGCGGAGCCGCCAATCGCTGCGCCCGCAGCGGCGGTGCCACCAACGATCAACAGGTTTCGCTTGGCATGGGAATCGGCTTTGATCGTGAGATCGCCAGTCTGAACCGGGAACAAGCCGAAACGTCCCTGCGCGGTTCCCAAGCTCAGGGTAATCACGGCGGGCCGCTTAAACCAGCCCGAGCTGACCACCTGGGTCACCCGCCCGGTGACATGCGCACCTTGGTCGGCGATGATGCGGTTGCGCCAGATCAGCGGCGAGGCCAACGTGGCGTTGAACGTGTCTCCCTGTTGCGTGCTTCCCGTGCTCAGGGAGTCCACAAGACGAACCGAAACCGTGGAGTTCTGCGCAGTTGCGGTTCCAGGGAAACCAGCCAATAAGACTAGCGCGCCGAGGGGAACCGATGTCAAAAACCATTTCATAGCCAGCCTCCGAGACTCTGGCAGGGATCGCCTGCCGAATGATTAGTTTAGAGAGGGCGGCGGCCGTGCGGAATAGAACTGTCCAAATGTATTAGTAACCGTTTGGAGGCATGCAAGTCGGGGCATTGCGCGGCATTCCATGCCCATGGCCCTCGGAAGCTGCCCGACAGATGTCCGGTAAAGTAACTACACATCCAAGCGCTCGCAGTTTTGGAGAGATGTCTTCGCGGATTGGGGATACCCAGGGCGGCTTTTGATGTAGAATGCGCCGCATCTTTGAGCACAAAAAGAAAACCCAATTTGAGATCACTGCTGCGGACTCACAGGGCCTTCGAAAGAAGAGTGGCGTTCGTATCTTTGCGGCAAGCTCTGGCAGGGGTACCCGTTCTTTTCGCGACATGCCACAACACATGAAGGAGAAGGGGAAATGAAGCCAGCACGGGAGACCCTGGGAAGACAGATTCCGGTGAAGGCTCTTGTCTTGACGATAGTCGGCTTCAGCTTGGCAATCACAACATTGTCGTTCGCCCAAAGCGGAGGCAACGACGGTACCGCGGTGGTGAATACGCTCACCTTCCACGTGAACCGGCAGCGCACCGGATGGAACCCGATGGAATCGGTACTGACGCCCGCCAATGTCTCGGATCCTCGCTTCGGGCCGCTGTGGGACTCGCCTCCGCTGGATTCCGTGACAATCGGCACAGCCCCCTACCCGCCGCATCTGTATGCCACGCCTCTCTATGTGGACAACGTAATGATCACCGATGGCCCCTACGCGGGCCAGCAATTCCGCGCGGTCTTCGCGGCCACCAGTAACGACTATGTTTACGCAATCAATGCCTTCGATGTTGCCGGTCCGCCCGCAATCCCTGCAGGCACGATTCTCTGGAGCAAGAGTCTGGGGCAACCGACAAACTTCGGCTTGGATGGCGGTGTGGCGATGGGCATCTTGAGCACACCGATCATTGACCTTAACGTGACACCACCCACGATATACATCGCCGCTGACGCCACCGACGATTCCGGTCGGGCCTGGAAGGTGTTTGCGCTTGACATCGGAAGTGGCGCGATTCTGGCAGGCTGGCCGCTGGTGATTAATGACGCCAGGTTAGCCCCCATCAATCAAAACGGGCCGGCCAAGTTTCAATCCACCTCCGCAATGTCGCAGCGCGGCGGGCTCAATCTGAGTCCGGACGGGACCACCCTGTACGTGCCGTTCGGCGCCTATGGTGACGGAGGCGCGGGCTGGATGGTCGCCGTGGACACGGTCACGCCAAGCTTGGCAAGCGCGTTTTCCGGAGCGCCCTCGATGATCGCCTTCGCCAACGGCGGAATGTGGGGCTCTGGCGGCCCGGCCGTGGACCTGAACGGATACGTATATGACACCACAGGGAACAGCCCCGACGGTTCGATGGACTCGCCGGGAGTTTGGGGAGAGTCGCTGTTGGTCTGGAATCCTGGAACGCCGCTCAGTTTGGTCGGAACCTACACCCCGTGGAATTATTGCCAGATGGACGCGGCCGACACAGACCTCGGCGGCAGCAGTCCCGCGATCATTCCAGACCTCGATCCTTCTGCGACGAGCACGCCGGGTTTGGTGGCTTTTGGTAGCAAACAGGGGAACGCCTATATCGTTGACCGCAACAATCTGCCGGGAAGACTTGACCAGCGACCGCCTTGCAGCAATGATCCGTCCAGCGACCTGTCACTCATTCCCCCGGATCCTCAACCACAGTTCGGGGTCCCTGGTCCCTTGAACGTATTCGGCCCTTATTCGGAGCGCTTTACCCAGGGCGACAACGCCAAGATGCGGACTACACCGGCATATTTCCGGGCCAACGATGGCACCAATTACATCTTTGTCTCCGGTGCCACCAAGAGCTGCGAAAGTTGCAGGCAGCCCGTGCCGCCGGGCTTGGCACGCCTCCAGATCGTTACCGCACCGGGTCTGCCTGCTTACCTCACTCTCGATGCCATGGACAATTTTTTGAGTCTGTTCAGTCCAGGGCCTCCCATCATCACGAGCAACGTGTCGGACAACCCGATCCTCTGGGTGCTGGACGCCAACGTATATCGTTCCGCATCCCTGGTTGGGAGCAATGTGCCGCACCCGATCCTCTACGCCATAGATGCGACGACCATGCAGCTTCTCTGGCGGAGCTCGCCTAGCCAACTGAACGTGGGAGGGAAGTACAACCATGTGACTGTTGCCAGGGGCGTCGTTTTTGTCGGGACCGACCGTATTCAAGCCTTTGGGCTCAACCCCACCACGCCGCCCTCCGTAGCCGATTCACATCAAGGCGGGCGGCGCGGGACGGATGGTGGTCCCCTATGGCAGGCACTTACGTTACCGGCGCGCACTCGGGCGCATTCTCCGACGCCATTGATGTGAGTGGAAGCCAGTGTAACTTACAGGCGTCCGTGTTCAGCCTCATGCATGACGCCAAAGGGCACACACCTTTGACCCTTAGGGCTCTATAAGCAATGTCTTACGGGACTCCCTGAAGCCGTGCTCTCAGTACTTGTTTGGAAACAGTACGAAAGTTATCTTGCCCTCCTTCGGTCTGGGACCCGACACTTGAAAATAACTCGTTCGGCCTTGGCATCGCGTGAATCACCGATTGCTATGTATGACTTGCCTGCTGTCATGCCTGGGAGATTGACGTTTGACGTCGATGGACTGCCTCGGGCTGCGCATCGATAAGGTAAAACTCATGGAACGCAGTAGAAGCCTAATCTCGAAATGTTCTTTTGAGTTCTCTCCGCACTGGCGACCCGCACCACAGGTTGGGCGAAGCTGGATCTTCCTTTCTTTTCTGTGCGCCGTTTTCCTGATCGGCCAAGCTCGGGCAAACTGTCAGGCCCCGAAAGTGACTCCCGTGAAAGAGGCCACTGACTATCAGGGAAACCAACCCATACCCGGTCGCCTCGGGCAAAGCGTAACCGTTGAGGGTGTTCTCACCGACGGGCCGATCCCCGTGGGCGCTCATGCAAGCCTGGCCGATCTTCAGGACTCCACGGGGGGGATCAAACTCTACAGTCCAACGCGGGTGCTGGTGGACGGCCACATTCACCGCGGCGATGAGGTGCGCATAAGTGGAACCATTCAACAGTATGAAGGCCAAACGGAAATCCTCGTTCAGCATATCGATCGCCTGGGACCCGGCACGCTGCCTCCGCCACGGGATGTCCTTGCCGCTGATATTCTTGGAACTCGTTATCTCGGGCAACTCGTCCGTCTGGAGGGCAAAGTACTTCTTACGAAGAACTCTCTTGGGCAGGGCGAAATAATCCTGAGCGACAGGTCAGGACAAATCCCCATATACGTGGGGAGCCGGTTTTTTCAGGACGCGCAGTTTGCTCGGCGGCTGATCGAAAGAGGCCCGGTTAACGTGGTAGGCATCGCAATCTACTCCCAACCCGGGAAAGGCCCCGTGACGCAATCCGGCTATCGTTTGCTTCCGCGGGATCCAGCTGACTTTGCTTTCCGCCCTGTTCCTCCTTACCGCCTGATCGCAACTGGGCTTGCGTTGATGGCCCTGCTTCTTACTGGGATTTATTTAGTCCTGCGAAAGCGCAGCGCCGAGCGGCGAGCACACGAAATGGCAGTGTTACTGAGCAACTTGAATACATCCGAAGAAGCGCTGCGTCAATCGGAACAGCGCTATCGGCTACTTTTCGAGCGCAATCTTGCCGGAGTCTACCGCAGCACCCTCGACGGACGCATCTTGGATTGCAATGAGTCCTTTGCTCGGATGTTCGGGTATACCTCGCGAGAAGAGATTGTTGGCAAGCCTGGGAAAGCGCAGGAATTGTACGCGAACCCTTCCGAGCGCGCAGGTTTCCTATCGAAGCTTCTAGAAAAGAGGGCTCTGACCAACTTAGAAATTCATCTTCGTCGGAAGGACGGGAGCCCCGTTTGGGTTCTGGAAAACGTAAGCCTGCTCGCCAGCGAGGGTGATTCACCAGATCTTATCGAAGGAACGCTCGTTGACATTACGGAGCGCAAACAACTGGAAGAACGATTCCGGCGAGCCCAGAAGATGGAGGCGATCGGTCTTTTGGCAGGCGGGGTGGCTCACGACTTTAACAATCTGCTCACCATAATCAAGGGAAACGGCGAGTTGCTCCTCGACCGCATCGATCCTGCCCAGCCTCTGCGCAAGAACGCTAACCAAATCAAAAAGGCTGCTGACCAAGCCGCTGATTTGATTCGCCAATTGCTGGCTTTCAGCCGAATGCAGGTCCTCCAACCGAAGGTGCTGGACCTCAACAGTGTCGTGGCGGAGACCGGAAGGATGCTGCCCCGGCTCCTGCGCGAGGACATCGAAGTTGTTCTTCTGCCTGGGGCCTGTTTGGGGCGGGTTAAAGCAGATCAGAATCAGATCGAACAGATCATTCTAAACCTGGCAGCGAATGCCCGTGACGCCATGCCTAAGGGCGGAAAACTGACCATCGAGACGGCCAACGTTGATCTGGACGAAAATCATACGCGTCTGCATCCCGATGTGAAGCCGGGGAAACATGTGATGCTGGCCGTGACGGATACCGGCGCAGGAATGGACACTGAAACCCAAGCTCATATTTTCGAGCCGTTTTTTACCACCAAAGAGGCTGGCAAGGGTACCGGACTTGGCCTTGCCACTGTCTACGGGATCGTCAAACAAAGCGGTGGCTGGATCTGGGTCTACAGCGAGATCGGGCGAGGAACATCGTTCAAGATATATTTGCCAAAGGTCGATGAGATAGTCCAAGCAGACAGCCTAAGCAGATCTCGCACCCGGCCTCCACGCGGAACCGAAACAATCCTGCTAGCGGAAGACCAAGAGGGCATCCGGGACCTGGCCCGGCCATTTCTGCAAAACATGGGCTACAAGGTCCTGGAGGCGAGTGATGGCGAGGCAGCGCTCCAGGTTGCCCGGGAGCATAAAGGTGAAATTGATCTGGTTCTGACCGATCTCGTGATGCCGAAACTGGGCGGTCGCGAGCTAGCGCAGCGCATGGTGCGACTGCACCCCCACGTAAAAGTGCTCTATATGTCGGGATATGCAGAATACGGTACAGCTACGCCTGCCATCTCGGATGATGATGCATTTCATCTGCAGAAGCCCTTCTCAATGGATAGCCTGGCGCGCCGAGTGCGCGAGGCGTTAGACGCAGAACAGTGTGTGGAAGTCCGACCGGAATACCCGAACCGATGAAACACTTGAGAAAGAGACCTCATGCAAAAGAAGTCGCTTCTAATATCCTCGTGGGCTAAGGCATTCTTCGCTATAGTGCTGAGTCTGTGTGCGTTGCAGGCAACCGGACAAGAAGCCCGGAAAGCGCTCTCAATACCAGCGCCCTTATACCCGGAGATCGCGAAACGACTGAACCTAGCGGGCGTGGCGAAAATCGAAGTGGTAGTCGGAACGGATGGACAAATAAAAGACACAAAGGTGATAGGCGGACATCCGCTCCTAGTAGAATCCGCTTTGAAGGCTCTGCGGGACTGGAAGTACGAGAGGGCCAGTTCAGAAACCAAAATTGAGTTAGAATTCAAATTCCAACCGTGACGTCGTTTGTATTTTTCCTATAGATGATCGGTATCGCTGTCATGAGGTGGCCGCTTCCCCCGGAAAGAGTTCGCCGCTGCCGAACTTCAAAAATGCTCAACCACACCGGCGTGGTCCTGAGCGAGACCATCTGCGCTAGTGACGGCGCAATCGGAAGTAATCCACTTGGACCTGTAATGCGTTTACCAGAGAAGTGAAGTGCTACTTCAAATCTCCGATTATCCGACTAACCGGAAAAGTGAAGCGTTTTTTCAAATCTCCGGTAAAGCGATTTACCAGGAGTTAACCAGAACTAAAGCGTTGCCCTACCGCCCGCACTCAGATTGGTTATTTGATGGTTCTTATGCGGGGTCGTTGCGCCACCCGCAATGGCCTCTCGCGTTACTTCGGTCCAGGCGGATGCTGGACGAAGAACTCCCACATCACTCTGGAGGCGCTGATCTCACGGGTTGTGCGCCCAACGATCCATTCCGGCAAGGGCTTGCCGCCTGGCTCAGCGTCCGGTCGAAAGACCGAGCACTCATAACTTTACTTCTCTGGGTAGCCACCGCGAAGTTCGAGAGCCAGTTTGAGCGCTTCAAGGCGTGCGTTCCAATCGGGAGCTTGGAACTTTTGGGTTATCTGCCCGCGATACTTCAAGCATACGGTCTTCGTCGCATCTAGCCGTGGAAGCAGATGTTTTGCTAGCACTCCTTCCAGACTCATTCCCGCTGAGTCCATTGCCTCTGCGGCCCATTCGGCCACTCCACCGCAGCGTTAGACAGCCTTTTTCCAGGGTTATCTTCGGACCGTCTCCGGAACACAAACATGTCGAGAGATTTACGTTGAGCGTCGATGGCACGACCTGTGACCCATCAATTAGATTGATTCTTTCGTTTCCAAAGCGTATCGTTTGGGTGAACAAGGCCGGAACGCCGCAGCCTCTTCTCTAGAACGCAGATCCTCCAGAACGCCGAAAAGTTACCTAATTCACAGGAGGCTGTACCTCAATGCGTAATACTTCGCTCCAAAACAAATCTCTCAAACAAACTCGTAAAGCGAATCATAAGTCGACGTTCAAATCCAGCGCAAACCATCATCATCATAACCCAGCAAAACGGACGCGAAATCGGGTTCCGCCACCGCAGCGGGAGCGGATTTTGCAAAAGCATGTTACAGGGAAAAGTATTATAGATATCAGTAAAGAGGAAAAAAGAAACCGCGAGACGGTGACTAAGATTGTGCGCGGTCCCGAAATGCAAAAACTTGTGCGGGAGATGCGCGAAAGAAGGCTCGGTTTGGCTCCCGACGCTATCGGCGCTGTCCAGCATGCATTGACGGAGCAAAAGGATGGTCGTCTCGGCTATCAACTCCTCTCGAGCATCGGTGTGATTCCGTCGCCAGAGGAAATGCAATTGCTTACGGGCTCTTGGGTAGAAACACAAAGCGATGAAGACGAAAGGGTTAAGAAGGTTCTCGCGGATCTCGTTAAAGGTATCGTCGACCGGGCGCATGTTTATGGGCTACCCATGCCTGAAATAGAAGCGGATCTAAAAAAAGTCGGCGGCCGAATAAATTACGACACGGGCAAAATTGAACCGATCGAGAAGAAAACCGCGACGTGAGAAATGGTGCACACACGCCAGCGGTAAAAACCAAATGCCGTTCGTGACGGGGCGAGGCGCCTGCCATTAACCACGAGTCCTCCATTTAGTTTACGCCCGCCCCGGTTTGGCCGTTAGATCTCCTTCCTTCTGTGACTACAAACGGTTGTACGAGTCATTGATTCGCTGAGGGCGTACGCTTACAATTGACCAGAAGTGGCCCGCAGAGCAAGAGCCGTCGATTCCAGTAGAAGCCGCTTGACACAATACGCCCATTTGGTTGCGTAACAACCGTCAAGTTTGCTCGGTCGAAGGAGCCGACTCTGTTATCTAATCAGCCCTTTCCAGGGTTAGCAGCTTTGGGTAGATTTTTTCAATGTGGGCACACGCAGATCATCGCCAAAGACGATTCCTAAGGGAGTCGCTTCGACTCCGCTGCCGGAGGTCCTGCGACTGGCTCTGAAACCACTTTCGCAATCCAGGGCCGGTTAATTCGCTCCGATCTTCACTCGACTGCTGAATATGCGGTAGTTCGTGAACACGCCGCGACACCAATAGATGTGCTTCTTGTCGCGACCCACTGTAAAAATGGTCAGAGGAACCAGCCGAGGAGGCTCATTCGCTCGCTTGAGCCAACCGTAGGTAAGGACAACCTGATAGTCCTCCCATCCTCGATAGGCCTTCAATTTGTCAGAAAGCTCTAAATGCTCCGACATTCGGATTATGTTCGCATCCTCGTCCGTCCAAACTTCCCCGTAGCATGCGACCGCGACAATCTTGCTGATTGTGAAGAAGCCATAATCTTCGACGGGTTCAAAGGGACACAAGTTATCCTCAACGCTGGCGTAATACTGAAAGACCTTCATCCGTTGCTCGTTCGCAACCGCGTCGGCGGCTTGACGAACTTTTAATCGGAATTCCGTTCCAATCATCTTAGGCAGCTTCGACCATTCGTCAGCCGGAAGCACCCAAATATTCTGACGAGGGTAAGGTACCTTCTCTAACTCTTTCTTGCCGTCGGGATACATGCGGAATCGTTGAGCGCCGTCGATAACCCGGACTTCATACTCTAACTGAGCAGCGGGTTCCTCCCCTCCCGAGCCCCAGGCAAAACTCTGCACAGCGATAAAGTTGCGCATACCATCTGCCAGAAGTTGAGCTTTTTGTCGTAACACGCTGACTTCGTAGGGTTCCTCGGGTCGGCGCTGTAGCCCATCAGCACGGCCTGGTACGAATTTTGAATAGTGCTCAGGGGGTGACACGAATTTTGCATAGAGGTCCGCCGAGACTGGTGAGACATCCTTGGTGGTGGGGAATATTCTCTGTGCTAGGAAGGGCTGTACTTTGCTCACGAAGTCGGCCAGGGTTTGAACCGGCACAGCCAGCGCCGTCGCTTCATTGGCCGCACTCAGAATACCTATAACCTTTTCGGTTTTCCTATCGACGACGATTCCGCCGCTTGCCCCGCTTATGCGAATTGGTTGATCGGCGGACAACTGGTAGTCAAAGGCGAGGAGGCCTGATGTCGTCGGGGCTTTGAATGTCGCGGGGAATCGGGTCAGTTTGCGGGCAGGATTGATAATTCCCTTGGGGTAACCGTAGATGTCTACTTCCTGGCCAACTTGCAGCTCATCGAGACTGAAAGTAAGACCGTGATGATGGGGCAGCGAGTGCCGTAACTCGAAGATGGCAAGGTCCCGTTTCTTGGCATATGGAAGCACGCCCCCGTTCGGGAGGTAGTTCACGGTAGCGCCTTCATCATCCGGACCCGTGGCAAGGTATCGTTGGATAATTTTTTCTCGTTTGATCTTATCTGCCCGCGTGGTCATAGCTACGTGATAATTGGTCGCGATGAAACGACACGCGGCGTCCAGGCAAAAGCCCGTACCGAAGGTAGCATCTATGTCGAGCTTAGGGCCAAGCTTCCCCGAGATACCAAGCTTTGCTGAGGGAGTAAATTTCACCGAGGTAATAGGAACGACGATCTCGCTTAAATCCTGAGTGTGTTCCACCGCGGAAGAAGGCGGGATTGTCGAGGGACTCGGGAAGGCTTTTTGGGCCGCCGCGATGGGTGACAAGCAGGAACATGCGATTAAGATCGGAATGATTTCGCGCAAAATCACCAGATGTCACCGAAATTCTTAAACAGTCGAAACCAGTGATTTGCATACGCTTCTCCACATTGAGCTGCTTAACACAAAGGACTTAGAGACTTACGAAAAGGTGGCTCAACCAAAACGAAACAGATAAGGAACCCATTGCGGGAAAATGGTGCCGATACGAACTTACGAGCAGCACGGCCCCAAGTTCGAGTCCAGGAGAAGTGAGAGTTTTTATATCTGATCGGACCACCTGCTTCTCTCACCTGAATTTCATTCCACAGCGATTCGACAGCCTCATCGGCGCTGCCAAACCCAACACTCACGACCTCGAAGCCTATCTAGGCTAAGTGCTCGCGTGCACAGCCCACTGCCCTCGCCAATCCCATCTTGAAACTCAAACGTGGGTGTCGTTCCGTTTTGGAGTGGAATTGAGCGCCGGGTTGCTACAAGGCCGCATTATTCACGACACAGTAATGAGGTAAAGTTTCTTTCTATATGTAATAAATTGCTTGACATGTACCTAGCGGGTATGTATAAAGCCGTCCTCAATCAGGGCGTTCCGCTCGCTCCATTACCTGTGAGAGGGAAGCTGCGATGGATGACCCCAGGGAACGGGACGCCCTCGTTCTGAGATTGGACCGGCAATGTTTGGCCTGCGCAATAAAAAGTCTGAGGGTGATCCCGAATCGCCAAGCCAGTGGAAGCCGCCAGGAGGGTTGTGGCGGAATTTCCATGTATGCCCGCACTGCCAGGAAAATGGTCGGCGAGGAGCTTTTGAACAACTGAATGCGACACTACCGGTTATTTCGCGTAGCGATGGCGCGTCATACCACCTGGTTATGGGAGACAAACCGATCTCCTACCCAGCGGAAAAAAGTGCGGGACAGTCGGATATGAAGTCAGTGGGTTTTTGGTACCTTCACGAAGCAAATCCTTGCACGGAAACCGTTGTTGTCATTCTGCGTCGGCCTCCCCTAAGCGAATTGAGGCTGCTTCGACATATCGAGACTGTTGCTGACAGGCTCGCTGAGAAACTTCAAAAAAAGTCCAAGCTGCCCTGCCTTTATGAGTTTGACGGGCATCGACTACACACTGCTTGGTAGTGCCGCCCGTGCACAAGATGTTTCTTCCGGGGGAATCTGTGCAGCCGGTGAAGACTCCCCTGTTTTGACATCTCCTGCCGCCGCTTTTCGACACAAGATCGCTTCCTGCGCCAGTCGGATCATCTTCAAGTCTTCTGGGGAATCTTCGGGAATTGCAGCAGAATCGTTGAACGCTTTTATTCCAGCCCATAGCCAAAGGAATCTTTTCAGCGTTGCGGCTCCTCGTGTGGCGAGCTTTTTGGCACATAGGAAGTACTCGGTTCGCTCGTGAGATTGTTTCGTGAGGGCCATTTCCAACACAGCCATCACCAGCCCGTTTGTGTTGGTCATTTGCTCGCATAATTTTTCGAGCTGTTGCCAGGTAGCTTCATCAACGCGGTATACAGCTTCCGGGT
>WNEZ01004465.1_pt1 | contig 12189 bp, 11 predicted proteins | sample 5400521 | NCBI WGS metagenome assembly WNEZ01 (sample SAMN13153339, study PRJNA577476) | soil metagenome | isolation source: 120 cm saprolite under Douglas fir tree site 2 hole 1 replicate 1 | place: USA:California | collected 2015-04-18
TGCTCGACGGGACGATTCCGGTGAACAAATTGCAGAAACAGATGCGTGACATTGTGGCCTCGAAGATTGACTTGAAGCGCTTCGCGCCTCGCGTTGTGGAAGCGGAATAACAATGTCTGAGCAGGAAAAAGAGAAGGAAAAGATCGTCGCGGCTACTGCCACGGCGACCCCAGACGGTTCAGCGCCGGCGCCGAGCGCTCCAGCGAAGACTCCCACGGACGAAGAAGCGGCGCAATATTTTTACGGCGAAGCGCTGGTAGGCTTCGATCCCAGCGAAATTACCGGCAGCTTGATCGTGATTGAAGGCATGGACGGCTCGGGACGTTCGACGCAGATTTCACTTTTGCAGGAATGGCTGGAGTCCGAAGGGTTCGCGGTGCAGACCAGCGGGCTGCGGCGTTCGAACCTGGTCGGACGCGACATCGATGAGCTGCTGGCGAAAAATGCAGTGACGCGGCTGACCCTTTCCTTGATGTACGCGACGGATTTTTTCGATCAAGTAGAACATCGCATTCTGCCGGCGCTACGGTCCGGCACGGTGGTCCTCGCCGATCGCTTTATTTTTACGCTGATCGCGCGCGGCGTGGTGCGCGGAATTAATCGCGATTACATCAGCGGGCTGTATGCGATGGCGCTGCGGCCGCACCTCACGTTCTGGCTGAACGTGCGGCCGGAGACGGCGTTTGCGCGGGAATTCAAGAAGGCCCAGGCCATCAGTTATTGGGAGGCTGGGCGCGATATGTCGCTTTCGCATGATCTGTATTGGTCGTTCATTCGCTATCAGACGATGATCAAACGCGAATTCGAGGTGATGGCTAAACGGCATAATTTCATCGAGCTGGACGGCGAAGCGAGTGTTCCCGAGGTGAACAAGCAACTGCGCCAGCGCATCGCCGAGCAGTTGGGAATTCGCGGCATCAAATACGCACCTTCCGCCGCACTGGCGCACCTCTGGCGGTAAACTCTACCCGTGTCTGAGCCGGTTCACATTGCCGCTATCGATGCGGGCTCGAACGCCGTGCGCCTCTCCGTGGCACGCGCATACTCCGCGCTGGATATTGAGCCGTTGCACAACGAACGTTATTCACTGCGCTTGGGCGAAGGCGTGTTTTTACGGCACCGCTTCAGCGAGGAGCTTTTCAAGAAAGGGGTGAAGGCGTTTCGTCATTTCAAAGAAGTCATGGACGAATTTGGCGTGACGCAGTACCGCGCGGTAGCGACCAGCGCTTCACGCGAAGCGCGCAATCGGGACCCGTTCGTGCGGCAAATCAAGAAGAAGTGCGGGATACAACTGGAAGTGATCAGCGGGGCGGAAGAGTCGCGGCTAGGGCGCGAGGCGGCGCTGGCCGCGCTGGGACCAGAAACGCCTCCGCGGTGTATCGCGGACCTCGGGGGAGGAAGCCTGGAGATAAATATTCTTCGCGACCACGCAGTGGAGCAGAGCGCGCAATTGCCCGTGGGAACGGTGCGTCTGATGACCACACTCAATCTTCCCGGCGTGATTCGTCCGGCACAAGCGGAACAGGTGCGTCGGTACGTGCGTGCGCTCCTGGAATCGCGGCTGCCCTCGCGGCCGAACCTGGGCGAGAGCATCGCGGTGGCCCTGGGCGGCAATGCGGAAACGCTCATGACCATCGCGCCAGGCCCTCGCGAGCATGGCGTGCCAACATTGCAGCTCTCGTTGTTGCGGGAGCGTCTGGACGACATCCTGCGACGCGATGTGCGCGAGCGGATGAAGGCCTACGCGGTGCGGCGCGACCGTGCCGACGTAATGGCTCTAGCGGCAATCACGTTTGTCACGCTGGGCCGCTATTTGAATCTCCGGACGCTGTCGATTCCCGGCGTGGGAATTCGCGAAGGATTGATTCAGGAGATTGCGCGAGAAGCCTTTTCGCGTAAGGAGCCGCACCGATACGACGCGAAGGCGCGGCAATTACTGGTGGGGACGCGGAGCTTCGCGCGGCGCATGGAGTATGATCAGCGCCATGCCGAGCACGTGCGTGAGCTAGGCATTCTGCTCTTTGACAAGCTGCAGCCGATTCATCATTTGCCGGCGGAGTCTCGAGTGCTGTTGGAGGCCGGCGCTCTGTTGCACGATACCGGGCACATGATCAGCCATCGCGGGCACCACAAACATGGAGAGTATCTGGCGCTGAATGGCGATATTCCCGGGCTGGAAGGCCGGGACAGGGCCGTCGTGGCTGCGCTCGTGCGCTATCACAATCGCAAATCGGAGCCAGCTGGGCATCATGTCGCGTACTCTTCGCTGAGCAATAATGACAAGCGAATCGCGCGGCGGCTAGCAGCTATCTTACGCATTGCGGAGGCGCTGGATCATTCTCACAGGCAGCGGGTCACCGACGTGGGCGCAGCGTTCCAGCGTGGCGCGGTTGGTGTGCAGGTCAACGCGCGTGGGGACGCGGCCGAAGATTTGCGCGACGCGAATCGCAGCGCGGAGCTGTTCGAAAAAGAATTTCATGTGCGAATGTATTTTCGGCAAGCGGGGGCTGGGCGCTTGCAGGCTTAGGCAAAGGCTGACGAGTTTGTAAGGGACTTTGCGCCAGTCGCTTCTCCAGCCCCGGTGGTGACCTTATTCCGGTCATTCCATTTCAGGGGAGGATGCCTCTCATGCAGCTTTACATTGTGCGCCACGGCATTGCTATCGATCGCGAAGACGCAAAGTCGCCACCGGAGGCCGAGCGGTTCCTGACCGAAGAAGGCATTGAGAAAACCACCCTCGTGGCCAAGGGCATCGCGGCTTTAGGGAGCGGCGCGGACTTATTGGTGAGCAGCCCCTATGTGCGCGCCATGCAAACGGCGGAAATCTTTGCAAGCGCATTGGATTATGCACAGCAGAAGATTGGCAAGAGTGAAGCGCTCTTGCCGGGCGCGGAGCCTGGGGCGTTTTTCCGCGAATTGGCCAGGCAAAAGGAAGTTTCAACGGTGTTTTGCTTCGGGCATGCGCCGCACGTCGACGAGTTGGTCGCCGCAGCAGTGGGCGTGAAGCACCATATTACGGAGATGAAGAAGGCTGGAGTGGCACTGGTCGAACTGAAGCGCGTATCGCCGCCGAGCGGCCAATTGGTGTGGCTGGTTACGCCAAAGCTTGTGCGTAAGTCAGCGAAGTAGCAAAACCTTGTGAAACAAGCCAGGTATGGAACTCGAGGGCAGGGAAAAAGAACTGGTCCACAACTGGCCCATGCGCCAGTTTCGGCGCGCTTGCCACCGGCGTAGCCTTTAAGGTGCAGCTAAAAGGTGGAGCTATGGGCGATTTCAGCGATTGGTTGCAGAATAACTTGGTTGATTTGGCGCGTTTGGCGGTGCAGTGCGCCATTTTGGCGACCGTGGTGTCCTATGGGCGCAAACTGCTGAAGACACTGCGGGCTTCGCAGGAGCAAGTGGGGGCACTGCTGAAGCTGTCGGTCTCAGACACGGCGGCACACGCAGCTGCCGAGACGATCGCGCAACCCGAGCCTTCCCTCGAAGCCCAAACCTTTTCGTCTCTTCTACCCGAGCCGCTGCACGCTCCCAGCGCGGCGTCGTCGCGGAGCAGCTACACAGAGCGGGAGCACAGCCTTGCGGGACGAGTCCTCCGCGAGCCGGCGGGCGCGAGTGCCGTGGCCGTGGAAGAACCGCCTTCGTTTACACCTTGGGTAGCCGCGCCCGGCATGGAGCCGCAGCACGCGGAAGCGCGGGCGCCCCAATTGATGGCTCCTTCCGCCAACGGCGTCGCAAGTTGGCTGCAAGCGCCGATGCGGCGTCCGGGTGTCAGCCCGTGGCGCAAGGTAGTTCGATGGCTGCAGGCTCCTGCGGGCAACTGAGAGACGTTTGTTCGTTTTCAGTGTTCAGTTTTTGCTTGAATAGTCGCGCTCCGTTTTTCCAGGTTGCAGGAAAAGAAACCCCTCCTGTCTTAGCGTCTCTCCTGTGCTGCAAATTTGCCTTCGTCCGCGCCTAGCTCGAGGCGCCCACCGCGGCGCCGGCATTAACCTCGCGCGCGATGCGCCCAAGGGTTTGCACGCCCTGGAGGATACCGGAAACGGCCTTGCGCAGTTCTGGATCGCCCTGCGGCGGAACAATTTTGATGTGGCCATTGGAATCGATGGTGACAAGCGGGCCGTCGGCGGCTCCGAGAATGACCCTAACCGACTTGCCGTTCTCCTCGGGAATATGCAAAAGCACCGCGGACTTGTTGACTACTTCAAGAGAAATAGGCATGAGTGCTCCCTTCTTCCTGTTCCTGCCAGAAAATGGCATTGCGTCGAGGCGACGCCCACCGGGATAGTGAAGTTGGAGCGAGAAAAGTTTCAGTGTGCGGCAGATTTTCTTGCCTGCCCGTTCCGCGAAACCATTAGTATTTGGCCGCGCCATCTGATAAAGAGCGGTGCAGGAGGCAGCCAACATGGATACTCTTCCCGCAAGCGAAAAATCGGGACCGTCTCACGTAGATGCGGCTCTTCTACTGATCCGAATCGCAGCCACGTTGGCGTTTCTTTACCACGGCGGCGGAATTCTGTTTGGCGCCTTTGGGGGGCCAGGCCCGGTGCAATTTGCCGCGTTCCTGCACGCGCCCGTGGCTGTGGGCTATCTGGTAGGCTTGGCCCAAGTAGCAGGAGGCTTAGCCATCCTGACCGGCATTCTGATTCGCGTTGGATCCGCATGCGTTATTGTGGTGATGCTAGGCGCGATCTTTTTGGTGCATCTGGCACACGGATTCGACATCAACAAGGGCGGACTGGAATACGCGCTGACGCAATTGCTCATTGCCCTGGCGTTGCTGCTGACCGGAGCGGGGAGATACTCATTGGCGGCCGCGTTGCCGGCCTCTCTTCGAAAACTCTGAGCCAAGAAGAAAAAGCCCTGCGAGAATTGGAAGTCGCGCAGGGCTCATGAAAAAAGTTTGTGGATGAATGCGGTCGTTACCGCTTGTGGCGAATTTCCAGCGGATCGACCAGCTTGAAGGTTAGCGGCGTCTCCGCAGGAAGCTTGATGTCGCGGTTGCCGGTGAGCCCGGCGCCGCCCGTGCCGGCTGCCGCACCGATCAACCCGCCAATAATTGCGCCTTTGCCGCCGCCGGCCAAGCCGCCGATGAGCGCGCCGCCGCCTGCACCTCCGCCAACCATCGCGGCCGTGCGCTTACCTTTGCCCTTGCTGGTTTCCGTAGGGGAGGTGGTGTGCACCTCGTGATCTGTTCCATTGACCTCGATGCTGGTCAATGTGAGTTCTAGAGCCGCGCCGCCTTTGAACCGGCCTGCCGGCTTGGCATCCTTGACCAGACCGGTAGCGCGCGCGCCCTTGGGAATGGCCGTCTTGCCGTCGACTTCGATGGGCTGGCTGACGGTGGCCGCGAAAGTCTGGCCCGGCGTGCTGATCTTTGACCCAACCGCCTCATCCAGAACAACGGTGATCACCGTGTCTGCCGGTACCACGACGGGCGGCTTGGGGCGAGGCACCTCAGCCTTCGGCGTTGATTTTGCAGGTTCCGAGGCCGGTGAGGACGAGTTCGCATCCGTCGCGGAGGATTGCTGTTGGTCGGCGGATTTCTGGCAGCCGCCGAGCAGAAAAATGGAGCCGAATGCACACAGAAACACAGTTGCGAGAGAGCGCTTCATGCACAACCTCCGATGGGAGAGGGCTACTAACAAGATACTACGAAAGGACACGAAGTCAATTTGCGGGTGATGAATTGCTAGGAGACTCGAGCCTCGGCACATTCCTTTGTACTTCCTATGCCCCATGGCAAACGAATGCGACGACAGAACTATTGGAGAACCCATTCGCCGGTCTTCTCGACAAATCGAAATGCATAGCGCGGGTACGGCGTCTCAGTGGCTTCGGAGCGTACTACGCGAGCCGTGCCAACCAATTGTCCTGCTCCGGTGCGCAGGAAAACTTCGACAATCGATCCAGGTTGTAGGGGTGCGACGCAGCCGCATAGAAACGCGCTCAGACTGACATTCTCAGTGTGCGTAAGTTCCTCGAAAGATTTGCCGTTTGTATCGGTTCCGCGCAACTTCAGCGGAGCTCGTAGGCGCACCCGCACTTCGCCGCGTCGTTCCGGACGCTTCGCGTGCAACACCTCGGCTAATCGAGAGCGCAAGGCGTCAAAGTCGATGGGCTTTTCAAAGTAGGCAGTGGCCCCAAGTTCCTTACAGAGTGCCTTGGTTGTCGAACCGGCTTCGCCACTGACAATGAATACCGGAGTCAATTGTGTCGATGTGAGTCCGGTAAAGGTGCGGCACAGCTCGAAGCCGGAGAATCGCGGCATTCTCAGGTCCAGCAGGATGGCAGAAGGTTTGTTCTGCATCGCCAGAGCCAGACCTTGTTCCGGGTCTCCTGTGTCGATAACCTCATAGGTGTCCGAGAGATTCAGTCTGAGCAGGCGGCGCATCGCTTCTTCATCATCGATCACCAACAGTTTTTGCATTGCGTGGGGTCTCCTATCGTTTACGGCTGGCCTCTTGTCCTGCGAACACGGGAACAGAAGTGCGCACCTCCCGCTTGAATTCCCCGCGATTTGCGTCTAGAAGTTCGCGCACTTTGCGAGTGAGGCTTTCTTCCGTGAACGGTTTGTGCAGCAGGTGTGCGCCGGCTTCCAGTACGCCGTGGCCGACGATAAAGCTGTCGGTGTAGCCGGACATGTAAAGTACTCGCATCGCGGGTTGGGTAGCGGCCAGACGTTCTGCCAGGACGCGGCCGTTGATTCCCGGCATGACAACGTCGGTGAGCAACAAGTGAATTGGCCCTGGGTTCTGCTGCGCCACTTGGAGAGCTTGCGCGCCATCCGCTGCTGCCAACACGTGATAGCCGCTGTCCCGGAGAAACATATCTGCGAGCTTGCGCAGCGACTCCTCGTCCTCGACCAACAGAATGGTCTCGGACCCGCGGACGCTCACGGGAGGGTCATTGCGGAGATCTGGGGTGGCAACAGCGTGTGCCACGCGGGGCAGATAAACCGAAAAGGACGCGCCTTTTCCTTTCTCGGAATCCACAGCAATGTAACCTCCGCTCTGCTTCACAACGCCGTAAACGGTCGCCAATCCCAGACCAGTCCCCTTGTCGCGCTCTTTCGTAGTGAAGAACGGCTCAAATATTTGCGATTGAATCTCCGGGTCTATACCCGTGCCGGTGTCCGTAACGCGGAGCATCACATAGCTGCCCACTCGGGAGCCCGGATGGTCATGGGTGTACGCGGTATCGAGGTCCATGTTGGCAGTCTGGATTGTGAGCTTACCGCCGTCCGGCATAGCATCGCGGGCATTGACCGCCAAGTTCATGACCACTTGTTCGACCTGCCCAGGGTCGGCTTTCACCTGGGCGAGCGTTGAGTCGAGCGCCAAAGTCAAAGCAATATCTTCGCCGAGCAAACGCGGAAGCATCTTTTCCATGTCCGAGACCAGCGCATTCAGGTTGAGGACTACCGGCTCCAGCACTTGCTGCCGGCTGAATGCCAAAAGTTGCCGCGTCAGGGAGACGGCGCGCTGGCCGGCTTTATCGATCTCCTCGGCGTGTTCATAAAGCGCGTGATCAGGCTTCAAGCTTCGCTTCAGCACTTGGCTGTAACCAAGGATTACCCCGAGCAGATTGTTGAAATCGTGCGCGATCCCCCCGGACAGTCGCCCCACCGCCTCCATTTTCTGGGCCATACGAAGCTGCCGCTCCAATACCCGCCGCTCCGTTACGTCTTCGGCGAACAGTTCGAGAAAAGCGACGCGACCGCTTTCGTCTTTAATCGGCCAGCCGCTGCACCGCACCGTGATAGGGGCCCCATCTTTGCGTTTCCATTCCACTTCCACATCATTGAAATTTTCCTGCCGAAGTAGCAGTTCGGTGACTCTTTGATGATCGAGCGGATTGCGATAGATTTGCGTAGCCAGGTTGGCTTGCAGCAATTCCGCTTTCGAGGCATAGCCCAGGATTTTTTGCAGCGCCGGGTTCACCAGCACCAATTCTCCCGACAAGCTTGCCCGGTAAATTCCGTAGGGCGCGTCCTCCACTACACACCGGAAGCTCGCTTCCGATTGCCGCAACGCCTCCGCCGCTCGTTTGCGCTCGGTCACATCGCGATTGACGATCACCAACTGCTGCGGCTCGCCTTTGGCGTTGCGGATAACACTGGCCGTCGACTCCAGCACGCGCCAGGTCCCATCTTTGTGGCGTATGCGATACTCGAGGGGACACCCTACGCCGGTGCGCCGAGCCTCGTCCGACGCTAGCCTTACACTGTCGCGGTCGTCGGGATGGATCTGCTCGAGCGAGGATGATTTTCTTAACTCGTCAGGCGAATAGCCCAGCACTTTTTCGTAAGCTAGGCTGTTGAAAATGCGCTTACCTTCCATATCGACAACGGCAATCATATCCGCAGCATTCTCGGTGATCAGCCGGAACAGTTCCTCCCCCTCGATGAGTCTGCGGCGCATGCGGTGAATTTGAAGCTGCTGATACAGGGTATAGATGTCAAAGATTAGGACCAGCGCAATGAGCCCCTGGACGGTTTGCGGCAAGCCGGACATGAGGTCTTCTTGTTCTCGAAGCAAGAACGAGGCTAGGCCCACCGTCAGCAGCAACGTAACCAACACGGCAGCGATCCAGAGAAACCACTCCCGCCGTTCGATCCGGCCGATATTTATGCCGATGGTTTGGGTTGCCACAAGGCATCTCAGCTTTCAGGAGCGCTCTGCAGGCGCGGAGAGGAAAGTTGTAATTCTCTTGGCGGAGGAAATTCGGGGGTTGGCGCGGAAGGTCGATGAGATAGAACCACAACTGAATTTATGAGCTTGGTTGCGGCTTCGGCGCGGATGGATGCCCAGGCCTCTTCCGGGATGCCGAGAAACGCGTCAGCGACTACCGAATCGAACAGTTTTCCAGATTCGCGCGCGATCACGTCCCGAGCCGCAGAGAACGGAAGAGCGGCGCGGTAGGGCCGGTCGGACGTGATGGCATCCAGCGTGTCAGCCACGGCAAAAATCCTGGCGCTTATAGGAATCTCATCGCCGCGCAGCCCGCGCGGATAGCCGCTTCCATCCCAACGTTCGTGGTGGGTCAGAATAAGTTCGGAGGCCTCCGCGAGGAAGGGAATGCCTTTTACCAGTTCATATCCAATCACCACGTGACGTTGCATTACGCCGCGTTCCTGATCGTTGAGTGCCCCTGGTTTGAGAAGAATACCGTCAGGAGTGGCGAGCTTTCCGATGTCGTGCAGCCACGCACCCATGGCTATGTTGTTCAGCTGATCTTCCAATCCTCCAAGCGTGATGGCGAGTTTGATCGAATACCAGAGCACGCGCCGGGCGTGACCGGCAGTGGCGCCATCCCGGAGATCAATGGCGCTCCCGAGTGCCTCGAGGGTCGCGGAATAGCTCCGCTCCAACTGGCTCATGGCGTTTTCGAGTTGCTGCGTGCCCTCCGCCACCATCGATTCGAGGTGCCGCCGGTAGTTTTGTACTTCTCGTTCAAGTTGTTTTTTCTGGAGCGCACGTCTCAGGCTGGCTAGCACTACGTCCATGTCGAATGGCTTCAGGAGATAGTCATCTGCTCCCTGCTTCATCGCTTGCACTCCAACGCGCACGTCGGCGACACCGGTGGCCATCACAAAGGCCATATCCGGATATCGACGGTGAACCTGTTCTAAGAGGTCCATTCCGGAAGTGGGGCCCATTCGCAGATCGGAGATTACTGCATTAAAAGCCTCGTTCTGGAGCTCGTCCAAGGCCTCTTCTGGGGTGGATACGTGACTACACTTGACTCCACCCTGGGTCAACATTACCGCCAACATTTTGCGAACCGACAGCTCATCGTCCACAATCAATACTCGAACACTATCGCATTCGATGGTCACGATTTCCTTGCGCTTATCCTCTTCTGCCGCAGACAGATTCAGCCGCAGACAGAAAGTGTTTTCTTGCACGAGGGGAGCCAGCTCTCTCCCGCCATTTTCGGGTGAAGTGTTGCATCTTCAGAGGTTTACCGGGACTCACGGGGAGAGCAGGACCGAGTCCTTGAGCGGACTGTTTCAAAGCAGGACGAACGTATCGTTGTGGGACGCCAATACCGTCCGTTGCTTTGGCTATTTTTTCCGTCCGGCTTGCGCTTTTATGTCGAACCAATGCCGCGACCTTGCCACCCAACGGCGTTGGTGCCGCTTGCGCCAACATCCCCGCAACGCCTACTTGACACCTCTGCGGTGGGCGGTGACACTGCACTATCCCCTTCCAATTTTGTGTCTCCGAGTGTGTCGATGCGTATCCTTGTCGCAGAAGATGATGCGCCGCTGGCGGATTTCTTGCGCCAGCAACTCCTTCAGGAACAGTTTGCGGTGCAGTTGGCGTCGAACGGAAATGACGCGCAGCGCCTCGCGGCCGATCAATCCTTTGACCTTGTGATTCTCGATCTGAATCTGCCTGGGACAGGCGGCCTCGAGGTCCTGCGCGGCATCCGCTCAAGGAAGCCGGACCTGCCGGTTGTCCTGGTCACCGCGTCTTCGATGGTGGAGGAACGTGTGCGGGGACTGGACGCCGGCGCGGATGACTACGTTGCGAAGCCTTTTGCCTTCGCTGAATTAGCGGCCCGAATTCGCGCCGTGCTTCGCCGCAGGAATCGTCCGGCAAATTCAGTGCTGACCGTAGCCGATCTGGCCCTGGACCGCGTGAACCACACGGTGCAGCGCGGCGGACGGGCCATCGAGCTCAGCCCGAAGGAGTTTGCGCTGCTGGAGTTCCTCATGCGCCACGCCGGACAGCCCGTGGCACGCACGGCGATCATTGAGCAGGTCTGGAAATTGAATTTCGGTACCATGACCAACGTCGTGGACGTCTACATCAACTACCTTCGCCGGAAGCTGGATGCTGGTGCAAGCCATCCGCTGATCCTCACCATTCGCGGGGTAGGCTACCAGATTGGTAGCAATGGCCATCTTCCCTCGTAACGCCTTAAGAATGAAGCGAATACGGTGATTCTGACCTCCGCTCTGGAAAGGCAGGGTCGGTGATAGTATGTCATCTACTTCGTTCCCGACGCCTTAGGCTCATTTTGAGAGGTGCCGTAGCAACTTATTTTCCATGGAAGGGTTCTACTCCTTGGGAGTAAGGTCCGCAAGATGCGGCCCGGGCTCCCATCGGCCATTCGTCAATCTGTTCCCGGCCGAGGACAGGGGAAAGAAATCATGAAGTCCACCTATACCGGTAAAAGCAGGACCCACCTGCTGATGGTATTGACCGGTTTGTTGCTTTTCATCGCGCCGAAGGCGCGGGCCGACCAGGGCGATCCGCCATCGCGCGTTGCGCGCATCAGCTATCTAGACGGCAATGTCTCATTTCAGCCCTCCGGCACGGAGGACTGGGCCGCAGCAGCCAAGAATCGCCCCGTCACTATCGGCGACAAGCTTTGGACCGACCAGGATTCCCGCGCTGAGCTACAAGCGGGGCAAGCCTCTTTGCACCTTGGCAGCATGACCGCCCTTTCCTTTCTCAATTTGGACGAAAACATCACGCAGATGCGCATCGCCGAGGGCGCGCTGAATTTCCGCGTTCGCGAACTGCGGGAAGGTGACCTGTACGAGGTCGATACCCCAAACCTGGCGTTTACGGTTAAAGAAGCCGGCGCGTTCCGCGTCGACGTGAACGAAAACGGTGACGGCACACGCATCACTGCGATCCGTGGTGAAGGCGAAGTCACCGCGGGCGGCAAGACCTATGAAGTTCACGCCGGCGAACAGGCGGAATTCAGTGGCGTCGACAATCCCGAATATCACGTGACGAGTGCTCCGGCTCCCGATGATCTGGACCGCTGGGCCGCAGATCGCGACCTGAAGGAAGAGCATTCCGCCTCCGCGCGCTATGTCTCGCGCGACGTTCCTGGCTATTCTGATCTCGACGACTATGGCAACTGGCGCGAAGAGCCCGACTATGGTCCCGTGTGGTATCCGTCTGAGGTAGCCGTTGGTTGGGCGCCATACAGCTATGGTTACTGGAACTGGGTCGGCCCGTGGGGTTGGACCTGGGTGGACTACGCTCCCTGGGGGTTTGCTCCGTTTCATTATGGCCGCTGGGCATTTGTCGGCGGCGCTTGGGGCTGGTGCCCGGGACCCATCTTTGCAAGCCCATTCTACGGACCAGCATTCGTCGGCTTTATCGGCGGGGGCTTCGGATTTGGCTTCGGTTTCGGTGGCGGAGTCGGCTGGTTCCCGCTTGGCTT
>WNEZ01005297.1_pt1 | contig 12189 bp, 7 predicted proteins | sample 5400521 | NCBI WGS metagenome assembly WNEZ01 (sample SAMN13153339, study PRJNA577476) | soil metagenome | isolation source: 120 cm saprolite under Douglas fir tree site 2 hole 1 replicate 1 | place: USA:California | collected 2015-04-18
GCAGGTGAAGCCATCTGAGAAGTAGGAATGCGCTTCAGGGTATCCTCACCAGTCAGTTCGTCCACATACTTATCCCAATGGGTAGTCACGATGGGCAACCTGGCGATTACTGCCGCCTGCATGGCTTCATCTATTAACGATTGAAGTGTATCCTCGGCCGCCTCCATGACAGTTACCAATGCTGGCAGTGGAAATGTGCGGCCAAAGAGCGAGGCGACGCGCAAAAGTTCCCGGCACGATGGGCTTAATCCCTGCAAGCGTTGCCCTACCGCCAGCACAAGGCTTTCAGGTAGTCCCGGCCCGAAAACCTGTGTCGTTCGCCACACGCTATCACGCAGGATAAGCTGGCCGTTGAGGGTAAGCATGCGTATTAGCTCTTCCAGGAAGAACGGGTTACCTTCGGCTCGGGAGAGCAGAGGTTGGGCCACGGCCTCGGAAAATGTGCCTGGAAGGAGCGCGTGCAGGTGTTGTTCAGCAGTTTCTGCGCTGAGCGGGCCGAGTGGGAGGAAAAGCAGCAAGCCCTGGCGCATCAATTCGCCCAGTGCTCGTGCAGCGGCAAGGCCTGCGGTTGTTGACACAACGCTATCGCCTGCTTCTGTACGTTCGCTGAACGTGCCGGGTGGACGCGTTACTCCGGCCAACGCGACATGGCTGCTATGCAAACGCACCGTGAGGTACATGGTTAGTTCCAGGCTGGCGCTATCTGCCCATTGCAGGTTATCGATGCTTAACAGTACCGGACAATCCATCGCCATACGTTCCAGCAACGTCGCCACGGCATCGAAGATCCGGAACTTCTCCTGGTCAGGCGAAAGGATTTCCGGCGTAATGGTTACACGAACCATCCTAGGAAGTTCGGGAAAGAGGCGAGCAAGTGATGCTACAAGCGGAGTACCGGTCAAAGAAATCGGGTCACCTGTGTATGAGCGCGATTCATCGAGCCCCACAAAACGATGCAATTGTTCTATAGAAGATGAACGAAGGACAGGACGGAGCGCTTCGATAAAAGGTAGGTAGGGGAACGAGGCTCCTGACGCGTAGGTGCGTCCCTCCAGCAGACGGAATCCGCGTGTCCTCGCTTCTATGCACATTTCAGCCAGCAAACGAGTCTTGCCTACACCCATATCGCCGCTGATCATCAGAGCACGCGCTCCCACCGGCCGGTTGAGCGAGACGGTATCCAGCAATGTGCAAATAAGCTGCATCTCCGTGTCACGTCCTACCAATGGTAAGGTGTTCGTCAGTAGTTCTAATCCTGAAAGAGGATCAGCGTATGGTGCCTGCATAGTAACTCCAAGCTGTCAATGTTTCTGGTCATCCAAAACCATTATATCTCGTTGTGCTCTCTGCTTTGACAGCCGTGGCATAATATCATGATAGACGAAGAGGGCGTAATAGACAAGTAAGAATGGTACGTCGAACAAGAAGTAGATCCAGAAAGAAGGCGAGGCATTCAGCCACAACAGATGATAGAGCAAGGCCCCTGCGACGAGCGTACCGTAGACCGTGGCTACGATGGCCAGCGCACGTACACGTGCCCATTCATGTTCTGTAGCAAGCCAGAAAGCACCGGCGCTATTGCCGATAATGATAGCGCCGATGAAACGATCCAATATGGCAGGGATACTTGTGGGCCAGAGTGGAAGGTGCAGTTCGGGCAAAAAGAAAAAGCCTAAACCTACAAGTAGATTGACAACTCCTGCAAGGAATGCCAGCGCACGCTCTAGCGGGCTAAAAGAGAGATGATTCATGGCTCTGTGACTCTCCTTTCTGATTATGTGACACAACGATTATACTACAGACATTGGATAAATAAGTACTAATCCTTAGAGGCAGAATCTGTGAAGATTCATCTGCAGCTGGTGTACCTGGCGGGGTGCACTCTCTCCCTGCCCCGGCGGGCGACCACGAGGGTCGCCCGCCGGGGCAGGGAGAGAGGCGGGGCAAACCTCGCCAGGTATACCTGATTATTCTCAGGAGTCACTCATGCTAAACGTCAATCACTATTCATCCATTTTTACCATACAGGATGCCAGCCATATCGCTTTTGAATTATATGGCCTGCGTGTCGAGGCCTGTACTTTGCCAGGCGAGCGCGATTATAATTTCCATCTCAAGACCGAAGCAGGGCAAGAGTTCGTGTTAAAGGTGGCACCCTCGGGTGAGCGGAAGGAGTTGCTGGACCTGCAGAACAAGGCACTGGAGCACCTGGCCGCACACGACCCTTCGCTCGCATTGCCGCAGGTGTGCATAACAGCGGCGGGCGAGAAGATCACGGAGATTACAAGCGCCGCCGGCACGAAACATTTCGTGAGGATGCTTACCTATGTGCCTGGCAAACTCTTCGCGGAAACCAGACCTCATGCACCCGAACTGCTGCACAGCCTGGGCAGCATACTGGGCAAAATGGATCACGCGCTGCAAGACTTCTCGCATTCTGCCGCGCAGCGCACGTTGAAATGGGACTTGCCAGGAGCGCTTTGGATCCGCGATTACCTCCGCTACATCGAGCAGCCCGAGCGGCGAGGCATCGTCGAGCACTTTCTCTCGCAGTTCGAGACGCAGGTGCTACCTGTATTGCCTGCATTGCGCAAGTGTACCATACACAACGATGCCAACGATTACAACGTCCTCGTGGGCGATGCTGGCGCTGGAGTCATTGGCGCGATTGACTTTGGTGACGTGGAGAATACGTACACCGTCTGCGAACTAGCCATCGCCGCTAGCTATGCGATGCTGAACAAAGCTGATCCACTCACGGCTGCTGCGCATGTTGTCGCAGGCTACCACGAAGCATTTCCTCTCAGCGAGTCGGAACTAGAAGTTCTCTATCCATTGATATGCACCAGGCTGTGCATCAGCGTAGTCAACTCGGCATACCAGCAGAAGATTGAGCCGCATAATGAGTACCTGACCATCAGCGAACAGGCCGCGTGGACTTTGCTCGCGCAACTTGTGGATGTGCACCCCAGGCTGGCTCACTATACATTTCGTCACGCGTGCCAGTTACCGGCATGTCCGAATAGCGATGCGCTTGTACAATGGCTGGAAAACAACGGAGATAAGATCGGGCACATCGTGGAACCCGATTTGCGTGTCGCCAACAAGGTTATCTTCGATTTGAGTGTTGGCAGCCGCGAACTGGGCAACCTGGTGGAGTTGTCTGATGTTGAATCGTTCACTCGCCGTCTTTTCGATAGGATGAAAGACGCGAAGAGCAGCGTGGGCATCGGCAGATACGACGAAGCGCGCCTGATTTACACCGGCGACCAGTACAAGTCGGAAGGCAACAATGGCCCCGAATGGCGCACTATACATCTTGGCCTCGACGTGTTCATGGAGGCTGGTTCGCCGATCCTGGCTCCGCTGGACGGCATTGTTCACAGTTTCCGCAACAATGCCTCACCGCTTGACTATGGTCCGACGATTATTCTGCAACATGCTGTCAAAGATGAAGACAGACAATTGACGTTCTTCACCTTGTACGGTCATTTGAGTGTCGACTCGCTCGATGGCCTTTACGAAGGTAAGCACGTTGCTCAAGGAACGCCTCTCGCCAGCATGGGTACTCATGAAGTCAACGGCGGCTGGCCGCCGCATCTTCATTTTCAAATCATCATGGATATGCTAGACAGGAGGGGCGAGTTCCCCGGAGTAGCACGACCTGGCCAGCGGGGCACCTGCTTGAGCCTGAGTCCTGATCCGAATTTGATCGCACGCATTCCCACAGAGTGTTTCCCTGCGGATGGACTGAGCGTCGAGCAGGTCCGACAAGTAAGGGCAGAGCGTATTGGCAGATCATTGAGTATCTCTTACCAGAAGCCGCTCAAGATTGTGCGCGGCTGGATGCAATATCTCTATGACGAGGATGGTCGAGCCTACCTGGATGCGGTCAACAACGTGAGTCACGTTGGTCACTGCCATCCACGCGTGGTCAAAGCGGGGCAGGAGCAAATGGCTGTGCTTAATACCAACACGCGCTACCTGCACGACAACCTTGTGCGCTACGCCGAGCGACTCTGTGCTACACTGCCGGAGCCGCTAAGGGTATGCTTCTTTGTATGTTCGGGCAGCGAGGCAAATGAACTGGCGCTGCGACTGGCTCGGACGCACACACGGCAGAAAGATATGATTGTGGTTGATGCCGCGTACCATGGCAACACAACGAGCCTCGTCGAGATCAGCCCCTATAAATTCGATGGGCCGGGGGGTGCGGGCGCAGCAGCGTACGTCCACAAGGTCCCTATGCCTGATGTTTATCGTGGCGAGTACAAGAGGACCGATCCGCATGCTGGCGAGAAGTATGCGCGATACGTTGAGGAAACCATCCGGCAGATCCAGCAGGACGGGAGCAAAGTGGCGGCCTTCATCTGTGAATCACTGTTGAGCTGCGGCGGCCAAATTGTGTTGCCTGAGAATTACCTGAAGGAAGCGTACCGCCATGTGCGAGTTGCGGGAGGACTCTGCATCGCCGATGAAGTGCAGGTTGGCTTTGGGCGGGTCGGCACGCACTTCTGGGGATTCGAGACGCAGGGGGTGGTGCCGGACATCGTGACGATGGGGAAGCCAATTGGTAACGGGCACCCGCTTGCAGCGGTTGTGACGACGCCCGAGATTGCGGCTTCGTTCAACAATGGCATGGAGTACTTCAATACCTTTGGAGGAAATCCTGTTTCGTGCGCGATCGGGCTAGCGGTGCTCGACGTTATCGCTGAAGAGCAATTGCAGGCGAACGCGCTTAGAGTGGGCACGTATTTGATGGATGGTCTGCGCGGGTTGATGGAGAAGCATTCCTTGATAGGTGATGTGCGGGGTTCTGGGCTCTTTGTAGGCATTGAGTTGGTGCTGGATCGCGAGACATTAGCGCCTGCCGGGGCACAGGCGGCGTATATCGCGAACCGCTTGAGGGAACGCGGTATCCTGTTAAGTACGGATGGGCCATTTCATAATGTGCTGAAGATTAAGCCGCCGATGGTGTTTACTGAGGAGAATGCGGATTTTTTGGTGGAGACGTTGGATGAGGTGTTGGGGGAAGATTCGGCGAGAGGATGAGTGGCTGCGATTATGAACTTTAACGAAAGAACAGGGATCTTGTGAACGGACGCGGCACCCTCGTAGGGCCCGATGTATCGCGGCCACCACCGATGTATCGGTCAAACGGAGGGTCAACTCTATCCCGGTTAATGTGTTAAAACTCATTATCGCAGCCCTACAAACTGTCCAAACGCCCCTATAACATCAAATCACCGACAACGTCTGCCCATCGGTCATGGCCTGGGGGCCGGCATGTAAGGCCCCACCTCCACCATCGAAAGGGGTGCCGGGTATATTGGGGTTATTCAACACCTGGCGTGCGGCTTTCACACCGTCGAACCACATCCCAACGTGCTCCAATTGGATGCCGGAGGCGTCACCGGACTGGTCGGCAGAGGTAATGGCCGATTTGCGTGCATCAGCGGCGAAGGCTACGAATGTAATCAAGTGAAAGATGGATTCGGCGCTGCCATCTCCACGGGTGATTACGTCCCCTACGTATTCCGCGTGCCCAAAGGGCTTGGCGGAAAGTTCTGTGAAAAAGAACGTAAACTTCTGGTTGGGCGGCATCTTTTGCACGTCAACGATTACCGTGTCGAAGTCGTTGGTTTGCGGATTGCCCTGTAAAACCGTGACCAGGGCGGTGGCATTCGGGAAGAGCGGCTTGATACTTGCCGGGAAGAGTGGGAACTGAATGATCAAGGTGGGAGCGGCGGATGCGAGCACTTTGACAGTTGGTGCAACCTGTCCCTGGGTGCCAAATGCTGGTGTTCGCAATGCTGGTCCTGTTGTTGGGAAACTGATCGTACCGCCGCCTGTGGTGGTTTTTGTTGTCGAGGTGTTCGACGACGATGGGCCGGAGCAGGCGCTCAATAGGAGGGTCAGCAAGGCGATTCCCAGGAGGATGAGCATAGCGGGGTGATGTTTGCCTCCTTCCCCATGGGACATGCATATTGTTTGTGACTGGTTCTGATATACGTTTTCCCCACGTGGGCGACCCAAGGGTCCCCTCCCCTCGTCCGCACCACCCCCGCCCCTACGCGAGAAAGATTTCATTTTTGTAAACATGTTTTTTCTCCTATCCTGGTTAGAACACCGGGGCGGTTTGGCCGTCGGTCATGGCCTGGGGGCCGGCATGTAAGGGTGGATTTCCGCCATCGAAAATTGTGCCCTGGAGGGTATCGTCGTTCAACACTTTCTGTGCATCCTGCAACGAGGAGAACCACATGCCCAGGTGCTCGAGATTTGTACCCGAGGTCGTACCCTCCTGTCCATCCTGCGATGTGCCGGGGTTGCGTGCATCCATGGCGAAGGCCACGAATGCAATGTTCTGGAAGATGGTCTCACCGCTGCCATCACCGCGAGTTGTCAGGTCGGCAACGTACTCTACGTTGCCAAAGGGTTTGCCGGCAAACTCTATGAAGAAGATGGTAAAGGTGATGTTTGGCGGCATATGTTGCACATCAACCGTTACAGTATCGGAGAAGGAGTTGTTGCGGTCTCCGCGTACGATCGTCACCAGGCCTGTTGCCTGGGGGAAGGCACTTTTGATGCCACTGGGCACCAGGGGAAATTGCACGATAGTGGTTGGCGGCAGTGAAGCCAGCACGTGCACCGTAGGAGCAAGCCGACCAGTATGTATTAACTGGTGCAAAAGCTCAGCATTCGAATTCGCAGTATGGCTTGCACCGACTTCCTGGACTACCAGGGGAGAGCTTGCTTTCACCGGCGCCGCTGCCGCCACACCCATCTGCATGGTCATGATGAGCAGTAGAGCCAGCAGCAATGGACTGCCTAAAGAAATTCTGCGTAAAAGTTGCATCTGTATGCTCCTTTGCTATCGACAAGCGTGACCAATGGCCTTATTAGAATACTGGCGCGGTCTGTCCATCGGTCATGGCTTGAGGGCCAGCATGTAGCGGCGGATTGCCACCATCGAAAATTGTGCCTTTGAGGGTATTATCGTTTAGCGCCTTTTGCGCATCCTGCAGCGAGGAGAACCACATGCCGAGATGCTCTAATTGAATGCCGGAAGCTTCGCCACTCTGATCCTGCGAGGTTACAGGAGTACGATTATCGGCTGCAAAGGCCACGAGTGTGATTGCCTGGAAGGAAGCTTCGCCCGAACCATCATCGCGGGTGTGCAGATCAGCAACGTACTCGACATGGCCGAAGGGTTTGTTCGCCAGTTCGATAAAGAAGATGGTGAAGGTGGTATCAGTTGGCATGTTGGAGACATCGACCGTTACCGAGTCGAAGAGGCTCACCGCCGGGTTTCCCTGCACAATCGTCACTACACCTGTTGCTTTCGGGAATGCCTTCTTCACGCCACTGGGGAAGAGCGAAAACTGAAGGATGACGCTCGGTGGCTGTGAGGAGAGGACTTGAACAGTCGGGGCCAATTGATGTGCCTGAACCATTTGTTGCAATGTTTTGGGCTGAAAACTCTGGTTACGAATTTGCCGGCCAGCATAAGCGCTTGAACCTGCGCCGATGGTGCTTGCGAACACGGTGGCAATAATCGCCATCACAAGCAAGAGCAGGCCGGTAAAGGCAAAGCGCCTGGGAATACTGATCCTTAGCATAGCAGCTCCTTTTGATTTGATACTCCGATTGACTTACCAGGCAATGATATTTTCCTGGTAACCACGAGGGTAAGGGGTTTTAGGAACCCATTATACCTGTTCAGTTGTAAGCGTACAAGCAATTCATCTTTTACACATCAGCAACCTTACCCATTTTTTGTTTTACTTCATTCAGTTGTAATATTTTACGAGAGATTGGTAATCAACAGATCAAAAGAAGCGCTATTAGATCAAAAATGGGTAATTATACGCAGGAATAAAATTTTGCAGGTGTTGTATACTTCCAAAAGACCAGGGAAATGATGGGCTATTCGAAGATATATGGAGGCCAGCAATGGTAGAGCATTCAGCTTTTGATAGGTTAACTGGGACAACGCTGGGAAACTATTTACTGGAACAAGTCATTGAGCAAGGCGAAGCAGGTTCCGTTTTTATAGCCCGTAACAATACAGCGGGAGCGAAGTTTCGGCTGCGTATACTTGTTGTGCCTCCCAACCTTACGCCGGAAGATCGTCTAGTTTACCTCGGACGCTTCCAGCGGGAGGCAAACCAGGTCGCTTCTCTGCACCATACGTATATCCTTCCACTTATCGACTATGGGGCGCATAACGCCGTGGATGTGCAAGGACAGGGCAGGCAAGAGAAAGGTAGGGGTGACGATTCCTCGCGTTCCTCCTGGCCCTACCTGGTATCGCCATATCTGCCGATGAAATCACTGAGTGCTCAACTTGCGCAGAAGGGGCCAATGGATGCAGCACTTGCCAGTCGCTACCTGGACCAAATAGCTGCCGCGCTTGAGTCTGCCCACCGGCAGGCAGTATTGCATCGTAACCTAACAACGGACTGCATTTTCATTAAGCAGGATGGTACCCTGCTCGTCGCAGATTTTGGCGTGATGCGCATCCTTGAAATAGGAACGCAATTCTCCGCGACCGATGGCAGGAGGGGTATATATGGCATGAACGCTGCCAGCGCTCCAGCACCCGAGCAGATTCTCGGCCACGCTGTTGATACATACACCGATGTATACGCCCTTGGGGCAGTGCTCTATCGCATGCTCAGCGGTCATCGCGTTTTCAGAGGCAAAACACTGGAAGAGATCTTTCAGCAGCATTTACAGGCTCCCATTCCATCTCTCGCAACGTGGCGCAGTGACCTTCCTAAAGCATTGGATGGAGTTATTGCCCGGGCTATGGCAAAGGAGCCAACTCAGCGTTTCCGCCAGCCTGGCGAGCTTGCTAATGCCTATCACGAGGTTGTAGCTCCTAATGATATAAAACGTGTAGCGTTTATCATGGCCCCAACGCCTACTATATCCAGACAATCGCAAGCTAAACAACCGCAAGAGATACTTTCAAGTCGCTCCCAGCCGATTTCTCGTCGACGCGCTCTAACTTTTATCGCAGCCGGCGGAGGGGCAGCCGCTGCTATCGTCGCTGTCGCAGTATTTGGCAGGAACTACCTGGCTGGCAATACATCTCCCGCTAATACTTCCACCAGTTCTTCCCTTGCCAATACTCCCCCTGCGAATACACCGGTTGCGAATGTAACAAAAACAACACCGACCAGGCAGGGAGGGCCGGTTCTGGCGCGCACTTCGGATATACCTCTCAATAACGCCAAAACATTTCCCATTTCCGGCCATAGCAACCCTGGGCTACTCATTCACTTGCCGGATGGACGCTTTGTGGCTTTCGATTCCACTTGCACGCATGCTGGATGCGCGGTTAAGTATAGTTCGCAGGATAAATTACTGGAATGTCCTTGTCATGGCGCAGCTTTCGATCCCGCCAAAAATGCCGCTGTTGTGCAGGGACCAGCAATTACTCCGCTTGCACCAATAAATATTACAGTAAATGCGAATGGTACGATCACACAAGGGTGATATGTGGAGGTTTTAGAATGCCTGAACAGTTCTCCTACCTGATTATCGGTAATGGTATTGCCGGTGTCACCGCCGCCGAAATACTGCGTAACGAGGATTCGGCGGCAGACATCACTGTCATTGCAAATGACCCTTTTCCGGTCTACTATCGCCCTGCCCTGAAGGATTACCTGGCGGGACGCGTACGCGAAGACAAACTCTGGGCACGTCCCAACAGTTTTTACCAGGATCACCGTATTCGCTTCTTATCTGACCGCGTGGTAGGTATACAGGCAGGCCAGCATACCATTCAATTGCAGAGCGGTGGCCAGGTTGCTTATGGTCGTTTGTTGCTCGCCAACGGCGCTCGTGCCAGTCGCCTCACCTGCCCTGGCATAGAGCTGGCAGGAGCGACCACGTTGCGCACCGTTGCTGATTACCAGGCAGTCGTGAGCCGTCTGAGTACGGTACGTCGCGTCGTAGTGAGTGGGAGTGGTACACTGGCCCTGGAAACCATCGAGACGCTGCGTCACCGGGGCTACCAGGTTACTCATCTCTTGCGCCGGCGGACACTGTGGTCGGAAGTGCTGGATGCAACCGCATCCGATCTTGTGCTGCAGCAAGAACGGCGCGATGGTGTCGATGTGCGTATCGAGGACGAGATTGCCGAGGTGACAGGTAAAAATGGGCAGGTCTCGGGAGTGATAACTACGAGTGGAGCACGCATCTCCTGTGACATGGTGATTGTTGCCATCGGTGTCGAACCAATCATGGACTTCATTAAAAGCAGTGGTATTCCTTGCGGACGCGGCGTAAAAGTAGATGCCGCCATGCGCACAAACGCCCCTGATATATACGCTGCTGGCGATGTCCTTGAAACAACCGACATACTGACGGGGCGTACTCGGATTATCGGGCAATGGTATCCGGCTATCCAGCAGGCACGCGCAGCCGCCTATAGCATGCTCGATGTGCTTGATACCAGCCACCCGTTTCGCTCAAGTACCTTTTATAATGCCACGTTCTTGTATGGACTCGATTTCGCCTCCGCTGGACTGACACAAATACCCAGAGATGGGAAGGGCTACCAGGAGATTATAGCTGAGCCACTACCGCGTACTTATCGCAAGGTGTTGCTCAAAGATGGTGTACCTGTTGGCATACTTTCACTAGGCGACCGCAAGGATGCGCTCGCTTTGAAACGCGCTATCGATCACAAAGTGAACCTGTCGGCTGTAGCCTCGCGATTGTTCGCCGGAGATTTCAAACTCAATGACTGGTTGGACCGAGAGGGCGTACCGCCGCCTGAACTGGGAGTGAGCCGGGAGGGAGCAATGGCTGTTCGACAGGCGGCTTATGCAGGTGGGACAACTATTGCGGCAACTTTATTGACCCCGCAACCAGCTACGGAGGCACTTCTCGTGCGCGTTGTTACTATGCCGCAAGCGCAACAACAAGGGAAGCCTCTACAACTCCCAGAGGAAGAAACACTCCTGAGCCAGACCAAAGTTATGACGGTAGGTCGCCAGGTAGGTGCCTATCTGCTCATCGATAGTGACTCTATCTCACGTCGCCACGCCGAGATCACTTATGCCAATAGACAATATATGCTGCGTGACCTGGGAAGCTCGAATGGCACATTTGTGAACGAGGCGCGCCTGGAGCCTGGTAAAGCATATATTCTCAAGCCAGGTGACAAGGTGCGTTTTGGGAAAGCGAAGTTTGTGTTCCAGGTACGTGGAGTCGGTAGTGCACAGGGTACCTCGATGCAGGTACGGAGCCAGAACGTGCCAGGCATACGATCCAGGCGAGCGCGATAAATCGGGCCCCTCTGCACCGTCGGGGCAACCTGTACTCAATGCTGATGGCTCTTTGCTACTTCCGGGGGCGACAAAAGCGCTTCCCGCTGATGTTGTTGCCACTCTCCAAGAAGCTCCTGCACTCATCATCATAGCGCATGGCAACCCGCAAGTTTTTCATTTGAAACAGGGGAAGCGTATTACACTTGGACGAGACAAGGCATGCGATGTTGTGCTGCCTGAAGTAGCCGCCTCGCGCCTACACGCGGAAGTTTTCCCTGGCCCTGATGGTTTCTATATTCGCGACCTTGAAAGCGCTAATGGCGTGATTGTCAACCAGCTGAAGATAGACAACCCCTATCTGCTGGTGCATGGTGACCGCATTATGATTGGCGGCATTGTGATTTTCTTTATAAATGTACGGCAAGAATATAGCGAGGGTGCGCGTATAGACGAAAGACAGTCGTATACGGCAGGGGCAGGGGTTGCCCCTACCATATACCCTCCTGTCCTGTCCTCCCATCCCCATTCTGAATCAACGCCCACCAACTGTCGCAATTGTGGTGCATCAAATGTCAGTATAGCGCGTTTTTGTGTATCCTGTGGCACGCCATTGGAGAATTCAAACGTGATAATCAAAAACTAGGGAGGGCATCATGCAGATTCAACCTTCAAAAAAAGTGGTGGGTATTGAGCACCGCACTGATTTGCGACCTTTTACCGAAGACGAGATACGCTTCGAGATCGATATGTGTATCGGCTGTGATCGCTGCATGCGTGCCTGCCCAATTCCTATGTCCTCGCTGGTCAATATTGCCGACCTGAATCGCGCCACGATTTCCGACGATATTGCTCCTCACGTGGCACGCTTCACCGACGAATGCGTGATGTGTGGCTCGTGTGTTCC
>WNEZ01013461.1_pt1 | contig 12185 bp, 12 predicted proteins | sample 5400521 | NCBI WGS metagenome assembly WNEZ01 (sample SAMN13153339, study PRJNA577476) | soil metagenome | isolation source: 120 cm saprolite under Douglas fir tree site 2 hole 1 replicate 1 | place: USA:California | collected 2015-04-18
TCTGGCCGAATCATGCCAATATTCCCAATGACCGGCGTGTCCGCGCCGAACCCCATTTCCCGGCGAAATTTCATCCGATCACGCGGCGGCTTAAACTTTTGCAAATCAACGGCTGAGCCGATGACTTCAATTTTGGCGGGATCAATTCGGTTCTGCTGTATAAGTTGGCGCTTAATCACCGATGCATCGGCCACGATTTTCGAGCAGCCATGCTTGAAAATAAAAGCGCGTCCCTCGCCTCGGAGTGGATCCGTGATACACCGCGCGCGAATCAGTGGAATTCCGCTAAGGTACAATGGCAGACAAAGCCAGTGATCTTTGGAACTGTAAGTCTTGAGCAAATCGACCTGATTTCGCCGACAGAGTCTCCAGAGATGCCATGAACATAACGGATCCACACGATGCCGGAGCGGCATCGTGACAAGGCGAGTATCGAGCTCGGACGCTTTGAGCTGGACCTGACTGCCTGGATTGCAAACCAACCATGCTTGATGTCCGTGCGCATTCAGCCAGTTGATCTCGAGACAGGTGCGAAACTCCTGGCCGCCCCAGCTGCGGCTGCTCTCTACGTAAAGAATATTCACGTGGGATCGACTATCAGATGTAGTAGCGCATATCCTCATGCGCAGGTTGTGGGGCGTAGCGGCTAGGGATAGCTGCCACCACAACTCGCCGCCGTCTAACTGGTCGCCGCGCGTTTTTCGAGAATATAATCGTGAATTGTATTTACCGTCTTGAGGGCCTGACCCGCAACTTCGGAGTTTGGCACACCGACACCAAAAGTTTTCTCCATGCTTACCACCAGCTCAAGCGCGTCAATGGAATCGAGGCCAAGTCCATTGGGACCAAAAAGGGGGAGGTCATCGCCGATTTGGTCCGGCGTCGTTTGCAACATCAAATTTTTTACAAGCATCTCCTTGATGCGGGTGCGCAAATCAGCCTCGGACATAAGAAGCTCCGATTTTGTCGCAAACCGCGCGCGGGGTCAAACGTGTAGCGCCGCCGGCAATACGCGCTGCTAAACCTGATCGGCTTTGTCTCCAGACGTAATTGCTTGATTTGGGTCCGGCCGCGCTTCGCTGGTTGCCGGCTGGTTCTCGCTTCGCGGAACTGTCGATTCCGCCGGTTTCACATCGGATTTGGCCGTTTCCGCCTCAGACTTGGCCGCCTTATGCAGCTCGTCGTTGAATTCATCCTTCGCCTTTTGAAATTCCTTCACAGCCTGTCCCATTCCACGCGCGAGCTCTGGCAATTTCTTCGCCCCGAACAGAACGAGAATGATCAGTAAAATGACAATCAAATCCGGCCCGGCCAAATTCATGAAGCTGGCGAGGAGAGTCATAAGTTGGTTTGAACATCAGACCGTTTCCCGAAGTTGCAAGGTAATTTGGAGACGCGGTTGTCCAGCATGCGCCTCCTGCTGAGAGTTGACAGGCCCATGCTACTGTGGGAAAAAGGCATTCCAGCAATATGCGTCCGATCTGGAAAGGCAGTATCAGCTTTGGGTTGGTTTATATTCCGGTGGCGGTTTACCCGGCCACGCGCGAGGAGAAAATTAGTTTTCGGCAGCTCCGATCGAGCGATCTCAGCCTGATCAAATACAAGAAAGTCGCCGAGGCCGATTCAAAGGAAGTCCCGGCCGATCAAATCGTAAAAGGCTTCGAGTACGAGCGCGGCCGTTACGTTGTCATGAAAGAGGAGGATTTCGAGAAGGTCCGGATCGAATCTACGCATTCCATCGACATCACCGACTTTGTCGAGTTAGAGCAGGTTGATCCGAAGTTCTTTTATAAGCCCTATTTCCTAGAGCCGCAGAAAGGCGGGGAAAAAGCGTACGCGGTTTTGCACAAGGCGCTTAGCGGCACGGCCAAGATCGGCATTGCAAAAGTCGTCATCAGCAATCGCGAACATCTGGCTGCTGTAAAACCAGACGGATTATTCATGATTCTGGAGCTGATGCACTTCGCCAGCGAGATTTTGAGCACGGAGATTTTGAAAAACGGATCGGCCACGGCTGTGACGGATAAGGAATTGAAAATGGCACAGGCGCTCATCGAGAGCATGTCCGTTGCGTGGGAGCCGGAGAAATACCGGGATGAATATCGGACGGCGTTGATGGAGATTATCGAGCAGAAAGCGAAGAACAGACAGATTGCCGCCAAGGCGGCGCCCGCGCCTGCGCCGACCAATGTTGTCGATCTTGTCAAAGTGCTTCAGGAGAGTCTTAGCCGCACTCAATCCGTTAGGCAAAGACGTGGCTCGGCCCGATCCAATGGCCGTCGTTCGACAGCAGCGCTGGTAAAACAACGGAGACGCGCGGGCGCTTTGGGATAAGACGGCCAGACGTGTTCTGGACAAGGTCGACAACTCGAGGCATTTAGCGTGTCTTTTTGTCTGGCGTGATTTGGCTAACGCCGAAAACCAAGTTGCAAATCAGGGCATCATCATTACAATCAGCGTTTTCTTTATGGCCAAGACCGCCTGGATCAATCGCAATGAACGCAAGCGCGCAACGGTAAAAAAGTACGCCGCTTTGCGCGCCGAGTTAAAGGCGAAAAGAGACTATGCTGGACTGACGCAGTTGCCGCGCGACGCCAGCCCGACGCGCGTTGTGAACCGCTGTGAAGTGACGGGCCGCCGCCGGGCTTTTATTCGCCGGTTCAAGGTGTCGCGTCTTACTTTTCGCGAGCTGGCTTCGCAAGGCTTGATCCCTGGTGTAACCAAGTCGAGCTGGTAGAATTGACCGGAGGTCGATCCTCGGATGCTGTCTGTGCGTCCGTGAAATGAACTCTTTTTCTTCCTCTTTTTTGGTAGCGCTTCCATTTGCGGACGCGCTCCTGACTCATTGGGATTCGCCAGGAATTCTGATCGGAAAACTAGCTGTGATTGCCGCGCTCGTGGCCTTGAACGGGTTCTTCGTCGCGTGCGAGTTCGCCATCGTCAAAGTGCGTGCGAGCCAGCTCGACACTCTGGCAGAGGAGGGGAATATGCGTGCGCATTTTGCAAAATACGTGCGCGGGCATCTCGACGCTTATCTTTCGGCCACGCAACTTGGCATCACGCTCGCGAGTCTGGCCCTCGGATGGATCGGCGAACAATTTCTCGTCAGCATTCTCGAGCCGTTTTTCGCGCTGGCCCAAATCCACTCACACGCTTTTGCCACTTCGGTTTCAGTGGCGCTGGCTTTCATCGGCATTACATTTCTCCACATCGTTTTTGGCGAGCTCGGCCCGAAATACACTGCGATTGCGAATCCATTGTCAATTTCGCTCCGGCTTGTGCGGCCGTTGGGCGCTTTTTATGTTTTGTTCAAGCCGGCGATTTGGCTGTTGCACAAATCTTCCAATTTCCTTCTCCAAACCGTGCTCCGTCGTCAACCGGTGCCGAGCACGGAACTGGTGCACAGCGAAGAAGAACTGCGGTTGATTCTAGAGCAAAGCGAGAAATCCCAGGAAGTCTCGCCACTCGGCCGCAGCTTGCTGATGAATGTGCTCGATCTTCGCGACCGCGTCGTTCGCGATATCATGACGCCGCGGGGCGAAATCGTTTATCTCAACCTCGAAGACGACTTCGAGACCAATGTGAAGAAGGCGATCGAGTCCCGGCACACGCGTTTCCCGCTTTGTCGCGAGAACCTCGATCAGACCGTCGGCCTCATCCACATCAAGGAACTCTTGCCGATGATGCGCGATCCGCATCCCGATTTGTTGAAGATAAAACGGGAATTAATTCCTCTCCCGGAGATGATGCCACTGGAGAAATTGCTCAAGTTGTTCCTCAGCAAGCACGCGCATCTCGCCATGGTGGTGGATGAATTTGGTGGGACCGTCGGAATGGTGACACTGGAAAACGTGCTCGAAGAGTTGGTTGGCGACATCCAGGACGAGTTCGACGCGGAGAAGGAGGAGTTTCGCAAAATCAACGACAACGAATTTGCGGTCGCCGGTTCGCTCGGGCTTTACGAGTTGAAGGACGTCACGGGACTTGAATTGGAGAGCGCGGACGTAAGCACGATCGGCGGTTACGTCATCCATCTGCTCGGTCATCTGCCGAAACAGGGCGAACAAGTTAAGATCGACAATTACCTCGTTACCGTTTCACAAACCGACGGTCGCCGCGTGAATCAACTCCACTTTGAGAAATTGAGCGACGCGGCTGCGACAGCGCCCACGTCCGCGAATTTGTTGTAGCCGGGATCGGTGATCCCGGTCGCGTTTGGCAAAATGGAACTAATCTCCCAGACCGAGATCACGTGTCCGCACTGCGGCGAGGTTTTTCCGATCCAAGTCGATACTTCACAGCCGGAACAGACGTTGATCGAGGATTGTACCATCTGTTGTCGCCCGATTACGCTGACGATCCGCTGTCATTCCGGAACGATTCTCGATCTCAGAATTCTATAGCGGCCCCCAAACGGTTGTCTCTTCTATCCGGAGCGCCGATTGATTGTTTTTCGTGTTGTACATCACGAAATCGATCGCTCGAACCGGAATCGCCGCGCGGCGCGAGGGGATCTTTTTCTTTTTCATGCGAGGCTAGGTGACTGTGGCTTCTAATTGTGCACGTAGCGCCGGCCGTCGCCGCAATTGCGCAGTGAGAGCCTCGATTGCACGAAGCGTCGCAGGGCTCACGTGGTGTTCCATCCCTTCTACGTCGCGATAGATGACCTTATCGGGCAAGCCGAGGAGCTTCAGAAAATCGCTGAGAAGCTCGTGTCGGCGAGTGATATTGCGGGCCAGGTTCTTGCCAGCCGCGGTCAAAATCAGCCCGCGATACTTTTCGTATTTCAGAAGGCCCTCGGCGTCGAGTCGCTGCACCATGTTCGTCACGCTGGCTTGTGAAATTTTCAACCCGGCAGCGATATCGACAACGCGGGCGTAGCCCTTGGAATTAATGAGCTCGAGGATGCGTTCAAGATAATCCTCGACCGTGGCGGAACTGCCGAGGACGGAGCTGACCTAAATCAACTATCGAACTCATGGACCAACCTAGCCGCACTTTGCTGGGGGAACCAGCGACCGCTTGGCGCAAGCGTGCGGGACAAGTCTCGCTGCCGGAAGTCCATCGCAGCATTGTCGTTCCTACGACTGCTTCATTTTGGAGGAAACTGCTCGCTTTCTCCGGCCCCGGTTTTTTGGTGGCGGTCGGCTACATGGATCCTGGCAACTGGGCGACCGACTTGGCGGGCGGTGCGAAGTTTGGCTACGCGCTCCTTGCGGTCGTCATGATTTCTAACTTCATGGCGATCCTGCTCCAGCACTTGTGTATCAAGCTGGGCGTTGCCACGGGCCGCGATCTCGCCCAGGCGTGTCGCGATCATTACTCAACACCGACCGCTTGGTTTCTCTGGATTCTTTGCGAAATCGCGATCTCGGCGTGCGATTTAGCCGAAGTGGTCGGGTCAGCCATCGCGTTGCAACTTCTCTTTGGCATCCCGCTGGTGTGGGGCTGCGTGATCACCTCGCTCGATGTGCTGGCGGTGCTTTATCTCCAAACCAAAGGCTTCCGTTACATGGAGGCTCTCGTGATCATGTTGATTGCAACCGTCGGCAGTTGTTTCGCGGCCGAGCTGGTTTTTTCCAAGCCGGGTCTCACAGGAGTCATGCTTGGATTTATTCCCGGCCCGCACATTGTCATGAATCAGGGAATGCTTTACGTCGGCATCGGCATCATCGGGGCAACCGTGATGCCGCACAATCTTTACCTGCATTCATCAATTGTGCAGACGCGCAAGTTTGAGCAGACACCAGAGGGCAAACGAGAAGCAATCAAATACGCCAGTATCGACTCGGCCGGTGCGCTCATGTTCGCGCTGTTTATTAATGCCGCGATCCTCATTCTCGCGGCCGCGGCATTTCATTGGTCGGGCCACCAGGAAGTGGCGGCAATTCAGGATGCCTACAAGTTGCTCAGTCCGCTGCTCGGCGTCAGTTTTGCCAGCGTGCTTTTTGCCGTCGCCTTGCTCGCTTCCGGGCAGAATTCGACTCTCACCGGCACGCTTGCCGGCCAAATCGTAATGGAAGGGTTTCTCCACATCCGGTTGCGGCCGTGGCTCCGCCGATTGATCACCCGCGCGCTGGCGATCGTTCCGGCCGTGTTCGTCATCGGCATTTTTGGCGAAAGCAAGACCACGCAATTGCTGATCGCGAGCCAGGTGGTGTTATCGATGCAACTCGGCTTCGCCGTTTGGCCATTAATGCGGTTTACCGATGAGAGAGCCAAGATGGGGGAATTCGCCAATCGGCTTTGGTTGAAAATTCTCGGCTGGACGACTGCGGCGATTATCATCGTGCTCAATGTGAAATTGCTCTTTGACACGTTTATGCCCGACGCTGTGCTCAAAGCGTTCTATCGTTTTCTTCATCTGCCCATGCCGACGCAGTAACAACGAAATGACGAAGTCTGAATGCCGAAGCTCGAAAGAAAATTTGAAACTCGAATGATAAAGGAGCTGGAGAATCTGAGCTTGGACGTCTTGGTTTCGTCATTCGTGCTTCGTGCTTCTTCATTTTAAAAATGTATCGACACATTCTCATCCCGCTCGAAAACAGTCCCGCCGATGAAACTATTCTGGCCCACATCAAACCGCTCGCGCGCATGACCGGCGCGAAGCTGCTCCTCGTCCACGTCTCAGACGGCTGGGTAGCGCGCAATTTCAATCAACTAAAGCTTGCGGAGAGCGAAGAGATGAAGGACGACCGTGCCTACTTGGAAAACCGCAGCCGCGAGCTGACGACAGAAGGGTTTTCCTGCGAAGCCGTCCTCGCGCTCGGTGAACCCTCCGACGAGATCATCAAGCTTGCGCGCGAGAAGAATGTCGATCTTGTCGCTATGACCACGCACGGCCACCGGCTTGTCAGCGACATTCTTTACGGGGCGACGGCCGACAAGGTCCGTCATGAAGTGGATGTGCCGGTGTTGCTGTTGAAAGTGAAAACCTGACTGAAGTGGCGCAGCAACGGTGTTGAGAACTGACGCAGCGATTGCGTATATCAATTAGCCATAACTCCAATAATCCATCACTCTGACGCTTGTGAAAGTTCTCTTTCTCACAAACGAATATCCGCCGCACATTTACGGCGGCGCCGGCGTGCACGTGGGCGAACTGTCGCGCGAGCTGGCGAAGACGATGCCGGTGGAAGTCCGTTCTTTCGGCGATCAACGGATACAGAAACCAAATCTAAAAATCACCGGCTTCGAGCTCGACACGAGTGGTTTCACCTGCCCCGAGCCGTTGAAATCAGGTTTCGGAGCGGTGCGGCGATGCACCGATTTCAATACGACAAACATCGATGCCGATATCGTCCATTGTCACACTTGGTACAGCCATTTTGGCGGGATTCTCGCCAAAAAGAATTACGGAATCTCGCTCGTGATCACGGTCCACTCCCTCGAACCGCTTCGGCCGTGGAAACGCGAACAGCTTGGCGGTGGCTACGATTTCTCGCTTTGGATTGAGAAAACCGCGCTGGAGATGGCGGACGCGATCATCGCTGTCTCAGGCGAAACAAAGCGTGACATCGAACGATTGTTCGATGTCGATCCGGCGCGTGTGCACGTGATTCACAACGGAATCGATCTGAAAGAATACCGCAAAGTTACTTCAACTGCCGCGCTCGAGCGTCATGGAATCGATCCAAATAAACCTTACTTGCTCTTCGTCGGCCGGGTAACGCGGCAAAAAGGAATTATTTACCTCGTGCACGCCATTCAGTACATGGATCCCGATTTTCAAGTCGTGCTTTGCGCCGGCGCGCCCGATACGCCTGAGATCGCCAAGGAAATGAAAGACGCCGTCGAGAGCGCAACCAAAAAACGCTCCGACGTCGTCTGGATCGCAGAGATGGTCGATCGGAATGCGGTCACCGAACTTTACTCGCACGCGGCCGTGTTTTGTTGCCCATCGATTTACGAGCCCTTCGGCATCATCAATCTCGAAGCGATGGCATGCGAAACCGGGGTTGTAGCCAGCGCAGTCGGCGGAATTAAAGAAGTCGTCGTCGATGGAGAAACTGGTTTCCTGGTTCCGCTCGAGCAAATGAAAGAGAGCTCATTCGAACCCCTCCATCCGGAGAAATTTTCCCGCGATCTTGCGGCGAAAATCAATCAGCTCATGGCAGATCCTAAGCTGCGCGAAAAATTTGGGAAAGCCGGCCGCAAACGTGTCGAAGAAAAATTCAGCTGGTCAGCAATCGCGCGAAAAACCAAAGCCCTTTACGAATCCTTAATTCGGTAGGGCGAGGCTCTGTCGAGCCTACGAAAGTTTACTGTAGCGGCGGTCTGTGACCGCCCCATTATTTCCAACGCTTACAGAGCGTCTTTGCTAGGATTCGGAAGCATGTGCGCTATATCATCACAGGCCCTGAACCAGAGCCAGAATTTGCACAGCGGCCAGAACGCTCGGTAATAGGATAAATCATCGCTTTTGTAATCGTACGCTTTGCCGATATCAACGGCGCGTTTATCGCCGCGAATCAAAGGAGCGAGCCAACCTTACAGTCGATTTCTGCAAACGAGCAAAGCCGAGCTACTCGCCTGTTGCGCTCCCGTGGACGAGTTATAATCAGTCTGTGTTCATCGATCGAATCAAAGTTTTTGCACAAGCGGGGAAGGGCGGCCGCGGTTGCGTCAGTTTTCGGCGCGAGAAATTTGTGCCTAAGGGCGGACCGGATGGCGGTGACGGCGGGCGCGGTGGTGATGTGATTCTTCGTGCGGATCGACATGTTGATAATCTCTCGAATTTTTTCTACGAGCCGATCATCAAAGCGAAAAACGGCGGCCACGGCATGGGGAAGAAGATGCACGGGCGTTCAGCGTCGCCAATGATCGTGAAGGTGCCGGTGGGAACGATCGTTTGGCAAGCCGAATATCCAACATCGAATGAAACGGCGCGGGATGGGCTCGCCGAGCCACCAACCACCGCTCATCAGGCCTCAATTTCTGCTCTTCTTGTCGATCTTACGCGTGACGGTAAGGAGTTTGTTCTATGCCGCGGCGGCACGGGCGGAAAGGGCAATGTGCACTTCAAGAGCTCGCAGAATCGCGCACCACGTCAATACACCGAAGGCGAAGAAGGCGAGCAGGGCCATTTCCTGCTCGAGCTGCGCACGATCGCGGACGCTGGACTAGTCGGGTATCCAAACGCGGGCAAATCGACGCTTCTGCGCAAGATTTCCGCCGCGCGGCCCAAAGTTGCGGCCTATCCCTTCACGACGCTGCATCCGATTATTGGCGTGGTGGAATTTCCCGATTATTGCCGGGCGACGATTGCCGACATCCCCGGTTTGATCGAAGGCGCGCATCGTGGTCTTGGGCTGGGGCACGAATTTTTGCGGCACATAACGCGCTGCCGCATTTTACTGTTTGTTGTTGACATTGCCGGAAGCGAAAGCCGCAATCCCATCGAAGATTTAGCAAATCTTCGGCGCGAGATCGATCTGTACGATCCGGCACTGTCAAAACGCCCATGGTACATTATCGCGAACAAAATGGATTTGCCCGCAGCGCGAGAGAACCTTGAAGCCCTCCAACATCGATTTTCGACTATCGAAACTGCCGCAGTTTCAGCGCAGACACGTCAAGGCATGGAAAGTTTAAGCAAGAAATTGGAGAAGTGGTTGGCAAAAGTGCCGCAACCGCAAGCCATCAACCCGGGTAAGACGGATGCGATTTCTTTCGGCAATTAAAGGTGGACAAGTCCAGAATCCCCGGCGAAACTTGGCGCGCTGTCATGGGTAGGCGGGTCATAGCAAGCTATTGCTCCAGCTTTCTCAAGCCGGAGATGCTGCATATTTACCGGCAGGTAAAGGCACTGCGGGGCGTCGACACTTTTGTCGTGACCAAGGAGGTCCAAAACGCAGAAAGATTTCCGTTCCCCGATATCGAAGTCATTCCAAAGCGGCGCACTAACCTTTTGGTGCACGGCTGGCTGAAATTCGTGGAGCGACGTCCGCCCATTGTTTATCGCGGCGAGTATCAAACGCTCGATTCATTATTGGAACGGCATGGCGCCGATCTCATGCACATCTATTTCGGCCACACCGGTGTGCACCTGCTTCCATTCATCCGGCAATGGGATAAACCATGCGTGGTGTCTTTTCATGGGGCCGATGTGGCCCATAAACAGGACATCAAAGATTACCCGGCGAAGTTGCGCCGTCTCTTTGATGCGGTTCCGCTGGTACTCGCGCGTTCCCAATCGCTGGCTGAGCGGCTAATCCACCTGGGCTGTCCACCCGAAAAACTACGGATCAATCGCACCGGGATCCCGTTAAATGCGTTTCCATTTATAGATCGGCAACCGCCGTCCGACGGCAAGTGGAGAGTAGTCCAGGCGTGCCGAATGATTCCGAAAAAAGGCGTGGCGACGAGTTTGCGCGCGTTCGCGATTTTCAAGAAGGACAACCCTGAAGCGGAATTTTTCATCGCCGGCAAAGGGCCTTTGCAGCCGGAACTAGAAATGCTCGCCGCCGGGCTTGGGATTTTCAAAGACGTGCACTTTGTCGGATTTCTGTCGCAACCGAAGCTGCGGGAGCTTTATGCGAGTTCACACCTGTTTTTGCACCCGAGCGAAACATCGCCGAATCAGGACCAGGAGGGAGTGCCGAACTCGATTTTGGAAGGGATGGCGACCGGATTGCCCGTGGCTGGGACGTGGCACGGTGGAATCCCGGAAGCGGTCGATCATGGCCGCACGGGGTTGCTGGTGCCTGAAGAGGATCACGTCGCCTTGGCGAACGCCATGCAGGAAATCACACACTCACCTGGCCTCCTGGCGGAGATGGGATTGCGCGCGCGTGCCGCAGTGATCGATCGATTTGAACAGGACGCACAAGTCGATCTGCTCGAATCATTCTACGAAGAAGCGATCGCCATGAATGGCGCGGCCGAGCCCGCAATATCCAAGCCGATAAGCCAACTCCCTCCGCAGTTTGCCGAAGGGGTGCCGGCAGAATAGAGGTCGGACCAAGAATTCTGTTTGTCATTTAGGCAAAACGCGCTTTGGTATGCGCGACGCAAGCGTCCCCTTGTGTTGAGTGCTCTGGCCCACGCCGCCGTCGCACCGACTAAAAAGATTGGGCCGCGGCATTTCTACCAACCGAATGCAGCACTGTAGTTTTTCACGTTTATCATTCTCGATTTTCGCGCTCTGTTGCGGTTGTATTTTTGCAACATCGACAATCGTGGCCGAGCCGGCAGTGCCCGGGCCAGCAAAATCCGAAATGCTGCCTTTGCGGCCGGCTGAGCTTGTTCATATCGGCAAGTTTACGATCACCAACTCGATGCTGGTGACCTGGGCAGTGGCGGCGGGAATTATCATTTTCGCGCAGTTAGCAATGCGTAACATCAAACCGGTTCCAAGCGGAGCGCAGAATTTTTGGGAATGGCTGGTGCAAAGCCTTTACGAGTTTCTTGAGAACATCATCGGTCGCGATTTGGTCAAAAAGACGTTTTGGTTTTTCGCCACGATCTTCATCTTCATTTTGGTCGTGAATTGGTTCGGCCTCATTCCGGGCGTCGGAACGATTGGCTGGGGACATTATGATCCAGCAACAGGCGCCTTTCATGTCGATCGGCCGCTTCTGCGCGGCGGCAACGCCGATCTCAATATGACGACAGCGATGGCCGCAATTTTCTTTGTGCTCTGGTTTGTTTGGGCGATTCAAGCCCAAGGCGTCGGCGGATTCTTGCTCCATCTCTTCGGACCAAAGGGCGAGACTTCGGGAATCGTGAAAATACTGATGATCATTATTTTCTTCATGGTGGGCTGGCTGGAGGTCGTCTCGATTTTGTTTCGTCCAATCGCTCTCAGCTTTCGACTGTTTGGAAACATTTATGCCGGAGAAAGTATCATTGAAGCTTTATCGAACATGGTACCTTTGCTGTCGTGGCTGATTCCGATTCCGTTTTATTTTTTGGAGGTCCTGGTAGGATTTGTGCAGGCGCTCGTCTTTATGTTATTGACGGCCATTTTTACTCTGTTGATTGCAGAACACGGACCGGAGAAGGCACATTGAAATTTGAGCGGTCTCGGAACGGGATCGCTAAACTAACCACAAAGCAAAAAAACTATGATATTACCACTATTGGCAGAATTGAGCGGAAGCATTCACGTCGGTCTCGCCGCGATGGGCGTAGGAATCGGTATCGGCCTAACGGGTCTGGGGATGACGACGGCAGTCGGT
>WNEZ01004468.1_pt1 | contig 12181 bp, 10 predicted proteins | sample 5400521 | NCBI WGS metagenome assembly WNEZ01 (sample SAMN13153339, study PRJNA577476) | soil metagenome | isolation source: 120 cm saprolite under Douglas fir tree site 2 hole 1 replicate 1 | place: USA:California | collected 2015-04-18
CCACGATCGCGGCGTCCTTCGCGACCAGCATGAGGACCTTCTTCGCCGCCTTGCTCGGGTTCGCCTTCAGCAGGAGCTTCGTGCCCGCGACGGGTTGCCCCGTGCCGGGCGGGAACGAGGTGGTGGTGACCGTGCTGGAGGTCGTGACCGACGTGATGGTGGTCGTCACGCAGACGCCGTTGCTCGTCGGCGTCCGCGCGAGGAGGGCGAAGTCCGTGCTGTCGTTGCCGTTGTCGGCGGTGCGCTGCAGGCTCATGGTGCCGTTCCCGGCAGCGAGCAGCGATGCCGCCGCATCACCGGCCTGCCGGGTTCCCGTGTAGCCGCCGTAGGCGACGCAGTCGACGTAGTTGTCCGCCATGCCCGCATCCCACGTGGGAGGATTCTCGGGCGGCGCCAGGCCCCCGGGCGCCCCCCAGCAGATCATGCCGCAGGCGTTGCCGAAGGCGGCCGACGTCGGGAAGGTGAAGTCCGGGGTGACGCCCGTGGCCGTCGCCCAGCTCGCCGTCCCCATCGTCCAGCGGCCATCCGTGTTCGCCGGGCACACGTCGTTCGGGACCTCGAGCAGGATGGTGTGGCTGCTACCGTCGCAGCTGAACGCCGTCAGGCGGCTGTGCGCCACGTGGCCCTGCCCGCTGAATAGCATCCGGATCTCGACGTACTGCGCGGTGGTATCGCCGCCCACGCCCGACATGATCTCGTCGATGTTGGCGAAGTGGAAGACGGCGTGCCCGGGCCCGGGCACGAGCACGGCGAGCAGCGCGACGAACACGACGGCGATCCGCGACATGACGATCCTCCCTCGAGGCACCGAACATGCCCCCGGGCCGGCTTGTCAGTCAAGGACTTCCCGCGGCGCGGAAGTGTGCTATGGGCACCCCGCCATGTCGCTACCCCCCGAAGTCGCCACGGCCCTGCGCAGCGCCAAGCAGATATATGTGGCGACGCGCCGCGCCGACGGCTCGCCGAGCAAGGTCGTGCCGGTGTGGTTCCTGCTCGACGGCGAGGCCGTGTACTTCACCACCGGCCCCGGGAGCCACAAGGCGCGGCGCATCGCGCGCGGCAGCCCGCTGCTGGTCTGGGTCGGACGGCCAGACGGCCCGCACTTCGTCGGGCGCGCCGAGCTGGTGCGCGATCCCGCGGTCGCCGCGCGCATGGCGCCGCTCTACGACGAGAAGTACTGGATCTCGTGGCTGGGCTTCTTCCGCCCGCGGCGGGAGCGCGTGCAGGCGGGGAAGACGGTGATCGTCAAGGTCACGCCCGCGGCGTGACGCGCTCCACGCCCGGGACCGCGTCCGCCACCACCTCGCGCCGGCCCGCGTCGTAGCGCATCGCCAGCTCGCCGCGCGCGATCGCGAGCAGCGTCTCGCCGACCAGACGGCGTCGCCAGCCGCGCGTCACGGCGACGTCGTCCAGGTCGCCCCCGCCCACCATCGCGTAGGCGGCGAGCGCGTCGATGTCGCGCCCGCTGGCGATCACCTCGGGCGCGATGTCCTCGCGCTCGGCGACGGCCTGCACCGCGGCGCGGAGCAGCGCCGTGAGCCCGGGCGGCGGCCCCTTCCGCCGCTCGCGCGGCGGCGCCGCCGGGCAGCGCTCCGGCGGGCAGGCGAGGCCGGCGCCGATCGCCTCGAGGATGCCCCTCGCGTGACGGTCGACCGTGCCGGCGGAGAGCCCGCGCACCTGCCGCAGCTCCTCGACGCTCTTCACCGGCCGCCCCGCGAGCGAGGTGAGCACGATGTCGTTGGCGATGAAGTTGGGACGGATGTTGGCGCGCGCGGCGCTCCGCTCGCGCCATGCGGCCAGCTCGCGCAGCACCGCCAGCTCACGCGCGCCGTACCGCTGCCAGCCCTTCACCGTCCGGTAGCGCTCCTCGTCGGGCAGATCGGCGTAGCGGCCCGCGTCCTCCAGGGTGCGCAGCTCCTCGTCGACCCACGCCGTCCGGCCGCGCTTCTCCAGGTCGGCGCGCAGCCGGTCGTGGAGCGGGAGCAGGTGGAGCACGTCCTCGCGCGCGTACGCGATCTGCTCGGGCTTGAGCGGTCGCCGCATCCAGTCGGTGTAGGTCTGGTCCTTCTTGATGCGCACCTTGAGCACCCGCTCGAGGAGCATGATGAGCCCGACCTGGAGCCCGTAGCCGAGGAAGGCGCCGACCACCTGGGTGTCGACCACGCCGCGCACGGGGGTGCCCATCAGCCGGGCGAAGATATCGAGGTCCTGGCCGCCGCCGTGCAGGACGACCGGCACCCCCGGGTCGCCGAGCAGCGGGAAGAGCGGCGAGAGGTCCTTCAGCGCGACCGCGTCGATCACCGCCACGCTCTTGTCGGTCGCCGCCTGCACGACGCCCAGCATCGGCCGGTAGGTCCGCTCCCACACGAACTCGGTATCGATGGCGAGCCGGCCGCCCGCGCGCGCCTCGGCGGCGAACGCGGCGAGCTGATCGGCGGTCGTGACGAGCGGCGGCAGGTCGGACACGGGGTGTTCCAGCTACCCCGAGCCACACCGCCCCCGCAACCTCGGCGCCCGCGCCCCCTCGACGCCGGTCCTCCGTCCTTGCTATCCGGAGGAATGGCGGAGCAGGATATCGATGGCTTTCGCGCCGAGGTGCGCGCGTGGCTGGAAAAGAACATCCCCCCGGACCTGAGCTCCGAGCAGGCCGCCCGGCTGCCCGAGGACGAGCGCATCGCGCGGCTCCGCGCCTGGCAGGGGAAGCTGGCGGAGGCGCGCTGGGTCGGCATCACGTGGCCCCGCGAGTACGGCGGCCGCGACGCCGGCATCCGCGAGCAGATCGTCTACGTCGAGGAGATGGCGCGTGCCAGGGCGCCGGAGATCGTCGGCAACCTCGGCATCGGCATCGCCGGCCCGCCCATCCTGGCCTACGGCAGCGAGGCGCAGAAACGGCGCTTCGCGCCGCGCATCCTCACCGCCGAGGATCTCTGGTGCTTCGGCTTTTCCGAGCCCGGCGCGGGCTCGGACCTGGCGTCGCTGCGCACCCAGGCGGTGGCGAAGGGCGACTGGTTCGAGGTCACCGGGCAGAAGGTGTGGACCACCCTCGGCCAGCACGCCGACTGGTGCATGCTCCTCTGCCGCACCGACCCCGAGACCCGGCGCGCGAAGGGCGTCTCGTGCCTGCTGGTCGACATGAAGAGTCCGGGCATCACGGTGCGCCCGCTGCGTCAGATCACCGGCGAGGCCGAGTTCAACGAGATGTTCTTCGACGCCGTGCGCGTGCCGCGCGAGAACCTGCTCGGCGAGCTGCACGAGGGATGGCAGATCGCGATCGCGGCGCTGCAGAACGAGCGCGGCATCCTCTACGTGGTGAGCATGCAGATCCTCCTCCAGCAGGCGCGCGATCGGCTGCTCCAGATCGCGCGCGAGCGCCGCGCGGGATGCGACGCGGTCCTGCGCCAGGACCTGGCGCGCGTCTACCTCGGCACCGAGATCTTCCGCATGACCTGCCGGCGGACGCTCGACAAGCTGCTGCGCATGGGCATGCCGGGTCCGGAGGCGTCGATCATCAAGCTGCACTGGACGGAGCTCACCCAGTCGATGCCCGAGATCGGGATGCAGCTCCTCGGGCCCGGCGGGCTCCTCTACGACACGCCGAGCCCCGACCACGGCACGCACGCCGACGCCGGGCAGTTCGTGCAGCGCGGCTACCTGGGAGCGCGCGCGGCGAGCATCGCCTCGGGCACGTCGGAGATCATGCGGGGGATCATCGCGATGCAGGTGCTGGGGCTGCCGCGCGGCACGTAGACCGCGCCACGGCCCGGCTATTTCTCCGCGCTGCACCCCGCGCGGCCACGCCGGCCCGTGCGCCGCAGTCATGCACGACGCTCGTAGAGCGTCACCAGCCACCCCGCGGATGGACGCGGGACGCACATTGACTCGCCCTCCGTCCGCCCCGCATGCTCTCGCGCCACGGCGGCGGGAGCAGCGCCGCCGCGCGGGAGGAGGAGGGACGTGATGGAGCTCCACATTCTGCTCGTCGCCGACGACGCGGATCACGCCAACGCCATGCGCGGGGCGCTGGTGCGCATGGAGGCCGGCGTGCGCGTGACGACCACCGCGCGCCTGGGGAGCGCCCTCGAGGCGCTGCGCGACCCGGCCATCCGCTGCGTGGTGACCGACGTGCGCCTGCCCGACGCTGACGGCGTGCGCGTGCTCCAGGCGCTGCGCTCCGCGCGTCGCGACCTGCCGGTGATCGTGGTCACGGCCAGCGGCTCCGAAGCGCTGGCCGTCGCCGCCATGAAGCTCGGCGCGGCCGACTACGTGAGCCGGCACGCGCGCTACATCGAGGAGCTGCCGGTGCTGGTGCGCGAGGCGCTCGGCCGCTGGGTGCTCGCCGGCATCGACGGCGCCTGCCTGGTCGCCGAGCTGCCGGCTCCCGCGGGAGCGGAGGTCGAGCCGTTCGTCGCCGCCACCGAGCGCATGCGCGAGGTGCTCGTGCTCGTCGAGCGCGCCGCGCAGAGCGCCGTGCCCGTCCTCCTCGAGGGTGAGACCGGCACCGGCAAGGAGCTCCTGGCGCACGCCATTCACCACCGCGGCCCGCGCTCCCACGCGCCCTTCGTGGTGCAGAACTGCGCCGCGCTGGCCGAGGCGCTCCTCGAGAGCGAGCTCTTCGGCCACGTGCGCGGGGCGTTCACCGGCGCCGAGCGCGACCGCCGCGGGCTCTTCGAGGAGGCGGGCTCGGGCACCGTCTTCCTCGACGAGATCGGCGAGGCGCCGCCCGCGGTGCAGGCGAAGCTGCTCCGCGTCCTCCAGCACGACGAGGTGAAGGCGGTCGGCGCAGACCGCGTGCGGCGCGTGCATGCCCGCATCGTGGCGGCCAGCAACCGCTCGCTCGAGACCGAGGTGGCGGCGGGGCGCTTCCGCCTCGACCTCTACTACCGTCTCGCCGTGTTCCCCATCCGCGTGCCGCCCCTGCGCCACCGCATGCCCGACCTGCCGCTGCTCGTGGCGCACCTCCTCGCCCGCTGCGAGGAGCGCGAGCGCCGCACGACGGGCGGCTTCGACGCCGAGGCGCTGCGCGCGTTCCAGGCCTACCCGTGGCCGGGCAACGTGCGCGAGCTGGCCAACGAGGTGCACCGTCTGGTGCTCTCGGTTTGCCCCGCGCAGCGCATCCGCCGCCACCACCTGGCCGCCCGCATCCGCGACGCGGATCCGCTCGCCCAGGGCGAGCCGCTGGCGCGCATCCTCGCGCGCGTCGAGCTGGCGCTCATCCGCCAGCGCCTCCAGCAGCAGCCGACCAAGACCGCCGCGGCGCGCAGCCTCGGCATCACGCGCGAGGCCCTCTACGCCAAGCTGCGCCGCCTGGCGACGGCGAGCGGCGGCGAGTGAGGGCTACTCGAAGACGAAGACGCCGCGCAGCGTCTTGCGCGTGGTGAAGACGCGCTCGCGGCCGGGAAAGACGACCTTTCCGCCGGGGCTCATGCGCGGCCGGGCCATGTCGCGGAAGGCCCCCGGGGGATTGGAGCCGGGCACCGGATCGCCGCCCACGGCGATGGTGTCGAGGGTCCCCCCCACCCGCTTGATGTAGAGGCCGTCGTGCGCGCCCGGGCCCTGGCGGATGCGCGCGTCGAAGGCGACGTCGCCCACGTCGCTCACGCCCGGGGCGGAGAAGGCCGAGAACACGTTGCCGGCGCCGTCGGTCTCGCCCGCCGAGACCACGACGTCGGCCGGCGACGCCGGGCAGGTCGCGGGAGCGCAGCGGTAGAGCGCGGACGTGACCAGGAGCCCGGCGGTGGTCGCACGGAAGGCGACCATGCCCGTGTTTGCGATCGCGGGCTCGAGCAGCGTCGCATAAGTTGTCCCTCCCGAAGGCGGGAAGGAGTTCGCGGGCTCCCCCTGCAGGGCGACCGTCTCGATGGCGCCGGCGAGCGGCAGGCGGAACTCCCCGACCGCCGCCGGCTCGGCGGCGTTGGCGCAGTCGAGCTTGGTGAGGGCCCTGAAGGCGACCCCGAAGGTGCTAGCGGTGAGCTCCGCGAAGCTGCAGAACTCGCGTCCGGCCCGATCGGGCACCGCGTCGTCCACCAGCGCGAGCGTGGTGAGCGTCCCGGTACCCCCGTTCTGCGTGCTGCAGTCGCCGTTGCCGCCGACGCAGCGGAAGATGCCCTGGTTCACCTCGACGCCGCTCATCACCGCGCCGCCCGAGATGGTGGTCTCGAAGACGACGTCGCCGGCGTCGGTCAGGCGGCCGACCGAGAAGGCCTTCATGAGGCCGGTGGCGGGGGCGGGCACCGGGTCGCCGGTGGCGGCGACGTAGGCAGGATCGCCCTGGAAGACGCCCGAGCGGCCCTGGGTCACGCGCGCGGTGAAACCGACGTTGCCCGCCACGTTGATCGACGGCAGGCCGAAGTTGCCGAACAGGCGGTTGTCGGGCGTCACGTCCTTCTGGCAGGCCGCGGTGGCATTCCCGCCCCCGTCCGGGTCGAGCTTGAAGAGGCACTTCGGACCGCTGAGCTGCGCGAACACGGCAACGTGCTGCCCGGTCGCGTCGCTCACCGCCACCTCCCTGAACTTCCGGTAGAAGTACGACGCGAGCGGCGACATCTGGTTCTGGAGCGCGACCGTCTTTATGGTCGCGGCGCGCGCGGGGCCCGCGAGCGCGCCCGCTCCGAGGGCGAGAGCGAGCACCGTACCGCTTATCTGTTTTCGCATCCCACGTCCTACGGGATATGCGGTACGCCCCCCTCGCTCGGCTTGTCAAGCCGTCTTCTCGGGCACCGCGGGGGCGCGGGTCGTCTCCACCACGTCGCGGCCGAGCACGTGGTCGACCAGCCGCACGAGCGTGTCGGCCGGGGTTGCGATGTGACAGCGCGCGCCGCCGTGCACCAGGCCGACGATGCGCCCCGCGCCGTCGACCAGCGGCGCGCCCGAGTCGCCCGGGCGACCGTCGATGCTGGTGAACAGGGCATCCGGCAGGGCGGGCAGCGACGGGCAGCGGCCGATGCGGTCCAGGCGCGCGCTCTGGAAACGTGGCTGGTCCGGATGGCCCTCGAAGTAGAGCACGGTGCCGGGGATCTGCCGGCGCCGCACGATGAGCAGCGGCTCGACGTCCGCCGGCTCCTCGAGGAAGAGGACGGCCTGGTCGCTGGCGTCGTTCGTCGCCACCACCCACGCGGTGCGCTCGGCGCGGGTCGAGAGGCGCACGCGGAGCGTCTGGCCCTTCACGCAGTGCTTCGCGGTGACGATGATCTGCGGGCTCTCGGCGAGCACCCCGGAGCAGCCCGTCGTCTCCACCACGACGCTCGCCCTGCCGAGCGCCCGGCGCACGCCGAGGTCGCTGCCCGCCCGCGCGGGGAGGGCGAGCAGCAGCACGAGGACGACGGTTTCTCCCCGGTACGCCATCGACGCCATGCGTATGACGCCCACCGGAGGCCTTCTATTCGCGCCGCGGCGTCCCGAGCGGGACGACGTCGTGGAAGCGCGCGTAGTCGATGCGCCGCGCGCCACCCGGCTCGGTCACCAGGATGTCGGCGAAGCGCGCGCCCCAGGCGATGTCGCCCGGCTGGTAGCGGTGGCGCGCGTGGACGGTCTGGGCGAGGCTCTCGTCGTAGCCCATCAGCGAGACCACGATCTCGGCCTGGGTGGCGCCGAGCGAGTCGGAGGTCGCGCCGCGGAGGGGGCTCCGCTCGGTGATGGGATGGATCGCGGTCCAGCTGAGCGCGAAGAGCGTGCTCCGCGGGCGGAGGAGCGCCAGGTCGTGGAAGCGCCGCATATGGTCGCCCTCGAGGGTAGTCTCCTCTCGCGCCAGCACGACGTCCAGTTGGGCGTCGGCGACGTTGTTGCCGCGCGCGTTCGCCATGCGGAACATGAGGCAGGGCACGCCGTCGTGGGGCGCGATCACCGCGCGGCGGCTGAAGAGCACGCGCGCCGTCGGGCGCGAGAACTTGGCGAACATGAGCCCGGTCGCCATGGCCACCGCGAGGAGGCCGAAGAGCGCCTCCGCCGTGACCAGGACGTTGGCCAGCACCGTGCGCGGCACGAGCTTGCCGTAGCCGATGGTCGCCATGGTCTGCACGCTGAAGAAGAACGCGTCGACGAACGACTCCGGCCGCGCGTTCTCGATGCTCCCCGGCTGCGCCAGGTAGACGAGTGCGAAGAGGGCGTTGCTGGCGAGGTAGAGGAGCGCCATGGTCGCCAGCAGGCGCGGCCAGGACGCGCTCAGCAGGTGATGGTAGAGGTCGTCGAAGAGGCGGCGGTGGTTCCGCACGGGGGTCACGCGCGAGCGGAAGGCGAAGGGACGAGCCCGGCGCGCAGGGCGGCCAGCTCGCTCACCATCTGGTCGAGCCGGCGCGTGATCTCGGCGTGTCGCGACTCCTCGGGCGTCGGCGCCTTGCCGAAGAACGAGATCGTCCCGCCCGGCTCGAGCACGGCGCGATCCACCTGCCCGAGCGACGCGAAGCCCTGCTTGTGCGCCGCCGACTCGAGCTCGGGGAGCGTGATGAGCTCGGTCTTCAGGCGATCGAAGCGGATCTTGCCGTCCTCGATGAGGACGTCCGCCTCGCCCTCGACCAGGCGCTCCAGCCGCTCGTGGCTGTAGAGGAAGCGGACCACGAGGTAGTTGACCCCGAGCAGCGTGGCGGCGCCGAGGATCCCGCCGGTCACCGAGTTGTCGTCCCCGATGATCGCGTTCTGCACCGTGTTGGAGAGCGTGAGCAGCACGACCAGGTCGAAGGGATTGAGCTGCGCCAGCTCGCGCTTGCCGGCGAGGCGGAGCCCCACCACCAGGAACAAGTACACGATGACGGCGCGCAGCATCTTCTCCGCGACCGGCAGGCCGAGATGGAACATGTCGTGCCACAGCGTCGCATCCATGCGTGCCTCCTCCGGGCGCGGAGTCTAGTGCCCGGCGGGACGAGGCGCTAGGCTCCGGCGCCATGGAGGGAGAACCGCCCGCCGCGGCGCAGCGCTTGCAGTGGCACGCGGCATGCGAGAAGGTCCCGGCGTCGTGCCCGCCGCCGAGCCCATCACGCCCCCGTCGCCCGCGCTCCTCGCGCTCGAGGGGCGGGCCTGGCTCGAGTTCGCGGCGCTCGTGCCCGCGCTGCCGCTCCTGGCGCGCGCACCGCGCGGTGACGGGCACCCGGTGCTCGTCCTGCCGGGCTGGCTGGCGAGCGACCGCTCGACCTGGGCGCTGCGCCGCTTCCTCCGCGATCGCGGCTATCACGCGCACGGCTGGCGGCTCGGGCGGAACCTCGGGCCCGACCCCGACACGGTCGCCGGCCTCGGGCGACGCTTCCACGCGCTGCGCGAGCGGCACGGGCGGAAGCTCAGCCTGATCGGCTGGAGCCTGGGCGGCATCTACGCTCGCGAGCTGGCCCGGCGCTTCCCGACCGACGTACGCCAGGTGATCACGCTCGCCAGCCCCTTCGCCGCGCTCGGCGCGAGCAGCATCGAGCGTCTCTCCGGGATGCGGCCGCGCCGGGCGGCGCCCGAGCTGCGCGCGCGTCTCGACGAGCCACTCGCCGTCCCGTCGAGCGCGTTCTACAGCCGCAGCGACGGCATCGTCGCCTGGCGTAGCTGCGTGCAGGACGGCGCCGCGCTCGCCGAGAACATCGAGGTGCGGACCAGCCACTGCGGCATGGGGCACCATCCCGGCGTGCTGCTCGTGATCGCCGACCGGCTGGCGCAGCCGGAGGGCGCGTGGCTACCGTACGCCCCGCCCGGCCTCGCCTGGCGCGTGGCGCTCGGGGTCGCCTAGCGCGCCGGGTAGGATCCCCGGTACGCCGGGTCGCGCAGCGGACGCGACCACACGACGGCCCCGCTCGTCAGGTCGAGAGGTAGTCTCCCTGCGTTCGTCGTGAAGGACGTGCCGACGCCCTCGTCGATCGAGGCGCGCACGCCTCGAGGCGACGCGACCGAGGACCCGCTTGCCGCCGCGCGTGGCGAGGAGGACGACGCGCAGGATCCCGTCCCCCGGAGGCTCGGCCAGCGCCACGAGGATCGGGGCGAAGGTTGTAGCCCACGGCCGCTACTCGTCTTCCAGATGGGGGAGGTGGCGGTGCCCCGCGAGCTGTTCCGGGGCATCCTCGATCGGATCGCCGGGTTGCGCCCGTCCGTCGTGGCGCGATGTTGACCGCAGGGCCGACGCGTGTCCGCCGCCCGCCCGATGACCGGCGACCGGTGGCAGGAGCTTCCCTGTCGCACCTGCGTCGACAGGCTACCGACCCGAATCTGGTTGCAAGGAGCCAGAAATGTCTTGCCAAGTGGCCCTAGGGAGGGTTATGGCCCCATCCGGAGGGGGATCCGCCCCGTCCATCTGGGAAATGTCGGATGAGAACGCTCGCCGTCGGGTCTGCTCGTATTGGGCACAGCGCGAGGGGCAACCGCATGGACCGTCCAGACCGTCCCGATACGTTGCTGAGCGTCATCTGTACCCGTGCGTTCGCACTCGCCATAGCGATGGCTTGGGCTGGCAGAGTCTGGGCGACTCCCCTCGGTGTCGGCCGCGCTGACCATGTAAGCTACGAGTCCACGGACGTGCGCGTCGATGCCGCGCCGGAGCCATATCAAGGCGCCACCGGAGTGATTCCGGTGGTTGGCGCTTCGGGTGCCCTCGTTATCAATGCCACGTTCGACAGTTCGATCACGAGCAATGTGAACGCTGCGGCGATAGAGGCAATGATCATCGACGCGATCGGCATATACGAGGCGCAGTTCAACGATCCGATAACCGTGTCCATCCGGTTTCGGTATGCGACGACCTTGGCCGACGGCATCACGCCTCTGCCGGTCGGGGCTCTCGCACTAAGCCAAACCGTTGCGTACGTCGTCCCGTGGAACACCTATATCTCTGTGCTCAACGCGGATGCGACGACGGCGAATGACGCCACGGCGAATGCCAGTCTGCCAGGCAGCGCCTTGTCCACCAATATAGACCCGTCCAGTGCCGACGGCAGAGCTGTCGGCCTGAATACTCCACCGGCGATGTTCGCGGACGGCAGCATAGGTGCCGGTGGGCCGTACGACGGGATCATCACATTGAATTCCAGTCAACCATTCCTGTTTACGCGTCCCCCCACCGCCGGCAACTACGATGCGCTGCGGACAACCGAGCACGAGATGGATGAGGTACTGGGGCTCGGATCCAGTATCAACTTTAGCGGCGATCTCCGGCCACAGGATCTGTTCAGCTGGTCGGCTCCCGGTACGAGGAACCTGACGTCCAGCGGGTCGCGCTATTTTTCGATCGATGGTGGCACGACAAACATCGTTGGTTTCAACCAGAACCCAAGTGGGGACTTCGGCGACTGGCTGAGTGGTTCCTGCCCGCAAGCGACCCCTTATGTGCAAAATGCGTTCGCTTGCGCCAATCAAGCGTCGGATGTGACGCAGGCTTCGCCCGAAGGCATCAATCTCGACGTCGTCGGCTACGACCTCATAGTGACGGCCACGACCACGACGACGCAGGCGCCGACGACCACCACGACGGCGTCCACGACGACGAGCACCACGACCACGACGACCCTCCCTCCACTCTGCACCGCCGCGCCCGCTGCGGGCTGCCGCCTGGCGACATCCGGCGCCGCGTCGGTGCAGCTCAAGGACAACGCCGACGACACGAAGGACCAGTTCAAGTGGAAATGGGCCAAGGGCGCCGCGACCGCTGTCACCGACTTCAAGGATCCCGTGGGCGGCTCGGCCACGTACCGCGTGTGCGTCTACGACGGCTCAGCGAACTCGCAGCCGCTCATGGAGATGGACGTGCCACCGGGTGGCACCTGTGGCACGAAGCCCTGCTGGAAGGCGTCGGGCACCACGGGCGTCAGCTTCAAGAACAAGGGCGGCACAACGAGCGGGCTCACTGGCATGAAGCTCAAGGCCGGCAGCGCGGGCAAGGCGCAGGTGCAGACAGCGGGGAAAGGCGTGAATCTCCCCATGCCGACCCTCGGGCTCACCCTGCCCGTGACCGTCCAGCTCCTCATCAAGGACGTCAGCTCGACCGAGTGCTGGCAGACGACCTTCACCGTGCAGAAGAAGAACGACTCCGCGCAGTTCAGCGCCAAGGGGCCGTAGGCGGCGTTCCCCGCGCGACCTACGCGCGCGCCGCGAGCCAGCGCCCCAGCCCCGGCGCCGTCCGCCGCCGGAGCTCCGCGTTCAGGCGGAACACCTCGAGCGCCTGCCTCACCGCGCGCCTCGCCTCGGGAACCGGGTGCGCACGGAAGAAGCGCGCCACCTCCCGCGCGTA
>WNEZ01023394.1_pt1 | contig 12178 bp, 10 predicted proteins | sample 5400521 | NCBI WGS metagenome assembly WNEZ01 (sample SAMN13153339, study PRJNA577476) | soil metagenome | isolation source: 120 cm saprolite under Douglas fir tree site 2 hole 1 replicate 1 | place: USA:California | collected 2015-04-18
GTCGTCGGTATTTGGAAATTTCCACTGACCTTTCCACAGCAGGCCGCTGCACTTTCGATTACGCATCTTTTCGTTCTCGCCATTGGCGCGTTTCTGCTCGCACGCGATCGTAAACTTTCTTTTTCACTGTCGGTCTTCGTCGCGCTGATCGCGGCGCTGAATGGCTGGATCATCTGTTGGGGCGCGAGCGATTGGTTCGGCGCGCTCGGCGCATTCGCGTGGTTGCCGTGGGTGTGGTGGGGTTTGGAGCGCGCACTTGATCGGCAACGAACCCGTTGGCGATTTCTTTGGCCGGCACCATTCGTCTACTTGGTTGTCACCGGCGGATTTCCTTACACCGTTTTGATGCTCGTGGTTTTGATGGCGTGGCTGTCGATCAAGTCTTTGGTCGAAACGAAAAGTTGGATGTCGATCTTGCCGATGCTTGGCGCCGCCGCGCTCGGCTTTGGATTATCCGCGCCCGCATGGCTCGCAATTTTGGATTACGTCCACGGCTCCGCGCGCGAACTGCAGACGAGTTCCGCGCATTGGCAATGGATTGTGCCGTGGCGCGCGTTGCCTGGATTCATTTTGCCCTGTTGGACAGTTAATTGGGCCGATTTTTCCACCCGCTATCTTCCGCACACGGCGACTGAATTGGCATGTGGAGTGGCCGCGCCGGCGGCGCTGATTGCGGGGTTCATCTGGCGACCGCGCATGCTGGTAAGGCGAATGAAATGGGAGCTTGTTTTACTTTTGGTCGTGCTCTTGCTCGCAATGATTCCAACTGCGGGAGTTTTTCGCTGGAGTTTTCGTTGGCTGCCGCTCTTCCATCTAGTGCTCGCACTTTGCGCTGCGGAAGTGCTGAATCTACGGGCAAACTCGCCCACTGGTTCGGCAACAGTCCTGGCGCTGATCGTCCTGACGATTCCGATGTCGATCTTCGGCCTGGCGGGTGACTACGGCCCGGCGGTCACCTGGGTTTACTTTCAGATCGCGGTCATCTGGGCGCTTTGGGAATTGTTTTTACCGGGCATGAGGTTTCGCGATTGGGCACCTCCAGCCGTCACGTTTGCTGTCCTGCTCGCCACTTATTTTTGTATTCCGCCGAATTGCGGGGTGCCGAAATACAATCTTAGTCAGCAATTGCTCGATCCGGCGCCGCTCGATCCGCATCGTTTATATCTGAGTATCTATCCGGAGGCTGAATCGAATTATCGCGTGGAAAAGAAAGCGCAACCAGTTGGTCAACTCGTTCGGCCAGGTAGCACGTCAATGTGGGCCGGTGTTCATTTCATTAATGGCTACAGTCCAATTCTTCCCGCCGGCGTGGCGCGCGAATTCGATTTCCGTATTCATGGCGAAATCAATCCGCACGAGGCCGAGTATCTTGTCTGGGCGCAGTCGAATTCGAATGGGCTGCTGGCGCAACTCGGTGTCGACGGAATCATTGTTGCATGGGACTTAGGCATCGATCCGGCGCTGGGTCCGGATTGGGAGTTCGTTACGTCAACGGAAGAGGGTGCTCTTTATCATCGAATCGGCCCGCCGTTGGCGCGTGTTCGTTCGGTCACGTTGATCGATTCCAGACCGAGCGAGCAATTTGCCGCGGCGACAGTCTCTGAAATTGACGATTCGCGAAATCATGTGGCGGCAGATGTCGATGTTCCAAGTGGGGGCGCCCCCGCACTTCTGACTTTTTCGCGACCTTACTTTCGCGGCTACGAAGCGCGTCTCGGGAACCAGAAACTGCGCGTCGATTCTTACCGCAGCTTGTTTCCGATTGTCGAAGTGCCAGCGGGATCGCACGGCAAGCTCACTCTGATTTATCGCCCGTGGTGGCTAATTTTCGGTGGTGGGATTGCGACTGCAAGCTGCCTCATCTTCATGACTGGATTGTTTCGCGCCGCTCGGAACACCATCAGCTTGCGAGAGTGAACACTGGAACCAGCCCGTCGACTCCCTTTACCGGCTGCGGCGGCAATTCGTGCAAATCGGCCGCGCGTTGCAATGCGTCGCGAGTGTCTTTACTCAGAAGCACGGATGTGCTGAGCGTTTTATTCAGCGCTTCGATCCGCGATGCCACGTTTACGGTATTGCCGATCACGGTAAATTCCATCCGCTCGGGCGAGCCAATGCTGCCGACAATGGCGACTCCGGTATTGATGCCGATGCCGATCTGGATCGAGTCCTCGCCGCGCGCCGCGCGTTCCGCATTCAACCGTTCCATCGTGCGCTGAATTGAGCGTGCTGCCGCCAGTGCTTTGTCGGCGTGATTGCGACTGTCGCTGCCAATTCCGAAAAGCGCCATGAAGCCGTCGCCCAGAAATTTGTTGATCATTCCACCGTGCTCTCCTTCCACCGCGTCCACCATCGCGCGCAGGAACTCATTCAATAAGGCGACGGCTTTGGTCGGGGACAAATGGGCGGAACGCGCGGTAAACGAGCGAATATCGACAAACATCACCGTGATTTCCTGTTCTGTTCCGCCGAGTCCTGGGTCGTGTTTCAATATTTCTTCCGCGGCTTTGCGACCAACATGGGCGCCAAACGTTTGTCGCAATTGCTCTTTTTCGCGTAGTCCGGTCACCATTCGGTTGAACTCGCCGATCAGCGCGCCGAATTCGTCGGCCCGTCGCAACGGCACCTGCACGTCGAGCCGGCCGTGAGTGACGGCCTGTGCGGCTTCGCGCAATTCATTGACTGGTTCGGCAACCGAACGCCCAATCAAAAGCGCGGAGAACAATGCGAATGCGATACCGATCACGGCGACAAAGACGCCGAACGATTGCGGATTGGTCCCGGGCGAGGGCGGCGCAAAAAGCAACAGCAGCAGCGACCCGATCGGACAAACACTTGCCGAAACTGCCCACATGAATCCACGCATCCGCAGCGAGATCGGGCGGATCCCTTTCAAGCGATCAGGCCGTGCGTCCTGAAAAAACAGCGGAAATAATCCCCAATGACTCGCCAGCTCGATTAGAAAAAAACCCTGCGTCGTCGCGATGAATCCGGAGACCCCAAATGAAATTGGCAGGTGCCAAAACAATTGTGCGCTCATTGGCCGGCCAGTCAGTGCCAATGAAATCAAAAAGACAATCGCTCCGAGCAGCCACGCCAACCCGGAAATCGCCGCGCCATACCACGGCAAATGAACCAGTCGCCGACGGACGAGATCGAGTTCATCGGCGGGAACATTCTCGCCGCGGCGCAGCCGGTGAAATGCTGGCCGCAATGAAAGGATCAACCATAACCAGATCAGGACAGCGGCTGGATATGCAAACGCGTTCCAAACGATGACGGTCGCGATGAAGCGTTGCTTCAAACCCGCCGCGATCAGCAGCGGGTCGATCACCGTCATGTTGTACCAAATGTTGAACGCGCTCCCGAGCAGGTGCGGGATGAGTGGCGCCAGCGCTGTGACCAGCAGCGGGTGGCGTTTCAACGCAGCGTCCATGGCCGAAAATAATCGAGGAGAATCAAACGCCCGGGCAACTTCTCTCTTTCCTGTTCGCGCACCAGCGCCGGAAAGTTTGTCATTTTTCCAAAGATGAATCCGCGATCGACCGGCGCGAACATGTCGTCCTGATGGCTCGGCGATAAGTAACGCGGCCGCAATTGCCTGGCGGCTTCGGCAAAACGCTGGCGGCTGTCCGGGAGCGCGACTCCGAGAATTGCAAGATCGACATTTTTTGTCCGCGATTCTGGTGGCGCGCCCGGAACTCCGCCGGAATCGATGTAAATTCGTTTGCCGCCGGCTTCGATCACAAATGCGAGCGGTTCACCGACGCACCAGTCGGAACCTTTAACCGGCGGCTTCAATGCTGCACCCTCACCTTCATCCTCTCCCTCAGGGAGAGGATGACGCGAAGGGGCAGGTGAGAATGATGGCTTCTCGTGTCGCGTGTGCGGGCACTTGTTGAACGGAACTTTACCGAAGAGCCGGTCGTGTTGCGCCGCAAAAACGCGAATCGTCCACGGCCCGATTTTGCGCATGCTTCCGGGTTTCACGATTTTACATTCGTTAGGCGAAATTCCGGACGACTCCACTAGCCGGATCGCCGTCGGTCCAGCGATGACCTTGCCGTGAGTGCGACGGACGATTTCGGGCGCGTCCAGCAAATGATCAAAGTGCGCATGGGTGACGACGATGGCGTCAACGCGGGGACGAACATGTTTCAAACCTTCGGCAACGCGATTGGGATCGGATTGAATCGGCTGATTGAGCGCCGCCGACAAAAGTCCGACCCGTGTAAAATACGGATCGACCAATAACGCGTGACCATTTGTTTCGAATTGAAAACCATTAACGCCAAGATAAGTAACGCGAATCGCGTTCGGCTCGGGCTCAGTGAATGGATATTTGTCTGCAACAACGAGCGACGAATATTTTTCCAGACCGGCGGAAGCGACTTGCGCGATAAGAGCCAGCGAAAAAAGACTCAGCTTAATCATGCGCTGGCGATTCAACTCAATCGCTCGGAGATGTCGATCTAATAGACGTCGCGCTTGTAGCGTTTGTCGGTCTTGAGCTTCTCGACGTAAGCGTTCGCTTCGTCTACGGATTTGCCGCCCTGTTCCTGGACGATCTTGCGCAGCGCCGCATCGACGTCCTTCGCCATTCGTCGCGCGTCACCGCAGACAAAAAACTGCGCGGATTCGCCGTCGATCCATTTCCAAATTTCAGCGGCGTTTTCCAGCATCTTGTGTTGAACGTATATTTTGTGTGCTTGATCGCGCGACCACGCGCAATCCAATCGCGTCAGAAAGCCTTTGCGTGTGAAACGTTCCCAATCTTCTTTGTAGGCGTAATCGCACTTCTCGCGTTGCGATCCGAAGAAGAGCCAGTTTTTTCCTTTTGCGCCGAGAGCTTGCCGCTCCTGCAAAAAGGCGCGGAACGGCGCGATGCCAGTGCCGGGTCCGATCATGATCAACGGCAGGGTTTGATCTTCCGGCATGTGAAAATGTTTTGCCGAGCTTGGATAAACCGGCACCGGAGCTTTGTCCGCGCGTTCCGCCAGAAAACTCGACGCCACGCCTTGTCGCGCGCGGCCACGACTTTCGTATCGCACAACATCGACAATCAGGTGCACTTGGTCGGGAAAAACGCGCAAGCTGGAAGCGACCGAGTACAGTCGCGGCTGCAATTTCGTCAGCAGCCCGACAAATTCCTCGGGTCTGAATTTGACCGAAGGATGCTCGAGCAAGAAATCGATTACCTCGGCGCCCCAAAGATAATTTTCGAGATCGTGTTTGCGGTCCGGGCGCAGCAACTCCTTGAGCATCGGCGCAGCTGACGCGCGTTCTGCGATTGCTTTCAAAAATTTCGGCGTCGGCTGAGTGATCGAGTAATCGCGCAACAACGCTTCACGAAACGGCTTCGTCGTTTTCGCTGCTGGCACTGTTTCGTCACCTGTCGTCCCCAGCGCGCGAATGATTTCTTTCACCAAATTTGGGTCGTTGGTCGGATAAACCGCGACCGAGTCACCCGGTTCAAAATTTAATCCCCAGCCAGTGAGATCGATCTCGAAATGTCGCGTATCCTTTTGCGAGTCGGCGTTGCTCAAGCGTCGATTGACGACGAGCTTTCCAGGAAACGGATTTTGACGCGTCCATGGCGACGCAGACGCGGCGGATTTCGGTGGTGCGGTGGATGCGCCCTCAAACTCGACGAGATTAAATACATCCGCGGAAGAAGCTTCGCGAGCGTGTCGACGAGTTCCCGTGGCGTCCCGAGCGAAATGGTTGCGGCGAGCAGCGGCAACTCTACACTCTCGCGGGCGTATTCGAATGCGAGCGAATGCGCTCGAGTATGCCTAACGAATACGAATCGCCGATCGGTCAGCGACCGGAAATTACAGGCGTGGTCATTCCGCCGGCGCCGAGACATGATCCGTATACCGCGTTCCGCTCGCGCGGGTTTCGTTTTTTCACGACTGGAAATTTGTTGTCGATCGTCGGCCGACAAATGCTCGCAGTCGCGGTGGAATGGGAAATTTACCGGCGCACGCATTCGGCGACTGCGCTCGGGCTGGTCGGGCTCGTATTCGCGGTTCCAATCGTCGGTTTTTCGCTGCCGGCCGGACATCTGGCCGATCGCATCAGTCGCAAAAACATTATTCTCGTCTCTCAAATTTTCAGTTCCGTTACGTCGGCGCTGCTGGCACTGGTTTCCTGGCAACATCTCGCCATCCCGCAGATGTCGATCTTGCGGGCGTGCAATCACGGACTCAGCGCGATCGCCGGTGTCTTTGAACAACATCAACAAACATTCCATTTCGACGACGCGTCGATTCCACTCATCTATCTGCTTCTTTTTCTCGGCGCTATAGCGCGAACGTTCTCATGGGCGGCGCGCAGTTCTTTTTTTCCAACCTTGGTGCCGCGCGACGCGTTTTCGAATGCGGTCACCTGGAACAACAGCATCTTTCAAATTGGTTCCGTCGTCGGCCCGGCCATTAGCGGCTTCGTCGTCGCGCGCCGCGGCTTCCCGATTGTTTACGTCATCGACGCGATCACGTCCTTCGCGTTTTTCCTGCTCGCTTTACCGATCCCGCGCGCAAAACAAACGCGCGAACGAGCCGACCAGAGCACGTGGCGGAGTTTGGCCGCCGGAGCAAAATTTGTGTTCAGCAAGAAAGTAATTCTGGCGACGATCACGCTCGATCTTTTTGCTGTGCTGCTGGGCGGCGCCGTTGCTTTGTTACCGATTTTTGCGGATCAAATTCTGCACTGCGGTCCTGTTGGCCTCGGCTGGATGCGCGCGGCGCCCGCGATCGGCGCTTTCGCAATGGCCCTGATCGTCGCTTATCTGCCGCCGATGCGAGAAGCGGGCAAAACACTTCTTTGGTGCGTCACCGGATTTGGAATCGCCACTATCGTCTTTGGTTTATCGACAGCGCTCTGGCTATCGTTGGCGATGTTATTTGTTGCCGGCGCGCTCGACAGCGTGAGCGTGATCATCCGCGGATCGATCGTTCAACTGGTGACGCCGGATGAAATGCGCGGCCGCGTTTCGGCCATGAACAATATTTTCATCGGCACTTCGAACGAATTCGGCGCGCTCGAGTCGGGATTGACCGCAGCCTTGTTCGGGCCCGTGATTTCGGTCGTTGCCGGTGGAATCGGGACCATTTTTGTCGTCATCGGTTCCGCGTTAAAATGGCCGGAAATCCGGAAGATCGGCGCGCTCGACAGAAATTTGCGCTAAGATCGAGAATCACTCATGAAAATTGCGGCCGCTCAGATTGCCTGCGTGCTCGGCGATTTCAACGCGAACCTGCGCAAGATTAGTGATTTCGCTGCCCTCGCAAAAAAATCGGGCGCAGAGCTCGTCGTGTTTCCAGAGATGGTCGATACCGGCTACTCGATGCCGGTGATTCAAAAACATGCGAGAACGTGGAGTGATGGCGCGGTTTCTGAGCTGCAAAAAATCGCAAAGGAAATTTCAATCGCGATTGTTGCCGGAATTTCGGATCGCGATGGCGGGTCCATTTTCAACGCGCAAGTTTTTGTGGACGCGCAGGGTGAAGTGCTCGCGAAATACCGAAAGACACATCTCGTGACGGCTGCGCCCCTCGATGAGCGCGTCTGTCTTTTGCCCGGCAATGACTTCGTCAGCTGCAAGGTCCGCAAATTTACAGTTGGGTTGAGCATTTGTTACGACCTGCGTTTTCCGGAAATGGCGCGCACGTTGGTCGTCAAGCACGACGCCAATGTAATCGTCAATTCTTCGGCATGGCCCGTTGTGCGCGCGGAACATCTGCGGATTCTGGCGCTGGCGCGCGCGGTTGAGAACCAAAGCTATTTCATTGTCGCCAATCGTGTCGGCACCGACGACGGCGTTACGTTTTGTGGCTCTTCAGTGATTGTCGATCCTTCCGGTGCGATTTTGGCGGCGGCGCCGCCTGATCGCGAGGAACTGATTCAGGCAGAAATATCAGAGCAAGCGATCGCAGACGTGCGCAACCGCGTCCCGGTCTTCGCTCATCGCCGAGGCGAATTGTACAAATTGGGCTGAAACGACCGATGACGGTGGCGGAAGCGATCTAATATTGAATGAAAACAAACCGAGTTTTGCTTGCTTTAATAACAGCGACGCTCGCGATGCTGTGGACGCCGATTCGGGCCGAGGATAGTTCCACGCCGCAGCAGGTCTTTGATGGAATGCGGCAGAGTTTCCAAGCAGACAAGGCGAAAGGTGTGCACGCCCGTTATCAATGGGAATTGAGCGGACCGAACGGCGGTCAATGGTGGATCGACGTGAACGACGGCACGTTCAAGATGGGACGCGGCGAAATCGACAATCCCAGCGTGACGTTTATCACCAGCGACAACGATTGGGTCGCGATGTCGAATGGGAAACTCAAGGGCACGTGGGCATTTATGACCGGCCGCTTGAAAGTACGCGGCAGTCAATCGGTCGCGCGAAAGCTCGACGAAATTTTCCCTTAGAACTTCGCTTCGACCGCAAGCCTCACATACGGCGCGGGATCAGTTTTCACGCTCGCTTCAGCGCGGAAGAAATCGAAGTCCCGTCGGAACGTGCAACCGCCGTCAACCGTGATATCGAACGGCTTGAAGTGAGAGTAAGTGATCTGTAATCCCGCCCGGTCCTCGCTGTATTGAACGATCGCGTTGTGGACCTGAAGTTTTCTCGCCGGCGTAATGACATCGTCGGTGCGGTAACTTTCGTAAAAGAGATTCCCGGCAAGACGAAATTACGAGCGCGGGTTTCGGAAATACGCCTTCGAGCCGCAAATGATCGGTGAAGAGCCAGATCAATCCGCCGCCCGGCGCGGCGATTGGATTTGAATAAAGGGAGCCGCCGGCGCCGATTACTGCGAAAATCTTGTCCTTCTTCAGCGGAAACGTGACCCAAACCTTCCACGGGACGTCGATCGCGTCGCCGTCTATGTGGTTCTGCCAATAAGGGCCGGGATCAATCTCGATTCCCGCCCCGGCGTGGTCGTGAACAATGTATTCGTAGGCGAGCAGCGCGTGGAGAGTTTGCAAGTGATCGGGAAGTCCATTGTTGGTGCCGCCGAAATCGAACCGCTCGTATTCGACGCCCAGACGCAGGTACCAGTTTCCGGTAATCAGAAACCGGTGGGCGTAGCTGAAATCGTTATAGAGCGAGTCGCCGTCGCCGAAATTTCCAGTATAGACGGTTTCGTAATTAAAAAGCTCGGTTGAGTTTCTGTCCTCAGAGCTGGGTGAGGGGCCTGGTTGTAATTCCAGTCCCGTCCCGGCAAGAACGGGTGAAATGAGGCTGAGGAAACCGACGGTTAAGGCGAGACGGAGGCTATTCATATTTTTTTGGCGCGAGCCGTGGTTGTCGGTCTTGTATTCGTTTGGGCCGGCAAATCTCCGTGTATCGTATTTTGGCTATCCCGACAAGGAATCATTCAAGGCCGATTGTGGGCGCCGGGGTTTTTAGCATTTGACCCCAAATGCCTCGGGGTTGACTGGCCTCCGACTTGCTTTATTGTGCACGGCTTTTTGTGACAACCCCCCTTGCGATAGCGAATCCGTTTGCCGGAGTAGACCATGGCGCGGCCCTCTGGTTTCACGCCCACCTCACGCCCACATTTGTCAGCGTGCTGCGAGGCATTACCGAATTCGGCTCCAGCGAATGGATCGCGATCGTCCTCTGCTTGGCGGTTTCGTTTTTCATTTTCAAACGCTGGTGGCCGTCGCTCGTGACAATGGTCATTGCGGTCCCAGGCGGGATGCTGCTAAACGAGTGGCTGAAAATTTTGGTGCATCGACATCGTCCATTCGTGGACGGCTGGTTCGTAGACTGGTCGGGCTATAGCTTTGCCAGCGGTCACACGATCGGGGCCACCCTTCTTTACGGGCAACTTGCTCTGTTCATTATCCCGGCGATCAAGAGTCGCCGCGGTCGCGCTTTGACGATTTCAGCGGCAACTTTCGTCGTAGCCCTTGTCGGTTTCAGTCGGGTCGCGCTCGGCGCGCATTATCTGACCGATGTGTTTGGTGGAATCTTCTTCGGAATGATGTGGCTGACGCTTTGCCTTGTTATCGCGCGACCGTTGCGGCGAAAGGCGTTGCCAGCGGTCATGGCCAGCGTGTTGCCGGAAGCGGAAGCGGCGCTTGTAGCGGTGCCGGTGCAAGCGGACGCTCCTGTGGCTCCACTGCAGACTCCCTGATTTAGTACTGTTCCCATCCGGAGACGCCTCCGACCGCGTTTCGTGTTAGCGTCACGATCGCGTCCGGCTTGATCGCGAGCCGGCTTGTTTGAAACATGAAAGTCCCGAGCAAGATTCGTTTGACTTTTTATTTTCTCGCTTTTGGTGGAGCGGCGCTTTTCACACTGCTGCTCATTCGCGAAGGCGCTCCCCAAGTTGGCAAAGCTGTTGCAACCGCGGGGTGGGCCATTCTTGCGGTAATCGCTTACCATTTTCTTGTCCCGGTATTCTTGGATTCGCTGGCGTGGTGGGTTCTGTTTCCGAAAGATGAACGGCCACAATTACGAAGAGTTTATTGGATGCGCTGGATCGGCGAATCAGTCAGCACGCTCGTGCCGTCGGCTGCGGTTGGTGGCGATATTGTTCGCGCACGTTTAGCTGCGATCAGCGGCGGCTCGGTGGCGACGGCTGCCGGGACGGTGCTGGTCGATCTTACCTTGGGCGTGTTTACCCAAGCCGCATTTACGTTGCTCGGAGTAGTACTCCTGGTAAACGCGACCGGCCAGAAAAACTTCGTCGGCCCGACCGTCATCGGCACCATCGTCGGGGTTGCGGCTGTTTGCGGTTTTTATTTTGTCCAACGCCTCGGGATGTTTCGGTTCCTCGCGCGGATGATTGCGCGGCTCGCGAACTCCCCAGAATGGCAGTCGCTTGTTCAGAGCGGCGAAGCATTGGATGAAACAGTCCGATCCTTTTACGCACGGCGCCGCGCGGTCATTGCCTGTTGCGGCTGGACGATTCTCTCGCTCGTTCTCAATTCCGGGGAGATTCTGATCGCGCTGTGGGCGCTCAACCTTCACGCCACGATTGTAAACGCGATCATTCTGCAAAGCATGGCGCTGACAATTCGATCGGTAGCGTTCCCGGTCCCCGGAGGATTGGGCGTGCAGGAGAGCGGTTATGTCCTCGTCGGCAACCTTCTGGGCATTCCAGGTGAAACGGCTTTTGCTCTTTCTTTGATTGCGAGAGTGCGAGAGCTCGGCTTTGGCATTCCGGGACTGATTGGCTGGCAACTGATTGAAGGCCGGCGTTTGCTTCGCGCGCGGGCTGAGCCTGCGTCTTGGTAGAATTTTAGTTTAGCGATTGCCCGACTTAGACTGGCTAGTCGCTGCTTCACCTTTCCCGGATTGGTGAAATTCGTGCGCACGCCCCACCAGATCCAAGCCAATCCGCCAGGCAGATCGAGTTGCTTTCTGAGCTGACCGATTACTTCTGCATCGCCGTACGCTTCCAGAAACGTCATCGAAAATGGCAGCCATTGTCGGTTCGGCACCGTTCCCACCATGTCGAGCAGGAAAACGAGCAAATCGTCCGCTTGTCTCGCGGAAGTAGGCAACGATTTTTCGTGGACAATTTCAAAATCGATTAGCCGCGCGCGATTGGTCTTCGGGTCGTAAATCAGATTTGTCGTTGTCGCATCGCTGTGAGACCAGCGCCCGTGGAACTCGTCGCTCCAAAATTGATGGGCGCGTCGCAACTCAGCCGCCGCGGCCTGCAATATTCGCCGCGTCACTGTGCCGCGATTTATGTGTTCCCATAAGCTCTCGCCCGGCAGTTTTTCAGCAACAACGCACCTCGCTCCGGAGGCATAGGCGTGAAAACGATCGCCATTGAGCATCTCGAAGCATCCAACTTCCCACTGCTGCCAATCTTCCACTTTGCTCCAGAAGCGAATCGGAATATCGGCCATGCGAACATAGAGATTGGTTAAGTCAGCCAATTGTTCGCTGTGAATATTGCGGCGCTTTACCACCAAGGTCCGCCCGCGCCGTGCCTTTTCCGAAATCGAGTTGATCGCGATCGCTTCGACCAGCCTGGTCGCGACGTTGGCCAACCCGCTCGGCACCAGATTTTCAATCAAAGAATTGCCGTTTCCCAAAATACCCATTTTCACTTTCTCCTTCGACGGCTCTGACCTCGATAACTTCAGACCTTTTGTCGTCGAAAGCTCAGACTGTGATCGTTTCACCGACGTTCATTACGCGTAA
>WNEZ01004477.1_pt1 | contig 12172 bp, 6 predicted proteins | sample 5400521 | NCBI WGS metagenome assembly WNEZ01 (sample SAMN13153339, study PRJNA577476) | soil metagenome | isolation source: 120 cm saprolite under Douglas fir tree site 2 hole 1 replicate 1 | place: USA:California | collected 2015-04-18
CTCATGAAACTTCCCGGCTTCTGTGTCACTACCGCCTCTACGGCGTGCGCCACGTCTTCCGCCTGCAGCGCTTTCCCGGTGTCTTTGACTCCTCGCCCGGAAAACTCCGTCGCTACGCTGCCCGGGCAAATCACGCTCACGCGGATCCCGTGATCGCGCAAGTCCTCCGCCATACAGCCGGAGAGCCCCTGCACTCCCCACTTTGACGCGCAGTACAGCCCTCCGCCCGCGAAAGTGTTCCTCCCGGCAAGCGAACTGATATTGATTATGTCTCCGCCGCCTTGCCGGATCATCGACGGAACCACTGCGCGCGAAACCAGGAAAACACTCTTTAGGTTCGTGCTTAGCACGCGGTCCCATTCCTCTTCGCTCTTCTCATGTGCCGGGCCGAAAAGCCCAATGCCCGCATTGTTGACCAGGATTCCCACGGGCCCAAGCTTCGCTTCCGTCGCAGAAACGAGTTTCTCCACTTCATCCGCGCGGGTGACATCCGCGGTTTGCCAAAAGACCCTTTCGGTTAGACCGCGTAACGCGTCCGCCGTCGTGCGCAGCTTATCGCCGTCGCGGCCGCAAATGGCTACCCCCGCGCCCAACTCGGCGAGCTTTATTGCAATCGCGCGTCCGATGCCGCGGTTGCCCCCGGTGACCAGCGCAATCTTATTCGCCAGCGGCCCGCCTATAGTGTTCCCGTCATTCGTTTTACTTATGCCGGCCATCACAATTCTTCTTTCGTCAGGCGACCCTTTTCATGCAAAAATCATCTTAACATTCAGCCGCAGGGACCGCTGTGCGTACCGTACGAACGCGCTCGGAGGCTTGGTAATGTAAAATGCTTAGGTCCCTGCAGAGTAACGCCTTGCAGATTTACGTGCGCTTTTCCTATAATCCCAAAGTTTTACGAATCAGCGTCATACCCGGCAAGAGCACTCCAGGCTGTACCAGACATATATGAACAGGCTTGGAGTTTGAGCGAGGAGAATGGAATGAATCGAACACGTAGAATGACGGGCCTGGTAGTCATCGCAGCGCTTTGCCTGGCGATTAGCGGCGCGTCAAACGCGCTCGGTCAGGCAGCCGCCGGTCAAGACGCCGGTGCTGGGAAACAGCAGTACACAATGGCGGAGTACAACGCCTACCAAGCGGCCGCTGCAGAAAGGAATCCGGCCCAGCAGATCAAGCTTCTCGATGATTTTGTCTCCAAGTATCCGAACTCCGCGCTTCTCATTTACATCTATCCTCTCTATTACAACGCCTACAGCCAACTGAAGAACTGGCCGAAGGTAATCGAATATTCCGACAAACTCCTCGCGCTCGGAGAAAAGGCCGAGGCGCCGATTCGTTACCAGGCCTATTACGCCCGTGCCTTCTCCTATAGCAACCTGCCGCCCACCTCTCAGGACGTGAAAGATCAGGCCCCCAAAGCCTGCGAAGCGGCCAAGGCTGGTCTCAAGACTCTCGGCGAATTGAAGAAGCCCGACACAATGTCCGAGGACGACTTCAACAAACAGAAACAGCAGCCCGCCATTCTCTTCAGCTACACCCTGGCACAGTGCTCGATGATCCAGAAGGACTACCAAACGGCCATTGATTCCTATAAAGCCGTACTCGAAAAGAATCCTGACGACGCGATCACCAGCTACAAGATTGGCCAAGCCTACATGGCCATGAATCCGCCTCAGCAGATGGACGCCTTCTGGTATTTTGCCAAAGCGGTCAGCGCCAAGAATGCAAACCAGACTCAATCTAATCAGGTCAAAACGTATCTCCGAAAGCTTATCGCCAACTATCAAGGCGGCAACGTTTGCGACAACCTGACTGATGCGGAGCTCAATGAGCTTTTGCAGTTAGCCGGCAGCTCTGCTGAACGTCCGGCCAGCTACAAACTGTCCAGCGCCGCCGACCTCGACGCAGCCCGCAAAGACATGACCATCGCCTCCGTCATTACTGACCTGAGAGCTGGCGGCGACAAGGCCAAAATCACCTGGCTAGCTTCTTGTGGCCTGGAGTTTCCGGATGTGCCCGGCAAGCTGATCGAAATTACTCCCGGCTCGGACGGCGTGCAGCTTAAGGTTGCCTTTGTTACCAGCGACGCCGAGTTCGACGCCAAAACCACTCCGGACATGGACGTCAAGGTCGTCGGCCAGCCGGACGCTGCCAAGCTCGAAAAGGGCAATCCCGTGCGCTTCACTGGCACCTTGGTGGCTTACGATCCCGACCCCAGCTTTATGTTGCACTGGGATAAGGCCAAAGTGAACGCCGAGGACATTCCGAAGGAAAAAGAAAAGAAGTCTACAACCAAGAAGCGGCCAACCAAGAAGCCATCCTGACGCCCAGCGGTATTTTGCTGACCGAAGGGTCTCAGCCGAACTGATTACGAAGCTAAAACGGCTCGCCGAAATCTCGGCAAGCCGTTGTTCTTAATGCACGATTCTGCACGAAATCAGGCTTTGGCTTGCTTACCTGGCGTGGTGGTTCCGATGGTCCAGCCTGTAAGCGTCCATCTTGCGGCTCAGCGTGTTTCGGTGAATACCTAGAATCTGCGCCGCGCGCGACTGGTTCCCCTCTGCGCGCTCCAGCACTCGTTTGATAAACCGTTTTTCAAACTCCCCTACGGCCTCATCAAACAAAATTCCCCGCTCCACCATCTGGCTCACGAGTCCTTCGAGTTGATCCTTCACGGCACACACTCCAGAGAGAAGCGCGCCATTCCGCCTCAGCGCTAGTCCAGTTCGCGCCCAGTCAGGATGCGGTACGCTTCCCGGTACTTGCCACGCGTTGCAGCCACGACTTCCAGAGGCAACTCCGGACCGGGCGGGATTTTCGGCCAGTGGATGCTCTCCAAATAGTCGCGCACAAACTGTTTGTCGAAAGAGGGCTGCGGCCCGCCGGGTTTGTAGACCGCGGCGGGCCAGAATCGCGAAGAATCCGGCGTGAGCGCCTCGTCGATCCAAATAAGCTCGTCTTTGAGCAAGCCAAACTCAAATTTAGTGTCCGCCAGCAAGATCCCTCGAGGTTCCGCGTACGCAGCCGCGGAGCGGTAGATTTCCAGGCTGACATCGCGCACTTGCGCCGCGCGCTCATTTCCAATCAACGAAGCAGCCCGTTCGAACGATATGTTTTCGTCGTGCCCGGTCGCCGCCTTCGTTGCCGGCGTGAAAATCGCCTCCGGCAAGCGAGCCGACTCCCGCAAGCCGGGTGGCAACGCGATGCCGCAAATTTCTCCCGTCCTCTGATAGTCTTTCCAGCCCGAACCCGAAAGATAGCCGCGCACCACGCACTCGATCGGCAAAGGCGCCGTCTTCCGCACCAGCATCGTGCGTCCCGCCAGTTCCTCGCGATAAGCGTCAAATGGCGCCGGAAATTCCGTCGCGCTTAGCACGTGACTCGGAATCACATCACGCAGCAGATCAAACCAGAACAGCGAAAGCTGCGTTAGTACGCGCCCCTTGTCGGGAATGGGCGTCGGCAAAATCACATCGAACGCCGACAGCCGGTCCGTGGCCACGATCAGCAGTTTGTCGCCGGCATCGTAAATGTCGCGCACTTTGCCGCGCGCGGCGGGCGATAAGCCGGCGAAGTTCGTTTCCCGTACTACGCGCATTGCTGCACCGAAGGGCACGGAAGAATTTCCCCTGCAAGAGTGTGCAGCATTCTAGCGCAGCGCAAAACGAAGTCAATCAGGCGCGCCGAAAAAAATAATTTTCAACAGGAGAAGAAAAAGAAATACCGCCAATAAGAAGAACGGGCTAGACAAACGGAAAACTTTTGCACTTTTCTACGGCTGCTCCGTGCCTCACAATTTGTCGAACGAATCGTGTTTGCGAGGTTCAGGCCGCGGACGCTGCCGAAGCCGCGCCGTGCTTTCGCGAGGGCGCTTCCTCGCCTTCCCAGCGCACGCTCACCAGCTTCGAGACGCCCGGCTCCTGCATTGTTACTCCGTACAGCACGCTGCCCGTCTCCATCGTCTTGCGGTTGTGTGTCACGATGATGAACTGCGTCTGCCCGCTCATCTCCCCAACCAGTCGCGTGAAGCGCCCTACGTTCGCTTCGTCCAGCGGTGCGTCCACCTCATCCAAAATGCAGAACGGGCTAGGCTGATACCGGAAAATTGCAATCAGCAGCGCCAGCGCCGTCATGGCTTTTTCGCCGCCGGACAGCAGCAAAATATTTTGCAAACGCTTCCCCGGCGGTGATGCCACAACGTCGATGCCCGCGTCTCCAGAGCTGTCCGGCTCGGTCAGCCGCATCTCCGCCGTCCCGCCGCCAAAAATCGTGTGGAACGCCTCCGAAAAATTGTGATTGATGCTGTTGAACGCCTGCTCGAACTTCTCCCGGGAAACCAGATCCAGCTCCGCAATGGCTTGCTGCGTATCCGCAATCGACTGCAGTAAATCGTCGCGCTCCCTAGTCAGGAATGTGAACCTCTGCTCGCACTCGTTGTACTCCTCGAGCGCCATCATGTTCACCGCGCCCATCGACTCGATGCGCGCCTTCATCTCCCGGTAATTCGCTTCCGCGATGGCCAGATCTTCGCCGCTGATGAACGCCGTCTCCGTCGCAATCAAGTCCTCAGGCTGCGCATTGACCTCTGTCATGCAGGTCTCGCGCAGGTGCTGCCGGTCGGAGTCGTTTCGAGCGCGTTCCACCTCTGCATGACTCCGCTGCTCGCGCACATCCTGCAGTGTCTGCCGCCCCATGCGCAGGTGATCCTCCATCTGCGTGACGCGCGTCCGCCCGCTCTCCCACTCTTTCTCCAACTCCCGCTGCCGCGTCTCCAGCCGCACCTTCTCCGCGCGCAGCCCCTCGAGCTGTTGTACGAGCTCCTCGCTCTGCTTCACCAGCGCGGCCGCCTCGTCGTTGATCGAAACTTCCTGCTGCCGCAGTGCGGCTTTCCGCCGCTCCAACTCCGCGCGCTCTTCCATCAACCGCGACGCTACGGCTTCCGCTGCGGCCAGTCGTTCATGCATGGCCGCCAACTCCGCACGCCCCGCGGCCAGCTCATTTTGCTCCGTCTGAATCGACCCCCGAAGCTGTACCAACTCCTCCGCAAGCCGCGCGCCTTCCGATTCCGCCTCCGCCCGCGAAGTGGCCGCCGCCGCAAGCTGATGCTGTGCCCGTTCCGCACGCAGCCGCGCGTTGTCCACATCCTGACGAATCCTTACGAGCTCGTTCTGGCAGAGCGTCAGGTCCAGCCCCAATCGTGCCAGCTCCCCTTGTGTCTGCTCGTGCCGGTGTTTCGTCGTATAAACCTCGCGTTCCGCAATTTGTCTTCGCGCGCTTACTTCCTCCAGCGACTGCTCCGCGTTGCGAAGGTCCGCAACCAGCGTCTCCAGCGCCGCACGCACTACTTCGCCGTGCTTTTCCAGTTGTGCGATCTCCCCGTCCAACGCCCGCAATTCCCTCTTCATCCCCAGCGGACCCGCTTCATCCGCCCGCCCGCCGGTCACCATACGTCCCTGATAGCAAGTTCCATCCGGCGTCACAAACGCGTACTGCGGATTTTCCCGCGCCAGCTTTTCCGCCGCTGTCGCGCTGTCCGTCAAATACCCGGCCCGGAGCCGCGGCAAGAACTCCTTCGCAGCAGCTCCCAGCGGATCCCGGAATCCCACCAGCTTATCGAGCCGCGAGATCACACCATCTTCGGCCCGGAAATGCACAATCGGTTCGTATTCCGTTAACTTTAGGTTCCGCAGCGAATCCACAAAGAACGTCGCGCGGCCGCCCACCTCATCGCGCAACAACGAAACTCCTGCTCTCGCGTGGTCGAAAGTCTCCACCACCACATACTCCAGCTCATCGCGGAGATACTGCTCGATCGCCGCCTCGTGCTGTTCCCCCACTTCCGCGTAGTCCGCCAGCACGCCCACCGCGTGGAAATCCCGTCGCGCAGCGCTTTCATTCGCGGCAAACAGCTTCTGCACTGCGTCTGCCGTGTATGACCGGTCATTCAGAATTTGCGTCAGCGTCGCATGCCGCGCACGCACTCCCACCACCACCTCCCGCAGCGCGTCTGCCTGCGCCGCCATCACTTCGCGTTCCTGCCTCATGGTGCCGATCGAAGCCTGCAGCTCGGCGGCTTTGACCATCAGCAAATTCAATTGCCCGTTCGCAGCTTCAAATTCCAACGCCGCGCGCTCCGCGTCATCGCGCACCTTGATGGAAGATTCCAGCAACGCCGTCTCGCTCGCCTCGCTTTTCTGCAGCGCCGCATTTTGATGCACCAGTGCCTCTTCCGCCTGTTTCTGCTCGCCATGCAGACGCAGCAAGCTCTCGCCGGCCTCGGAAGCAGACGCCCGCAGCGCCTCAATCCGCAATTCCCAATCTCGAATTTGCGCCCCGCGCGATTCCGCCTGCGCCGCGAGCTCCTCCACGCGCTCCGTGATAACTCCCGATTCATCGCGCAACGCAATCACGGATTGCTGTTGCACCGCATTTCGCGAATCCCACTCCGCGGCCCGCGCCGCAGCTTCTGCGATCTCCGCCGCAACCTGCCCGTGCCTACCCGCCAACTCCTCCGTGCGCTGCCGGTTGAACGCAATCCGATTCTCGCTGCGATCCACCTCCAGCGCTGTCAAGTTCAAATGGTTTTGGTTCTGCCGCAGCTCCGCATCCAGCGTATAGATCCGCTGATTCAACGAATCCTGCTCGCCTTCCTGCCGCTGAATCTCCTGCACGTGATGCGATTCCGCCGCGGTCAGTTCCGCGAGCCCCTTGCCAATGCGCTCTGCTTCCGCATCCAGCTCCCGCGCCTTGCCCGCCAGCATCTGCCGCACAATGCCACGCATCTGGTCGCGAATCTCCGAATACCGCCGCGCCTTCGCCGCTTGCCGTTTCAGCGAACCCAACTGCTTCTCCACTTCCACCACAATATCGTTCACGCGCGACAAATTCACCTTCGACGATTCCAGCTTCGCCTCCGCCAGCCGCTTCTTCGTCTTGAATTTCGTCACGCCCGCCGCTTCTTCGATAATCGCCCGCCGCTCCAGCGGCTTGGTGGAAAGAATTAGTCCGATGCGTCCCTGTTCGATGATCGCGTAGGAATCTGGACCCAATCCCACGCCCATAAACATCTCTTGAATATCGCGCAGCCGCGCTACCCGTCCATTGATTAAATACTCGCTCTGCCCCGACCGGTACAGCCGCCGGCTCACCACAACTTCGCCCGGCTTCATCGCCAAGACCGGCTTCTGAGCCACGTTTTTCCGCCGCCGGCCTTTAACAAATTCCGTTTCCGCAGCAGCCTCTTCTCCTAACGGTGCTACGTCCGTCGACACAGGCAAGGGCCCAGGCGTTGCTTCGGCCGCGGCCTCAATGATCTCTTCCGTCTTCTCAGTGCCCTCTGTGTTCCCCACCTCAATGAACTCAGTGTTAATTCCGGCGCTTTCCCCCGCGTTCTCCAGCACAAATCGCGCCGCCTCCGCCAGTTCCGGGTCCTCCATCGTAAGCGTCACTTCCGCCAAGCCCATCGGCGGCCGCTTCGTCGTCCCGTTGAATATGCAGTCCGCCATGCGCTCGGCGCGCAGCGATTTGTGACTCTGCTCGCCCAGCACCCAGGAAATCGCATCCACCACGTTCGACTTCCCGCACCCATTCGGCCCCACGATGCACGTAGTCCCTGTCCCGCTGAACGTCACCACCGTCCGGTCGCAGAACGACTTAAAGCCTATAATTTCCACTTTCCGCAGCTTAAGCAAAGAGTCCCCTTTGGTCCCTCATCGCACGCCTAATCTCAGACTGGCACGCCGTCACAACTCGCGCAACAATTCTTTCCCGTCTAATGGTGCGGGGCGCAACAGCGCTGCCCAACAAGCACCACGGACCGCTCGTGCAAAGAGAAACGCAGCTTTTGTCTTTAGGGAAGGAGTTACCGTCGACGACAATCCAACCGTGACGCGGTCGCCCGTCAAAACGTTTGGCAGGTTCTCGATCAGAGGCCCAGCCGCCTGGCGCGTGAATGGCGGTATGGGAAAAAACACTAACACGAAGCCTTCGAGCTGTAAAGCACTCCGCAACGCCTTGTGGTCTAGGTGCTCAAAGCCACAACGGTCTCGCTAATTCTTCCCCGCCAGCTTCTCGTCCTTCTTCAAATACTTGTCGTACCACGCCAAAATCCGGTTCAACCGGTCCACCAAATGCTTCTCCTCGTGAAACCCCTGCGCCTCCCGCGGATACACCACAAATTCCGCCTCCACTCCATATCGCTTCAATCCGCGATACAGCTCCTGGCTCTGCCCTAGCGGATCAACTGTATCCGCATCGCCTTGCAGCACGAGCGTTGGCGTCTTCGCTTTCTTCAAATGCACGAACGGCGAGCTGTTCAGGAATCCCTCCGGCTGCTCCCACGGCACGCCGTAAAACCATTCGTCCCCCGCCGGATGATCCTCCGTCCCAAACTCCGAAATCAGATCTGCCATGCCCGCGCCCGAAACCGCCGCCTTGAACGCGCTCGTCTGCGTGATCGCCCATTCCGCCATATACCCGCCGTACGACCATCCTCCAATTCCCAGCTTCCCCGGGTCCGCGATCCCGCGTTTCACCAAATCCTCCACTCCGGCCATCACATCCTTGAAGTCGCCGCCGCCCCAATCGCCGCGATTCGCCTCCACAAATTTCTGCCCATATCCCACCGATCCGCGAATGTTCGGATAGAACACCGCGTACCCATGCGTCACCAGCAACTGCCCCCAAGTCTCAATCGACTCCGACCAGCGCCCCGTCGGCCCGCCGTGGACCAACGCAATCAGTGGCAGCTTCGATTTCCCGTCATACCCCTGCGGCTTCAGCAGCGCCGCCTCGACCTCCGTTCCATCAAACGATTTGTACTTAAAGAACTCCGGTTCGCTCAGCGTGAATTGCTTCCACGAATCGTTCAAGTGCGTAACTTGCTTCGGCGCGCCCTTCTGGTCCCACAACCACACTTCCTGCGGCCGCGTCGCCCCCTGCGAAACAAACGCAATCTCCCCGCTCCCGGTCACTGCCATGCCCCCCGCCGGAGCAGGCGCCGGTGCGAGATCGTGCCGCGCTCCGTCACCCGCATATGTCACCAGCAAATTCGAGAAACTATTCGCCGCCACCAGCACCACCGAGCCGTCCTTCTGCCAGTGATAATCCTGCACCAGACGATCCAGGCTCGCTCCTGTCAGATTCCGCGCCGCATGGCTCGCCACCGGCAGCAACATCAAGTCGTGCGGCTCCGGCCCATCCTCCCGCGGACCAACATAACTAATCGTCTTCCCATCCGGCGCAACCCGCATCTCCCCAAACGGCCCGAGCGGCTTCACGAGCTCTTTCATCGTTCCATCCGCAACCTGCACGCTGAATATTCGGTCCGTGTACTGATCCGATTCCGGATGCTCTGTGCCCTTAACCGCAACGCGGTCGCCGCCGGGCAACCACGCTAGCTCCTTCATTTCCCAGTTCGCCTTGGTCAGCGCCCGCGTCTCGCCCGTTGCTACATTCAAAATCCAAAGCCTCGCCGGCTTGTCGCCCTTGTCCACTACGCGCTCATCATCCTTATCTTTCTCCTTCTTCTCTTCCTCCTCCGTCTTCGCATCCGGCGCCAGGAACGCGATCTCCTTCCCGTCCGGCGACCATTCAAACGCCTTCACGCTCCGCTTCCCTTTAGTCACCGCCCGCGCTTCCCCTCCACCCGCCGCCATCAAGAAAATCTGTTGCTGGTCCTCCTCGCGATTCGAAAGAAACGCCAACTGTTTTCCGTCGGGCGACCATCGCGGTGCGCTTTCAGACTTCGCCGAAAACGTAAACTGCCGCGCCGCCCCAGCCGCGCGGTCGTAAATCCAAATGTGTTTCAATCGATCTGTACCCTTCGCCGGCTCCGTAACCACAAACGCCAGCCGCCCCCCATCCGTCGAAAATTGCAAATCCGCCACCGACCGCAAATTCAGCGAGGCCTCCACCGTCAGCATCTTTTTCTGCCCATCACTCGGCGCACCCTGGCCAAAAGCCATCGCTGCCGCCACCAAGGAAATCGCAGCAGCAACCCTTGCAATTCGAATAGCCCTGTGCATAGAAAATTGCCCCTCCCAAACTAGTCCGCCCGCCACTCTATGAGCCAACCAGAACGGAGTCAACCGCAACGGCACACGCCCTCTTCGGCGGACACTGCTGCGCGTCTAGCAGGCATAATAGGAGGTAGTGATCGGCGACGCGTAGAAGAGTGTTTCCCGTGAAAATACCAATTGCCAAGTCTGTTCTGATGCTAGTCGTCGCTGCGAATGCGATGGGCCAAGATACACTCACGCAATCGCCGAAAAAACTTAACCACCCGGGCAACGCAATTCCAACCACTCAATCTGGTGTCAAAGACTCTGGCGCCGCAGGTACCCCTTGCCTATTCGACCCCGAGCGTGGTGAGGTTCCTAACTGTGTACGCGAAAGCGCGACCGGAGAACTCTTCATTGCACCACGACTTTTGAAGGAATTGCGTTTCGATTCACATGGTTTAGCCTCCGTGCACTCTCCGAGAGAAGGCTGGATGTATGCCAACCGCAGAGGAAACGTCGTAATAAGCGGTGTGCCCGTGATGGACAATTGGGCTGACTCATTCCACGACGGGCTTGTTCGGATTGTCAGAAACGGGAAGTACGGCTTCGCGAATCTCAAGGGGCAGATTGTGATTCCCTCGATTTATGACGGTGCTATGAACTTCGAAAAGGGGCGTGCCGTGGTGTGCAAAGGCTGCGAGAGCAAATGTACCAAACCCGAGTGTGAACATCATTTCTTCGCTGGGGGAGAATGGTTTCGAATCAACACTAAAGGGACTGTTCTTACTCGGCTACATCCGGACAATTAAGGACAGAATTCCTCGCTTGAGCCGAGAACAGATCAAGTGAATCACTTTGGCTACAAACTCCTAGTTACGCGGATTATCGGAAACTGACCCACGGCGCTCCGCCGGGGCTGTTTGTTTTCCCTCCACCCTCAGATACAATCGTCGTTCTTTTGGGCTCCAAAACCCGCTGTGCATTGGCAAGGATGAACAAGGGAACCGTCTTTGTCTTTGGCTTCTACTTCTAACTTCTGACTTCCAACTCCTGTCTATGGAAATCCGCCTCCACAACACGCTCTCCAACCAAACCGAACCCTTCGTCCCTCTAAAACCCGGCGAAGTCACCATGTACACCTGCGGCCCCACCGTCTACGACTACGCGCACATCGGCAACTATCGCACTTTCATCTTCCAGGACATCCTCCGCCGCTTCCTCAAACTCCGCGGCTTCCGCCTAACCCACGTCATGAACCTCACCGACGTCGACGACCGCATCATCGCCAATGCCGCCGCAAAAAACGTCAGCATCCGCGACTACACCGAAAAATTCGCCCAAGCCTTCTTCGACGATTGCAAGACCCTCAGCATCGAATCCCCCGAGCACTGGGTCCGCGCCACCGACAACATCGACTCCATGGTCCAACTCATCCAGCGCCTCCAGGAAAAAACCTACACCTACCCCAGCGAAGGCTCCATATACTACCGCATCGCCAAATTCCCCGACTACGGCAAGCTCTCCAAGATCGACGTCACCGGCATCCAAGCCGGCGCCCGCGTCGATGTCGACCGCTACGAAAAAGAAAGCGCCCGCGATTTCGCTCTCTGGAAAGCCCCCAAGCCCGGCGAGCATTTCTGGGACACGCCTATCGGCCGCGGCCGCCCCGGCTGGCACATCGAATGCTCCGCCATGGCCATGAAGTATCTCGGCGAAACGATTGACATCCACACCGGCGGCGTCGATCTCACTTTCCCCCATCACGAAAACGAGATCGCGCAAAGCGAAGCCGCCACCGGAAAGCACTTCGTCCGTTACTGGCTTCACGCTGAGCATCTTCTCGTCGAAGGCGAGAAAATGTCCAAGTCCCTCGGCAATTTCTTCACCCTCCGCGATCTTTTCGCCAAGGGTTACAAGCCGTCTGCTCTGCGTTTCGCTCTCGCCAGCGTTCCCTATCGCCGCCAGCTTAATTTCACCTTTGACGGCCTGCAGCAAGCCGCCAGCGCCGTCGAGCGCCTGCGCAATTTCGCCGACCGCCTCGCCCAAGGAAAGTTCGCGCCTGGCCGGCACCCTGGCATGTCCGAGCGCATCGCCAAAGCCGCCGCCGATTTCGACGCCGGCCTTTCCGACGACCTCAACACCGCGCAAGCCCTCGCCGCCGCCTACGA
>WNEZ01004481.1_pt1 | contig 12168 bp, 7 predicted proteins | sample 5400521 | NCBI WGS metagenome assembly WNEZ01 (sample SAMN13153339, study PRJNA577476) | soil metagenome | isolation source: 120 cm saprolite under Douglas fir tree site 2 hole 1 replicate 1 | place: USA:California | collected 2015-04-18
TCGGGCACCTGCCTGGTGCCGTCAAGCTCGATTGGCATGTCGATGTGCAAGACCCCGTCGCCCGCGACTTCGTCAACCAGCAAGCGTTTGAGCAACTGATGAGCCGCTGGGGCATCAGCAATGACACACTGATCATCCTCTATGGGGATAGGAACAACTGGTATGCCTGTTACTCGTATTGGCTGTTCACAATGTATGGCCACCGCAACATGAAAATCATGAATGGCGGACGCAGCAAGTGGGAGGCTGAATCACGCCCGCTCACCAAAGAAGTCCCCCATTTCCAGCCCGCCACCTATCGTGCGCAACCCGCCGATGAGACGATCCGCGCATTCCGCGATGATGTGTTCAGTGGCCTGAGAAACCTCGAACGCCGGTTGATCGACGTACGTTCACCGCAAGAGTACACGGGCGAATTGATACACATGATCAACTATCCACAAGAGGGTGCCCAACGCGGTGGGCACATTCCAGGGGCCAAGAACATTCCCTGGGCCACAGCGGCCAATGCCGATGGCACCTTCAAGTCGGTGGAGGAGTTACGCCAGATCTACGGAGGCAAAGACGTGACCCCGGACAAGGAAGTCATCGCCTACTGCCGCATTGGTGAGCGCTCTGCGCATACCTGGTTTGTCTTGACGCACCTGCTCGGCTATCCGCGAGTGCGCAACTATGACGGTTCCTGGACCGAATGGGGCAGCCTGGTACGTGCTCCGATCGAGAAACCGTAGTAACGTTTATAGCATGAGTGCGGCGTGTCATCGTAGGGGCCGGTTTATCGTGCCCATCGCCGATTTATCGGCCCCTATACTCGTTCGCCCACAACCAATTTTATACCCCCCTGCGGTCGAATGCTCACCTTGGATCGCGGTGGAATTGCACTCTCTGGAAAGTATCGCATGGACCGTCAAGAAACAATTGAATTTTTACTGGACCATTATGAAAATCCGCGCAACAATGGACCGCTAGACCACGCCGACGTCAGCCTCTGCGGTGGCAACCCGGGCTGTGCTGATATTATCACCATGCACGCTCGCTTCGGTAAAGATGGCAAGCTAGAGGCGGTCAACTGGGAGGGTGAGGGCTGTACTATCAGCCGTGCAGCGGCCTCCTATGTAACAGAAATCACCCAGGGCATGACAGCTGAAGAGGTCGAGGCCATGACCTTCGAGGACCTCATCGAACAACTCGGTCGCGAACTGGTAATGACGCGTCCAACCTGCGCCACATTGGCACTCGGCACCCTGAAAAAGGGCGTTCACGAATATGATATGCACAAGAGGGCTGAAAATGCCACATAACCCTGGCATCACCGAGCCAGGTCGAGCAACGAATGCGTGTATTGCGTTCTCAACTCACAATCCATAAGTCACTCGCCATGCCGCCAGCAGTTCCAGCGCTCGCTGGTGGAGCTTCAGGTGCTCTGGATCATTGAGCCACCTGCTCACCCCTGAAGGATGTGGCAGGGGCAGAAAGAGCATTCCATCGCGTTCTTCAAACGTGCCGATGATCTCCTCCAGCCTCCCCTTGCCAAGAAATGCCTCAATGGCCATGCTTCCTACGAGCAGCACAACCTTCGGCTGCAGCAGTTGCAATTCGGCTTCCAGAAATGGCCGGCAGAGAGCCACTTCCTGCGGAGAAGGACGGCGATCTCCATCACCACGCGGGTTACGTCCAGGATCGCAGCGTGTGAGCGAACTCAGATAGGTGTGCTCGTGTAGATAGCCGGGCGGGAACCCCGCTTGCTCAAGCCATTTTTGTAGAATACTACCACCCGGCCCACTAAACGGGCATCCTTTCGTCACTGATCGGTGACCAGGAGCCTGGCCAATCACCATCACACGGTCACTCCCGCGGCCACTTGTGATCGGATGTGCCTGTCGGATATAGCCGCCCTCCTGGCACAGGCGACAGGCAAAAATACGCTCTTGTAGCAAGGAAATAGCAGCCTCTTTGCTTATCTCTTGCTGATCAATCGGATTTTTCATCGTAGTATGCCGCCAGGCTAGACCGCTGATAATCGCGGGCAAGGTGGCGGTACTCGCCTCGATAGTAGGCAAGAGGTGCCTTCTTATCCTCTAACGGCACATTGCCATTGTACCCACTCAAGCCAGCAAGTTGTTCGTCGGCTCCATCGGCGAAAGCCAGCTGACCATCAACACCCATCGCTTCAACCTGGCCCACAAAGATCACATGGTCGCCTCCTGGGTACTCAGCAACGACACGGGTATCGATGAAGGCGAGCGCACCATCGAGAACGGGCGAACCGGTAGCAGCAACATGGTAGCTGGCATGGCAGAAATGCCCGTAGCGTTCTTGAGAGGTTGTCGCGAAGCAGCGTGAAAGATGCTCTTGTCGATCAGTCAGGATATTTACCGCGAATGTTCCACTTTCACGAATGTAGGGGAGTGTTTGACTGTTCAGAGCCACGCATATCAATACCAAAGGTGGATCCAGAGAGACCGAGCAGAACGAGCTGACCGTCAGACCCGAAAGCCCCTTCTCACTTCGTGTAGTTACCACAGTAACACCGGTCGCAAAGTGACCCATCACCTGCCGGAAAAAGTCTTTTTCTATAGCCATCTAACCATGTATCCTTTGATTGGGTAGTGCATATGTATACTTTTTATGGGTATTCGGACAACTTCCGCTCTTGCCTTGTAGTATCATCCCCCGGTGCGTCGCTTGTCAACTGTACAAAGGTTCAGGAAGATTTTATGCCATTGAGAATTGTAGATTCTCGTGGTATACTTGCCCTAACACCTGTATGTTAGGAGTGTCGAAAAAATGACGAGCGATGAACAGAGCGCCCTGCGGGCCATGCTACGCGAAGAAATCAATGCTGCTGTATATGCAAGCGAGCAACGCCTCGGTGAACGAATAGACAAACTGGAAACGACAGTCGCGTCAATGGGTGAGCGATTGGCCCGAGTTGAATTTGTGCAAAAGCAGATGACGGTCAATCTTGTGCAGGTTGCATCAGTCCTTGATGAGGCAACCATCAAGATCAATGATCTTCAGAGAAGTCAGGTTGCACTAGAAACAAAGGTTGAGGAAAACACCGCCTCCCTCAAGCGCGACTTGCAGAAGCTCAACTACTCCGTTCGCGGCTTCATGGACAATATGATTGATGCCGTCGCTGGTATCACTATGCGGCTTGACATGCATAGAGATACACCTTTAAACGATGCACACCCCAACTCCGCAGCGTAAGTCAAACATATTCGATCCAACAACCTGCACCACCTCAGTTGGTTGACCTCGCTCGATTGCAATGAGTATACTCCCTATGCAAATACGCTTGTACTACAAAATGGGCTATATTCGTTGACATCGCTCAATTACAATGAGTATACTCCCAATAGCAATACTGTTTTCATCGGGTGGCCTACATCAATTCATGTAGGCAGAATAGGGAAGTCGGTGGAAATCCGACGCAGTCGCGCTACTGTAACTGGCAAGCAGCCCGCTCTCTCGACAGCGAGAGCCAGCCACTATCCTTCATTGGATGGGAAGGCAAGCCGGGAAGCGTTTGTAGCCAGAAGCCAGGAGACCCGCCCGATGTGCGTAAAGGCTCACGTTGAAACTCGCGACACGCAGCACACAAATTGAACCGCGTCTGAGAGAACGTGTGAGGGCATTGCCGGCCTCTCTCATCCTCTTGCTGTTGGCTGTAGGACTATTCGCTGCTATTCTGCTGGCTGTGAGCTTCGGCTCGGTCCCTATCCCCATCAGCAGCATTGCCCAGATTCTGCTCAACGGGACAGGCGTGTTTCATTTTGCGCGGCATTGGGACCCATCAGCCGAACTTATTGTGTGGCAAGTGCGTATGCCGGTCGTGGTAGGTGCAGCCTTCGTGGGTGCTGGTCTCTCCGTCGCAGGCGTCCTCTTTCAGGGCATGCTGCGCAATCCCCTGGCGGACCCGTTTCTCATCGGCACGTCATCGGGAGCAGCGTTAGGAGCGGCAGTAGCATTTGTATTACCGCTCGATACCATCTACGGGGCGTTTTTCCCTCTGACCCCTGTGCTGGCTTTTGTGGGAGCTGCTGCCGCCGTAATACTGGTATACGCTATCGCTCGTGCCGGTGGTCAAACGCCTGTGGTCACCTTGCTATTGGCGGGCGTGGTGATCAACGCCGTATTAGAGGCACTCCAAACCCTGATCCTGACGCTCAGTCCACATGCACAGTTTAGTGCGACAGCCCTCTTCTACTGGCTCTCTGGAGGCGTGTCGATAACCAGTTGGCCACCGGTCTTCGTCATTGGCTCGATTATCCTCGCCGGTATTGTGTTCTCTCTCAGCCTCTCCGGAGTACTCGATGTGTTTGCGCTGGGAGAAGAAGGGGCGGCACACCTGGGCATACATGTTGAGCAGCGTAAACTCATTATCATCGTCGTGGGTTCACTCCTGACTGCTGCCGCTGTCTCGATCAGTGGCTTGATCGGCTTCGTTGGACTGGTCATACCACACACTATGCGCCTGTTGCTAGGACCACAGCATCGTTTGCTCCTTCCTACTTCTGCCCTCGCCGGAGCTATTTTTCTGACGCTGGCCGATCTACTGGCTCGAGTCGTCATCGCACCTGCCGTGTTGCCTGTAGGCGTCTTCACCGCGCTCGTAGGCGCACCCTTCTTCTTGTTCCTCCTCAGACGCAGTAAGCGAGAATACCGATGGTGACAGTTCCTTTGATAGAAACCCATGGAGTGACATTCGGCTATGGACGACAGCCACTCTTGTATGATGTGCATGTACAGGTACATGCGGGCGAGATGGTTGGATTGTTAGGACCCAATGGGTCGGGTAAAACGACCCTGCTGCGTTTATTGAGCGGCCTCTTGCTCCCGCAGCAAGGTCAGGTCTTGTTGAAGGGGCGCAACCTGCGCCAGTGGCGACGCCGTGGCGTTGCCCGGCACATCGCTGTCGTCCCACAGGAATTGCATATGCCTTTTGCCTTTACGGTTGAGCATATGGTGAGCCTGGGACGTACCCCTTTCGTCAGCTTCTTTGGTTCTCAGACAAAACACGACCAGGAGATTGTGTATAACGCCATGCGCACCTCCGATATCACTTCTCTTGCCGGGCGCGTCTTCAATGAATTGAGTGGCGGCGAACGGCAGCGTGTGATGGTGGCTATGGCGCTGGCACAGCAACCCGAAGTGCTGCTGCTGGATGAACCTACCTCTCATCTGGATATAAAATATCAGATTGAGATACTTGAATTGGTACAGCGACTCAACCGAGAACAAGGCGTTACTGTGATTGCAGCCATGCACGACCTCAACCTGGCAGCACGCTACTTTCCGCGTCTTTTGCTGTTCCAACGTGGCATTGTGGCTGATGCAAGCCCCGCTGAAGTATTGGAGCCAGGGCTGCTCGGTCGTGTGTATGGCGTTAACGTGCGGATAGGGATTTTGCGTGGCGCCGAGCACTTGAGTGTCTTGCCCCCAAGCAGTGCAGATGCCGAACTCGAACACTCAGATCACCCAAAGCCACAGGTACACGTCATCGCCGGTGGAGGCGCTGGCGAACTCACGATGCGTGCGTTGGCCGATGCTCATATCCCGTTTGTCGCGGGCGCACTGAACATCGGCGATAGCGACCATACTCTTGCGCTGCGCCTGGCCAACGAGGTGATTACAGAGCAGCCGTATGCACCCATCTCGCCCGATGTGTTGCAGCTTGTGCGCAACAGTCTCATGCACGTAGGTCTCTTGATTATCTGCCCAGCGCCAATTGGTACCGGCAACGTTGCCTTATTACGAGAAGCGTTAATAGCAGCCAAACGCGGGCTACCTGTACTCTTACTCGTCCCTGGCGTTGCGGACACTGATACCGTTGGCGATTTACCCAAAAAAGACGAGCGAAGCGACGTCGACATCGTAGGGGCCCGATTTATCGCGCCCATGGGGTCGGGCGGGGCCGACTCGACACAATTTGCTAACAACATCGACTCCTTTACCATCGGCGAAGTGCCCAAAAAAGACGAGCGAAGCGACGTCGTAGGGGCCCGATTTATCGCGCCCACGGGGTCGGGCGGGGCCGACGCCACCAAAGATGGGCTATTGCAGCGCACTGGCATGGCCGCACGTGACTACACAGGTGGCGAGGGCCTTCTGCTTATGCACGAGTTGCTACAAGCAGGGGCCCTGATCGTCGGGTCGGTAGCGGAAGCCATAGAAACGACGAGAAGATATACTACAAGTAATACTGCTTCGCGCACCTAATACTGCTGCCTGATCGTCCATAGACAGTTACGGATATGATCGATACTCGTCTCTCTAAGCAGAGCGTCTGAGCGAATGCTAACCGCCAAAACCTGCCGCAAGGCTACGGGACTTCGGTCTCAGTAGTTAGGCGGGTTCTGCCGATTACATTACTCAGACAGAGATGAATCACTACATACTTTTGCAGTTGTACTACCTACGCATTATGTGTCTGGTAGAAGTGAGGATCAGGTGAAACAGGCCAATAATTATGAAACATACAATCAGGCAAACGCTAAGCTCATTCAGATATTCCGTTATCTTCAGGCGCTCAATCAAATACGCAACCCCGCCCAACGAGAAATTAAAGACCAGCCCTGGGTAATGTGGTTCTATGAGCTGCCTGATCATCCATGCATCCACCGTGGTGCTGCGCCAGGGATCATCAGCGACATTGACAAGGAAGATGCAAATAATCTCGCACGAGCAACAAAGAATAGTTCAAGTGTTGACGAAGATTTTCTATTGAAGGTGAGTCGTCCCGAGTTGACGAATGCACCCGAGCCGCCTGGAGAGATCACGCCCTGGTTGCAAAACGGCTGGCAACATATTGATGGGAAGGTTATTGTAGAACCTGCTATCGAGAGTGGCGTAGGTGAACAGACACGCATGCTCAGGTTTGACGACGACTCACGAAGACAACAGCTATTGGAAGAGTGGAAGGCGCGACGCAACGTCTGGGTCGAGATCGAGCGCCCAGCACGACGAGCAATGGCTATTTTCGAGGGACTCTATAAACTGCACGCACAGATTGAGCGCGAGTCTGAGCGCCTGGAGCTTATGCTGGGTGACGGCTTGCTCACCTGGCAAGGTAGTGACAGCAATAGTATTCACCATCCCGTTTTGCTGCTGCGTCTGCAGTTGCGCTTTGATCCAGAGGTTCCCGAGTTCACGCTGGTTGAGACTGAACAACCTCCCGAGCTTTACACGGCTTTGTTCCAATCACTACCCGATGCCAACGCGACAGCCATTGGGTCTTGTCGCGACGACCTTGACAAAAACAGCTGGCACCCACTCGGTGGTGAGGAGACCACCAGTTTCCTGAGGCGGCTGGTCACCCAGCTCTCATTTCGAGGGAAGCTGGTAAGCGGAACCGTGCTGCAGCGAGACAAGGACATTCCGTACCTGGAGCGTTCTCCTGTATTGTTTTTGCGCCGTCGCACATTGGGACTTAGCATCGCTCTCGATTCTATTCTGGAAGATCTGCCAGACCATGAACATCTACCTTACTCTCTTACTAGCATTGTCGGTATCGAGCCTCCTATGAACGAAAGGCAAAGCGAGGGGACGAATGCGCCAATAGACACTTCCCCAAACGGAGAGGACGAAGATATATTGTTCAGTAAACCCGCCAATGCAGAGCAGCTAGAGATTGCACGCCGCCTAGAGCGGCAAGGGGCGGTTCTGGTACAGGGACCTCCCGGTACGGGCAAAACCCATACTATTGCCAATCTTCTCGGCCACCTACTGTCACAAGGCAAGCGAGTACTCGTGACAAGCCACACAGCCAAAGCACTTAAGGTACTACGAAATCAGGTAGTGGAGCCTCTACAGCCCCTCTGCGTTAGTGTACTGACCGACGATAATAAGCAGATGGAGAGCACAGTCGATGCGATTACCGAGCGGCTTGCATCCTCAAACCCCGATACACTAGAGCGCGAGGCAGCAATACTCAAACGGGAACGTAGTGAACTATTGCGCCAGTTGCGGGAAACCCGCGCACGACTTGGGGAGGCACGCCACGATGAATATCGTGCCATCGTGGTAGCAGGAGATGAAATCCCTCCATCCCAGGCTGCACGATATATAGCCACTAACCGAGAAACTGCCGGATGGATTCCGACGCCTGTACAGCTCGGTGAGCCACTGCCTTTGTCGGTGAGTGAGTTAGTTGAACTATACCGCTCGAATGCAGCGATAACCCTCAAGGATGAACAGGAAATCGTGTCATCCTTGCCCGATCCCCACAAGCTCCTTGCTCCAAATGATTTCGAGAGCCTGGCCATAGAACAGGCACGACTACTGAAAGAGAACCGCGATTACCGTTATGATCTGTGGCAGAACACACCTGGAAACCAGGCACCAGATGTAATTGAGAAACTGCAGAACCGTCTTATGCAGGAAGTCGGACCGCTCTCCAACGCTAGCAGATGGCAATTGGCAGCTCTTGAAGCCGGGCGTGAGGGCGGGCCACGTTATCAGGCCTGGAACGATCTCATCACCGACATAGAGGGCATCTATGCCCTGGCAAATCAAGCACAGCCTCTGCTCTTCAAGTACAATCCCTTGATCCCTGAAAATTGCCTTCCTGGACGCGTAGAAAAGGTGCTCAGCGAGATATTGGCACACTTGAAAAGTGGTGGGAACTTGAAAGGCTTGACCTTGCTTCTACACCAGGATTGGAAAACATTGATTGAACAGGCACGGGTGAATGGGCAACACCCCGAACTAGTAGAACATTTTGCAGTACTGCATATGCTAGTCCGTCTGAAGGTGGCTCGTGCATACCTGGTAGACCGCTGGCAAAGGCAGATGACCGTATCGGGTGCACCTGATGCAACTGCTCTCGGACCTGAACCAGAGAGAGCCTGCATGCAATATACCTTTGAACTACGCCGATGCCTCCAGTGGTTCTCGACCATCTGGGTAGCGTTGGTACGCGAACTCATGCAGCATGGCTTCCGTTGGGACGCTTTCCTGGCAGAGATGCCGATTAGCCCGGCTCAATATGGTGAGATTCCACGACTACATGTTGCTGTGACTGGACAGCTTCCACCAAAAATGGCGGCTGAGATACAGCGCAGAGCATATAAACAGAATGAGGCGAAGCTTCTCAATTTACACCGCTATCTTGAATCGATCAGTGGGAATACAACAAAAGCCGAGAAAGTGCAGCGGATGCTCACAGCCGTTAAGGGGCTAAATGTGCAGGCATATCGTGAGGTATTCAATAATCTCGCCAATCTTTATCCACGACGGGAGACGTTGCAACGCCGTTATACGCTACTGGCGAAATTGGAAAAAGTGGCACCTGCCTGGGCTGCGGCAATTCGCTATCGCCAAAGCATCCACGGCATGCCTGAACTTCCCGGCAACCCTGAAGATGCCTGGCGCTGGCGACAACTGCACGATGAATTGGAACGCCGGGCAAAGACCTCCTTGGAGGAACTACAGGAACGCATAGCGCAGTTGAGTACTGACTTACAGCGTGTGACTGCAACCTTAGTGGAGAAAAAAGCCTGGGCAGCACAGGTCAGACACACCACACTTGAGCAACGGCAGGCTCTCCAAGGGTGGAAGGCTCTCATAAAAAAAGTTGGTAAGGGTACGGGGAAAAGGGCACCACGACTACTAGCAGAGGCTCGTAAGCTGATACCTATTTGTCAGACGGCAATTCCTGTGTGGATTATGCCGCTGAGCCGAGTCATGGAGAGTTTTGATCCACGGCGGAATCGCTTTGATGTAGTCATCATCGATGAAGCGAGCCAGGCTGATGTCGCCGCCTTAGCAGCACTCTATATGGGCCGACAGGTTGTAGTGGTCGGCGATCACGAGCAGGTCAGCCCAGTAGCCGTTGGACAAAAGTTAGATGAAGTACAATACTTAATCGATGAACACCTCCAGGATATCCCAAATGCGGCGCTATACGACGGGAAATTTTCCATCTACGAGCTAGCGCAAACTACATTTCCACCTATCTGTTTGCGGGAGCACTTCCGCTGTGTACCCTCAATCATCCAATTCAGCAACGCTCTCTCCTACCAAGGGAAGATCAAGCCATTGCGGGATGCCAGTGAGGTACGACTTCTCCCACCCACAGTGGCATATCGCGTGAAGAGTTCTGAGGTAAAAGGGCATACTAATGAGGAAGAAGCACTGGCCGTGGCCTCATTGTTAGTGGCAGCCACCGAGCAACCTGAGTACAGCAAGGCTACCCTCGGGGTAATCTCGATGGTGAGCGACGAGCAGGCCATGTATATTGATACCTTGCTGCGACGGTACCTCCCAATATCGGAATATGCCCAGCACCGAGTGCAATGCGGCAACGCGGCTCAGTTCCAGGGTGACGAGCGTGATGTTATGTTCTTATCGCTCGTTGACGTATCGAAAGGCGATGGCCCCTTGCCGCTACGTGGCGAAGGTGCAGGCGACATCTACAAGAAGCGATTCAATGTAGCTGCCAGCCGCGCACGGGATCAGATGTGGGTAGTTCATTCTGTTGACCCTGATACCGACCTGAAGCCAGGTGATTTACGCTACCGACTTATCCAACATGCGAAAGATCCAGGCGCATTGATGCACTCACTCGATTCACGGGAGCAGCGTACAGAGTCCGAGTTTGAGAAGCAGGTGCTACGAAGGTTAGTACAGGCTGGTTATCATGTAACACCTCAATGGCCTGTAGGTGCATATCGCATAGATTTAGTGGTTGAGGGTGCTGGCAAGCGGCTTGCCGTGGAGTGTGACGGTGATCGATGGCATCCGAAAGAGAAGTTAGAAGAGGATATGGCTCGGCAAGCAATTCTGGAACGTTTGGGATGGCGATTCGTACGTATTCGCGGCAGCCAGTTCTTCCGCGATCCAACGAGAGCTATGAAAATTGTCTTCTCCCGCTTGCAATCGCTCGATATTCCTCCAGTGGGAGTCGAGGTTTCAGCAACCTCCAGAGGTCAAGCCGGAGAAGAACTAAGGATGCGAATCGTGCGCCGAGCAGCCGAACTTCGCCGACACTGGGGAGAGGCTGGCTAGATCTACCCACCCGTTTGCTACTAACGCACAGTCGTTTCTGTAGTCGCAGAAGTTGCGGTTCTTTGCCCCGTCTTCTTGCCCGTCACGAAAATGCCTGTGAGCACCAGAGCCAGGCCGCCAATGGCGTTCAAACCCACTGGCTCGTGCAGCAGAAGCGCACCATAGACCAGCGCCATACAGGGGAGAAGATAGGTCACGATGAGCGTGCGCGTCGGACCAACACGAGCGATGAGCCAGTAGTAGAACAGATAAGCCAGCGACGTGCCTCCCAGGGCAAGCGTCAGAGCCGATGCGATAGCCCAGAAAGACGGCGCGTGTACTGGTGGCTGCACAGCCAGTGCGATACCAGCAATTGGAGCAAGAATAAGCGCACCCATGCCCATCTGCCCAATAGCAGGCTGTAACTCTGGCGCTCCTGCGAGCAACTGATGCGCAAAAAGACCACCGAAGGCGTAGCTTATTGCTCCGATCAAGGCGGCGAGAACACCTAATACATAGAGCGTTGATCCGCCTGTTGTGATGACAGCTGGACCAACCAAAATGCCGACGCCCAGGAAACCAATCAGTACACCTCCTATGCGCATCCAGGTCAATCGTTCACCACCGGGCCACCATTGTGAGACAAGCACAACCACCAGCGGCGTCGTTGCGTTCAAAATAGCCGCCATGCCCGATGAAATGTGTTCCTCACCCCAACTAATCGCCAGGTAAGGAATGATACCGTTGAAGATGGCAACGACAATGAAACCGCGTAAACGCTTGTACCAGCCTTCCATGATCGTGGGCCGAAAAGGAACGAAGACGAGCAGCCCAAGCGTTCCAAAAACCAGGCGCACCGCTACCAATGTCAACGGAGACATCTCCGCTACCGCCACTTTAACAAACCGGCACGGGAAGTCCCGTCTCCGTTCACGGGACGGGATGAAAGTGCCGCTGCCCGCAGGCAGGAATTCTTGCATCTTTGTTCTAGTTGTGCTATACTGCATGTACAGCGTGGTCGCGCTCGTAGGTACGGGACAAGCCCGTTGGCCTGCTCCTTCCACAAACGCTGACAGAAGGCTTGAAAAGCCTAGATACTTCGCCTCGTGTGTTGGCGCACGACCAAAGGCGATGACTTGTAGCACCAACGTATCTACGAACTGTCCCCGCAAGGGT
>WNEZ01004482.1_pt1 | contig 12168 bp, 10 predicted proteins | sample 5400521 | NCBI WGS metagenome assembly WNEZ01 (sample SAMN13153339, study PRJNA577476) | soil metagenome | isolation source: 120 cm saprolite under Douglas fir tree site 2 hole 1 replicate 1 | place: USA:California | collected 2015-04-18
CACATGGACTGATGCAAACGCATTGTTGATCGAATACTCCGCGACCACCGACAAGAAAACGGTCGTGAATCTCACCAGCCACTCTTATTTCAATCTCGCCGGTCAGGGTTCCGGCGATATTCTCGGCCACCTGCTTACGATTCAGGCCGACAAGTTCACTCCCGTCGACGCCAGCTTGATTCCCACCGGAGAGCTCCGCGACGTCGCGGGCACGCCGTTCGATTTTCGCAAAGCGACCGCCATCGGCGCGCGCATGGAGAAGGACGAAGAGCAGTTGAAGCTCGGCGGCGGCTATGATCACAATTTTGCGTTGCGGAGTTGGGATAACCCCAGCGGCGAAATCCCAGCCGCGCGCGTCGTCGAGCCTACCAGCGGCCGCGTGATGGAAGTTTGGACGACCGAGCCGGGCGTGCAGTTCTACACCGGAAATTTTCTCGATGGAAAAACTCCCGGCAAGGGCGGCGTCGCCTATCCGCGCCGCAACGCCTTCTGCCTGGAAACCCAGCACTTTCCCGATTCCCCGAATCAGCCGAAATTCCCGTCCGTGGTCCTGAATCCCGGCGAGCGCTACCACACCGTCACCACGTACAAATTTTCCGTTGAAACGTGACGGTTGGCGCCTGGCTGTCAGCATTTGACGGATTCCTCACAGCAAAGAATCGCGGCCGTCTATCGCAGGGGAGGGCACGATGCCGACCTAAAGGTCACCGCTACGAGGTTTGGAGTGGTTAGGCTTTTCGCGGTGGTCGATCAATGACGCGAGGCGGCAGAAGCAGTGTGTTTCGTGCCGCGGGAGGAGGACCGATGCTTGGTGCGCAAGGCGGCGCGTGTGGAACGCACCTCGAAGCGCACACCTTCCGCGCGCTGCAAAAAGGCAACGATCTCAAACAGATTGCGGGCCGTCGGATTCCCGTTCGGGCCAAACATCTGGTGAAGCGTCTTTACGTGAATCTTGGTATGCGCGGCCAGCTTGGGAAAGCCGACGGTGGCATTGATGTAGTCACGCAATAGCTCTTTGCCGAGTAGTACCTCGCCAGAGAGAAGGCTTTCCAGCGCATCGCTTAGAAGCCCTCTTCGAAAGACAGGATCACGTTTCGCATCCGCTTGAACTGTTTCTCTAAAGTCACGCGTCAAGGCCATGTTCATTCCTCTTCTTTTTCTTTCTGCTGCTTCTTCCTCTGCTTGTAGTCTTGCCATCGGCCGAGGGCCAGGCTGATATCGTTCTGTTGGCGTTGTTTTGTGCCACCGCCAAGGAGGATGACAAGCTGCTCGCCGTCCTTCCCAAAATAAACGCGATAGCGGGGCCGAAGTTGATCTTGCACTCAAAAACACCGGCGCTAACACCCTTGACGTTGGAAAAGTTCCCAAGTCCAACCCGGTACAGCGCCGTTGTTACTTTCCGCCGGGCCTCTGGATTTAACTTGCCGCGCCACTCGCGAAAAGGGCTCTGTCCGTCACGGTCCAGATACTCGCGGATATCAATCATCGTCATGAAGGTAACATATATTGTACCATTGTCAAGGGTCTCTTTCAATGCAGAATCGCTGAGAAGGCACCTTCAGCCACAAGCGTTGCCACCGCCTCAATGTCCTGCGCCAACGGCCGATCCGCGATGACTTTGGGCGATTTTGCGCGTACCGCTACGTACGCCTTTTTCGCCAGCGCGCCCGTTTGCAGCGGCGCGAGCAAGTCAATCCCCTGGCACGCGCACAGCAATTCAATCGCAATCGTGTGCCGCAGATTCTGCAGCATGCGCCCCAGCCGCCGCGCTCCGCTCATGCCCATCGAGACGTAATCTTCCTGATTGCCGCTGGTGGAAATGGAATCGACGGAATGCGGCGTGGATAGGGCCTTGTTCTCGCTCGTGAGAGCCGCCGCGGTCACCTGCGCGATCATGAATCCCGAATTCAGCCCCGGCTCCGGCGTCAGGAAAGCCGGCAGCATGCTGGTCAGCGGATTGGTCATCTGCTCGATCCGCCGTTCGACAATCCCGCCGAGCGTCGCAATCGCGATCGCCACTTGATCCGCCGCCATCGCCAGCGGCTGCCCATGAAAATTTCCACCGCTGATAATGTCGCCGTTGTTCGCGTCGCGCACAAAAACGAGCGGATTATCCGTCGCGCTGTTCAACTCCACTGCCGCCATCTCTCTAGCCTGCGCCAGCGAATCGCGCACCGCACCGTGCACTTGCGGCGTGCAACGCAGGCTGTAGGCATCCTGCACGCGCGGATCTTTTTCCAACGCGCGATGCGATTCGCGGATCTGGCTGCCCTCATTCAGGTGCGCAATATTCCGCGCCGTCGTCGCCGCGCCCGCGTACGCTCGCGCATGCATGATCCGCGCGTCGAACGCGCCCGGACTGCCGCGCAGCGCATCCAGCGAAAGGGAAGCGGCCACATCGGAGGCATCCACAAGAACATCCGCTTCGCGTAACGCCAGGCTCAGCAGCGCCAGCATGCCTTGCGTCCCATTCAGAAGCGAAAGACCTTCTTTCGCTTCGAGCGTGACCGGGGCAATCCCCGCGCGCTTCATGGCTTCGCCGCCGGGCAAAACTTCGCCATGCAACGTCGCGCTGCCCTCGCCAATGACTACCTGCGCCAGATGCGCCAGGGGCGCGAGGTCGCCCGAAGCGCCCACCGAACCCTGCGATGGAATCACGGGATGCACCTTGGCGTTCAGCATCTGGCAAAGCGTCTCGACCACTCGGGGCCGCACGCCGCTCAATCCCTTTGCCAGCGCGTTCGCGCGCAACAGCATCATCGCGCGCGTCTCCGCTTCACTCAGCGGCGCGCCGACGCCGCAAGCGTGGGAACGCACCAGATTCACTTGCAATTGCCGCACCTGTTCCGTGGAGATGCGCACCGAAGCGAGTTTCCCGAAGCCGGTATTGATCCCATACGCCGTTGCCCCCGACGCCACCAGGCGATCGACCACCGCACGCGAAGCATTCATCCGCTCGATCGCTGCCGGCGCCAGTGCCACGCTTTCACCGCGCAGAGCGACATCATACAGTTGCTGAAACGTGAGATCGTTTCCGGTAAGCGAGACGCTCATGCATTACTCCGGTCGGGTTGCGGCGCGACGATGGCGTTGAAAATAGTTTCATACTTCTTGGGCAGCAGTTTTGGGCGGCCGTTGCTCCCGCAAATCACGTGCGTCGTTTCTCCGTTCGCCAGGACTTTTCCGTCCGCGTCGCGAATGACTTCGTAGGAAAACTTGACGACGCGGTTCCGAGATTCCGCGATGCGCGTCCGGATGCGCAGAATTTCGTCGTACATCGCGGAATGATGATACCGGCAGTGCGCATCGGCGACCACGATGCGGCAGTCGTCTTCCGTTTCCATGCGCTTGTACTCGAAACCCAGAGCGCGCATCAGCTCGACGCGGCCGACCTCGAACCAGACCAGAAAATTCGCGTGATAAACCACGCCCATCTGATCCGTTTCCGCGTAGCGCACGCGCACCACCGCGTCATGATATTCAACCATTCGCTTATCCCTTACTTTTCCGATTCATCCTGCCAGACCGGCTTGCGTTTCTCCAGAAATGAGGCGAGTCCTTCCTTGAAATCCGGCGTACAGCGAATGCGCGCATTTTCCAGGATGGCCCGCTCCAAATCATGATCCACGCCTGCAGCCGCGGAAGAGACCAGAAGGTGTTTGGAACGAGTGAGGCTGCTGGGGCTTGCTGCGATCAGCTGGTCTGCAAGTTCATGCGCGCGCGCCATCAAGCGCTCGGCCGGAACTACCTCCGACACGAGGCCGAATACTTTCGCTTCCGCCGCTTCGATGATGCGGCCCGTAAGCAATAAATCGCGGCAGCGCTTTTCTCCAATCTGTCTCGTCAGGAACACGGAAACAATTGCCGGCAGGAAGCCGATTTTCACTTCCGTATACCCGAATTTTGCGTCCGGCACGGCAAGCGTGAAATCGCACAGCGTTGCGATGCCGCAGCCTCCAGCGTAAGCCGCCCCGTTGACCGCCGCTATCAGCGGCCTCGGGAAACTCCAGATCCGGCGGAACATCTTGGCAATCCGCCGCGAATCTTCCTGATTTTCCGCCGGAGATTGTTTGGCGATCGCCGAAAGCAAGTCCAAATCCATGCCTGCGCAAAATGCTTTGCCCGCTCCGGTTAGAATGCCGACACGCGCGCGGCTTCTTTCGATCTCGTCGAGTGCTGTTTGAAGTTCCGCCATCATCTGCGTGGAGATGGCATTGCGCTTTTCCGGCCGGTTCAGCGTGATGGTGGCGAGAGTTCCGGTAATTTCGAGAAGAAGTGTCGAATACATAGTAAGAACCCCTCTTCAATTCACAAGCGGTGTATGCGCATATTTCGCGCGAATCTCGTTGGTCATTTCGAGCGCCTTCGTAAGCCGCGCCGAATCAATCCCCGGATCAGCGCCCGCTTTCCGCAGGGCTGCGAGAACATCTTCCGTTGCGATGTTCCCGACCAGATTGTCCCCCGCAAAGGGGCATCCGCCAAGCCCCGTCAGCGCGCCGTCAAACCGCCGGCATCCCGCTTCGTAGGCGGCGAGAATTTTTTCTTCCGCATTTTCCGGCCGGCTATGCAGATGCACGCCCAGTTCGATACCCGCAACATGATCCTTCACGCCGCGGTACAAATCGCCGACGAGCTGCGGCGAAGCGTTGCCCACCGTGTCCGCCAGCGATACCGTGCGCACGCGAATATCCTTCAGCCACTCCAAAGTGTCCGCCACGACCTCCGGGCCCCACGGCTCATCGTAAGGATTTCCAAACGCCATCGAAATATAAATCACCAGGCCGCGATTTGCAGCCGCCGTTTCCTTCCTCAACTTTTCGACGAGCAGGCGCGATTCATCCCGCGTCATCTTGGCATTCGCCCGCCGAAAATACGCCGAAATCGAATACGGATAACCAATCGTGGTGACTCCCGGCGTTGCCAGCGCGCGCTCCAATCCTTTTTCGTTGACGACAATGCCGATTATATCGGGCCGTTCAATGTCGGAGGGAAGGGAAGCGTTCAGCTTCGCCATCACCTCTTCGCTGTCCGCCATCTGCTTCACATGCTTCGGCGAAACAAAGCTCACCGCATCAATGTGCCGGAATCCCGCGAGCACGAGTTCTCTCAAATACTCAGCTTTGTACTCCGTCGGGATGAGATCTGGCAATCCCTGCCACGCATCCCGCGAGCATTCGATGAGTTTCACTGTCTCCATGCGCCTCCGGAAATCTGAAGAGGTTGAAAGTTCAAAGTTGAAAGTTGAAAGGAAGAATAAAGAAAACTTATCATTTTAGAGCTTCGACTTTCTCTCGCAAACCATGAAGCATTCGTGCAAGTTCCGCGACGTCTTTGAATGCGGTCGTGGCCACAGCAGGGGTAATGTAGCCAAGGTCCCGGCTGACCATCAGCGAGTACTCTGTTTCAGCGAGGGAAGCCTCCGCGATGTTCAAAAAGCGGGCGTATTCCTGCCGACCTACCCGCTTTGATCCTTCTGCGATATTGGTTGGGATGGAGAGTGCGGCTCTACGAAGCTGGGAAACTAGACCGTACCTCTCGGCGATAGGAAAGCCAACGGTCATGCGATAGACAGTAAGCACAAGTGCATGTCCCCGCTGCCAGACCTTTAATTCAGTAAATCTTTGCACGAATGCTCCGTCAGCTATAGAAGCATGGTCTTGAATGGGTTTCCACTTTCAACTTTTAACTTTCAACTTTGGACCTCTTCATGTTTGAAGGACTCCTGTTTTGAATTCGCGGATTTCGGGATTGAGCGCGGCGGATTCGAGGGCCCAGATCAGCGCGTCGCGTGTGTGAGCCGGATCGATGATGGCGTCAACCCAGAGGCGGGCAGCGGCGTAGCGCGGATCGGTCTGGTGCTCGTAAGTGGCGCGGACGGATTCGTACAATTCCTTCTTCTGTTTTTCGTCGACTTTCTTGCCTTCGCGTTCGAGTTGCTTCAGCTTTATTTCGACGAGTGTGCTGGCAGCGGCGTCGCCGCTCATTACCGCGAAGCGGGCCGTGGGCCAGGCGAACATGAAGCGCGGGTCGTAGGCTTTGCCGCACATGGCATAATTTCCGGCGCCAAAGCTGCCGCCGCAAATCACGGTGATTTTTGGCACCACGCTGTTTGCCACGGCGTTCACCATTTTCGCGCCGGCGCGGATGATGCCGCTCCACTCCGCGTCTTTGCCAACCATGAAGCCGTTTACGTCGTGCAGAAAAACAAGCGGGATGCGGTTCTGGTTGCAATCGAGAATGAAGCGCGCGGCTTTTTCGGCGGACTCGGTGTAAATCACGCCGCCAAACTCGATGCGCTTCTGGTCGGAGCCGCGCGCCAGCGTCTGCACGTGTATTTTCTGATTGGCAACAATTCCGACGGCCCAGCCGCCGATGCGCGCGTAACCGCAAAGCAGCGTCTCGCCAGACTCCGCGCGATATTCCTCGAATTCGCTCGCGTCCACGATGCGCGCAATGATTTCCCGCATGTCGTATTGTTTGCCCGGATCGCTCGAAAAAATTCCGTAGATGTCGTCGCCCGAATAAAGCGGGTCGCGCGATTGCACATGGCTGAACGGCGAAGCGTTTGGCGCTCCGATCTTGTCGACCAGAGCCCGAATCCGCCTGATACACGCATCATCGTCCGGCTCGCGGAAATCCACGGTGCCGCTGATCTGCGCGTGCATTTTTGCGCCGCCAAGATCTTCGGCGGAAGTTTTCTGCCCGATCGCGGCTTGCACCAGCGCAGGCCCCGCCAAAAATAATCCCGAGCCTTCGGTCATCAGGATGTGATCGCACATCACCGGAAGATAAGCGCCGCCCGCCACGCACATCCCCATGATCGCGGTGATCTGAGGAATTCCCATCGCGGACATCACGGCGTTATTGCGGAAGACGCGCCCAAAATCATCGGTATCCGGAAAAACATCTTCCTGGAGCGGTAAAAACACTCCCGCGGAATCGACCAGATAAATCGTGGGGATGCGATTATCGATGGCGATATTCTGCGCGCGAATCACTTTCTTCGCGGTCATCGGGAAAAACGCGCCGGCTTTCACGGTCGCGTCATTGGCGATAACTATGAAAGTTCGCCCGCAAACTTTCGCGAGCCCGGTGACAGTTCCGGCGCCCGGCGCGCCGCCCCACTCCTCGTACATCTCGTACGCCGCGTAAATTCCCAATTCAAACAATTGCGAATCCGGATCGATCAGCTTGGCGATGCGCTCGCGGGCGGTCAGCCGGCCTTTTTTGTGCTGCGATTCGATAGCCTTCGCGCCGCCACCCTGGCGGATTTGCTCTTCCTCATTCTTGATTTTTGTCAGCAAATCAACGACGCGACGGGCGTTCTTTTCGAATTCCGGAGACTTACGATTCGCACTTGTTTTCAGAACGGAATCAGACACGCGAGGACCTCACGCACAAACGATCTTTCAGAAAGCACAACCAGATGTTCAGCCAGGCAAACCAAGTGTGACAGTATACGAGTTTTGACCATGGTTGTGCGAACCGCCGCGGCTTCCTATTGATGATTCAAGAACGCAAAGTACTTGCACTCATCCGGAAGCAAGGTAAGCTAACAGGGGGTTTTTGAGGACACCTGCGAGTGCTGTCCTTTGGCTGAACGCCAAATAGTGCCAATTCGAAAGGATACCGTGATGAGGTTTCTCTTCAGGAGTATTTACGCGTTTGGACTGTTCGGTTGTCTGTGTTTTGCAAACCTGGCAAGCGCGCAGGCGCCGCCGGTGTCTTCAGCAAAGACGTCCGCGAAAGCACCTGCGCAGGCGGTCACGAAGCCTGCTGTGGCCAAGCCCGCGCCACTGGAAGTGCCGCAACTGAAATTCGAAAAGTACAAGCTGGAGAACGGGCTGGAGGTCATCCTTTCCGAAGATCACCGCCTGCCGCTGGTGGCGGTGAACCTGTGGTACCACGTGGGGCCGGCGAACGAACTCCCGGGTCGGACGGGATTCGCGCATCTTTTCGAACACATGATGTTTGAAGGGTCGCGGCATGTGCCGGGCAGCTCCCATTTCCATTTTCTCGAAGCCGCAGGCGCTTCGGATATTAACGGCACGACCGATTTCGACCGCACCAACTATTTCGAAACGCTGCCTTCGAATCAGCTGGAGCTCGCCTTATGGCTGGAGTCCGACCGCATGGGTTATCTGCCGGACAAACTGGACCAGGCCAACCTTTCGAATCAGCAGGACGTGGTGCGCAACGAGCGGCGGCAGAGCTTTGAAAATGCTCCGTACGGCGTAGTGGAAGAGGGGCTGTTCCATCAGCTCTTTCCGAAAGAACATCCGTATTACGGCGAAGTGATCGGTTCGCACCTGGATATTCAGTCGGCGAAGCTCGAGGACGTGCGGAATTTTTTCAAATTGTATTACGCGCCAAACAACGCGAGCCTGGCAATCGTCGGGGACTTCGATCCCGAGAAGGCGCGCGAGCTGGTGCAAAGGTATTTTGGGCCGCTGAAGCGCGGCGAGGAGGTGCCGAAGATCAAGGCACGCACGCCGCCGATCACGTCCGAGCGTCACGCGGTGATTCAAGATAACGTCCAGCTTCCACGTGTGTACATGGCGTGGCTGACCTCGCCGATTTTCAAACCTGGAGATGCGGAAGCGGATCTTGCAGCGACAATTCTCGGCGGCGGGAAGTCCAGCCGGTTGTACAAGAAACTCGTTTACGAAAAACAGATCGCGCAGGACGTGGCGGTGAATCAGCAATCGCTGATTCTTGGCTCCGTGTTCGAAGTGCAAGTGACGGCAAAATCCGGCGTGAAGCCCGAGGACCTCGAGAAGGCGATCAATGCAGAGTTCGAGGCGTTCCGCAAGGATGGACCAACGGCCGCGGAACTCGCGCGAGCGCGCAACGTGATCGAATCGAGAATCATCGCGGGTCTCGAGACGCTGGGAGGGTTCGGAGGCGTCGCCGACCGCTTGAATAGTTACAACCATTATCTGGGTACACCGGACTTTCTTGCCGCGGACATCGCCCGATACGAAAATTCCACAACCGAATCGATTCAAGCGTTCGCGCAAGGGCAGCTCAACGGGAATCAGCGCGCGGTGATCTACGGAGTGCCCGGGAAACAGGATTTGGGGCCAGAGGTGCCTACCCCGAAAGCGGAACAGAAGGACCCATCGAAGAATAATGGCGCGCCGGTAAACGAGGACGCGGGATGGCGCAAGGACGCGCCGAAGCCGGGACGTGCCAGCGCATTGCACCTGCCCGTGCCGGAAAAATTCAACCTTTCGAATGGGCTAACAGTGTTGTACAGCGAAAGGCCGGGATTGCCGCTGGTGGCGGCGAATCTGGTTCTGCACGCCGGAAGCGGGGTGAACCCGGTGGATCGCCCCGGGCTTGCAGGCATGACGGCGCGAATGCTGCAGCAGGGAACAACAACGCGTTCCGCACTGCAGATTGCGGATCGCGCCGCTGACCTGGGAGCCACGCTCGATTCGGGCGCGGGAATCGACTCGACCGGAATCTCCACGCGCTCGCTCTCCCGGAATTTTCCCGATGCGCTGGAATTGCTGGCGGACGTGGCGCAGCATCCGAGTTTCCCGAAGGAGGAAATTGAGCGGGTACGCTCGGAGCGGTTGACCGCCATTTTGCAGGAAAAAGATGATCCAACTTCTCTGGCCACCCGCGTGCTGACGGCGGCGCTCTACGGACCGCGACACACGTACGGATATCCGAGCACCGGCACGACGGAGTCCATCAAGGCAACCTCGCGCGACGACCTGGCGCATTTCTGGCAGCAGAATTATTTCCCGGACGATGCGGCGCTGGTCGTGACGGGAAACATCAAGCTGGCCGCGTTGAAGCCGCTGCTGGAAAAACAGTTCGGCGCGTGGAAGGCGGGGAGGCCGGCTCCGGCGGCACTGGGTTCGCCGGAGACAACGGACGCGAAACTGATTCTTGTGGACCGCCCGGGAGCGCCGCAGACGACGCTGGTGTGCTTCTCGATGGGATTGGCGCGGTCGACGCCGGACTACGCGCCCGTAGAGGTGATGAACACGGATCTCGGCGGGCTTTTCTCGAGCCGCATCAACATGAACCTGCGCGAGGCGCATGGATACACGTACGGCGCGGGATCGTTCTTCAGATATCATCGGGCTCCCGGACCGTTCATCGTGTATTCGGACGTGCGGACGGACGTGACCGCTCCCGCGACTTCGGAAGTGTTCAACGAACTGCGGCGGATGCGAGACACGCAGCTAACGCCGGCGGAACTGATCCTTTCGAAGGATTCCATCGCGCGTTCGCTGCCGGGGCGGTTCGAACGGGGCACGGAGGCGGCGGCGAGCTTCGCGGAGCTTTTCACGTACGATTTGCCGCTGGACTACTTTTCGACTCTTCCGAATCGCATCAATGCGGTGACCGTCGAACAGGCACAGGCGATGGCGCAGAAATACATCCAGCCGGAAAAAATGATTGTTCTTGCAGTAGGCGACCGCGCGAAGATCGAAGAGGACATGAAAAAGCTCAACCTTGGCAAAGTCGAGATTCGGGACACCGACGGGAAGGTGGTTCATTGATCGTGAGTGCTGAAAAAGCAAGAAGGTCGCGTCCCCCTGAAAGTGATTGCTACAAGTGCCCGCACATTGCGTTTGGCAAACACTGACGGTGGAAGATTTTGTTCCTGCAAGGGCCGGAATCCGTGATTGGCCCCCGGCAAAAACCCCCGGGGCGTCAGGATGAGACGCGTTTGTGGATGAAATCCACGATGTCTTGTGTGGAGGTTCCGGGGAGGAAGATTTCCGCGATGCCGGATTGTTTCAGGGCGGGAATGTCGGCTTCCGGGATGATGCCGCCGACGAGGACGGTGACATCGTTCATGCCTTTGTCGCGGAGGAGTTTCATCAGTTGGGGGCAGATGGTGTTGTGGGCGCCGGAGAGGATGGAGAGACCGATCACGTCGACGTCTTCCTGGACGGCGGCGGAGGCGATCATTTCAGGGGTCTGGCGCAAGCCGGTATAAACGACTTCCATGCCGGCGTCGCGCAAGGCGCGGGCGATTATTTTTGCGCCCCGGTCATGGCCATCCAGCCCCGGCTTGGCAATCAGCACTCGAATTTTCTTCTGCGGCATTCCTCTGCGTCCTCTGTGTTTCTGCGTTTAGCTTTATTCTTCTGCATCACCTGGAACATATTTCCAAACGTAACGTTTAACGCCGTCCTTGAGCACTGGACAATAAACATTGATTAGCAGGCCTATTCTACATCCTGAGAGTCGGAGATAAGTCAGCATAACCGCATCATGAACCGGCGCAATCGAGGCTAACGCCTTGATTTCGACGATGATTCGACCTAGCACTACAATATCTGCGCGATATCCGCAGTCAAGCTTTGCGCCTTTATAGACCACGGGGGTGGGTTTTTGCCTTTCAAAGGCGATGTTCCTCGTGGTCAGCTCGTAGGAGAGGCACTCTTCATAAACCGCCTCAAGTAATCCTGGACCGAGTTCTCGATGGACGGCGATCGCTGCTCCAATGATTTCGTGCGTGAGTTGTTTGTCAGTCATAAGAAGAGCTAAACGCAGAGACGCAGAGGACACAGAGAAGAATTAGGTGATGGCGACTTCTTCGTAGGTGCCGAAGACGTCGCGGAGGGCGTCGCAGATTTCGCCAAGGGTGGCGTAGGATTTTACGGCGTCGTAGAGGAAGGGCATGAGATTGGCGTTGCCTTTGGCGGCGGTGCGGAGAGCATTGAGGCGGCGATTGACCTCGGCCTGGGAGCGATCGGCGCGGAGCTTGCTCAACCGCTCGGCCTGGCGGTGCGCCACCGTCTCGTCAATTTGCAGAATGTCCAGAGGCTTTTCTTCGGCTACGAAATCATTCACCCCGACGATGATTTTTTCCTTTTTGTCCACGGCCATTTGGTAGCGGTAGGAAGCTTCGGCGATTTCGCGCTGCGGATAACTGCGTTCGATGGCTGCAACCATGCCGCCCATGGCATCGATTCTCTCGATGTATTCCCACGCGCCCCGCTCGACTTCGTTGGTGAGTGTTTCGACGAAGTAGGAGCCCCCGAGCGGATCGACGGTGTTGGTGACACCGGTTTCGTGGGCGATGATCTGCTGCGTGCGCAGAGCAATGGTCGCGGCGAACTCCGTCGGCAGCGCCCAGGCTTCATCCAGCGAATTTGTGTGTAGGGACTGGGTGCCGCCGAGCACCGCGGCGAG
>WNEZ01004483.1_pt1 | contig 12167 bp, 5 predicted proteins | sample 5400521 | NCBI WGS metagenome assembly WNEZ01 (sample SAMN13153339, study PRJNA577476) | soil metagenome | isolation source: 120 cm saprolite under Douglas fir tree site 2 hole 1 replicate 1 | place: USA:California | collected 2015-04-18
GGGGCTGGTTTGGCTACCATTCCATGCCGCAGCGGAAGGACCCTGATATTCCCGTGAGGGTTGCACTGGCCGCCTGTTCGTGGCCCGGTGCGACCGCGCAGCAAGTCGAACAATTTGTCACCCACCCGATTGAAGAGGCCGTTGCTCAAAACAAGACCATTCATCCCGGAACAGCCGCGGACTATGGAATCCGTTCAGTCTCGATTCCCGGTTACGCTTACGTCTACGTGCAGCTCGCCGAGGATGTCTCGGACGTAAAGCGGCAATTCAGCGACATCAACCTCAAGCTGAATGCGCTGAGCAGCCAACTGCCGCAAGGCGCGGGCCCCATCTCGTTCCAAAGCGATTTTGGAGACACCGCCGCCCTCATGTTGACTATTGCCAGCCCAAAGGCGGATTCGGTCGAGATCAACATCCGTGGGCGCGCCATCCAGTCTGCCATCGTGACTTCGCGGGCCGAGAAGAAGGCTCGCAAAGGGCAAGGCGCACCGGTCACAATCGTCTACTCGTTTCCTCAGTCTTTGTCCTCAAACAAGAACATCACTGACGCTGCACAAATATTCGAACATCAGGGAGAACAAGCGGGAATCCTGAGGGAGCCCCGAATAATCCAGGGCAGCGGGTTTATCGCCGTGGATGGTGTCTCGACTGAAGATGACTCTGCGATCAACAGATTCATCCAGGCCTTCTTTCAGAAACAATTACAGCGATCTGACTTGCATCCGGACGCCTGGGAACCGATTATCATCCGGAATCCCCAGGAGACTTCCGAGAGATTAGCCAGGGTCGCGGGAGACAAATATAGTTACGCCGATCTTGACGACTTTTCCGACCTCATCGCCCGCACAGTACAAGGTGCGCCCGAAACCTCCAAAGTGGAAAGGCGAGGGGGATTGCCGCAGGTGGTTTACCTGGAATATTCGCAGGATCGTCTAGCCGCGTACGGCCTGCAACCAGGGACATTGACAAATGTGCTCAGCGCTCGCAACATCATCGCTGCTGGGGGAACATACGAGGCTGGCCAACGGCAGGTAATTCTCAACCCTTCCGGTCAATTCGAAAACATAAACGCAATAGGCAACGTCGCAGTGTCCGTATCGTCGACCGGCGCTCCGGTCTATCTTCGTGACCTGGTTGAAATCAGCCGCGGATACCAGAGTCCCGCTCAATACCTAAATTACTACACTTGGCAGAACCCAGGAGGAGAATGGCAGCGCAGCCGTTCGGTCACCCTTGCGATCTACATGCGCGATCAGGAACAAATCGCGACATTCGGTCAATCCGTCGATCAGAAACTTGCGCAGCTCAGAAAGCTTCTGCCGCCCGATTTGATCATCGCGCATACGTCAGATCAGCCACTGCAGGTTAAGGAAAACCTTCACTTATTCCTGCGCGCCTTATACGAGGCCATCATACTTGTCGTTATCGTTTCCCTAATCGGCTTTTGGGAGTGGCGTCTGGCGCTGATTATGGCGTTGGCAATTCCGATCACGTTGAGCATGACCTTCGGCGTTTCGTACATGTTGGGAATCGATCTACAGCAGGTGTCGGTGGCGACACTCATCATTGCGCTTGGCTTGCTGGTAGACGTACCCGTCGTGGCCGGTGATGGAATTAAGCGCGGCCTTGCTGATGGACTGCCCCGTCAGGTGGCGGCATGGCTGGGACCTACCAAGCTGGCCACGGCCATCTTTTTTGCAACGCTAACGAATATCATTGCGTACGTTCCGTTCCTCATGCTCACGGGAAACACAGGGGAATTTCTCAGGAGCCTTCCCATTGTGATGACAGCGGCGTTGCTATGTGCTCTGGTCGTAGCGATGACATTCGTCCCGCTGCTCGGTTACTACATCCAGAGGCCGCCGAAAAAGAAAGAGCTTACGATGGAGGAAAAGCGCCGGCAAGGCTTCTATGGTTTCTACAATCGGCTTGTGGGTCGAGCCATTCAGCGCCGGTGGTGGGTCCTGGCTGGTTCCTTTCTGTTCTTGCTGCCCGGCGGTTTCCTGGCTTCTCACCTGAAGCAACAGTTCTTTCCTGAAGACATCCAATATTGGTTTTATCTGGACGTTTGGCTGCCGAATGATGTGCCCTTGACCGCAACAAACGATGCTGCACTGAAGGCCGAGCAGGTCGTACGCGAGGTTGTTGAACACTCGGAGAAAACGATCTCAAAGGAGCAAGCGGGAAAACATCTTCTCACGTCGATAACAAGTTTTATTGGCGGTGGAGGACCACGTTTCTGGTTCTCCATCTCTCCCGAAGCTCAGCAAACCAATTATGCGGAGGTGATTGTTCAGATCAACGATAAAGATGAAACCCCGAAGCTAATTGGACCTCTTCAGGAGGCATTGAATAAACAGGTGCCGGGAACCTGGATCACAGTACGGCAACTGCAAACCAATCCTGTAGAAACGCCGGTTGAGATTCTGATCTCGGGTCAGGCGGATGTTGACCCGCGGGCAGAAATCCAGGATATACAAACTCTTCGGAACATCGCTTCACAGGCGATGGATATTATTCGACCTTCGCCTGGAGTCTCGGTCCTCAGAGACGATTGGAGCCCTGACAGCCCGCAGGTAAAGATTGAGATTGAACCGGATCGCGCGAACCTTGTCGGCATCTCAAACGCGGACGTAGCCAATTCGTCTGCAGCCGCGATCAGCGGAGCCCCCGTTGGCACTTTCAAAGAAGGAAACAAGAGTATTCCGATCGTCGCCCGATTGCGCACTCAGGAGCGATCACAACTGTCACAGATTGAGAACCTGTACGTCTATTCATCACAACAAAACACGAGAGTTCCTTTGCTTTCCGTTGCAACGGTCAAGAACATTCTTGAAACCGGCAGGATACGGCGCCGCGAGCATTTCCGCACGATTTCTATATTGTGCTTTCCTGCGCCTGGAATCCTTGCGTCGGAAGTCCTTGGGCCGGTCGAATCCAAACTGAAGGACCTTCAGAAGAGGCTTCCACCGGGATATCAATTACAGATCGCGGGCGAGAAAGCAAAGCAGGTCGACGGATTCATGAATCTCGCGGTCGTTCTCCTAATCTCACTTGTTGGTATTTACCTGGCATTGCTTGTGCAATTCAAAAACGCCGTCAAGCCCTTGCTTGTCTTTGCGGCCGCACCGTACGGCGCCATTGGTGCATTGATTGCTCTCTCAATCATGGGCACCCCGTTTGGCTTCATGGCATTCCTGGGCGTCGCCAGCCTGATTGGCGTTATCGTAAGCCACGTCATCGTGCTGTTCGACTACATTGAAGAAATGCACGAAAGAGGAGAGCCACTGGAACGTGCCCTGCCCGATGCTGGAATCGAGCGCATCCGGCCCGTCATGATAACCGTGGGCGCAACGATCCTGGCGTTGTTTCCTCTCGCACTCGAGGGCGGCCCTCTGTGGAAACCTCTTTGCTATGCGCAGATCGGCGGACTCGCTGTGGCAACATTTATCACTTTGTTGCTGGTACCTGTGTTTTATGCCATCTTTGTCCTCGACCTGAAGTGGATCAAATGGGAACGAGCAAACGGTGCGGAGGATTCCTCGCAACTGCAAAGCCCGGAGTCACCTTCTCACGAGGAAATATCTCAACCAGCGAACCCTGATTCATAGAGCGTGCACGGCAGTTAGTACGGGAAGCGCATTCGCAGTCGCGGCAGACAGGGGCCCCAGCGGCGGAATTGAGGCAAGCGATGAGCGTATCTGAATACGATCTGGTTGTTATCGGCAGTGGGCCAGCGGGGCAGAAGGGCGCGATTGCAGCAGCAAAGGCGGGCAAGCGTGTCGCCGTGATCGATGTGAACGTCATGATCGGTGGAGTGAGCGTTCATACCGGCACAATCCCCAGTAAGAGCGTTCGAGAGGCCATTTTTCAGCTTACCGCCTCTTCCGTAAAGGCCATGTACGGCAATGCGCCTCCGAGTCGTGGAGACATTTCCGTCCAGGATGTCTCCTCCCGTGTGAAAGCCATTGTCGCCCGAGAGACTGAAGTGGTTCGAGCGCAGCTGAAGCGCAACGGGATTGCAATCCATGAAGGCAATGCGCATTTTCTAGATTCTCACACTGTGGAAGTTCAGGGCGATGGCGAGGGGATTCGGCTTGAGGTGGCGAAGATCCTGATTGCCTGCGGCACGCGACCCGCTCACAGCGCCGAGATTCCCATTGATAACCATCGCATAGTGGATACAGACCACCTTTCTGCTTTGGGTGGTCTGCCGAAAACAATCATCGTCGTCGGCGCCGGCGTGGTTGGCCTGGAGTACGCATCCTTCATGGCGGCTTTGGGCGCCGATGTTACGTTGATCGACCAGCGGCCAGCCATTCTGGACTTCGTGGACCGAGAAATCGTCGAAGCGCTGTCGTACCACTTCCGCCGGATGGGTATCACTTTTCGGCTTGGTGAAAAGGTGACACACGTCGCGATCGACGCGGTACGCAATCGTGTTGTTGCGGAGCTGGAGAGCGGCAAGAAAGTGCAAGCTGACGCTCTCATCTATGCCGTTGGCCGGCAAGCCAACGGTGACCAGCTTCGTCTGGAGGCTGCAGGGCTGGCGGCTGATTCGCGAGGCAGGCTAAGAGTGAATCAGTTCTTTCAAACCGAAGTTCCGCACATCTATGCCGCAGGTGACGTCATCGGCTTTCCTGCACTCGCGAGTACATCCATGGAACAAGGCCGCCTGGCGGCAAGCCATATGTTTGGGATTCCGTGTGAGCACCTGCCCGAACTATTTCCCTACGGCATTTACACAATTCCGGAAATCTCCATGGTTGGCCAGACTGAGGAGACTCTCACGGCGAGCCGAGTTCCGTATGAGGTTGGGACCGCAAAGTACTCTGAACTTGCAAAGAGCATGATGCTCGGCGACGACGCCGGCATGCTCAAACTGCTCTTTCATCGAGAGACGCGCAAGCTTCTTGGCGTGCACGCGCTAGGGCAGCGTGCAACTGAGATTATTCACATCGGCCAGGCGGTGCTTTTTTATGGGGGATCAGTGGAATACTTCCGTGACATGGTCTTTAACTATCCGACACTCGCCGAGGCTTACAAAGTGGCTGCCCTGGACGGACTCAATAAGCTATAGCATCGATCTCAAACCCCCTCGAGCACGAAGGTCGTCCACAATGATACCCAATGTCACACAACAAAAAGAAACCTTAAAAGACTCGCCCTACCTTGAAAAAGATTTTCCGGTGGCCTGAGGCGCCCAAGCTGGCGCCTATGTACGCGGGCCCAAAGAGAGTTTCCACCAGGATGCCACCGACGACATCCATCGGCAGGTCGGGAAAGCCGTTCAGCGTAGGATTTTGAGTCTTATAAGGTCTTGCGAGTTCATAAAGGGAGGTGAAGTACACCTTGTTACCCAGAATTGGGGGCAGCCGACCTATTTGGCGCAGATATCCTAGCTGGAAGAGCATGTATTGGTTCGTGAATATCTCATTCGTTCCATACGCGCTGAGCCGCAACGGCCCGCCCAGGGTAAAGGGTGGCACGCCGGTTTTGGTGGCACCGAAGGTTGTTCCACCGGATGCTCTGAAATAGATCGAATCAGGGCGACGCAAAGGTTTGAAGAACTGCATTGTCGTCTGCAGGGCGGGAAACTTGTCTTGAGCGCCGGGGTTGCGGTCGAAGAAGTCGAATTCGCTCGCTATGCTCACTCCTGCCCGTGGCACAATTGGGTCGTCAAGGTGATCCAGCACATAGCGGACGGTGGAGAGACGTTGTATGCCTGACACCGATGGAAGCACGTTCGGATTGCCGATTTTAGGAGAATAGCTCTGCCAGCCAGTCTGATACCCCAACCTGAGTTCACTGAAGCGGCCGAACATATAACCAAGGTCGAGTCCGCCGTTCACTTCTGAAAGCCTGTACGCCGCAAGTTGCGTGTTGCGATCGTATAAATTCAGTGACAAGCTATCGGCAGTAAACCGTGGCGCGATAAACCAGTGCGTGGAGTGGGCAAGCGGTCTGAAGTATTCAGTCGAAATCCGATATGTCGAACCAGCGAGTATGTCCGAACGCAACTCTGCTCCCGGCCTTCCCACATCCAGAAGGGTGAAACGCGCGCCCACCGAGAAAAGAACATTATTGTATTGGGATCCGTCAATGAGCACGATAGGGTTCACCGCCGGTGGTGCGTATTGTTTTTCCAGCGCGTTGATGTGCAGGCCAAAGCGGCGGTCTACTTCCGCAAAACTGTACCCCATACTGGTAAAACGACCTGCGCCGGTGAGCACTGTCAATTCCTGCTCAAGCCGGGCTTCGTTGATCGTCTGCCCCTGATGGCTGTTCAAGTCTCGCTCAATCGCTTCCGCGCGTTGCGGTGTTGTCCCGTTTACCTCGATAAAGGAAGGAACGGGAACCGATTTGATTGTTCGCGCTTCGCGTCCCACCAGGTATTCCTTCCAGGCGTAGTCGTCAACGGCGAATTTCAACAATGCGGATGCGCTCTCACTTGCGGCCGCGTAGCCTTGAGAAATTAACTTGTCAGCCTTTTTGTAGTCACTTCCACTGAACTTGGTTACGTCCACCTGAACCAGGATGTCCGCCAACTCCATCCCGCGCCGCTGGTTCGCTTCTATAACGACGCTGAAAGATTGTGCGAGAGTCGCGAATGATGAGAGCGAAGCATCGGGACTGAGTGACGCTGCTTCTAGATGAACCGCAATGATGATATCCGCACCCATGTCCTTCGCGACATCCGTGGGGAGATTGTCCAACAAACCGCCATCCACATAAATCTTGCCGTGATCCGTAACGGGGGTGAAAAAACCGGGAATCGACATTGTTGAACGTAAGGCTTGCGACAGGGAGCCATCTTTGAACACGTGCATGCTGCGAGAAACCAAGTCAGTTGCGATGCAGCGAAAAGGGATTGGGAGATCATCAAAGCTCTTCAGGGTCGAATAGGGCAAGGCAATTCTGTCAAGAATAAATTCGACTTTCTGCCCCGAATTGAAACCAGCAGGAAAGCGAACGCCGTGGCGCAACCCAAATTCGAGCGAATTTGGGTATTCTCGACTGTCCTCCTTACGCCGGAACGACAGATTCGGGTACTCAATGGAGCCGCGGAGGACCGCATCCCAGTCAATACTTGTTACGAGCTCACGCACTTCTGCCGGTCGCTTGCCTGCGGCGTATGCCCCACCAACTAAGGCACCCATGCTGGTGCCTGCCACATAATCGATCGGGATATGGTGCTCCTCCATCCATTGGAGAACGCCTATGTGAGCGAAGCCGAGAGCGCCCCCTCCTTCAAGCACAATGGCAACCGTGGGCCGACGATGAACTGCTGTGGTCTCTTGCCCAGAAGAAAACAGTGAGGATTCCGGCAATACGCCTAATGCACTAGAGCTTCTCGCGCTTTGAGCATTTACCGGCAACGAGGCACAAAGGAGGAATCCGTACAAGACAATAACGTGTAAGTGCCTACTGTTTTTCATAAGAAATCTCCTCAATAGTGGGATTCGCGTCCTCGGGGTTCCGTTGGAGCTGAAACGCTGAACAGCCGGACATTCTCAAACGCGGAGAACGCTACCTTTTGTGCGTTGCAGTACAGCAGAGAACGGCGGCTCGAAGAGGAATACGCCTTCAAAGCAAGCATCTCGGTTTCTTTGAACCCTTACAAGTATTTGGTTCAAGCGATCATCAAAGAAGACAAGAACGCTGCCCGAAACCAATTCTCATGCATGTGGACGCTGAGGGCCAACCCATAAGCGTCGTTTTCTTCTTTCATCTATCTCCCACCCTTTTCCTCTGAAGAGGAGCGCTCAGAAAAAACCGAGGAAGAGTGGGCCACCCGGCCGTCCGGATGATCATCCGGGACTAAGCGATCTTGGTTTCTAAAGGCCAAATCCATTCACGTGCAGGCAAGCACTTTATTGAAGATGTGAAGGTGATGAAGGGTCTCAATATGAGCGTAGACAATTATAAGAATGTAATTATCGGGAGCGGCGAAGGCGGAAAATACCTTGCCTGGCATTTGGCCCAATCCGGACAACAAACGGTAGTCATAGAGCGGCGGTGGGTCGGGGGTTCCTGCCCGAATGTTAATTGTCTTCCCAGCAAGAACGAAATCTGGAGCGCTAAAGTTGCGGATCTCGCGCATCACGCAACCAGATTTGGAATTTCCCCTAGCAGCGCCTCATCCGATATGGCGGCCGTTCGAAAGCGCAAACGCGCGATGGTCGAGGGGCTGATCACCATGCATTTGGACCGCTATAAGGCAAGCGGCGCCGAACTTGTCATGGGCAAGGCGACATTTATGGATTCCAAGACGCTGGACGTGCGGCTGAATGACGGTGGCACCCAAACGCTGAGGAGCGAACGAATATTTCTGAACCTTGGAACCCACGCGTCAGTTCCATCGGTGCCTGGTCTGGCAGAGTCCGAGCCGTTAACGAATATTGAGGTTCTCGAATTAGATCGTCTACCCGAACACCTGATTGTGCTCGGAGGTGGTTATGTCGGCCTCGAATTCGCTCAGGCCTATCGTCGTTTTGGAAGTCGGGTGACGATTCTTGAGCGGGGCCCGCAGCTTCTCGCTAACCAGGACCCGGACGTTGTAGCCGCGCTACTCCAGATATTTGCTAGTGACGGAATTTACGTCATCGCTCCTGCCGAGATCGTTAGCGTCCGCGGTTGCTCCGGAACTGGTGTCAGCCTGATTGTGCGAACGTCATCCGGCGAAAAGACGATGACAGGCAGCGACATCCTGGTTGCAACCGGACGCGCGCCCAATACCGCCGGAATTGGGCTGGAGGTTGCCGGCGTCGAGTTGGATCAAAGAGGTTACGTGAAGGTGAACGACCGGCTCCAGACAACCGCACCCAATATTTGGGCGATTGGTGAATGCGCCGGCAGTCCGCAATTCACTCATATCTCTTTCGATGATTTTAGAGTTGTCCGCGACAACCTTGCCGGCATAAATCGCACGACGCGCGAGCGCATGATCCCGTCGTGCCTGTTCACTGATCCTCAGGTCGCACACGTTGGCCTCACCGAAACCGAAGCGGGCCGCCAAGGTATTTCCGTTCGGGTCCTCAAATTACCCATGGGCGCGGTGCTGAGGACGCGAACAATAGATGAAAGCCGCGGGTTCATGAAAGCGCTTATCGAAAGGGATGGGGAGCGCATCCTTGGTTTTACAATGATCGGGCCTGACGCGGGTGAAGTGATGGCCGTTGTACAGATGGCGATGCTTGCTGGACTTCCTTACACGGCGTTGCGCGATGCCATTCTCACGCACCCGACGATGGCTGAAGGGCTCAATTCTCTTTTTTCCAGCGTTAAGCAGACAGTCAGCAGGTCTGGTCCAGAGCACCAGGTTTAATTTCACGCATATGGACGCTGAGAGCTAAACCCGTACGCGTCCTTTCTTCTTTTATCCCCCACCCTTATGGTGCGAAGAAAAATCACCTTCGTCGCAAAAGGATGGGGCACCCTCGGGTTATTCGAGGGAACGAAAATAGCTGCGAAAGGTTGGGCCACCCGCCTCACATCAGGCCACGCCATGGGCATGCTTTCAACGTGAAGTGACGCTCGCGGAGTCGGCGGCGTTGTATGCAGACCCCTCCGGAACTTCCAGAAGTCTCAAAACGAGGGGTGCGACTCCCCGAGATCAGCTGGATGATCCGGCTACCTCCAGAAGAATCTTTCCGCCGCGTTGCGCATGCTCGACGGCATCCTTGATGGACGAGAGGGCGTAGGTTGCGGCCACTGGAATGTGCAGTTGGCCGGACGCGATCATCTCCGCCGCCTGCGCTACGGCTGGCGCAAGTTTGGCGGCAAACTCCCGGTGGTACATGAAAAAGCCGCGCACGGTGACAGGCTTGAAGATAACGTCGAGCGGGCTGATTGACATCGGATCCAGGCTCATGGCCGCAAAGCTGACGAGCGTGCCGCGGGGCGAGAGCGTCGCTGCGAGCACGCCTGTCGCCGGGCCGCTGACACCATCAAGCGCCAGGCGGAGCTCAGCCTGACCGACAGCCGCTTTGATCCTTTCTGAGACATCGGGAGAGTCGACGACGACGAGGTCTCCGCCAATCGCCTCAAGCTCGGGCACGAGCTCTGGCCGCCGGACGATGTTGACGGTCTTCAGGCCGCGCATTTTCGCGAAGGCGATCACCCACCGCCCGACACCGGAATTGGCGGCGTTCTGCACCACCCACTCGCCCGGCTTCAGGTTGACAAACTCGCTGAGCAGCAGCGCCGCAGTCGGGGGATTGATCGTCAGCATCGACAGCTGCTGAGGGTCCACGTTAGGAGGCAGGGCGAAAAGGCCGTCTGCAGAAATGACCATTCGCTCCCTCCAGGTGAAGCTGGAGAGCGGCGCCAGAACCCGGTCGCCGACCTTGACGTTCTGGACCCCCGGCCCCAGATGGAGAACGTGGCCGACACCTTCATTGCCGATGACGCTTGGAAGCGCGGGGCGCAATGAATAGATGCCCTTTGCGAGCAAGAGATCGCTCGGGTTGATTGGGGAAAACTCAACGCCGATAAGGACCTGGTTCGAGCCGGGAGCGTCGGGCGCGGGAATCTCGACATACTTAAGACCATCGACAGGGTTGCCATATGCCGTGAGCTGAACAGCGCGCATATTGATATCTCCTTGGTCAGGGGCGGGCTCCAGCGCCTGAGCAGTGCCAAAGAGCGCCAGCCCTTCTTCGGCGAGCTACCACGCTCCTGGTCTCACGCTGCCGCAGAAGGCTGACGCGAGCCGGGTCGGCTTGAAATTGCTGCAACTGTCTTGTGAAATATCTGCGGCTGGTCTTTAAGTTTGAGCGCCAAGTCAGCCTGCGCAACGATTCCTACGCATCGGCCCTGACCGTCAATTACGGGAGCGCGGCGGACTTGATGGTCTTGCATGGCCTTCTCGCACCCTTCAATGTCATCTTCAGGGCTGCAGGCGACTGGGTTTCGCGTGACAAAACTCGCAATAGGTGTTGTTTTGGCATCGAGACCCTTGGCAAGAACACCGCAACAAAGATCCCGGTCGGTAATGATGCCCTCAAGCTGTTGCGACTCGCTCGAGATTACGGGGACCGAACCGATGTCTTTGTCTCTCAGAATACCCGCAACATCCATTGCGCTGTCAGTAGACCGACAGCATACCGGGTTCTCAGTCATTACATCTTTCACCTTCATGACAACCTCCAGCGCATTAGTTGAGCAAGCGTTCGGCGAGGTTGCCCCGAGGTCTTGCAGCACGTCCAAAATTGTGGCCAGTACGGGGCAAAGCTGGACGGGGTGGTACGACTCACCTCTAAACCCATGTGTGGTTCCGTAGCACAGGCCCGGGACACTCAATTCCGGCGGCGGTCCGCTCCAGAGAGATCAATGGACATCACGGCGGACAAGTGAGAACGGCGGCTGCAAGCGAGTCTGCATTCTCGATGCCTTAACACCGTTCTGCCACTTTGGCCCACTGCTTTGGGCTGGTGGTGACAGCGATGTAAATTCTCACTGCGAAACTCGGGATCCCAACGGACTGTGCGGCTTCCACCAGCAATATACCGCGTGCCGCTGGCTTTCCCCCAACGCTCAATTTGATCATGCCTTTTTTCGAGCCCGCCCTCAGAGGTCGCGCGAGGATAAACTATTGTTTTTGTTGTTTTCACTGACCAACATGAGGCATAGTGAGGCAGCTGAACTCATCGCCGAGATCGGAAAGACAAATCTCACCACTGATCTGCGCAGATGACACTGATCGGAAAAAGCAAAACGCTTACCGCGGATTAACGCGGATGAGCGCGGATTTGAAATACAAACCAAATAGCAACGAAACGCCGGTGAATTTGGATATGTCGTGTAAGTTCTTTAGATCTTGGGATGAAGGGGGAGGGGTAGGCGCGCAAACGCGCGCCGATCGCCGAGATCGCCGACATCGCCGTGATCGGAAAAGACCGTTTGCCGCTGATGAACGCAGATAAACGCTGATAGCTGATAGAGGAGCAATTGGCAAATCGCAAATAGCCATTAGCGCTTAGCCATTAGCAAAGGGCCACACCTACCACGGAAGCACACGGAGAAAAGCCAATAACTCACCATCAATCAGAAAAAGTGAGGGTGTGAAAAACAGCTCGATTGGGATGTGTCGCGTAAGTCCTTTAAACCTTGGGATGAAGGGGGAGGGTGCCCCCATCGGGTAATTGGGAAATCTGGTAATCGGG
>WNEZ01004484.1_pt1 | contig 12166 bp, 11 predicted proteins | sample 5400521 | NCBI WGS metagenome assembly WNEZ01 (sample SAMN13153339, study PRJNA577476) | soil metagenome | isolation source: 120 cm saprolite under Douglas fir tree site 2 hole 1 replicate 1 | place: USA:California | collected 2015-04-18
CCATCGACCCTCCTGCCCCATCAAAAAACACCGAAAGCCTCTCTTTGTCGACCCCTTGCAACGAAAACTGTGCCCAGGATGTCAACAGAGCCCAAGTGTTGATTCTAAACCACTTACATAGGCTCCAAGTCCTTTAGATACAACACTTACAAAAAACAGGGGGGGCGTATCCTTCCCGGCCCTCCGCTCTGCGAACCCTCCGCGCACTCTGCGTCTCAGCGTTATCTTTTTCCGGCCTTGCTCCCTGCCTCCCACGTTCTATATTCCAATGTCAATCTCCCGCACGACCACGAGTCATCAATCACGAGTCACATGCCTACACGCCTGTCCCACTATCCCCCTGCTCTCGTTTCAAGGCTTCTTCCACGGGTGCCGCAATGATTGCGCGAACGCGTTCCCGCAGTGCCGGCACATCTTCTTTCGTAAGTCCCTTGGTCTCGACGGTGTCGTGCAAATGAACCGTAACCTTAGCAGGCCACAGCATCCAGTGGCCCGTCCGGTGATGCTGAAACGATCCCACCAAACTGACCGGTACGATGGGAATCCCGAGTTGCTGCGCCACACGAAACCCGCCGTCCTGAAATTGATCCACGTGCCCGTCGCGTGTTCGTTTGGCTTCCGGAAAAATAATCAGGCTGGTCCCGCCGTTGACGGCATCCTGCGTGAGCCGCCACATGCGCTTCAAATCCGAAGGCCGCCGCACGTCCGGAACTGGCACGTTGCCGAAGCGCTTCATCAGCCAGCCGTACGCGGGAATCTTGAAATGCGATTCCAGTTCCCATCCGCGCACAAACTGCGGAATCGCGCAGTACAGCATGAAGGGATCGAAAAGATTCACGTGGTTGGACATGAAGAAGCACGTTCGGTTGGCGTCGAAACCAGCCGAACGCACTACTTCCACGCGGGCCCCTGCCAGAAATGCGATCCGCCTGCAGAAGGTTCGCTGCAGCCAATCGTGTTTGTGCGGATCGAGAAAAATTCCCAGGAGCACCAGCGTTGGCGCAACGATGAAAAAATGCAGCCCGCTGAAAATCCAAAGAATGGCGCTGCGGATCGCCAGCCGGGCCTTTTTCATATGAAGACGTCCACCGCGGCGGGAAGAATGTTGACTGCCCGGCACTCCACTGTCACGACTTCTCCATCAATCATGACGTCCACGGGCGCGGCTGCTTTGAATTCCACGTGGCGTACCGCGCGCCGCGAAGCCAGCGGATGCTTGATATGAGAACCGTCGTAAAGACGCGGCAACGTGCGCAGCAAACCCAGCCGCCCGATCGGGCCCCAGCGCACAAATTCAATCAGCCCGTCGGTAGGGTCCGCGTTCGGCGCAATCAACATCGTCCCGCCTGTGTACTTGGTGTTGTTGAACGTCAGGAAAAGAGAGCGCCCCTCGTCCCACTCCATATCATCATCGCAGCGCAACGCCATAGACCGCCGGCGCAACTGCACGACTCGTACGAGAACTCCGAGCAAATAACCAAGATCGCCAAGGCGTTTGAACATTCGGTTCGTCAGCGCAGCCACGTCCGCCGTAAAGCCCACGCTCAACAGATTGAACGAATAGATTTCGCCCGCAGTGTGTGTCAGCCGCAAAAGATCGACCGTGCGAGTGCGTCCTTCGAGCAGCGCCTGCATCGAAGCCGCCGCGCCGTCCTTCGTAAAATCGCGCAAGAAGGAATTGCCGGTACCCAGCGGCAGGAAACCCAGTGCGATGCGCTCCACCGCGGTGCGTTCCGCAAAAACGCCGTTGAGGATTTCGTGCGCGGTGCCATCGCCGCCCACAGCCAGAAAGCGCCGGTACCCCTGATCGTAGGCTTCCCTGGCAAGTTGCACCGCGTGACCCTGGCCAGTCGATGCAACGACGTCCACTTGCAGCCCTTTTTCGCGCAAACGCGCGAGAGCAGGCCCAGCGAGCTTCGCGGAGCGGCCGCCACCGGCGGCGGGGTTGACGATGGCGAAGAATCGATCCATTTGGAGCGCGAACGAAACGCAATGCTAACTTCCGGTCAACGCAATCATTCCCAAACCAGATTCACAACGGCAGAACCGCGGCCGCGCTGTCCAATTTCGCGAGTCGTTCCGCCAGATCGTTGCGTTTGATCTTGAGAGAAGCCGTACGGGGAAAGTCCTCGTCCAGCAGAACGACCCCGTGGATACGCTTGTAGTTTAGCAGGCGATTGTTGCGCGCGTTGATCTCCCGGCGAAGTTGTTCGCTGTACTGCTGTCCCGGCTCGAGATGGAGGACCAGCACAAGTTTTTCGCCAACCATCGAACGCGTCGGCCAGATGTAGTTGGCGGCGAAGACACAAAATTCCTTGACGGGGAGGCTCTCGAAAACAGTTTCGATGTCCTCGGGATAGATATTTTTTCCTTCTGCGGTGACGATCATGTTTTTCTTGCGGCCTGTGAGCTGTAAATGGCCCGCGCCGTCGAAGCGCCCGAGGTCGCCGGTCATTAGCCAGCCGTCGACGATCGTTTCCGCCGTGAGTTCCGGCTCATTCAAGTAACCGGCCATCACCGTTTTGCTTCGAACCGCAACTTCGCCAACGCCATCGGTTGCGGGATTCACGATGCGCACTTCCATCCCCGGCAGTGGCTTGCCAACCGTATCCGCGCGAAACGGCTTCAAATCGTTAACGGTGATCGCCGTTCCGGCTTCTGTGAGGCCGTATCCGTTGGCGACGGGAATACCGAGATCGTAGAAAAATTGCAGCGTCTGCGGCTCGGTGAAAGCTCCGCCGACAATAATGGCGCGAAGCTCTCCGCCAAACGCTTCGTGGACTTGCTTGAGCAAACGGCGGCTGATCCTGAGGCGTGGCTGGCTTTTCGTGAGCGACTTGTTGATTCGAACAAGCGCGTTGAATATTTTCCGTTTGCCCCGCGGCAACGCGTCGAAGCGCGCTTGCAGGCCCTTCTGCAAGCTTTTCAAAACGAGGGGCACGAGACTCACGTAGGTGATCTTGTATTTCGGAAAAGCCTCGCGCACAAACTCCGGACGCAACGTGCGCAAATGTACGACCGCAGCGCCACAAGTGAACGGCCCGAAAAACCCGACCATGAAATCGATGGCATGGTTCGTCGGCAAAATGCTGAGGTAGCGCACGCCCGGCCAGAAAGGATAAATCGAAGTGAGCGCGACGCATTGCTCCAAATAATTTTCGTGCGTCATCATGCAGCCCTTCGGGCGTCCGCCAGTTCCGGAGGAATAGACGATGCAAGCAGTGTCCGGGCGTTTGCGCGCGACGAAAAGAGGATCGCCTGCTCCGCGAAATTCTTCCCAGCGTTGCGCTCCGGCGAGATCGGTGTTCGCGGGCGCTTCCGTGACCAGCACGGTGTGCACGTTGGTCGCGCCGGCGCGGCCGGGCGAAGCGCAGAGTTGGCGCCAGATTAGATATTCCGTGATGAGCACGGTAGCGTTCGAATGCTTGAGCAGTTGCCATTGCTCGTCCGGTGTAAGTTTGCAATCCAGGGGAACGAGAACGCCGCCGGAGAAAAAAATGGCGTAAGCCGAAATCAGCCACTTCGACTGATTCGTCATGATGATGCTGGCGCGATCGCCGGCGGAGAAACCGCAGTCCTGCAAAGCTTTCGAAAGCGGATGAGCGCGCTGCTTAAAGTCGCGGTAGGTCAGGCGCTCTTTCTCGCGTTCGCGGTCGGCTTCGATCAGGCACACTTCGTTTGCAAACTGATCCAGCGCATCCCGCAGCGCTTCGCCGATAGATTGATATTTCGAAAGGTCCAGCATTACAGGCGGGACTGAATCCGCTCAGCCAAGGTCTTGAAATCGCTGACACCCTGAACTTCGTAATCGGGCAGTTCAATGCCGAAATGATTTTCGAGTCGCGAGAGCATCTCCAGCGTTTGCAAACTGTCGATACCTAGTTTCTTGAAAAAATCGTCTCCCGGCGCGAGCGATCCCGTGGGCAGTTGAAAATGCTTTGCCGCCAGGTCCAGCACTTCCTGGGTGGTTTGTTCCAGCGTTCGCATAGAAAGGTAAATCTATCATTCCTGCATCAGGAAAGAAAATTCTCCAAGCGATGGTGCTACCGTAATGTTGTGTGCCGCTGAGAAGCGCTCCTAGAGCATGACCAGACCGCGGCGAATTCCGGCGGAAACAGCTTCGGTTCGGGTGGAAGCGCCGAGCTTACCCAAAATCGAAGCTACGTGGAATTTCACAGTGTGATCGGAGATCACCAGACGCGCGGCAATTTCCTTATTGGCGAGTCCCGCGGCCAGCATTTGAAGCACTTCACGTTCGCGGCGTGTTAAAGGCTCAAGCAACTCGTCGAGAGGTGCAGACGAGCCGACAGTGGCAGAAAAAACGGTATCCAGTTCCGAGGGATGAACGATGACCAGCCCTGCCGCAGCGGCTTCGAGAGCAGTGCGGAGCTGTTCTGGAGTGACTTCACGAGGCAAGACGGCGCGCACTCCCGCGCGAAGCGCCTTGGAAAGCCAAGCGGCCTTTGGCTGCTCCGCTAACACGATGACTGCATATTCTTGAGCAATTTCTGCGTCCTCAAGCGCGTTCAGCAACTCTTCGAGACCGTCCGCAGCGGCTTCAACCAAGACAACGTCCAGCTCAACGTCGACGAGCGGGCCGGAGATAGATTCAAGATCTGCCGCGCTTCCGGCAATGTCGATGCGGCTATCCGTCAGCATGCTCTGCAGGCCCGCGCGAATCAGCGGCGAAGCTGCGACGATAAAAACGCGAATCACGCCGCGATTCGATCCTTTCCGTCGTTCGGAATTCCCAGTGGCACGGTCACGCGCCGGACTCGCGAGTAGCTGCCGCGTAGGAATTCGAAACGCAGCAGGCGGAGGCCCTGTCCCTCGATCGCCCTGGCAAGATCGTCGATGGATTGAAAACGCTTTTCCTCCGTGCCCAGCAAGATGTCTCCAGCCATGAGCGACGCCTGGGCAGCCGGGCCACCGGGCTCGACTTCCAACAAGACCAGTCCGAACGTGTGTCCATTGGCGCGAGGCAAGCGCACGGGATGGACGGCAGCACCAAGCCACGCACTGCGTGGTCCGGCTGCAAAAAAATCGCGAACGGCGTTGCTTGGAATGGCGAGTGCGAGGCGTCCGGCAACCATTGTGTTGATGCCGATCACCTGACCACGGGCGTCCGCCAGCGGCCCGCCGGAATTGCCGGGAGCGAGCCGCACACTGGCCTGCACCCAGGCTTGGGGGCCAAGCGCGCGCAACGGGCCGATGGCGTGGATCACTCCGGTTGTTAGCGCACCGACAAATCCGAGCGGATTGCCTATGGCAATAGCGAGCTCACCTGGACGCAGTTGCGATGAATCCGCCGGGCACGCCGCGGGCAATGAGTTCGCGCTGACTCGAATCGCCGCCAGGTCGCGCCGTGGATCGCGGGCGGTTACTGCTGCGTTGAATTCCCTTCCGTCCCAAAGCTGAACGCACACGTTCGAACCATGCACCACATGGGCGTTCGTCACGATCACGCCTTCGCTAGACCAGATCACGCCGGATCCGCTCCCGCGACCTCCGGCATGAACCAGGACCGTCGAGCGGCGAAGTTGTTCAGCGATGTCACCAAATCCGGCGATGGCCATGTCACTCTCCTCCGTTCGCGCGGTCACCGACAGAAATGGACACATCGCGAACTGCGCCTCCGCGAACAATCCTGGCGCTTAGAGACTTGCCGATATTTTCGGCCTGGAGATGAGCCTGGACACTTTCGGGACGCGAAATGGGCTGTCCGGCCAAAGACACGAGGATATCGCCGATGACGATTCCCGCTTTGTGGGCTGGTCCATTGGCCTCGACTTCGAGAATGATGGCTGCGGTTTTCTCGTTGTGCTGCAACGACTGCCGCAGATGATCCGGGAGACGCACCGGCTGCAGAGCCACGCCCAGATACCCGCGCGGGATTCGGCCCTTTTTCAATAAGGTTTCGGCGACGCGATCGACAGTGGCGGCCGGGATCGCAATGGCGCCGAATCGCGCAAAGCGCGGCGATGCTATTCCCTGGAGTTTACTGTGCACGTCAACTACGGCGCCGCCGACGGCTGTGGGTTGCAAGCCGACATCAAGCCGAATATAGGGAGCAAGCGAGGACCCAGTCCAGGTACGGCGTTCTGCGACAACAAGGCTTACCACTCCAAGCGCCGCAACGGGACCGCTGACACGCGTCCGCCCCACGACCAGAGTGATGCTGCCCGGTTTAATTGTTGAGCCATCATCAGTCTCAATTAGCCGATTGCCCGCCTGCGCGCATTTCAGGACTGCAAGATCCGTGGAAGGATCGCGGCCGGCAAGAGTCGCGGGCACAACGCGGCCATCGGGCAGCGTGGCTTTAATTCCTTCATCGTGGCGAAGCGCGTGTTCCGCCGTAACAATGACTCCATCGCGCCAAATGACCCCGCTTGAGGAGCCGCGCGCCTCGGTGTGAATGGCGACCACGGACGCCGCGGCGTGCTCAGTGGCCTGGGCCAGCGCATCCGAGAGTTCAATGAGTTCTGCTGACATTTCCCCACCTCCATGAACAAGATGCAACAGGAGCGGAGGCGTATACATCCGCCGGATGGCTAGGTTGGACCTGGTATTTCAGCTAGGGGAAGAGTGGTTCAGTTCGAATCTAGGGCAGATATGGCATGGGGCCGGAGTCTTCGACGAATTTTTTGAGGGCGGCCATAACGGGGGGGCGAGTGAACAGTTCGCAGAAAAGATCGATCTCGCGGCGAAGTTCATCATGGGGGATGGGCTTGATGAATTTCTTGGCGGCCGTTCGCGTCACAGCGTCGTACTTAGTGATTTGCGCGGCAGTGGAGCGAGCGATGCGAAGGGCTTCGCCTTCACCAGCAAGTTGCGCTACCAAGCCTACGGCGTGTGCGCGAGTCGCGTTCACCGTTCGCCCAGTGAAAAGCAAATCGCGCACGAAGGCATTGCCGAGATCGCGTTTCAGGCGCGGGATACCGCCGAAGCCAGGGATAAATCCCAGGCGCAATTCGGGAAAGGCAAAGCGCGCCATTTTGTCGGCGATGATCATGTCGCAAGCCAGGGCCAGCTCGAGTCCTCCGCCAAGACACGCGCCATGAACGGCGGCGATGGTGACAAAGGGCGCGGCGTCGAGCGTGTTCAGAACCGCGTGGATGCGTTCGAGAAAAGCGCGCACGCCTGCGGAACGATCTTTCGCAGGAACCGCTGCCGCGGTCGCGTGCAGCTCTCGCAAATCCCCACCAGCAGAAAAAACGGATTTGCGAGCGCTCGCAATAATGCAAACGGAAGTCTCCGGCGCGAGCGATTCGAATGCGGCGACGAATTTTTCCAGTTCCGCGAGCATGGCAGTGCCGATTTCATTGGCAGGCGCATGATCAAGCGTCAGCTCGATAACGCCTTCGCGGCATTCCCAACGCAACGTTTTGCCGGTAAAACTTTTCATGCGTGCTGCCCACTGGCCGCCTCGCGGGCGGCTTTCGAATCGTACATGGCGTTGATTTCGGAAGCGTAGCGCGCATTGATGGCATCGCGGCGGATTTTGCCCATGGCAGTGAGCAAACCGCTCTCCGGAGTAAAAACGTCGCGCATAATGGTGAAATTTCTGACCTGGCGGTAATGCGGTAGTTCGGGATTCACAGCATCGAGCGCCGCTTGAACGGCTGTGGATTCGACTTCCCCGGTCACCAGAGCGCAGAGATAGCCGCGGCCATTTCCGGCCACTACGACCTGCTGCGCCGCGGGAAGCAGCCGCGCCAATTTTTCCTCGATTGGCTCGGGGGCGATGTTGTGCCCGGAATTCAGGATGATCAGGTTCTTGATGCGGCCGCTGATGCGCCAATTGCCGCGAACGTTGACTTCGCCCTGATCGCCGGTGTGGAACCATGCGTTTTGCAGCACGCGGGCAGTTTCTTCCGGGCGTTTCCAGTAACCCGGGAAAATGTGCGGCCCGCGAACGACGATTTCTTCATTTTCGGCCAGCTTCATTTCGATTCCGGTGATCACCGTGCCGACGTAGCCAGGCTCAACGGGCACGCGCGGGTCATCCAGCGTGCAGATTCCGGTAGTTTCGGTGAGCCCATACGCTTGCAGCACGGGAATGCCGAGCATCAGGAAAAACTGCTGGGTCTCCGGAGCGAGGGGCGCGGAACCGCAGATCAACGCGCGAAGGTGCGGGCCGAAGCGCTCGCGAATCTTTCGAAAGATGAGCGCGCGGCCGAGTGCGAGCCACAGGGAATCGAGTGCGCGGCCGCGGCCAACGTGCTTGCGCTGCCAGGAGTTGCGTGCTTTTGCAAAGAGGGATCGGATAAGGGCCGGGCGCTTTGCAATCGCGTCTTCCACGCCGCGACGGACACGCTCGAGCAGCGTGGGAACATTGAGGAAATAGTTCGGCGAGGCCAGACGGATTTCGTCGGCGAGCCTATTGAGATCCGTTGAAAGTGTAAGAACGCTTTCGCGGGTGAGACAGGACAGCATCAATATGGTGGAGGCCGCAAAATTGAACGGCAAGTAATGGAATACACGGTCCGGCTCGTGTGTCGCACCCATCAACTGATCGAGGCGTTCGGTGGTGCAGGAAAGCATGTGCGTGAGATTTCCGACACTGAGGCAAACACCCTTCGGCTCACCCGAGGTTCCGGAAGTATAGATGATGGTGACAATATCGCTGTCCTGGCGCGGATTAGGCGCATCGAGAAGCCGAGGTTGCGACCCTGACTGGCGCAGGACTTCCTCGAAAAGCACGCGGCGCGGACCATCGGGCCAGGCTTGGGCCACGGCATCGCCAAGTGCGGCATCGCTCACAAAGATCAGGCGCGGTTGACAGTCCTTCATCATGGCAGCGAGTTCGGCGGGCGACTGCCGCGAATAGAGCGGCACGACGATCACACCTTCAGCCATGAGAGCCAAATGAAAAGCGGCCCAGCGAATGGAATTGGAGGCAAGAAGAGCGCAGCGGTCGCCAGGCTGAACACCGGAGCTTCGAATGAACGTACGGACCAACTGAACCTGGTCGAGCAATTCCCTGCCGGTCACACTCACGAAACGGTCGCCGCGAATTTCGCGAAGAACGACGCGGCCATCCGCACGGTTCAGTTGGGCGAGAATGGTTTCAAGAAAATTGGGCATGAAGAATCAGCGAACTGCCGCGAGCGCTGCCGGCGAAGAGTCGTAACGCTCGGCGAGTTGAATGAGATTTTTGCTCAGAGGCGGCAGATACTCTTGCCAGGAAAAAACGCCGGAGCGCAGCGGAAATTCAGGATAGGTGCGCTGCACGGCCTCTTGGAGGAACTTACCCATGCGCGCCATCACCTTGAGATTACGAACAGCAGTCCTGGCGACGCCGTCACGCACGGAATCCGCTTCGGCAACAAGCGTCTCCATCATGTCCAAGAGCTTGGGCTCGAGGCCGGGATCATCGACGGTCAAAAAGAGATGCTGGTGGCCGCGCTCGTTCATGAGGTTGCGGATGCGCTCGTCCATGGTCACGCCTGCCGAAGCAACCATGGCGGGCATGGTGCTCACAATTCCGTGGTAGCGAGAAGAAACCATCAAAGAACTTTGACGGAGGATGCTGACGAGCTGGAAAATGTCGTAGTCGTCCGAAGTGAAGACGGGGACGGCAGCTCCTCCAAGCTGTGCGGCAAATTCACGGCACGCGCGCGCGTCCAGCCTTTCCATGGCCACAAGAATGGGGAAGACTTTGTGGCGCTGGAGGAATGCCGACGTGGCTCTGGCAAATGCGGAAAGGTAGCGCGAGTTCTCCGCATCAACAGACGGGCCGGATTTATGAAAATAGACGGTCCGATACTGGCTGTCCTTGAAAGCACCGGTGGTCGCTAGCGCGAAGTATTTACCGAGAGAAGCCTTGACCGGCCACACAAAGGGAAGAATTGGGCAAAGCGCAAGAATAGGCGTCTTTTCGTCCCAGCCCGCGCTGCGAAGCATTTTCCGGCCATATTCGGGCGGATGCGGCTCGAAAGTCCATGCGGTATCGGTGCCGAGTTCGGTGGGAATACTCAGCCGATTCAGCAATGCCTGGGACTCCGCGCTGCGGGGAATAATCAGGGAATCCTTCACGTAGCGCGCGCACATGCTCTCGATCAGCGGGTCCATGTGCCCGGCTTCCCCTCCGTAACCAACGGAGAGCTTGTTCTCCGCCGAGGCGATTCCGAGCGAGCCAATCATCATGGTCGTGAGTGCGTTGGCGAATTTGCTTTTGAACATCGAGCCTTCGCAAGCGATTACACCGTGATTGGCGCGGACTTCGCGGAAGAGGAAAGGTGGAAATACATCGGGGAGATGGACTTGGCGCGTGCCCTCAAAATAACCGCGGGTAAGATCGAAATTCTGGGTCATGACGCTGAAATCCACGTTTTCCGCGCCAAGAACATGGCGAATCTGGCGGAGCGTTTCCTGCACGCGCAGGTCAGACCCGGTATTGCGGTTACCGTTGTAACCAGCGAAGAGCAGCTTCAGTTTTTCGCCGGGCGTCCAGCGCTTGCCGAGGCCGAACATCCAGCCAAAGCGCGTAATCTCAATCAACGCACTGACCCAGGCGACGAGTAGAAAATCCGTCATGCGCGGGCTCTCCCTGCGGCGGCATTTTTCTCCGCGCCGGGACTGAAAGGCCAGGGTTTGGCGGGAAATTGGAATTTATTTTCGCGGCTATACTTCAGAAGTGGGGCTGCATACGTGGAGAATTTTGCGGGCGCTTCGCCGAGTTCCTCGACGACGCGGGTATTGTCGAAAACCGTGTTCCAGTCGAGATAGGGCCAGAAAACTTTGAGCAGCGAAGCGCCATAACCGGCAGCGCCGCTGCGGTTGGCGACCCAATTGACGGTGCTGGAAAAGGGTCCGCCGAGAGAAGGCAAATACATGGGCCGAAGCATGCCGCCGTCGTGCGAAATCGCGTCCGTCAATTCCTGGTACGTCTGCGAGCCCGCGCCAGAGGACAAGTGGTAGATGCCGTGCGCGGGCGCCTCTTTTTGATGAATGGTCACGATGGCCTTGCTGACGTAATTCGCGGGCACGATATCAATTTTATCCTGAGGACGCAGCGGAAGAACAGGCATCTGCGCCAGAACGTGGAACGCGTGAACCATATCGAATTGCGAGGTTTCCGGGCGGCGGCTGTCGCCCATAACGATGGCGGGGCGGAAAATCGTCTTGGGGACGTCGGGCAGAAGCTGGTTTGCCATGTGCTCGCAGAATTTCTTGGTGCGCGCGTAGGGATCGTAATCGGAGCGAGACCAATCGATAGCGGCATCTTCGGTTATGACTTCGTTTTTTCTTTTGCCAGCAACGGCCACCGTGGAAACGTGGGAATAGCGGCGCAGGCCGTTGCGATTCTGCACGCGGCGCGCGAGTTGAATGACTTCAAGGGTTCCTCGGAGGTTAACGTTCAGGCACTGCTTTTCCGACTTGCGGTTCAGCGAAGCGGCGCAGTGAAGGAGGGAGTCCGTGGTGTCCACCAGGGCGTGGTATTCGTCATCGGAGAGGCCAAAACGCCCGCTGGTCAGGTCACCTTGGAAAATGCGCACCCGCGTGTTCAGGTATTCGTAGAATTGTTGAAATTCGAAATGCAGCTGCAGGGAAGTCCACAGCCGTTCGCGCGCTTCCCGTTCGGATTTTGCGCGAACCAGGAGGTTCAGCGGGTCGCGGTAACCGGTGAGGAGTCCCGCGACGAGATAACTGCCTAGATAGCCGGTCGAGCCGGTTACGAAGATCGCCATAAAGGGTCGGACGGTGACGCGGCTTTGGAGAGGGCCGCTTCACGTGGGGATTCGCCGGACCAATCGAGCGAGCGCGGCTCGCGCGATTCGAGCGGGCGGCCTTCCATCAGGGGGTAACACCAGCGGCGCAGCGCGGGGATGTGCACGTTGATCCAGTAGTCCCACCAGTCGATCGATTCCGGCGCGAAGTCGAAGAGCGGACGCTCCTCGGGCGGCAGCATGGCGGAGAGCAGGCGCGTATTTTCGCATTCGAAGACGTGTACGTTGTGAAGAATGAAGGGCTCATAAAGCTCGATCAGCTTTTCGGCGCGGATCAGGTCGCGCTCGGCGCGGGCGAGCGGCGGCTTCTTCATATTCAGGGAAACGGCCACGCGATTGATGCGAGAGATGACGGCCTTCTGCATGGGAATGGAGAGGCGCTCATAGCGCTGCTTCGAGACTGGGATGGTTTCGAACTTAACCTTGAGCCAACT
>WNEZ01033375.1_pt1 | contig 12164 bp, 12 predicted proteins | sample 5400521 | NCBI WGS metagenome assembly WNEZ01 (sample SAMN13153339, study PRJNA577476) | soil metagenome | isolation source: 120 cm saprolite under Douglas fir tree site 2 hole 1 replicate 1 | place: USA:California | collected 2015-04-18
CGAAGTGGATGGCCACATGTTGGTCGACGGATTTCTTGCCGCGCCAGTACCCGTGGACGCGGTGCGCAAAATGGGCGCCGATGTGGTGATCGCCATATTTCTCGAAGCGGCCAACAACCGGAGGCCCACGAGCATCGTGGATGTGATCGGCCTTTCTTTCGCTATATTGCAGCGGCATGCGGACCTGGAATGGCGGCGCACAGCCAATGTCATCGTAGAACCGATTGTGAAAGACTTTCTGTGGGACGATTTCGAGAAGACTTCCGAGCTCATCGCCGCGGGCGAAATTGCGGGGCGCGCGGCACTGCCGAAAATCCGCGCCGCGCTCACAATGAAAGCCGGGCAAGATTCTACGGTGATCGCTTCAAGATCGAAGTAGGGATGCAGGAATCAACCCAGCTTCGAGAGGTTGACTTGCGAGGTTGAACAACTCATTCAAATCAAGCTGAAAAAGATCCCTAACCCCGTCATTCCGAGCGAAGCGAGGAATCCCTCTTTTTGTTTGCTACAATTCAAGAGGGATTCCTCGCTTCGCTCGGAATGACGCGCCGTGAGTTTTAGTAATTGTTCACGCGGGACGGATTTCCACCTTCACGGGCCGGCCATTCCCTTTGCCGCGCTTGGTAAACCAGGCAGAAAGCGCCTCTGCCAGACGCTCCGGCTCGACTCGAAAGCCAGCCTCAAGCTGACCCTCTCCCGTCGGAAGGGCGTCGTCGAACTCGGCGGAGCCAGTGAAATTGCGCATGGCGAAGCTATCGAGCCATTCGAGCGGGCAGGGCCGGCGTTCGCCGCCAACGACGATCTCGACCTTGAGTTTGCGGGCGTACATCCGGTACGAAGTATAGCATTCGCAAGCGTGTGATCTGGATCACAAACGCTATTGCCGGCGCGGCACATTTTTATTCTCCGGTATCTTGCGTTCACCGAATGCGTGCCTTAGACTTTAAACTTCGGCGCTTATTTGCTGCCTGACGCATTGCGAAGGGGACTTCATTCCCTGAGTCCTCCGCCGGGATGCCGAGGAAATTTCTCCTGGAGGTTTCGTGTCCACGCCGCTTGAACAATGGGTCGAGTCGGTTGCCGGGATGACCCGCCCCGAACAGATTGTTTGGTGTGATGGGTCCGAGGAAGAAAACACCCGCATGCAGCAGCAGATGGTGCGCGAAGGCCATACGTTGCCGTTGAACGAGAAGACCTATCCGAATTGCTTCCTGCACCGGAGCGACCCGAGCGACGTGGCGCGCACGGAAAAAGTCACCTACATCTGCACGCGTGAAAAGGAAAACGCCGGCCCCACCAACAACTGGATGGCCCCGGCCGAGGCCAAGCGGACCCTGGGCGGTTTGTTCAGTGGTTCGATGAAGGGCCGGACCATGTACGTCATCCCGTACATTTTGGGACCCGCGGCGTCGCCGCAAAGCCGCATCGGAGTCGAAATCACGGACAGCGCCTACGTTGTCGCCAGCGTGCGCGTCATGTCGCGCATGGGCAAAATTGCCCTGGACCGGCTCGGCAGCTCCTCGGATTTCGTTCCGGGACTTCATTCCCTGGGTGACCTGAATCCGGAGCGGCGCTACGTCGTCCATTTTCCCGAGGAAAAATTGATCTGGAGCATTGGGTCGGGCTACGGCGGCAACGCACTGCTCGGAAAAAAATGTTTCGCGCTGCGGATCGCGAGTTGGATGGCGCGCGAGCAAGGGTGGATGGCAGAACACATGCTCATCCTGGGGCTGGAATCGCCGTCGGGGAAAGTGACGTACATGGCCGCAGCGTTCCCGAGCGCCTGCGGAAAGACGAACCTATCCATGATGGTTTCAGCGCTCGAAAACCAAGGCTACCGCGTGTGGACCGTCGGCGACGACATCGCGTGGATGCAAGCCGGTTCCGATGGGTACCTGCATGCGATCAATCCCGAGGCGGGGTTCTTCGGCGTCGCGCCGGGAACGAATGAGAAAACCAACCCCAACGTGATGACCGCGCTCCGAAAAAATACCATCTTCACGAACACAGCCCTGACTTCGCAGAACGAGCCGTGGTGGGAGGGCATGAACGATGCCGCACCCGCTGGAGTGATCGATTGGCAAGGACGCAAGTGGACGGGTTCGAACGGCCCAGCGGCACAGGCGAATTCGCGGTACACAGTGCCGGCGAATCAGGCGCCGTCGATTTCTCCGCGCTGGGAAGATCCGGCCGGAGTACCGATTTCCGCGTTCATTTTTGGCGGGCGCCGCGCGCATCTGGCGCCGCTGGTGTACGAAGCGATGAACTGGCAGCACGGTGTTTACGTCGCCGCGACCATGGCATCGGAGACGACCGCGGCCACGACCGGAGCAGTGGGCATTACGCGGCGCGATCCGATGGCCATGCTTCCGTTCTGCGGGTACAACATGGCCGATTACTTCCGTCATTGGCTCGAGATGGGCCAGCGCATTCCGCACGCTCCGAAAATCTTCCACGTAAATTGGTTCCGCAAAGGCGCCGACGGGAAATTCCTGTGGCCGGGCTATGGCGAAAATGTCCGCGTCCTGAAGTGGATCGTCGAGCGTATCGAGGGAAGCGCCGGCGCGACGGAAACACCGATCGGTTTTGTACCCAAATCCAACGCGCTCACACTTGATGGCCTCAATGTCTCCCGCGCGACCATGGAAGAGTTGCTTAGCGTCGATGCCTCCGAATGGTCCAAGGAACATGCCGACATCGGAAATTTCTTCCAACAGTTTGGCAGCCGCCTGCCCGGCGAGATTGGCGACGAATACAACCGCTTGGTGAACGCCTTCAGCGCGTCGCGGTAGCCCCGAAGTAGCCATCCCGCATTCCGACGATATTTTGCATCCGTGACGACGGTTTTAGGGGCATCCGCCGCGGCGGACCGTGCCCCTACAGGACGTCTTGTATTTCGGCGTCGATGGAGACGTGGGTGTGGTCGAAACCGTTGATTGTGTAGACGGTGCCGGTAGCACGGCTGAAGTGAAAATAGCGGCTGATGTGGTAGTCCTCGTCAAAGGCTGCGAATATCCGCTCGGTTAGGGCGCGATCGAAACCAAAATCGGCCAGCGCCGCGAGGCGTCCGTAACCGCCCGCGAGGGCCAAATACTTTTCGACAATTTCACGAAGGTTCATCGCTTTAGATCCATACGTACGCGCCCGAATCGCTGTAGGGCGCGTTGACATAGAAGAGATTCGCCTCGTCTATCTTGCCAAGGACGTCGCGCAATTTTGCGGCTCCGTGTTTCGCGCAATACATTGCGCCGGGCGACTCCTCGATGCGTTCGGTCTGGTCGAGGCTCGACACTTCGCGCCGTGAAATCCACAGCCAGGTCGCCGGGTCGCCGCATTCGCTGCACGCGCCGCCGAAATTTTCAACGCGCTTTTCGATGGCGGCCGCGACGTCCGGGCGCAAACCCGCCGCCGCGAAGTCCTCACTGCCGACAAAAAAATACTGCGTGAAACTCTCGCCGTCGGGTTCAAACGCGACCACGCGGCCGGGATGAGCGGCCAGCTCCGGCTCCAGCAGCGTCCCCAGGCAATCGAGGCAGAGCGAGACCTCCGGTCTTGTGGGTCTCCGGCGTGGCGCAGCTTTGCCGCGTAGATACAGCGTATCGGGGATGAATGTCGCCATCCAGGTATTGCCATTCTCGAGGTGGATGCATTCCGCGGGCCAGTGCATCAGCCGCGCCAACCAGTTGAGCGACCGCGGGCGAAACGAAATTCCCGGATAGGCCTGGTCGAGTGCAAGACGCACCATAGCGGGCCGATGGTATCAGATTGCGGCGCGTCGCTCGACGAAATCCGCATTCTTCCGCTATCATGAGTGGCTCGCGGCGGGGTGTTCAGCGTAAAAGGAGAACCCGCGCCAGCGCTTCATGCGCACATAACTTGGTAGCTATTATTCGAGTTTGAGGAGGCTTCATGCCCATCGCCGTAGGACAACCCGCGCCGGAATTCACGCTCAAGGACCAGAGTCAGAAGGAAATCAAGCTTTCCGATTTTGCGGGGAAGCGCAACGTGGTCCTGATCTTTTATCCGCTGGATTTCAGCCCCATCTGCACGAACGAGCACGCCTGCTTCGTCAACGACCTGAAGCAATTCGAAAAGTTGGATGCGCAAGTGCTCGGTCTGAGCGTGGACAGCGTCTGGGCGCACAAAGCTTTCGCCGAAAAGATGGGAATCAGCTACCCGTTGCTTGCCGACTTCCACCCGAAGGGCGCCGTGGCGGACAAGTTCGGGATGTACCTATCGGAAAAGGGCATTACCATTCCCGTGGTGCCGGACATGAAAGAAGTCGGGCAGGCGCTAGCCGCTGTCAAATAAAGCTGTACAGCGGCGCGGGGAAAACGAAGTGCGGCGCGGGGGAAGCGCAACCAAAGTCAGCTTCCGCGGCTGAACAGGTTGGGGAAAAATGCCCTTTCGGACCTTCAGGGGTTAAAACCCCTGAAGGAAACGCGGACTTTATGTCGTGCCTGAAGGCACGACCCACAAAACGTGAGACTTTTTCCGCAGCCTGTGAAGCCGATTGCAAAGAAGCTTCGATCTGGCCGGGCTGAAGAGTCAGTGTGGCAACGCGGTTTTTGAGCGCTTTTGTAGAGCCCGCGTTCAGGCGGGCACTGTAGATTCAAGCACATGCTCACCTGAAGGTGAGCGCTACAGGGGGCCGGCGCGGAGTTGCGACACAGACTCTGAAGCCCGGCCCTCCGGGTAGAGTCAAAATTCCGCGCATGAGGTGACGAATTTGAGGACCAAAGCGCAGGCGCGTTTTCGCGATGCACGACGGAGCGCAGAGCCCCTTAAATTTTCTAGTGCTTTTCGTCCTTGTCTTTTGAGGCAGGCGGATTAGCAGCTGCCGCATCTTTACCCAGCTTGCGGATGTAATTCACAAGTTGCCAGCGCTCTTTGTCGGATAGTTCGTCCTTCCACGACGGCATGGGGCCCCGGCCCTCGCCTATTTTCCAGAAAAGAGAGCCGTCCGTCTCTAAACTCATTAATTTTTCGTCCGTGAAGTTCGCGGGTTTCTTCTTGATGATCTTCCCTGTGTCGCCGTCTCCCTTGCCCGTGTCGCCGTGGCAGGGCGCGCAATTCTCATGAAAGAGCTGCGTTCCAGCGGCCAGACTTTCAGGATTGACCGGGACCGGATTCTTTACCTGCCTTGCCTCTTCAGGCGCCACCCAGGGCTTGTCGTCGTCTGCAGCCGCAACATGCACGACAAAGGCCGACGAGGCCAGAACCGCCAAAATTCCGAAAGCGCCCACCACCCACTGGGGACTTACTTTCCTCCATTGAGTCATTCGGCTTGCTCCCTTTAGAGAATTTGCGAGGCGCCAAATATTGCCACAAGACGAGGCAATTTTCATCCGGAAAACCCTTGCTAGGTAGGATGCTGGCCCATTGGGGGAGGATGTTGAACATCCGTCTGGATGTAATCAAGATCTAACGGCTAATGCTAACACTCTGCAATTCAATGACTTAGCAATTGCTTCCGAGGGCGGCTCAGCATATAACAAAACTAGATCTTTCCGCCAAAGATCAGCCATAGCAGGGTCGCGTTGAGCGCGATGATGGCAGCAGCCATCGCCCAGCCGAGAACCGCGGTCATTCGTCCGTTCGTGAATTCTCCCATTTTGCTGCGGTCGCCGGTGAATTGAATCAGCGGCACGACGGCGAATGGCAACTGGAAGCTCAGGACCACCTGGCTCAAGATGAGAAGTGAGGTGACATGGCCTTCGCCCATAATTCCGATCACTAGGGCAGCCGGGATGATGGCGAGGGACCGCGTGATCAGCCGCCGCAGCCACGGCTTCAGCCGCAAGTCAAGAAATCCCTCCATGACGATCTGGCCGGCCAGCGTCCCGGTGAGAGTGGAGTTCTGGCCGGAACACAGAAGCGCGGCGGCAAAGAGCGTGCTCGCCAGGCTCGCACCCAACACCGGAGTCAAGAGTTGGTAGGCCTGGCTGATATCGGCTACGGTCGTCATGCCGCGCTCATGAAACGCCGCCGCGCCCAACACCAGGATGGCCGCATTGATGAAAAGAGAAAAGCCAAGCGCCAGCGTTGAATCGAGCGTGGCAAAACGGATGGCCTCGCGCTTTCCCTGCGCGTTTTCCTTGAACGCGCGAGTTTGCACCAGGCTGGAATGAAGATACAAATTGTGCGGCATCACCGTGGCGCCGAGGATGCCGATGGCGAGGTACAGCATCTCGCGGTTCCGCAGGATCTCCGCGACAGGGAGAAACCCGCGCGCCGCTTCGATCCACAGCGGCTGGGCGAAAAAGATTTCGTAGGCAAAGCACCCTGCGATGGTCATGATCAGCGTTATAACCAACGTCTCGAGCACACGGAATCCGCGGCCCTGCAGCGCCAGCACCAGCAGGACGTCCAGGCCTGTCAGCAACACGCCCGCGAGGAGTGGCAATCCGAAAAGCAATTTCAGCGCGATTGCGGAACCCAGGACTTCCGCGAGGTCGCAGGCGGCTATGGCGATTTCGCAAAGCACCCAGAGAGCAATTCCGGTGCGGCGGGAGTAGTGCTCGCGGCACGCCTGCGCAAGATCGCGGCCCGTGGCAATCCCCAGCTTGGCGGAAAGCGCCTGGAGAAATATAGCCATCAGGCTCGAAACAAGCACGGCGTTGAGCAGGATATAGCCAAACTGCGAGCCTCCGCCCAAGTCGGTCGCCCAATTTCCGGGATCCATATATCCGACGGCAACCAGGTAGCCCGGCCCGGCAAAGGCGAGCATTTTCCGGAAGAACGAAGCGCCAGGCAAGATGGGGATGGTGCGATGCGATTCGGGAAGCGAAGGAGTACGGATTTGTTGGCGCAGGGCGTCCGGCGGCACGGTATTCAATTGGTCTGGACCGTCGCCGCCTGGAAACAGACTGGGCGGCGCGGCTGGAGGCGGTGGGCCGGACATAGTTAACTTCGATAAACTCAACGAATAAACTAGCATTAACCTGTGGGCGAGTCAATCGGCTTCTAGCCGCTTGAGGCGGAATGAACAACTGCCGCGACAGGCAGCGTCCCAGCGACAGAAACACCGGCCGAGTTCCTTCTACAGAGGATGGAAAGAATATGGTAGTGTCAAAAAGCAAATGGAGGATGTCATGGCGCAAGCTGTCGGCGAGCAAGTGCAGGTGCAGATCAAGGCTGATGAAAAAGAATTGGTCGGGCAGTTCTGCAACCTGGTGATGTTCCATCACAACGCGGAAGAATTCACCCTGCACTTCATCTATGTGTTTCCCAACGTGCCGCAGGGCAAGCTGGTATCGAGCGTGATCGTGAGTCCGGCGCACGCCAAACGCATTTTGAGGGCGCTCGGAGAAAATATCAGCCGGTATGAAGCGCAATTCGGCCCCATCCGCGAAGTTCCTGAACCGACTCCCGTGCCCAACGTGGGTTTCGTGCAGTAGAGAGCGGCCTCCAACAAGCCGTAATGGCTAAAAATGCTCACCCCGCGGATTCGGGTGCGGTCCCGCTCACTTCGCGGGATTGCAGCCCGCCAGAAAAATGACTGGGTGCGCAGAAGATATCGAAATGCCGCCATTTGCCGAGGTCCTGTTCCGCGAGAATCTCCCCAAAATAGCCGCCATCCTCGGCAATCTTGCGGATCACGTACCCGTATCCGGCGATGGATCGGAATAACGAGCGGCGCTGCAGGTCGTTTAATTTCCGGTAGACCTCTACTTTCATGAACGGCTTGCACTGCGATATTAAATCGGAGAGCGACTGAAGAACGACGGATTCATACCCTTCCGTATCGATTTTTATATACCGGATTCTGGCAACGAGCTGGGGATACTTCTCATTCAGGAACGATTGCAGGTTCTTTCCCTGCACCGCCAGCTTGAAAGCATGTCCGTGCAGCCATTTACTCATCCCTTCAAAGCGGCCGCCGTTACAATATCCCGGATCCGAGTATTGAAATTCCATCTCCGCATCTTCGGGAGTCGCCGCGAACATCAGGGGAATGATGTTCGTCTTCGCGGCGTTCAGCTCGGCATTCATCTTCAACACTGGAAAAACATAGCGATTGGGTTCCAGGGCAAAAACGCAGCCCGTCTCGCCGACGGCGAGGCCGATCGGCACGGTGGAGTCACCCGTATGCGCACCGATATCGATCGCCACATCGCCCGGAGATAAAAATTTACGCAGGTCGTCAATGGATTGCTGGGTGATCTCCTTTTCCGTTTCCTGGGGATGCAGCCACTGCGCGTACTCGATGATTCCATCGTTCGGAAGGTTAAACTTCTTTAGTTTGTGGGCATACGTCTGCGGACCCGGCTGCAGACCAAGCAGGTATGGCAATTCCTTCAGCTTCACTTCGCACGCCTCCCAACCGTAAAGCCTGGGATATGATCTACGCAGAAGCGGAAATATTCAACACGCGCCTCCTAACACAACCCATGGCCACGTCATTCTGATCCCGCAAGGCGGGATCAGAATGACGCGCAGTAGGTTCGGGCACGCAGCCCGCAAAAAGAAACCTGATGGGATAGAATGGGGCCCGTTATGAAGCGAGCCCTTCTGTTGCTTTCCCTTATTTCTGCCACGATTGGCCTTTACGGGCAAAGCCAGCCCCGGGTTCACAAGATTCGAGGGAGGCAGAAGCCCTTCAACGTTGTGGAGGCCACCATTCCCGAGATGCAGGCCGCGATGAAGCAGGGACGCGTCACTTCGCGCGACCTGGTGCTCCAGTATCTGATCCGCATCGCACTTTACAACCGGCGCCTGAATGGCATCATCACGGTAAATGCACGAGCGCTCCAGGATGCCGAGGCGAGCGATCGGGAGCGCGCTCCGGAATCCCAATCGCCCTGAAAGACAACATGCAGACGGTGGACCTGCCGACAACGGGCGGAACGCTGGCGTTTGACGCGTTCGTGCCGCCGTATGAGGCGACGCTCGCAAAAAACCTACGGGACGCCGGCGCAGTAATCATGGCCAAGACCACCATGACGGAACTCGCCAATTGGGTCGCAGGCGGGCCCACTCCGATGCCGGGCGGATACAACGCGCTGGTTGGATTCAGCATGAATCCCTACGATCCACGACGCGACCCGCGCGATTCCACCTTCGACGGCCGGCCCGCGCTGGGGACCGGCGGGTCCAGCTCGGGAGTCGGCACGGCCGCGAATTTCTGGGCCGCCAACGTCGGGACCGAGACGTCGGGCTCCATTCTCAACCCGGCGAACCAAAATATGCTCGCGGCCATCAAGCCGACGGTGGGCCGCATCAGCCGCTACGGCATTATTCCCATCACCGCCGATCAGGACACTGCAGGCCCGATGGCCAAGACGGTGACCGACGCAGCGATCCTGCTCGGTGCACTCGAGGGTCCTGCGCCCGACCCGAACGATCCGGCCACCCAGAGGTGCGCTGCCCCGCCGGCCCGCGACTATGCGCGCTTCCTCAAGCCGGATGGACTTAAAGGAGCGCGCATCGGCATCCCGCGCGCGTTCTATTACGACGCGGTGACCCCGCCGGGTGAAAAGGACCAGCGCGGAGGCCTTCATGAGGACCAGAAAACCGTGATGAACGAGGCCATCGCGATCCTCAAGCAGAGGGGCGCTGTCATCGTCGATCCGGCCGATATCCCGAGCGTTATTTCCAAAGACGCTCAGAATAATCTGCTCAAGTGGAACACCTGCTCGGGCCTGGAAAATGCGAAGGGCAAGGATGAGTCCTGCTCGATTGTGTTCAAGTACGGCATGAAGCGCGATTTCAACAAGTGGCTTGCCTCGCTGGGCCCTGCCGCGCCGGTACAGACGCTGACCGATCTCCGCAATTTCAATCTCGCTCACACTGCCGCTAACGCCATCAAGTTCGCCCAGTCGCAGCTCGATATTTCGGATGAGATGGACATTGACGCGGATCGCGCACGCTACGAGGCCGACCGCGCGAAAGACCTTACCCTTGCCGGCGCGCAGGGTATCGATGCAGCGCTCAAGCAAAATAATCTGGACGCGCTCCTCTTTCCCGGCAGCACGGGCGCAGCTATCGCGGCCAAGCCGGGATATCCTACCGTCATGGTTCCCTTCGGTATGGTGTCAAATGCCCCGGACGTTCCGTTCCCGGAGGGGTTCAACGCGAAGCCGGCGCCGTTCGCCGTGAGCTTCACGAGCACAGCCTGCAGCGAACCTCGGCTCCTTGAGCTTGCTTACGCATTTGAGCATGCGACAAAACGGCGTGTGCCGCCTTCTTCGGCGCCGTGAGCAAATGTGCCGGTGCGCGTTTGTCACAAGAACGTTGTGGAAGTTCACCGCCGATTTTGCAGCAAGCAGCCGGGGCGTGATTCGGGCGCGGTCCAGTAGCACAGGCTTCAGCCTGTGTGGTTTTGATTTTCCCGGCCTCTGAACAGCACACAGGCTGAAGCCTGTGCTACCAAGGCGCGCCTGTGTGAGGGGACGCATCGTAACTCATTGGGTGACGTCCTCCTCTCCGTTGGAAGCCGCCGTGATAAATTAGGTCTGGAACCGCAGGATCCAATGAAGGCAGCTTGTTCGAATTGTGGCGCCCAGCACGCTCTCCCAGATGCACAGCTTGTGGGGCTTCCCCGTGTGCAATTTAATTGCGCGAAGTGCGGGAAAACCACGTTGGTCGAAGTCGCCCAAAATCCGGATGCCACCCAGGTGCTGTCGCCCATGCCGGACTTTGCTCGAAGCGCCGGCGCACCCAGGCTTGCCCGCGGTGGAAGCATGGAAAACGCCGACCTGCGCCTTCCGGCAGGGAAGGCCATCGCCCTTTCCGTCATTGCGGGCCCTGCCAAAGGCCTGGTCTACGCCGTGCAGAAGCCGAGAGTCGTGATGGGGCGTGCGGACGCAGACATCATCATCAACGATAAGGAAATCTCTCGCTGGCATTGCGCCATCGAGATCAAGGACGACGTCATCCGGCTCCGCGATCTGGAATCCACGAACGGCACATTTTTTGAAGATGAACGGGTGCGCGTGGCGGAGTTGAAGCACCTTTCCGAGTTCCGCATCGGCGCGTCCGTAGTCCTGCTGAGCGTTACGCCGAAACTCGCCGTGGCGCGTTGAGCGAAGCGCGTTACCTCCACATTTCATGCTACCGTAGCGTTTCGGATTTCCGATGCCCGCGCTAACTGCGACCTTGATCTCTGAGCTATCCCTGCCGGATGGATAAGAGTGGGGACTGAACGACAATGGTCCAAGCGAGGCGAACGAGCTGCAAAACCAAATCGTGCAGGCTCTACCGGAATTCGAACGGCAACGACAATAAGCCAGCCTAAATGGAAGGGTAGAGATGGCCGCCTGGCGCAATTTGGCTCTCCGCATACCTATCATCAAACATTGGCATGAACGCCGCGACGATGAGTTTGTCGTGGGAGACATTGTCATCGAAGCCCCAAGGCCGCCAATCTCCAGAAGTGTGCGCAATTCTCTGCGGAAAAATGAATATGAAACTGCCGAAACCTATCTCGTGCGTCATTTGGTGCGCCCGGGAAACACCGTTCTGGATTTGGGATCGGGCCTGGGCTTAACGTCGATCGCGGCGGCAAAAGCATCGGGCCACGGGCGAGTCCTGGGCTACGAAGCGGATCCCGTTATCGCCCCGCTTGCGGAAAAAAATGTTCGGAGAAATGGCGTGAAGGTGGAAATCCGGAACAAAGCGATTGCCAAAGAAAAAGGTGTTTGTGAGTTTTATGTCCACCGTAGTTTTCCGGCATCATCCCTTTTTCCATTTAAGGGATCAAAGAGGATTCTGATTGAAGCCGATGCCTCTCAGGACGTTGTAGATGAGATTCAACCCGATGTGATCAGCTGCGATATCGAAGGCCTTGAAAAGGAACTTTTCGCCAGTGCAAATCTGTCATCGGTCCATCGATTGGTTGTGGAAGTCCACCCCCAAGTTATTGGTTTACTTGGCGTGCTTCAATGCGTTCATCATTTGGCGGTCTCAGGATTTTCCCTGGTTGAATCCCTGTGCTGCGGGCAAGTGCTGGTCTTTGATCGCGATGGCTCGTGTTCATCCATCGAGCCGTTCAAGTCTGACCGTCAGACTGGCGGAAAAACAACGGGATCACGAGGCGCGGCTATGGCGTAATTACAGCCCCCGCCCGTACATTTCGTGCTACCGTAGAGTTTCGGATTTCCGATGCCCGCGGTAACCGCGATCTTGATCGCCTACAACGAGGAATTGGACTTGCCTCGCGC
>WNEZ01004487.1_pt1 | contig 12160 bp, 11 predicted proteins | sample 5400521 | NCBI WGS metagenome assembly WNEZ01 (sample SAMN13153339, study PRJNA577476) | soil metagenome | isolation source: 120 cm saprolite under Douglas fir tree site 2 hole 1 replicate 1 | place: USA:California | collected 2015-04-18
CTCTGGGCCACACCCTCCGCCTCATGTTCCGGCGCACCGACGAAGCGCAACAGGGCGGCCAGGACCGCGGCCGGCGCCTTTCCGACGTCAATGCGCCCGCCCTCGTCGCTGAAGCGGGCGCGCACCGAACCCGTCGACAGATCGACGGCGACCTCCCTCTCGGTCAGCGGCTTGTAGCCCAAGCTTGCAACCGTACCGGCAGCCATCTCGAGCCCCGCCGTCAGGAGGGCGTCGCCCTGCACCCGGTCGCGTCCCACGGCCGCGACGCCGGCGAATCCGCGAAAGCTCACCGCCGCCGCCATCGCGAGTGCTGACAGCAGCGCGATCGTCCATAGGACCGTCAGCAGGACCATTCCGCGGAGCGGATTTCCCATGGTCATTGCGCGGTCCTTTCGAACGCAGATCATTGCGCTGCGCCCGTCCACACCGGGGAAAGGCAACTGGCGCCGGCGTCCGGACGCCCACAGCCGGCCGGAGCGTCGGCGCGCACCACGAAATCGGCTTCTCCGAGCAGATCTGAGCGGGTCGCGCGATCACGCAGAATCAGTCGAACGAAGCGGGGCAGCGTCGTCTGGCCGATCCAGCTCTCGCTCCACTCAAGGGCGCCCCCTGGCGCAACGCGGCCGAATACGAAGGCGATGTCCAACGCGCCTTCGACCAAAACCACCGCATCCTGTGGCGAAACATCCTCAAGGCGCGTGCGCGGTCCCGCCCACGCAGCGCGCCGCCGCACGAGGCGCGTCACCTCGCCGGCCGGCTCGACCGTCAACGTAACGACTTCCTCTCCCTGCGGCCCCGCCATGATGCGGGCATTGCCGACGAACACAATCTTGGCCGGCCTGTCGCCGGTCGCCGGCTCGCCGGTGAAGGCCACTGCGGTTCCGCCCTCGGTGGTCCATCCGACATAACGGGCCGAGTTAAAATCCTGGGCCAGGCGCTCGACAGCGAGCATGAGACGCTCCGCCTCTTGCGCGCCGCGCGTTCCGCGATCGAAATGTCGCGCCACATCGTGAATGAGCGTGGCGGTAGCCATGATAATCACGGAGCCTATCGCAAGCGCGGCGAGGACTTCGATCAACGTGAAGCCGGCGCTTAGGTCGTCCCTCGGCACACGCATATTTGTCACTCCGATTTTGCGAGCCGCACGGTCTCGGCGGTGATGACCTGTCCGCCGCCCGACGAGACGCTTGCGATCACGCGAAACGCGGTCCATGGCTGCCCGCGCGACGGCGTGGCCCCGGTCGTCATCGGTTGCGTGACGATACGCCAACGCAGTCCCGCCGTTTCGCCGCTACGCGAGACATTGGCCAATTGAGAGCGATCGAACGGCGCGTCAAGGAGCGAGCGCAGCAGGACCTGCGCTGCCACGCGGCCTTCGGCATTCACCATGATTCTGCGCGCATGGAACAGGTAAGGGCCGAGTACTTCGACAAACGCCAGAACCAGCGCCAAGGCAACGAGCGCCTCGAACAACGTGAAGCCAGCGCAGTTCTTCCGAAGATCACCGGGTCTCGACGGCGACGCCGCCCGTGTACCAATTGACGCGAATTTCATACTCTGTTCCTTGGCGCGAAAGCCTCAGCACCGTTCCGGAAGACGCTCCATCGGGGTGAAAACGCACCACCGTCTGCCGCCCCGACAATTGCTCGTCTACCCCCAGGACATTGACGACGACATCGCGCGGAATTGCGACAACATCGCCACCATCGCCGACAAGCGAGCGGCGTTCTCCGTCGAGAGACACCACGCGATTGCGGCCGGTCAGAACTGCGCCGAGACGCTCGCGTCGAAACAGCGCTGCAGTTTCGAGCGCAACGGCCTTGAGCTGCCCGCGGCCGGTTCCCGGCATCATCGCGACGGCAAGTCCGCTCACCAGGGCGATGATCAGCATCACCGCCACCACTTCGATGAGCGAGAAGCCGGCCTCGCCGTCAGTGTTGCGCGTTCGCGATATCGGCCGCATTTCCCGATCGGGTCATGTTGCAAGCTCCGTGATGCTGAGAAGCCCGGTCATGATCGACACGATGAGGGCGCCGACAACAACGCTGACGACAATGATCGCCACTGGCCCGATGGCGCCCATCAGGCGATCGAGACCGACGCCGAATTTGTGTTCGTAGAATTCGGCCGCATGCCGGGCGATCAAGGCCAGATCTCCCATCTCGTCGCCCACTCGCAGCATGCGCACCGCGAGCGGCGGCAGGAGCTCCGTCTCAGCGAGCGCGTCGGCGAAACGGCGGCCATTGCGTACTTGCTCGTACACGCGCTCTGCCGCTGCGGCATAACGGGGTTCGACAACAATGTTGCGAAGAATTTTCAGCGCCGTCGGCAACGCCACGCCATTCTCGATCAAAAGGCCGAGTGTGCCAATGATGCGGGCGGCGCGTCGATCGCCCGAGAGGCCCGCGATTCCCGGGACAGATGCAAAAACCGCAACGGCCATGCCCTTCGCCCACGGCCGGCTCAACACCAGCCAAATACCAAGGATGAGAGCGATAGACGTTCCCAGGAACAGATCGAGATTGCCGTGCAGCCAGGTGGAGGCCGCAACCACGAAGGCCGCGCCCGCGTTAAGGCGACCGCCAAGGTCCCTGAATACAGGTTCAAACTGAGGCACAACATAGATCAGGAAGAACATCAGAACGACGATCGCCGATCCGATGAGAAACAGCGGATAGCGGATTGCCGCACTGATCCGTTCGGCAAGCAACTGCCGCCGTGTGCGATCCTCGACGATTGCCCGTAATACCACATCAAGCTTTCCCGATGCCTCGCCGGCGCGGACCATGGCGACGTGGGCCGGCTCGATGACGGTGGGATGGCGTTCCAACGCATCGCCAAAGCTGTCGCCTGCCGCGATCGACGAGCGTATGGCTCCGGCAAACCAAGCCAAAGCCTTGCTGGCGTCCTCGCCCAGCGTCTGCAGGGCGACTTCGAGCGTCAGGCCGGCGCCAACGAGAAGGGCCAATTGCCGCAGGAAGATGGTCACTTCGCGCGGTCGTGGCGTTTTGCCGGAACGCGCGCTGCGACGCGACAGCATGCCGGTCGCGGCAACCTCGGCCTCGATTGTCAGATGGCCCAGGTATTCGATACGCCGGATGACCTCCTCACGCGACGGCGCCTCGACCTCGCCTGCCACGAGGTCTCCCGCGGGCGTCACGGCACGATAGCGGAAATGCGGCATCTGGCTCGCCTAGCTCAGCGTTTCCACGGCAGAAATCATATCGATATCATCCATCAGCCTCGTCCTGAGAGTTTGTGACTTTATTCGACTTTTCGCGTTTTGCCGGGTCGTAAGTGCTTGATTTGACTCACGTCGCAAAACGTCAAAATCGATAAAGTCACAAGCTCTGAGGAGCGCGCTCTTGCGCGCGTCTCGAAGGACGGCCACACGCGAAATCGTGCCCCGGCCATCCTTCGAGACGCCGTGCTGCGCACGGCTCCTCAGGATGAGGTCCGAGGGTTTGATTTCGATCTTTCGATTCGATCGGTTTCATCGAGTCGGTCTACTAGAGGCTTGCGGTCACGCGAAACACTTCGTCGATGGTCGTCAACCCCGCACGACACTTTGCAATGCCGTCTTCGATCATTGTGCTCATCCCCTCGCTGCGCGCGATCTCTTCGAGCGCGGCGGCTTCGGTCTTTGGCCCGATCGCTTTTCGTACCTGCGGCGTAACCTCCATCACCTCGAACAGGCCTTGGCGTCCGCGGAAGCCGCTGAACCCGCACCACTCGCAGCTTCCTGGGCCGTGAACGACCTCGCCCGCCTTGAATCCCAGGGCCGAGAAGCGTTGGTCACGCGCAAGATCGGCCGCGGAAAGACGATAAGGGGCTTTGCAATGTTCACACAGCACGCGCACCAGGCGCTGACCAACGACGATTCGGATACTGGAAGCGATGAGAAAGCTCTCGACGCCGAGGTCGATGAGACGGGGGATTGCGCCCGCGGCCGTATTGGTGTGCAACGTGGTCAGGACAAGATGGCCCGTCAGCGCCGCATGCACGCCGATATGCGCCGTCTCCCCGTCGCGCATTTCACCCACCATGATCACATCGGGATCATGGCGCAAGAATGAGCGCAGTGCCGCGGCGAAAGTCAGGCCGATCGCAGGGTGGATCTGTGTCTGATTAATGCCGGAAATATGGTACTCGATTGGATCCTCGATGGTCAGGATCTTGCGCTTGGGCTCGTTGATCACGGCAAGCGACGCCGCAAGCGTCGTCGTTTTGCCGGACCCGGTCGGCCCGGTGACGATGATCATTCCGAACGGCGCCTGCAGCGAACTGCGTAGAATCTCGTCGTCGCGCGGCGCGAGCCCTACCCGGTCCAAAGCAACGAAACTCGAGCCTCTTCGCAACAGGCGGACAACGGCGCTCTCCCCATGCATCGTCGGCGTGGTGGCGATTCGCAGGTCGATTTCGGCGCCGCCGACGACGATGTGCGCACGCCCATCCTGGGGAAGGCGCCGCTCGGTGATGTTCAGGCCCGCCATGATCTTGAGACGCGAGAGGATGGCCTTCGCCATGCTCACGGGCGGCGCCGGCACGGGCTTGAGAAGGCCGTCAATGCGCAGCCGCGTCTGAAGTACGCTGCCGAGGGGTTCGATATGCAGGTCGGTGGCGCGTTGCTCGACGGCGAGCCTGAGCAACTCGTCCAATGCGCGTACGACCGGAGCGCCGCGGGCAAGGTCGCGCAAGTCGTCAAGGTCGTCGTCGGCGGTTGCGGTTTCTGCCGGCGCGATCGTGTTCTGCCGCTCGGTCTCCAGGATCGTCGCCAACGCTGCGTCGATGTCGTCTGCCGTCGCCACTACGATCGCCAACGATTGCCGCAACGCCACCTCTGCGGCGCGGATCGTTTCGTCCTCGACCGGACGCGCAATCGCCAGCGTCAGCGTCCCGGACGGATGCTCATAGGGAAAGAGGTGCTCCTCCTTGAGAAAGCGCGGCGAGAGTTGCGCGCCAGCGAAGCGGCTGCCCACCAGGTCCCTTCGCTGCACGCGATCACAACGATAGAAAGCGGCAAGTTCGTCGGCAAAGCCCGACGGAGTGAGTTTCGTCAAACCCACCCAATCGACATCGCCAAGCGCATCGCGACGGCGCTCCCTCATGCCGCCGTCAACGGCAAGGGGATCACGCAACACGCCCTTGCGGGCGAGATGGGCCATGAAATCGCTTTGCAGCATTCGCAGGAGCCGGTCGGAATGGCAAGATTGCTAGAGGATTTTACGTCGCTTTCAAGGCGAAACCGTCGCGCAACAGCGGCTTCACCAGAAACATCCGCTGCGGCCAACGTTCGCTGCGGTGCATCCGCTGTGTCATGAAATGGACTGTCGGAGTTGCAGCCCTAGCGTCGCACGAGCCCGGCCGCGGTTCAGAAATCGGGTTTGTCCGCAGTCGGGACGTCTGAGTCCTTATTATTATAGTATTCATGCCGGTTTTCGGCCGGCCCGCTGCAGGGGGGCACGGCGCGCGAAGAGCGCGCCTTCGCCTGCCGTACCGGCAACTCTAAAAGGTCAGGGCTCCAGTCGGCTTTGACCTATATCGACGACCGCGACGTTGATCGTCTCGCTGCGGTCGTTGCGCACAATCCCAAGCTTGACATCATGGCCAACTCCGACCTCGTCCAATTCATTTGTCAAATCGGAAAGGCGGTGCACCGGCTTATCGTTCACCGATACGATGACGTCGCCCAATGTGCTGGTGCGCATGTCGACGCCGCGCAAGCCGGCGCGCGCGGCCGGGGTGTTCGGAAGCGTACGCAGGATCGGGATGCCGTCAACGCCGAGACGCGTCGCATCCTGTTCGCTCGCGGCGACGATGCCAATCCCAGGTGTCGGCACATGGCCATCGCGGATGAGCTGAGGTACGACCCGGTTGACGATGTCGATCGGAATGGCGAATCCAACGCCGGCGTTCGATCCGGAGGGCGATATGATGGCGGTATTGACGCCAACCACCCGCCCGCCCGAATCGAGCAGTGGACCGCCGGAATTGCCGGGATTCACCGCGGCGTCGGTCTGGATCACATTGGAAATCTGGTGCCCTGAACTGGTTGGCAAGCGGCGATGCAGGGCGCTGATCACGCCGAAGGTGAGCGATTGGTCTAACCCGAATGGATTGCCGATCGCGAAAGCAAATTGGCCGACTTTGAGGTCAGCAGAGCTGCCAACAGCGACCGGCTTCGGAACCGCTTGCGAATTGCGCAGACGGACAACGGCGAGATCATAGTTTGGTGCCGTGCCGACGATATCCGCCGCGACGGCCTCACCGCTGGCAAGCCTGACCACCACGTCCGTCGTGCCGCTGACCACGTGGTTGTTGGTGACGATATTGCCGGCGCCGTCCCAGACAAATCCGGTTCCGGATTGCACGCCTGCACTGTCCTCATCAAAGACATTTCTGCCGCTCTGCCGCCCTACGACCTGCACGACCGACGGCGAGACTCGCTCGAACAACGCGGTGATGGATTGCTCGGCATCGGAGAGGTCGCCGCGCGGCGTAACAGCGCGTGGCGCGGTCTCGGACAATAGAAGGCGCGTGACATAGGGTTGCGCCACCGAAGCGCCCAGCAGCGCCAGAGCGGCGATGATGGCGATGCGATAGAACCGGCCGTTACCCATTAGTCATCTCCCGGGATTGATCAAGCAATTCGTCCTCTGACATAATTCCTCCGCTGGCATTTGGTTGTTGACTCAAAAATAATCGAGGTGACCCGGCTTATCCCCACGGCCCGGTAGCCTTACCTCTCCCCGCTTGCGGGGGTCGGAATTTGCGCGCTCTTCGCGCAAATTCCGGGTGAGGGGGCCTCTCCACGAGTCTGAGCTTCGAGGAAAGGCACCTTGTCCGAATTGTAGTACGCATAGGATGTGAACGGCGCCGGGACCGCGCCGGCGGCCTTTATGCGCCGCAGCAGGTTGTCGTTGATGAGCGTGCAGTGGGTGATCTTGGGGCGCGGGTCGGCGCGCGGGAAAAGCCGCTGCGCCCGCTCGAGCGCCGTCAGAGCGAACACCGAGCCCCTTTCGCGCGGTTCGTTGTGTGGTGTAGCCTTAAACCAACTACTCGGAGGCGCGCATCATGAGAGTTCCACGTCAAAGCCGATTGGCAAGGCGGAGCTGGACCGATCTGACACGCCGCGGTTTGATGCGAGGCGGATTAGGCCTCGCTGCCGCCGCTGCATTCCCGCGTGATGCGGGGGCAGCAGGAGAAGCGATCAGCCCGGTGACGCAGAGGCTCAGCGCCTATATGAGCGAAGCCAAGAGCCGCGCGATTCCGGATGCGGTGGTGCAAGAAACAAAATACCACATCCTCGACACTCTGGCCGCCATGATCTCGGGGTCCCAGTTGCCGCCCGGGCGCCAGGCATTGCGGTTCGCGCACGCCTATGGCGGCGAGAAAGTTGCAACGATTGTTGCCTCCGATACGCTCGGTGGACCGCTCGAAGCCGCTATCGTGAACGGGGCGTTGGCACAATCCGACGAGACCGACGACAACTACAGCGCCGGGGGCGCCCACCCGGGGTGCGCCGTCGTGCCGGCTGCACTTGCCCTCGCCGAGACATTCGGCATCGACGGGACGCACTTCTTGCGCGCTGTGACGCTTGGGTACGATATCGGAATGCGCGCGATGAAAGCGGTGCTGGGCCGCACCGTACTCAAGGACACCCACAATGTGGTTGGGACCTTCGGCGCCTCGGCTGCCGGCGGCTGCGTGGCTGGTCTGAACGCCGAGCAGATGCGCTGGCTGCTCGACTACGCGGCGCAACAGGCGGGGGCTGGTTTCGCGGTCTGGCAACGGGATCCCGAGCATATGGAGAAGGCCTTTATGTTTGGCTCCATGGGAGCCCGCAACGGAGTTACCGCTGCGCTGCTGATTCGATCGGGCTGGACCGGGGTGAGCGACGTCTTTTCCGGCCCGGAAAACTTCTTCTATTCCTACGCCCCGCAAGCTGATCCGGCGGGTTTGATCGATCAACTCGGCGAACGCTATGAGGTGACGCAAACCATCATCAAGAAATGGAGCACGGGCGGACCGATCCAGTCGCCGCTCGACGCGTTGGTCAACCTTCGCCAGCAACACCCGTTCGAGGCCGATCAAGTGAAGCAGGTGGTGGTACGTCTCTCCACCAGCGCGGCTCCCAAGGTCGATAACGTCCAGAGTCCCGATCTTTGCCTGCAGTACCTGGTTGCCGTCATGCTGCTCGATCGGACCGTCTCGTTCCAGGCAGCGCACGATAAGGCTCGCATGCAGGATGCGGCGATCCAGCGCGAGCGCGCCAAGGTGGAAGTGACCGCCGAGGAGGAACTGGAGCGCTTGTTGCCGAAGCGCGTTGCAATCGTCGAGGTCACGCTCGCCGACGGAACCCGACTTGCGGAACATAACGACACCGTGCGCGGCACACCGGAGAACCCCATGAGCCAGGACGAGGTTGTGGCGAAGGCTCGCGATTTGGTGACGCCGGTGCTTGGCGCCGACACGTGCGCGAAACTCATCGAGAAAATATTCGGACTCGATCGCGTGCGGGATGTTCGAGAGCTTCGGCCTTTGCTTCAGCCTTAGTCGAGAGCCTCAGAAATCGGGCACGACCGCCTGCGGAATGGGCATGGCGGGCTGGCCTGCAAAAAAGGAGTTCGGATTTTCGGCGCAGATCGCCTCTGTCAGCGGCCCTTCCGCGGGGGTCGCCAACACCGCAAGGCGCTCCACGGGAATCTTGGCCACGGCCGCCTCAAAGAGCCGGTAGCGCTGAATGGCGTCCCAGGGCATCGTGAAGGCACCCGGATCCTCGAGGTGAACGTTCACCTCCAGCGTCTCGCCGCCGTCGATCAGGTGGAAGCGCTCGATCACGTGAAGCTCTTTGGTGTGCGGCGTCCCGAATCCGTCTATAAATGTCCTGTCATCAAGTCCGATCGTGTCGACAACGAGCGTATCGCCTTCGTAATGGCCGATGGATTCGCCGTACCAGGATGTCTTGACGTTCGCAGAATGCTTGTCTGCCAGATGGATGCGGCGAACGTCATTGAAGCTTGTCAATATCATCACCACTTCCTTCGGCCCCTGAACGAAATAGAGCGGCCGCGTCATCGGTGAGAGCAGGAATTGGGTAACGCCAACCGGCCAGCAACTCGCGTGCGGGGAAAAAGCGGGCTCTCCAGCGAGGATAAGCTCGTTGCGCTTGCGGATCCTCTCGCTCGCCCAGGGCTGGAGGATGGGATTGTTGGGATCGCCCATGGCAAAGGTCGGCTGCCGTCCGGTGACGCGGAAATCGTCGTTGGAAACGTGCGGGTGCGCGCGGTCCTGCCGCACGGGTCCGGCGCCGCTCGCCGGCGGGATGAACTCGCGGGAATATGCGAACCACCCGACACTTGGATTGGGCGCGAAATCGGGCGGCGATGCGCCCGCAGCCATCGCCGAAAAGCCCAAGCTGCCGGCCAGGTAAACCGCGCCGGCGAGAACGCCTCCCGTGAAGTCTCCTGCATGTCTGGACATCTCCTCCTCCTCTGCGACACAGTTAGCCAATATGAAAAGTAGATTATACCATATCGGTTCGACCGGTCGGCGCCCGCGCGGTTCTTTCGCAGCCGCGATCTGTAAGCCGAGAACGGAATTGTGGCATTCATTGCAACAGTCTGAGTCTTCAAACATACTGATCAAACTGAAACTCGTCTGCCCCCGGGAACGGAGTCATGTGGTCCTTCCTGCAACGCCTGTTCGATGAATCTACCCTATCTCCGCATGGCATCTGCCTCCTCTGGAGGCCGGAACTCATCGGATTGCATACGGGATCCGATGCCGTCATTGCGCTCGCCTATTTCTCCATTCCGTTTGCACTCGCGGTCTTCGTGTCAAAGCGGCCTGACGTTCAATACAGCTGGGTTTTTTGGTCCTTCGCGGTGTTCATTCTCGCCTGCGGAATGACACATGCAATGTCCATCTGGACATTGTGGGTTCCCGACTACGCGCTCGAAGGCGCCGTAAAGGCCCTAACGGCGATCGCGTCGATTTCGACGGCCGTTGCGTTATGGCTGCTGCTGCCGAAGGTGCTTGCGTATCCAACCCCGGCCCAGTTTCAGCGTGTTGACCGGGCGCTGAGCGAGACTGAACGACAGCTTCGTATTCTCGTTGACGGCGTGACGGATTACGCAATTTTCATGCTCGACGCTGCAGGCCACGTCACGAATTGGAATTTGGGCGCTCAGCGCATCATGGGTTATCGGCCAGAAGAAATTATCGGCCGCCAGTTTTCTCTCTTCTACACGAACGAAGCACAGCGCGACGGTCTGCCCGATCATGCCCTCAACGTAGCTGCGCGCCGAGGCAAATTCGAAGATGAGGTGCTGCAGGTCCGCAAGGACGGAACCCGTTTCTGGGCGAGTATCGTCATCAACGCAATCCACGACCACACCGGTAAGCTGGTCGCGTTCGCAAAGATCACCCGCGATATCACCGAGCGGCGGGATTCCGATGAGAGACTCCGTCTATCCCGAGAGCAACTGTTTCAATCACAAAAACTGGAGGCGGTCGGTCAGCTCACCGGAGGCGTCGCTCACGACTTCAACAATCTGCTCACAATCATTATCGGCAACCTGGAAATTGCCTTGCGCACTGTGGTGCAGTGGAAGTCGGACGTGCAAGGTCGCTTGCAGCGCACGCTCAACAACGCCCAAATCGGAGCCAAACGCGCCGCGACGCTCACCGAGCGCCTCCTGGCATTTTCGCGGCGTCAGCCGCTGGCGCCGAAGCCGATCGAGCTGAGCAAGCTGCTTCTTTCGGTCGAGGAGTTCGTAAAGGGCTCGCTCGGCGAGAGAATCGACCTGCAGGTCGTGAGCGAGGGTGGCGTCTGGCTCGTCGAGGTCGATCAAGCTCACCTGGAGTCCGCTATACTAAATCTTGCCCTCAACGCACGTGATGCCATGCCCGGGGGAGGCCAACTCACGATTGAATCCAGCAATGTCTTACTCGATGAAGAGTATTGCAGAACGAACTCCGAGGTTCCTCCCGGACAATATGTCCGCATCTCTGTCAGCGACGCGGGGACCGGAATGCCAGCGGATGTTTTAGCCAAAGCGTTCGAGCCCTTTTTCACGACAAAACCCGCCGGACAGGGCACCGGCCTCGGACTGAGTCAAGTGTACGGCTTCATCAAACAATCGGGAGGGCACGTGAAGATTTACAGCGAGGTCGGTCACGGCACGACAGTCAATATTTATCTGCCTCGACTTTTCGACTCCAATAAGCCGATCGAGACCAGCGAACCCGAATACCCGCTGACAGGCGACGCGACAGAAACGATTTTGGTTGTCGAGGACGATCCAGGTGTTCGAGAATATATTGTGGAGACGCTGCAAGACTTGAAATATCGGGTGCTGCATGCCGCGAATGGTGAGCTCGCGTTGAAGATGCTGGAGCGCGATACCAGCCACCTCGATCTGCTGCTAACCGATGTGGTACTGCCCGGCATCAATGGACGGCAACTTGCGGAAGCGCTGCAAGCGAAGCGACCCGGTCTTAGGACGCTCTACGTCACGGGATACTCGCGGAATGCGATCGTTCACCAAGGTCGCCTTGACCCGGGCGTGGCGATGCTGCAAAAACCACTCACCCGTACCTCCCTTGCTCAAGGTATACGCCGGGTTTTGGATGGGTATTGACACCAATTCTTGGGCGGCGCGGCGAGCCAGCGCTGGTTCACTTAGAGAGCGAGTTCCGGTGTAGGAGGCGGAATGGCATCGAGTTCTGAGCACAATGAGGCTGCGGATCTTTCGCGTGCAAACGATCAGATCAATCTGAAGGGTCGCCGAGTTCTCGTGGTCGAGGACGAGCCAATGGTCGCGATGCTCTTAGTGGACATGCTCGAAGCAATTGGCTGCGAAATCGTCGCGGTTGCATCACGCTTGGAGGATGCACTGGAGAAGGCTCAATGTTTGTCTTTCGACCTCGCTATACTGGACGTCAACTTGGAAGGAGCGAAAACGTTTCAGATAGCAGAGCTCCTATCGAAGCGTGCCATCGGGTTTGTTTTTGCGACCGGCTATGGCAAGGCTCATCTTCCCGCTGATTTGACCAATGCGCCTCTTTTGCAAAAGCCATTTGTTGAACACGATGTAGCGCGGGTGCTGCGTCGAGCTCTCCAGTCAGCCTAGATCGCGTCCCGGCGGAGGTGCTG
>WNEZ01004492.1_pt1 | contig 12156 bp, 9 predicted proteins | sample 5400521 | NCBI WGS metagenome assembly WNEZ01 (sample SAMN13153339, study PRJNA577476) | soil metagenome | isolation source: 120 cm saprolite under Douglas fir tree site 2 hole 1 replicate 1 | place: USA:California | collected 2015-04-18
GACCTGTCGCCGGTGGAAGTCGTGGACGCGTTTCTCGAGCGGATCGGGCGGCGGAACAAGGAGGTGAACGCCTACGTGCTCGTGCTCGCCGACGAGGCAAGGCAGAAGGCGCGGGACGCGGAGAAGGCCCTGAGCGGCAAACAGGAGCACCCACCCCTGCTCGGACTTCCGATTGCGATCAAGGACCTGTTCGACATGAAGGCGGGCGTGCCCAACACGTTCGGCTGCAAGCCGTTCAAGGACTATGTGCCGGACGCCAGCGCCACCTATGTCGAGCGCCTCGAGCGCGCAGGCGCCATCGTGCTCGGCAAGACGAACACGCCGGAGTTCGGCCATAAGGGAGTCACCGACAACTACCTGTTCGGGCCGACCAGCACGCCGTTCCACATCGGTAAGAACGCCGGGGGGTCGTCGGGCGGCAGCGCCGCTGCGGTCGCGGCGGGGCTTGCACCGATCGCGCAAGGCTCGGATGGCGGCGGCTCGATTCGCATCCCCGCGGCATGGTGCGGCGTGTTCGGCTTCAAGCCGTCGTTCGGCCGGGTGGCGGCGGTCGCGCGGCCCGACGCGTTCATGCTCGCGGTGCCCTTCGCGCACGCGGGGCCACTGGCGAGATCGGTCGCCGACGCGGTGCTCATGCTGAACGTCATCGGTGGGCCTGACGACCGGGACCCGTACAGCCTGCCCCCGGATGCGGCGGACTACATGGCCGCCACGTGGCGCGGCATCAAGGGCATGCGCGTGGCGTGGAGCCCAGACCTCGGCGTCTTCCCTGTCGAGCGCGAGGTCGCGAGGGTCTGCGCCGAGGCGGTGCGCGCGTTTGAGGACGCCGGCGCGACCGTCGACGAGGTAAAGGTGAAATTCCCGCGCGGCCAGGCTGAGCTTTGCGACGCGTGGCTGCGGCAGAGCGCGGTGCGCGCGGCGGAGTCGGCGGAAGGCCTCAAGCAGAGCACGGGCATCGATCTGCGCGGCTCCCACCGCAGCGAGGTGCCGCCCGAGTTCGCCGAAAGCCTCGATCTCGGCGATCGTATGAGCGCGATGGACTACCGGCGCGACGACGTGATCCGCACCGAGGTGCTCGACGGGCTGCAGGACGTGTTCGACAAGTACGACCTGATCGTCAGCCCGACGCTGGCCGCGCTGCCCGTCGACAACGGGACCAATGGCAACACGCTTGGGCCCAACGAGATCAACGGCGAGCGCGTCGATCCGTGGATCGGCTGGTGCCTCACCTACCCCTACAACTTCACCGGGCACCCGGCCGGGTCGGTACCCGCGGGTCTTTCGCAGGACGGCCTGCCGGTCGGCCTCCAGGTCGCCGCGCGACGCTTCGCCGACGACACGCTGCTGGCCGCGTGTGGCGCGTTCGAGGAGGCGCGGCCATGGGCCGCGACCTACAAGCGCCTGGCGATCAGCTGACGCCCGCGGCCGCCATCACGGGTCGCATGCGGTCGACCGCGAGCTCCGCGTCGCGCAGGAGCCCGGCTTGGTCCGCGAGCACGAAGATGTTCGCCAGGTGCACCGCAGAGCGCCCGCTCTCGAGCCCGCCGACCATGCGGAAGTGGTCCTGGTGGCCGTTCAGGTAGGCCATGAACACGACGCCGGTCTTGTAGTAGAAGGTCGGCGCTCCGAACACGTGGCGCGAAAGCGGCACCGTGGGCTCGAGGATCTCGTGGAAGGACCGATCGTCGCCCTCGTCGAGCGCCAGCAGGGCCGCTGACGCCGCCGGCGCGATCATGTCGAACGCTCCCAGCAGCGCATCGCTGTGGTGGGTGCCGTCGCCGCCGATCGTGGTCGGGTAGTCGAAGTCGTCGCCGGTGAGCATGCGCACGCCCTCAGGCAGACGCGCGCGCATCGAGATCTCGCGCTTCTGATCGAGCAGCGAGAGCTTGAGGCCCTCGACCTTCTCCTTGTTGGCCGTGATGATCGCGAGACACGAGTCCATCGCGGCGTCGAGGTCGCCATGGCCCCAGTACCCGCGGAGCGCGGGGTCGAATGCCTCGCCCAGCCAGTGGATGAGCGCCGGCTGCTTCAGCTGCGCGAGCACGCGGCCGTACACGTGGGCGTAGTCGTCGGGACCTCGCGCGATTCGGGCCAGCTCGCGGCTCGCCATCACGACGACCTGGCCGCCCACCGTCTCGACGTACTCGCACTGCTCCTCGTACGCGGCCTCGATGTCGCGCAGGTCGCGCGCCGAGCCCGGCGCAAGGTGATCCGTCTGCGCACCGCACACGATTCGGCCGCCGACCGCTTTGGCCTCGGCCACCGAGCGGCGGATCAGCTCCTTGCTCGCCTCCCAGTCCAGGCCCATGCCTCGCTGCGCGGTGTCCATCGCCTCGGCGACGCCGAGCCCGTACGTCCAGATGTGGCGCCGGAACGCGAGCGTGCGCTCCCAATCGATCACCGCCGGCGACGCAGGGCTCAAGTCGGCGAACGGGTCCGCGACGACGTGCACAGCCGCGTACGGTAGGCGCGACCGGGGCGGCGCGCCACCCTCCGCGTACAGGAAGCGACCGCTCGGGGTGTAGTCATAGACCTCGCCGCCGGCGCGCGGAAGCCGGACGCTCTCAGCCATCTGGAGAGCCACCATACAATCGTTGCGCCTTGAAGCTGGGGGTCTTCCTGCCGTCGTACCTGCTGCCCGGATCGGAGCAGCGGCACGGGGATCAGATCCGCCGGTTCGCGGTGCGCGCCGAGGAGCTCGGCTTCGAGTCGCTGTTCATCACCGACCACCTTCTGACGGCCCACCGCTTCTATCGCGTGAGCTGGACCGAGCCGCTGATGACACTCGCCCATGCGGCCGCGGTCACGTCGCGCATCAAGCTCGGCACCTCGGTGCTGGTGCTTCCGACGCACAACCCGGTGGTGCTCGCCAAGGAGATCGCAACGCTGCAGCACCTCTCTGGCGGCCGCTTCATCTACGGAATCGGCACGGGCTGGTATCCGCCGGAGTTCGAGTCGACCGGCGGCACGATCCAGCAGCGCGGACGGCGTACGGACGAGGTGCTCGAGGCGTCCATGCAGCTGCTGAAGGCGCCAGGGCAATCGTTCGAGGGCAAGTACCATCAGTTCAAGGACATCACCGTCGAACCGCTGACTACCGTTCCGCCCGTCTGGGTGGCGGGCGGTCGCCAGTACGCGCACCAGGCGTCGCCCGAGCAGGCACTGATGGATGCCAACGTCTTGCGGCGCATCTGTCGCTGGGACGGCTGGGTCGCTCGGCCCACGTCACCGCCGGACTCGATCGCGGCCGACCTGGACGAGATCGACGGCGAGCTGAGGCGGCAGGGCACGTCGCGCGAGCGCAAGGGCTTTGTGGTCGCGCACGAGAACTTCGCCTGGCTCACTGAGAACACGAAACGCGACGAGGTCATCGAGGAGCAGCGCGCGAGGATGCTCGCGGTCGTGTCGGACGAGCGCCCGTGGGACTACATCGAGGCGGTGTACCTGACCGGGACCATCGAGGAGGTGCAGCGCCGGATCCAGCAGCGGATCGACGTCGGCATCGAGCACCTCTTCCTGCACACGATGACCGCCGACCTTTCGCAGCTCGACCTGTTCGCGAGGCATCTGCTCGAGCCGTTCAAGAGCGCGGTTCCCTCGGGAGCGCGGTCCTGAGCCTCGAGGGGCGGACCGCCCTCGTCACCGGCGGCACCAAGGGCATCGGCCTGGCAATCGCCCACGCCCTCGCGGGCGCCGGCGCGGAGGCTATCGCCGTCAGCCGCATGCGCGAGAACGTTGAAGCCGTCAACCGCGATCACTCCGGCGTCAAGGCCCAGGTGTGCGACGTCAGGGACCGGGCTGCGCTGGAGACACTGCGCGACTCGCTGCCGAAGCTCGACATCCTGGTCGCGAACGCCGGCACCAACAAGCGAGTCGAGGCGGTCGATCTCGACGAGGCCTCCCTGCGCGACCTCATCGACACCAACTTTTACAGCGTGTTCGTCACGTGCCAGGTGATGGCGCCGCTCCTTCTGACAAAGCCGGGCGGCCGGGTCATCGTCACGTCGTCGGTCAGCGCGATCCACGGCCAGCGCCTCCGCGTGGCGTACTCGGGAACCAAGGGCGCACTGTCTGCGATGGTTCGCGCGCTGGCGGTCGAGTGGGGCCCGCGCGGATGCACCGTGAACGCGATCGGGCCGGGGATCACGCGTACCCCTCTTGTCCAGAGCTACATGGAAGCCAACCCGCAGCGCGTCGAGGCTGCCATCGCCAACACCCCGCTGCGGCGCATCGGCGAGCCTGATGACATAGCCCCGCTGGCCGTCTTCCTCGCGTCGGATGGCGCGCGCTTCATCACCGGTCAGACCATATTCGTCGACGGTGGGCTCACCGCCGGCAGCGACTGGTGGTGACCATGGGAGGCACGCGCATCGACGACATCAAGGTCGGGCTCAGCACGCGGTTCAGCAAGACCGTCAGCGAGTCGGACGTGTACCTGTTCGCGGGCATCACCGGCGACCTCGACCCGAATCACGTCGACGAGGAGTACTGCAAGCGCACGTCGCTGGGTCATCGCGTCGCGCATGGCGCGCTCATCGTCGGCTACATGTCCGCCGCGTCAACGCGCATCCTGGAGGACTTCGAGCGGCCGATGGTTTCTGTCGGCTACGACCGCATCCGCTTCATCAAGCCGGTGTACCTCGGCGACACGATCAACATCGAGTACGTGATCACGTCGCTCGACCGCGAGCGCGAGCGAATCACTTCGAAGGTCGAGGTGAAGAATCAGCAGGGCGAGCTGGTCTGCGTCGCCGACCACATCATGCAGCTCGTGGATTGACCAGACCCCTGCGCACGCTCGAAGGCGTCCGCATCGCGGCGTTCACGCAGTTCCTGCTGGGCCCTGCCGCCGTGCAGCACCTGGCCGACCTCGGCGCGGACGTGGTCAAGGTCGAGGCGCCCGCGGGCGCGTGGGAGCGTCACTGGGCGGGAGCGGAGACATTCCGCAATGGCGTGAGCACCTTCTTCATGCTCGCCAACCGCAACCAGCGCAGCGTTGTCCTGGATCTGAAGTCGGAGCCCGGTCACGAGGCGGCGCTCCGCCTCATCGCGAAGTCGGACGTCGTCGTGGCGAACTTCCGGCCCGGCGCGATGGACAGACTTGGCCTGGGCTACGAAGCGGCCCGCAAGGTGCGGCCGGACATCATCTACGCGACCGCCTCGGGTTACGGAAGCGACAGCCCGTTCCGCGACCTGCCCGGGCAGGATCTCCTCATCCAGGGACTGTCCGGCGTTGCGTGGCTCACGGGTCGCGCCGGCCAGGACCCGGTGGTGGTCGGCGCGGCCGTGGTCGACCAGCACGGCGGCGCGCTGCTCGCGATGGGGATTCTCGCGGCGCTCTTTCATCGCGAACGGACCGGCGAAGGGCAGCAGCTGGAGGTTGCGATGGTGCAGGCCGCTTTCGATCTCATGGTGGAGCCGGTTGTATACGCGGCCAACGGGGCGAAGCTCGAACGCCCTTCCGAACAGATCGCGGACACCTTCCACTCCGCGCCGTACGGCGTCTACCGGACCGCTGACGGACACGCTGTCATCTCGATGACGCCTGTGAAGACGCTGGTCGAGGCACTCGGCGAGCCGCCGCTGACCGGGCTCGACGATCCGTCCATCGCGTTCAGCAAGCGCGACGAGATCCGCGCCGCGCTCGGACCGCTAGTGACCAGGCACTCGACCGCCGACCTGATCGAGCGGCTGCGCGCGCATCACATCTGGTGCGCGCCGGTGCAGACCATCGACCAGGCCCTCGCCGACCCGGCCGTCCGCCACCTCGACCCGTTCCTGGAGATGGAGCACCCACGCGCGGGCAGGGTCAAAGCCCTGCGGCATCCCGTGCGCTACGGGGCAGGCGAACCCGAGCTGCGCCGGCTGCCGCCCGAGGCCGGCGAGCACAGCCGCGAGATCCTGCGCGAGCTCGGCTTCTCCGACGATGAGGTGGCGAAGATGGCGCCGGCATGAAGGCACGGGTAGATCACGTCGGCGTGGTGGTCGCGTCGCTCGAGCGCACGGGCCAGTTCGTGCGCGACGTGCTCGGGCTCGAGCTGACGCTCGAGCCGCCTCCCCTCCCCGGTGGCGTGAACACCGCGTTTTACGGCGAGGGCGCGCGCGTCGAGCTGATCCAGATCGCCGACGAGAAGGCTCGCGAGCGAAGGCTCGGCGACGCCGAGGCGCGTGTGGAGCACATTGCCCTCGAGGTCGAAGACGTGCTCGCGCTCATTGAGCAGCTGAAGGCCAGAGGCGTGCGCTTCACCACGGATGAGCCGGTGCGCGTGCGCGAAAACCTTGTGGTCTGGACGCTGCCGGAGACGTCGGCCGGCGTGATGTGGCAGCTGTTCAGTCGAGCGAAGTCATGATCGCGTCCGCCAGCTGGGCGGTGCGGCGCTCGTGCACCGGCCACCACGACTGCCACGCGCGGTTCGTCAGCAGCACCACCGCCAGTCCTTTCTCGGGGTCGGCCCACGCGATCGAGCCGCTCGCGCCGTAGTGCCCAAAAGCGGTGGCGTGACTTTGATCGCCCATGTAGTCGCTCGACTCGCCGCCTCTGACCTCCCAGCCCAATCCCCATGGCACGCGCGCGCGTGGCGGCCGCGTCGGATCCCACGTCACGTCGCGCTGGGCCGGCGCAACTGAGGCCGGCGCCTCGGGCGGCGCGACCTGCTGGGTGACCATCGCCGTCCTCGCCGCGCGCGAGAGAGCCTTCGAGTTCTTGCCCGGCAGGAACGCCGAAACGAACGTGAGGACGTCGCGGGCGCGCACATAGAGCCCGCCCCACGGGAACCCCAGCGAGCGGAAATATTTCGAGTTGCCGATTTCCCAGTCAAGGCCCTCCTGCCCGGTCGACTCGACCCATGCGATGCGCTGCTGCTGCTCTTCATCGGGCAGGTACACCGCGTCGTCGACGCCCAGGTCGTGCAGCAGGTCGAGCGCGAACTTCCAGTAAGCGTCCATCGCTCGGCCATCACCGACATTGCGGCCGATGCTTTCGGCGATCAGGCCGAGACCGACCGAGCTGTACAGGTGCCACCGTCCAGGCTGAAAGTGAACGTCCTCGTCCAGGAACGAGGCAATGAAGTCGTCGACCGGCGCGTGGCGCTTACGCATTGCGAGGTTGTCGCGGCTGAATCCTGCGAGGCCCGACGTGTGCGTGAGCAGGTGACGTGGCGTGACGTCGCGCCGCCATGGTCGCTGGTCGCCGTCGCGCGCGAACTCGGGCAGCACGCCGGCGAGCGGGGCGTCGAGGCTGAGAAGCCCGCGGTCGACGCAGGCCATGAACGCGGCAGCCGTGACCGGCTTGGTGATTGAAGCGATGCTCCACAGCGTGTTCGCTGTGGCCGGGACGTTGCGGTTCCTGTCGGCGACGCCCCAGTAGCGCTCGACCAGCACCTCGTCCCCGCGCGAAACCAGCAGCGCGGCGCCCGGTACCACACCGTCTTCGACCCAGCCCGCAACCAGGCCCACGGCTGAGTCGAGACTGCCGCTCACAGCGCCCCAGCCTAGAGCAGAGGGCTGCACACGAGAACCTGCACTCGCGGCGGATATCGCGGGGAATTGCACGCGAGAATCTGCTCTCGCCGTCTGCAAGGCGCACAAAAAAGTGGAGCGGCGCAGGGGTGGCGCCGCTCCACACCGAGGGGTGAGAGAGCTCTAGAAGACGGTCTGCTTGCTCGGCTTGCTGGGGCTGTTGACGGCCGGTGCGGAGTTCCGGTCGTAGTCCTGGCGCAGGACCGTTCCCGGGGCCGCGTGGGTCGTGACGATCTGCGGAGCCTTGCCCGCTGAGCTCACGCCGCTGGCGACGAATGCGCCGCCAACACCGAGGACCGCCGCCGCCATGAGCGCCGCCAGAATGATCCACAACTGCCTGTAGCTCTTCGATCCCTGAAACGCGCGTCTCGCTTCCATCGTATTTACCTCGCTGTTTTTTGTTATTTGGCAAGTGCCAAAGCGAGCGTATGGACGCGAGTGAGGCGCTCCTATGTCACGCGACACACATCCCTTGTGACGTTCAGCACAACGCGGTCAGCTAAGTCACTCGATAGGCCGGGACCGGCTGCCCGAAGCCCTTGAGCTCGAGCATCTCGTGCTGTGCTTCGACGCGATCGCGCAAGCGGCGCCATGCCTCCTCGCTCAGCACGATCTGGTTCGGCCCGGCCTGCCCTTGCAAGCGCGATGCGAGGTTCGTCGTCTCGCCGAGGACGCTCACGTTGGCGTCCTTGCTGAGACGGCCGACGATGGCTGGACCGGTCGCGATTCCGATTCCGAGCGCGATTCCCATGTAGCGAGCGCGATCGCGCATCGCCATCGCGGCGCGCAGCGCATGGCCGGCGTGATCGACCGACGCTCCGCTCACGTTGAACGTCGCCATCACCGCGTCGCCCGCGAACTTGTCGACGGTGCCGTGGTGCCGCGCGACCTCGCGGGCGGCGGACCGCTGCAGCGAGGCAATCTTGTCTGCCATCACCGCGGGCGCGGTCGTCTGGCTCATCTCGGTGTAGCCGCGAACGTCGGCGAACAGCACCGTGACGAATCGCTCGCCGGTGGCGCCCGGCTCCGCCGCCCGTGCCGCGGGCTCGGCGACGTCCAGCTCGATGCCCAGCTTCCCTGCCAGCTTCAGCGCGTGCCGCCGCTGCGACCAGTGCTCCCTCTCTTGCGCGCTGGTCACGACCTGCTTCAGCAGTAACGTCGCCGCGGTGCGGCTGCCCGACTGCGCGCTTGCCTCCGCAAGCGCTAGCAGCGCTCGATTCGCGAAGCGCAGCGCGCCAACCTTGCTCGCGAGCTCGACGAACGACGGCGCCAGACTGAGCACCGTCGGGTAGTCCTCCCTCGCCCACGCCAGGTCGATTCGGAGGGCGCGGAAAAATCCGGTATCCGGTGCGGTCTTCACCTCGACTTCGACCCGATCCAGCGCGCCGAGATCGACCAGCGCCTGCATCGCCAGCATGCGCTCCACCGCCCAGGGCCAGTCGCGTACGAGGCTTTCCACAGGTTGGGCCTCAATGACCGCGTGGGCGTCTGCGCCCTCGGCCAGAGCAATCTGCAGCTCGGCACCCCACCTGGAGAGCTGCTCCTGTCGGTCCAGGGATGCGTCGCCCCGAGGCAGGGCCGCGCGCGCCGCCTCAACCCGCCCAAGCGCGGCATACGCGTGGACCAGCGTGCAGTTCGTCCAGAACACGCTCATCGCCCACTCCCTGGTCTCGGCCGCCCTGCGCGCGGTCTCGGCGATCTCGGCGGCGCGAGCCGGGAATCCCCTGGCGACCGCCAGCATCGCCTCGCTGTCCAGGGTCGAGACGTGGTGAGCGTCGAGGCCGCGCATGCGTTCCAGCCGCGTTGGAATCTCGTCCCAGCGTTCCAGCGGCAGAAACAGAAGGACATTGTTCATGGCCGACAGCGCCGACCAACTCCAACGTTTCTCCATCGAAACCGCCGCCGCTCGATCGAGCCAGTCCACGGCCTCGTCGGCCCGGCCCTCGTTGGCGAGGCCGAGCCCAATCAGCCCCTGGGCGCGCACCTGCGACATGCCGGCGGATGCCGCGTCGGCAGCCTGCAGGCCCCTTTGAGCCCACTGGGTGCATCCCTCGCCGTCGAACTGGACGATCCGGAAGAACGCCATGTGGTTGTAGGCATCGGCGAGCTCGGCGCTGGGCCCCAGAGGCTCCAACACCGCGATGGCGCGCTTGAGCTCTTGGTCTGCCTGGAAGTGCTTCAGTCGCGGGTAGTTGGACATTGCCAGGGCCACCTTCACACGGGCTGCCTCGACCGGCCGGTCGCACTCTTTGAACAGGGCAACCGCCTCCTCCAGCCGGCGCACAGCCGCCCCGGCGGCGCCATGCCTGCTCACATACCTCAGGCATTTGCCAAGCCGCTGCAATAGGTCCGCGCGCTGAAGCCGATCGGTGACGTGCGGCAGTGCCTTCTCGTACAGCTCGGCGGCGTCGCCCATCGCCCACGCGTCTTCGGCCAGTGCAGCGGCCTGCAGACACAGCGGCACGGCGTCCTTGGCGCGGCCGGCGGCGATCTGGTGGCGCGCAATCTCCACCGGGTTCGCACCCGGTTGCGACATCAGCGTCTCGGCCGCTCGGCTGTGATACGCCTGCCTTTCGCTCGAGACCAGGTCCTCGTACACCGCGTCCCTCGTGAGCGAATGGCGAAAGCGATACGTTCCGTTCGTCTGTGGGTCCTCGCCCACCAGCTGCTGCTGCATGCAGGCACGGAGCGCCTCCTGGACGGTCACCAGGTCTTCGCCGGTGACCGAGATCAAGGTGGCGTCGGCAAAAGGATCGCCGAGCACGGCCGCTGCGCGCAGCATGCGCAGGTGATCGGGATCAAGCCGCTCCAACCGGGCCAGGATCGTCTCTCGCACGGTCCTCGGCAGCTTGAACTCGCCCAGCTCCTTGCGCCGCCAGCCGCTTTCCGTGCGGTAGAAATCGCCGCGGTCGACGGCTTCCTTCAGGAGCTCCTCCAGCACGAAAGGGTTGCCCTCCGACCGCTCGTGGAGGAAGCGACCCGTTTCGTGGGACGCCTGCTCGTCGAAGATGGCCTCGACCATGCCCAACACTTCGGACTCATCCATCGCGTCGAGCTCCACCACCTGCGCCAGGCCGTTCCGCCGCCAGGCCTCGAGGTACTTGCTGAGAGGGTGCTTGCGGGTCACCTCGTCTGAGCGGAACGTTCCCAGCACCACGATCGGAGCGCCCTCCACGCGCCGGACCAGATAGTCGAGCAGCTCTCGGCTGGAATCGTCCGCGCCGTGGAGGTCTTCGAGAATGAGCACCAGCCCGGTCGCGCCTGCCGCCAGCTCCAGCAGGTGCAGAACTGCCTCGAAGAACCGGAGCTTCGCGTGCCCTGGGTCGCCCGTTTCGCGCGGGGCCTCGCCCAGGCGCGGGAAGAGGCGGCTCAGCTCGGCTGAAGATCCGCCGAGCGTCGAGCGAAGCGAGTCGAGGTCGCTTTGCGCGATGTAGTTGCCGAGTGCTTCCAGGAAGGGCAAATACGGTATCGCGAGGGCGGCGTCCGAGCAAACGCCGGTGAATGTGGCCAGGCCCATGCGCGCGGCGCGTTCTCCCAGCTCGCGGGCAAGCCTGGTCTTGCCCATGCCTGGCTCGGCGGCGAGCAGCACCACCCGTCCCTCGCCGCGGGACGCGGCCAGAAGGGCGTCCTCCAACTCGGTGAGCTCAGCTTCACGGCCGACCAGGGTCGGGCAAAGGGCACGAACGAGGGCCACGATGCGGCGAATCCTAGTCTCAGGTCGCCGCTGTGACCGCCTCGCCTTTCTGGTAGCAGTACTCGCGCGCGACGATGCGCTCCAGCGCCACCCTCCCCTTCAGCCCGAGTTCACGGCTGTAGCGATCGAGATCATGCGGAGCCGGACGTCCGAGGCGGCCCTCGAAATACCACGCCATCAGACCATTCGCGTCGAGCCCGATATCCTCGTAGCTCGGGCTTTCCAGCCCACGCGATGCAAGCCAGCGCTGCTTGCTGGTCGCTCGGTCGGCCAGCCGCGCATAGTCCCCGGATACGCGCAGCTGATCCAGGACATAACCGCTTGCGTCGCGGGCTGCGATTCCCTGGATCCATCCCACCCTGGTCTCGTCGTCGAGCAGCCTCGCCAGCCGCGCTTCATCGAGATGGTTGTCGCTCATCCACGCCCGCCGCGTCTTGGCGTCGTCTACTCGGTGCCGCCGCCAGAACCGGGCTGCCGTGGTCGCCGCCTGGGCGCCGGCGTCGCTCAGGCCCTGAACGTGCGACTGCTTGATGGCCAGGACGCGCAGCATCGCCGCCTGCTGCACCTGCGCCAAGCGCTGCTCATCGAGGCGGAGTTCCTCGAGTACCGAGTCGAGCAGCACCGGACCCGAGCCGGCTGCGTTGCCTGCCAGCCGCGAGGCTGACTCCCACATCGATGAGTTCTCGAGCGTGTACTGCACCTGTTTCGGCTCCACGCCGTCGCTCAGCCGCTTCTTGATCACCCGCAACATGGCGATCGCGTCAGCCCGTTTCAGCGACGCGCGGCCTTGGGGCAGCCAGCTCTTGAACGCGTCCAGCTCCTCGGGTGAAGCTATCGCACCAGGAGCGCAAGCGAGGATTAGCTCATAGCGCCGGTCGGGGTAGAACCTCGCTTTCGCCGCAGCTTCGATGCGCGCACGCGTCTTGTGGCGGATCACGCCCGCG
>WNEZ01007662.1_pt1 | contig 12156 bp, 8 predicted proteins | sample 5400521 | NCBI WGS metagenome assembly WNEZ01 (sample SAMN13153339, study PRJNA577476) | soil metagenome | isolation source: 120 cm saprolite under Douglas fir tree site 2 hole 1 replicate 1 | place: USA:California | collected 2015-04-18
ACTGGGGCAAACTGTTTAACACATCTCCAGCCGCACTTAGATCCATTTACGAGAAATTGCCTGACTTTATTCAATTGAGCACGAAGTACGACACTCATGGAAAATTCCGCAACGAATTCCTGAACAAGAACATCTTTGGGAGCTAGCCCGCGAGTTGCAGATTTCTGTTGCTAGCCGGAGTCCTTGGCAGTCGGCAGTCCGGCGTCGACCTAGCCCTTCCAGCCGCCGTCCATCGATTCCACGTTGGTGTAGCCCATCTTTTGCAGATTGTCGGCAACCAGCGCTGAGCGAAAACCGCCGCCACAATACAGGATCAACTTCGCGCCCGTATCCGGGATGCGCTGCTCGATATCCCGCTCGATGATGCCCCGGCCCAGGTGCACGGCATTGGGAACATGCCCTTTGGCCCACTCGTTGTCTTCGCGCACGTCAATCAGCAAAAATCTCTCGCCTGCATCTATGCGGCGCTTTACGTCGGGGACGTTCGTTTCCTTGACGCGCTTTTTTGCGTCCTGCACAAGCTTCAAGAATTGTGGTGCATGCGCCATCGGCGCCTCCCTTGCCAAAACGTGCTCAGGAAAAGCGTAGCACGCCGGCGCGGACTGCACGCAAGCTATGGATTCGCAGCCGCCGCCGCGGATTTTGCCTCGCCCTTTGCCGCCATAGCGCGCACCAGGTTCACCAAATTCCACCGCAGCTTTTCCGGCACGCGCTCTCCTTCCGCCATCATTTTCCCTTTGCCTTTGGTGATGATGTAAAAAATTTCGCCGTCGGTCATATTGGCCAGCGTCGCCGGGTCGCGCCAGTCGTGCATGGTCAGCTTCATCGACTCCACTACTTCGCCTTTGCCGTCACCCTTGGCTCCGTGACACATGTCGCAGTCATACCCAAACACCTTGCGTGCCTCTGCAAGGCCCTCCGCACTGGATTTCACGGGATTTACACGCGCCGCATCTCCCGCGGAAATCTTGTAGTCGCCCGCCGCCTCTTTGGATTTGTCGGAATTTTCTTGCGCGTTCTGCATCGCCCAGGCGGCGCCGAGGCCCACCAGCAGAACCGCGCCTGCTAGAAGGAGAAAACGCTTCATACCGCCTCCTCACAAGGGAATCGGCCGAAGAAGAGGTTCGGCTGCATTTGTGGCGGATTCTACGCCCGCAAGTCGTGCAGCGCCAGCCGGAAAAGAGTATTAGTTCTTGGCTGCCGGCTTGTGCGGGAGCGTCTTGCTCACCGGCATTGTGCAAGCGCCGCGCGAACCGGCATCGCCTGCTCCGGCCCGGAAACGGCTGGACTCCCGCACACGCGTGCGCAATCCATCGATGACCGGCGGAATGGGATTGTGCGGTGCGCCGCGCACTAGAAAAATCATCAGCGCGGCTTCCCCGGGAGCGTCGAGGCTCGAGCCGATGCCTACGCCCTGCACGCCCGGTTGGCTCATCTGCTCCTGCGCGTGCGCCGCGTGCACCCGTTTCGCTCGCGCCAGTTCCGATTCGGAGATCGGATACACCTCCGGCGCTGCGGCAACCGATTGCTCAAGCTGTGCGCTCTCCTCCGCGGAAAGCGCCCCTCGCCTCGCGAACAACGTTCCTTCCACAATGCGGGTGCGCACGCTATCCACCTGTGCGGGCATGTTGGTTCGCGGTTGGCCTGCCGTCACGAAGAACAAAATCGCCGCCTCGCCTGGGTTGTCGCGGCTCGCTCCTACGCCAACCGCCTGCACCTCCGCGGGTGCCAGCAGCTCGGGCGCATGCGCATCGCGCACGGCCACAGCGTTCTGCATGGCTTCCGGAGTGACCGTCGCGGCGGCTTGCGTGCTCATCGCGGCGGCAGGTTTATTCGGCAAGCTGCACCCAATTACTGCGTGGGTTCCTCCGCCGACAAATGTCACACTGTTCCCCCCGCTCGCAAAAAAGTTCAGTACCGTCCCAACGGGATTGCCGACCGTATCGTTATCCGAACCGGCAAACAGCACAGCCACTGGATCGGTGGAATTTTGCGAAACAATCAGCGAGCCGGAATCGCCCTCCGCACTGAAGCCGCCCCCGCCAATATCCACCTGATTGGTGTAGTTCACCGTGAAGGTGGTGCCCGTGCCGCAGCCCTTTTGATACTGCACGGCGTTGACGTTCACCGCCACGGCCACCACCGTCGAGCACGTCAATCCCGTCGAGCGGCCGCTCTTCGCCACCGGCATGGCCAGCGTCGCCGCCACTCCGGAGCCCGCATGCGGCGCTCCCGGCACCGGCACACCGCTAGCGTCTGCCGTCGCGCCCAAATACAGAATGTTCCCGCTGGTATCAACATTGCCGGACACGATTTGCGCGATCGCCGCGTCGATCTTCGGCGCCGCTCCCGTCTCCAAATTGTAGAAGGCGCTTAGGTTGGCCACCGTACGCGCGCCGGAAGGCGTGCACGTCGAGGTATCAATCAAACCGGGCTGAATAATGGGATCGCCAATCTGCGCTATATCGCTGCGCGCGAGTATGTGCGTATTGCTGAGGACGTATTGCGTCCCGCCGCGCGTCACCAGCGAACCCAGCGTTCCGCTGCAACACGTGATTGTGCGCGTGGATGTATTCGTGCTCGAATCATTGGCATTTCCGCCGGACGTTCCCAGCTCGATTGCTCCGGACTGCGCGTTTTGGTTTCCCGGCTGGATGGTCACCGTTGCGCTGCCCGACGCGGAGCTGTTCGCCTGCGAAACCGCGCTGACTGTCACCGTCGTGGCGACACTCCCACCCATGCCATTGGATTTCGTCGGAACGCCGCTGGGCGCAACATACAACCCGCTCGTCGATATGAATCCGATTGTCTGGTTGCCGCCGGCCATGCTGTTGACCTGCCAGTTGACCGCCGTGCTCGGCGCTCCGTTCACCGACGCCGTGAACTGCTGCGTGCCGAAATTCGCGACGCTAGCCGCACTCGGCGAAACGCTCACGGAACTGGGCGTCGCAGTCGTCACCGTAACGGTTGCGGACGCGGACTTCGTGGAATCCGCCTGCGAAGTAGCGGTCACCGTCGCCTGCGGCGGGTTCGGCACCGTAGCCGGCGCGGTGTACAGCCCGCTGCTGGAAATGGTGCCGTTCGAGGCTCCGCCGGCAACGCTCCAGGCCACCGCAGTATTCGACGTGCCTGTCACGGTGGCCGTGAACTGCTGCGTGTTGCCCACCGCGACGCTCGCGGCCGTGGGAGCGACGGAAATCGTAATGGTCGTTTTGCTCGATGTGCCGGCGCAACCTGAAAACAAAACAGCAGCACAGCCTAGACTCAGAAATAAAGGGCGTCGCATGAAGATCCTAACTGGAGGGGCAGGGGACCCCATTTAAAAGCAGGAATCAAAAGACCGACAGCACCGAGAGCATACCCATGAAATTGGACTACTGAAGCGGCGAAAAAGATGCTTGCCGCGTATGCGCAAACGCGACGAGTCCGGCACTTTGCGGGACTTCTACGGCGGTCACTCCATGTCGCGCCAGTTCGCTCCCACGCAGATTTCCACTTCCAGCGGAACAGCCAGTTTATGCACGTTTTCCATCTCTTCGCGCACCAATTTGGTGAGTTCGTTGCGTTCGCTCGCAGGCGCTTCGAAGAGAAGTTCGTCATGCACCTGCAGAATCATCTTGGCTTCGAATTTTTCAGCGGCTAGGCGCCGGTCGATGGCGATCATCGCCAACTTGATGAGGTCCGCCGCCGTTCCCTGCAGCGGGGAATTGAGCGCGGTGCGTTCCGCGAAATTGCGGATCTGCACTTGCGGCGAAGTGATGTCCGGAATTGGCCGAATGCGGCCAAAAAGCGTTTTGGCCACTCCCGTTTGCCGCGTTTCCATCAGTACATTGTCGAGATATTTTTTGACGCCGCGATACCGCTCGAAATAGGCGCTGATGAATTGCGCCGCTTCCTTCTGCGGCACGCCGATCTGCTGCGCCAAGCCAAACGGCGACAACCCGTAAATAATCCCGTAGTTGATCGCTTTCGAGGCGCGGCGATGCTCCGCGGTCTGCGCCATCGGCCCCACGCCAAAAACTTCCTGGGCGGTGCGCTCGTGAATGTCCTGCCCCGTGCGAAACCCCTCCAGCAGCACCGGGTCCTGCGAAAAATGCGCCATCACACGCAATTCGATTTGCGAGTAATCGGCGGCCAGCAGAATTTTACCGGGCTCGGCCACAAACGCCGCGCGAATCTGCCTCCCCAGCTCCGTGCGAATCGGAATATTTTGCAAATTGGGATCGGAGGAGCTGAGCCGGCCCGTCGCCGTGCCCGTCTGCGAAAAGCTGGTGTGCAGCCGGCCCGTGTCGCGATTGATCAATTTTGGCAGGGAATCCACATACGTCGATTTCAGCTTGGCGACCTCGCGATACTCGATGATTCTCGCGGGCAGCGGGTGCTGGGCCGAAAGCTCTTCCAGGATGTCCGCGGCGGTCGAGCGCACGCGTCCGCGGCCTCGCCGCGATGGCGGAAGTAGGTTCAACTTGTCAAAAAGAATTTCCGCAAGCTGCGTCGGTGAATTGACGTTGAATTCCGTTCCCGCGATCTCCCAGATTTCCTTTTCCAGCCGGCGAACCTCCTTTTCCATGGCCAACGACATCGCGTCCAGAGCCTCGGGATCGACGCGCACGCCAACCCGCTCGATGTCCGCCAGCACCGCGGCCACCGGCAGATCGATCTTTTCATAGACGCTTTGCAGCTCCTGCGCATCGATTTGCGCGCGCAGCGCGGGCGCCAGCCGGTGCAAGTAATCCGCCCGCTCTCCCGCAGCGCCGCCGAGCATGGCGTTGAACTGCCGCATCACCACGTCGGCGAAATTGTGATTCGCCGTTGTTGGCCGCAGCAAATACGAATAAATCTGCGTCGCGTGCCGGATGTTTGCCGCTTTGCCGCCCAGAATCTGCAGCAATTTCGGATCGTGCACGACCTTCGGCCGCTTCGCATCCGCTAAGAATGCGGACAAAACTTCCAGCGCTTCGCCCTTTTCATCCATCCACACCGAGCGTCCCTCGCCGGCTTTCGACGAAACTTCGATCGACGCGATGCGCGTGCCGAAGCCCTCCGCTTCACGCTCTCCGGATTCCAGGTTCAGCCACACGGACACCGCCTGCCCCGCCGGCAACTTTTTTAAATAGTCGCGAAATTCGGCCACCGAAGGGAACTGGGCATAATGTGCCTCAACAACAGGCGCGCTCGCCGGAACCGATGCTGCGACCGCCTCCGAGCCTAATTCCCGCAATAGCGAGTTAAATCCGAGTTCACGATAGAGCGCCGAGAGCGCAGCTAGGTCCGGTTCACGCCGAGCAAGGGATGGGAGATCAAGTGACACTGCCGCATCCTGACTAATCCGAGCCAATTCCTTACTCATTCGGACAAACTCGCCGTGTTTCTGAAGGGCTGTCCTGTAGGTCGCACGCGAAACCTCATCTGCGTGACGTAGAGTCTCCTCGGCGCTCCCAAAGCGTTGAATTAGTTCTTTCGCGCCCACTTCTCCGATTGAAGCGGTTCGGCGCTTCGTTACGGGATCCGGCTGCTCGTTTGGATCCCTGGCGCCAGGGATGTTATCGACACTGTCGCCCATAAGCGCCATGACATCGATGACTCTTTCCGGCGGGACACCCATCAGCTCCGTCACCTTCGCTGCGTCGACGAAAACGTCATTCTTTTCTCCTCCCGTCCCGGGGCGAAGAACATAGATATTTGAGCCCACCAACTGCATCATGTCTTTGTCGTTGCTAACTATCCAAACGTCGAAGTCCTTGCCACCAGCTTGGTGCGCGAGGGTGCCAATCACGTCGTCGGCTTCATAACCCTGGAACTCGAGGATCGGAAGGCGGAGAGCTTCACATAGCCTCCGTACAAGCGGTAATTGGACAATCATCTCGTCGGGCATCGGCTGTCGATGAGCCTTGTACTTGTCGAACAATTCGTCGCGAAATGTTCTTCCGGGAGGGTCAAACACAATGCCGACATAGTCCGGCTGATAATCGTTAAGCAGGCGCCTCAAGATAGTGTTGAAGAGAAATGGAACCTTGGTGGGCACGCCGGAGGGCGCATTCATGCGGTTCATCGGCGCGAAAAACGCCCGGTACACGTGCGCCATGGCATCCACAAGAAACAGTTTCTTGCGCGGCGCCGTGCCAGGCAGCCTGGGAGTCGCGTGCGAGGAAGCCATCCTATCGAGTATAGCAAAGCGCCTTAACGCGCTCTGTGCGGACAAAAGGAGAGTCGCCCAGCGCCCTCGAACAACAAAAAATCGCCGACCCTCATACGATGCCTAGTGTCTTCCCAACTTCCGCTAGCGTGTCGGCTGCTTTCAGGAGCTGCTCGCGCTTGTGCGTTGCACTGACAATCGCGCGCAACCGTGCCTTGCCCTCCGCCACCGTAGGGTACCCAACGGCTGGTGCATAGACACCCGCATCAAAAAGCTTCGACGAAAATTCAAATGCTTTCGCCGCATCCCCAACATGGATCGGAATGATCGGAGTCTCGCTGACCTTGAACTGAAATCCCCGCTTCTTCAGCTCGCGCTTGAAGAACTTCGTATTCGCCCACAGTTTCTTCACCAGCCGCTCGCCTTCCGCCGAATCCAACAGCGTAAACGCCGCCTGGCAAGCCGCCGCGGTGGCCGGCGGATGCGATGTCGAAAACAAAAACGGCCGCGCCCGCAAATACAAAAAGTCAATCAAATCGCGCGAGCCGCAAACGTACCCGCCCATCGCGCCAATCGCTTTGCTCAGCGTGCCCACCTGAATGTGCACCCGGCCGTGGCAATTCAGATGGTCGATGGACCCCCGCCCACCGCGCCCCAGCACTCCGGACGCATGCGCATCGTCCACCATCATGATGCAATTATATTTCTCGGCGAGGTCGCACAGTGCGGGCAGCGGCGCAATATCGCCGTCCATCGAAAAAACACCGTCCGTGATGATCAGCTTGTGCCCGTTCCAGTTCGCGCTCTCTTGCAGGATGCGCTCGCAATCGGCGACGTCCTTGTGCTTGAACACCTTGATCGTCGCTTTCGAAAGCCGAGCGCCATCGATGATCGACGCATGATTCAACTCATCGGAAACGATCAGGTCTTCCTTACCCAGCACGGCCGAAACCGTTCCCGCGTTCGCCGTAAATCCGGATTGGAACACCACGCACGCCTCCGCATTCTTGAAGCGCGCAATCTGCTCTTCCAATTCCATGTGTATCTTCATCGTGCCGGCGATCGTGCGAACGGCGCCCGCGCCCGCCCCGTACTTCCGCACCGCCTCGATCGCCGCTTTGCGCAGCGCCTTGTGCGTGGTCAGCCCCAGATAATTGTTCGAAGCCAGGTTGATTACTTCGCGTCCGTCAATGACGCAAACCGGCTTTTGCTCCCCCTCCAGCACGCGCAGCTTCGGCGCCATCCCCTTAGCTCGAAGCTCGACAAGCTGATCGCTAACGTACTGCAACGGATTCTGCCCAACCCTCTGCGTCGCCGTTTCTGACATTTCTCTTCCTCCTTGTGTTAACGCCGACAAGCCTTCGCTGTCGCCATCGCGTGTCATGCTGAGCGCAGCGAAGCACCTCAACGTGAACTAAGGCTGGGGAAACTGAATTGGCTTTTATGTTCTTACTCTTTCACGTTTTCACTCTTCAACTCTTAATCCCATCCGGATACATCAAAATCTTCCCCGCCAGCCCGCCCTGCAACAGCGCAAACGCATTCTCAAACTTCTCCATCGGCGTGCGCTCCCCAAACAGCGGCTCCAGATTCAGCCGCCCCGCCTTCAGCAGCGCCGTCATCTGCACCCAGGTCCCATACATCCGCCGCCCATAAATCCCTTGTACCGTCGCGCCCTTGAAAATCACGTCGTTCACTAAATCCAGCGGCACCGACTCCGTCGGAATCCCCAGCAAAGAAGCGCGCCCGCCCGCCCGCAGCGCCCGAAATCCCTGCTGAATCGCTGCCGGATTCCCAGACATTTCCAGCAGCACATCCACTCCGGTGCCGCCAGTCTCCGCCTTGATGCGCGCCACGGAATCCATCTCCGCCGGATTCACCACCACATCCGCGCCCATCTTCTTCGCCATCGCGCGCCGCTGTTCATTCGTCTCCGTCGCAAACACTGTCGAGCTGCCGCAAGCCTTCGCCACTGCGATCGACATCAACCCAATCGGCCCGCACCCCGTCACCAGCACGGTCTGCCCCGCAATCGCCCCCGCCAGCACCGTATGCACCGCGTTCCCCAGCGGATCGAGAATCGCCCCGTAATGTTCCGGAATCGCCGCATCCAGCTTCCAGATATTCGAAGCCGGAATCTTCACAAACTCCGCAAACGCGCCGTCCTGATCGATCCCGATAATTCGCAAATTCTGGCAAATGTGCCCTTCGCCCAGCCGGCACTGGTGACAATGGCCGCAATTGACGTGCATCTCCGCGCTGACGAAATCCCCCGCCTTCACCGCGGTAACTTCTTCCCCGACCCGCTCCACCACGCCGCAAAACTCATGCCCCAGAGTCACCGGCGGCTTAATGCGCCCCTGCGACCACCGGTCCCATCCATAAATGTGCAAATCCGTCCCGCAAATCGACGCCGTCTTCACCCGCACCAACGCGTCGGCCGGCCCGATCAAAGGCACGGCGACCGTATCCATCTGCAAGCCCTTCGCCGCCTGCATCTTCCGCAATGCTTTCATCGCCGCCGCCATCTACTCGGACCTCCGCTCGCTGCGCAAATCTCGATGCTAGCACACCAGTGGCACAGACTTCAGTCTGTGCCCTGCAAACCCTGCCGCAACTGATCGCCACGCATCTAATTTCGATTTTCCAATTTCACTTCACTTGCTCCACAACTCCAATCTTCTCGAGCGCCTTCAAATACTCCACCACCAACTCCAACGGCACCGGCCCATACTCCGCCGACACAGCATCGCGTATCTCTTGTGCATTCCGTTTTCCATCCGCAAAATTCAGCACCTCATATGCATACTCTTCGCCGCCGCCCCACAATCCTTCATACTTCAGCAATCCGGGTTTCACCGCGTGCGCTTGTTTCGCCCATTCCACTTGGAAATAGTCGTACCCAAACACCGCCAGCGGCCCTTTCGGCTCCGCGCGCCGCTGGAACTGCAGCAAGCCATCACCTTTTGCTGGCATCGTGGGTGTCAACAATCTGGCCTGAGCCCTCAGAAACTCATCCTTCTTGGATGCTCCCACAAAATCCTTTGCTGAAAGTTCTCTGAGTCCCACTTGAAAAACCATCCTTGTGATAAGGCTCTGCGCTTCCTTTTCAGGCAATTCGGCTTCACGTGCTTCATACTCAGACATCAGCCTCGTGTCGCCAGCCCGGGTCTCCTTTGAGAGCTTGGCAAGATCCGCGCTTGTAAGGTCCGCCAAAAAATACCCGCTCGCCGCGCCGATAAATGCCGCCCTCTTCAGCTTCGTCGGATCGATATTCGCCGCCGTATCGAAATTCGTATGAATGTATCGGTCCGGCCAGTCATTCAAGTAAATCGCCGGTATCCCGAACGACGAATCCTGGTACACATCGTGATCGCTCCCCATGGTGTACGCCGAATACTCCGCTCGCAGCGGCTCCTTCCCGCCGGCGCCACTAGCGGATACTCCGCATTCCCGGTAGCCGCAAACTTGTACGACTGCTCGTTCACAAACTCCGCAAACGCCCACGCCACGTCGTGCACAAACGACGGCAAGCTCATCGGCCCGCGTGTCACGTGGAACACTGCCTTCGTCGCCGGCCCCCCGCCCACCATGTCCATATGCACCGCCGCCTTGATCCGCCGCGCAAACTCCGGCTTCCCATTCAGCAGCGCCAGCGTGCCTTCGATCTCCGGCGGCCAGATGAACCGCATCGTCCGCGCCGGCCGCGCCAGCTTCCCCTCAGCAATCAACTTCTGCAGCGTCCGCGCCACCTCCAGAATCGTCACGCACCCGCTGGCATTGTCGTTCGCCCCCGGCCTCTGATGATCCAGGTGGCAGCTAAACGCAATCTCCTCCTCCTTCAATTTCGCGTCCGCCCCAGGAATCGCCGCTGTCACCACCTCGTAGACGCTCGCGTGCTGCCCCGCCTTCACCGTAGCATGCAACCGAATCGTCTCCCCGCGCGCAAGCCGCTCGCGCAACCTTCGCGCCGTCTTCAGCGACACCATGAACCCAAACGTCTTGTGCGCCGAAAACGTCTCCAGATGTCCCCACCGAATTAAATTCTCATCCTCGCCCCACCAAGCCGTCTTCTGGTTCTGCGCATAACTGACGATCCCCGCCGCGCCAAATTTCCCCACCGCCAAATCCTGCACCGCCCCCGGCTGCGCGCTCACCAAGACGATCTTCCCTTTCACATCCTTCCCAGCGTAGTCGCTCTCCTTCGTTCCCTCGCCCACATCCTCCAATTCCGCCGTCACATCCGCCGATTCGCTGTCCTCCGCCAACACAATCGGCATCGCCCGATAGCTAGCGAGCTTCAAAACTGTTTCGTTACTCTTCTCCTTTACGTCCTTTCCTTCCTTTACCTCCTCTAATTCCCCTTCCTCCGCGTCCCACCCCGGCCGCGACCTCTGCGTCCCGTAAAAAATCTTTCCATCCGCGGGAAACTGCAAAATCGCCACGTCGCTCAGCCCATAGGCCCGCGCCCGCTCCGCCACGAATTCCGCCGCCGCATGAAATCCCGCCGACCCGCGCTGCCGGTGCAGCCGCGCCAGCCCCTCCAGGTTTCGCTTCGCCGTCTCCCCGCTAAGCTCCTCCGCCAGCCACGCGACATCTTTTTCCGGCAGCAACGGTGTCCGCTGCTGCCCCACAGCCGGTCCTGCCGCCCCGGCCAGAGTCACAGCAATCAGAATCGTCGTGGCAAGCTTCATAAACCCTCCGATATGGAGTGCGGTGATCTTGCCGCCACTTTCACCGAGCAGCCCACACCTCTCAATCCCGCGCAACACTATCACAGCCCATCTGTCTCCGTTCTCTGTGCTCTCTGTGAACTCTGTGGTGAAATTCCAGTTTTGTTCTTTTGCCTCTGCTATCATCCCCGCACATGAGCTTCGCCCTGCGCCTCCAGGAAATCCGCGATGGCTTCGAGCGCCCCTTCTGGGTCGCCAACGTCAGCGAAATCTTTGAGCGCCTCTCCTATTACGGCGCCTTTTCCTCTCTCGCCCTCTATCTCCAGGAAAAGCTCAGTTTTTCCACCGAGCAGACCGGCACGCTCACCGGCATTTTCGGCGGAATGGTTTGGTTCCTCGCGATCTTTGGAGGTGCGCTGGCGGACAAGCTAGGTTTTCGCCGCGCTCTGTCCCTCGCCTACCTGATTCTTGCCGCCGCCTACTTCCTAATCGGTTCGATCGGAGCAGGGTGGCTCGCGCCGCTGCGCGACGCCCTCCCACTCGGCTTGTTTGTGGCTTGCATCCTGATTCTCCCGGCACTGGGCATCTCGCTAGTTAAGCCTAGCGTCGTGGGCACCACCGCCCGCGCTTCCAAGGAAAATGTCCGCTCCATCGGCTATTCCATTTACTACACCATGGTCAACATCGGCGGCGCTGCCGGGCCCTTCGTTGCCGATTGGGCCCACACACACTTGGGTTTGGAGAATGTCTTTCGCACCGCAGCCCTCAGCGTTTTCCTGATGTTCTTCCTGGTCCTGCTCTTCTTCCGCGAACCCAAACACATCGATGATGCCCCGCCGCCGAGTCTCGCGAGCACAGCGAAAAACTTTCTCATCGTGCTTTCCAATCCAAAATTCATCCTCTTTCTGCTCATCTTTACCGGCTACTGGATTGTTTTCTGGCAGCAGTACACGTCGTTACCCGGCTACATTCACAGCTACATCGATCCGAACGCTCGCGTCGAGCGCATCTTAATTACCGACGGCGCGGTCGTCATCTGCTTTACGCTCGCCTGGAACTACGTCATTCGAAAGATTCCGCCGTTCCATGCGGTAATCCTCGGCACGCTGATTTCCTCGCTGTCCTGGCTGATCGTCGCTTTCTGGCCCACGGTGTGGGGAGCGGTGTTGTCCATCATCGTGCTGGCGCTCGGTGAAATCACGCAAGCGCCTCGCTATTACGAGTACATCGCCAAGCTCGCGCCCGCCGAGCAACAAGGCACCTACATGGGATTCGCATTTTTGCCAATCGGCATCGGCTCTCTAATCGGCGGATGGCTCGGCGGAAAATTGATGCATCACTTCGGCG
>WNEZ01016455.1_pt1 | contig 12154 bp, 12 predicted proteins | sample 5400521 | NCBI WGS metagenome assembly WNEZ01 (sample SAMN13153339, study PRJNA577476) | soil metagenome | isolation source: 120 cm saprolite under Douglas fir tree site 2 hole 1 replicate 1 | place: USA:California | collected 2015-04-18
AAGAATGGGAGGATTTCCGGCCAAGGCCCGTGCAATTGCAACCCGCTGCTTTTCCCCCGGACTGAGTTCGTATGGCTCTTGGTTGAGCTTTTCCCCCAAACCGAATCGAACGAGTAAATCTTTTGCCATCTCCATTCGGCCAGGCAGGGTTGGATCACGAAGTTCAAAGCCAAGAGCAACATTGTCAATCGCGGAAAGGGAGTGAAAAAGTCGAAAGGCTTGGAAGACAAAACTGATTTTCTTTTGCCGGACAGCCGTCCTCTCCGCTTCACTCAGTCCGTTTACTGCGACACCATCCACGAAGACTGTCCCTTGATCGGGCGACAATAAACAGCCAAGCAGAGATAGCAATGTGGTTTTCCCGCTGCCAGAGGGTCCCATAACCAGAGAAAGTGTGCCACGTTCAAAGAATTGCGAAACGCCCCGCAGCGCACGGACTTGTGCCTCCCGCTTGCCGAACGAGACACTTGCGCCTTCAACTCCCAGGAAGTGATTAGGCACGGAACACCCTCCCCGGCTCAACTGTGAGGGCGCTTCGAACAGAAGCAATCGACGCCAGTGAACACATGGCCAAACTCGGCAGGACCATGACCAGGAGTAACCACCAAGGCATATAAATCCAGGGAATCAGTGATTTTGCATAGCCAATGCAGGGAACGACCGCCAGCAAACCCAGAACGCTGCCGAGCGCCCCGCAAATCAGGGCTTGTGTAAGCACGATGCGCGCCACGAACGTTTGCGACGCCCCAAGAGCTTTCAATGTCGCGTATTCCTCGATGTTCTCCATTGTGTTCGCGTAGACGGTCTGGGATACAACCACAAGGCCGATCAGAAAGCCCAGCACTGCGGCGGTTAGAATTGCGCCCCCGGCCCCGGTTTTTATCGTCCAGTACGTGCGGGATTTGCGCTCAAACTCATCTCGGGTGAGTACATCGACTTCTGGAAGGCGCTGCCTGAGGTTCTGCTGTATGTCCGAGATCGAATACGCCCTGTCGACACGCAAGAGAATGTACATGGCCTCTTCAGGACCAAACCCCATATATCGAGTGGCATTCCGGTACGAAGTAAACAGAAAGGGGACACCAAGGAACGCTCCGTATCCGTCAATCTGACGTTCGATACTGGCACGGTGCCGGTTTACTTCCACTTCTGCCGGCATTGCCGTCACTTGAATCAGGTCCCGATCACTCACGTCGTAAAGGACCGCATCAGGCGACATCCCTTCGGCTAACCCAGAGGCATTGGGAACCGGGAACCGCTTTCCTGCATTGGAATCCGCACCAACCAGGGCTACAACCTGTTGCTTTCCGTTTGGTGTGCGGTACACGGCAAAAGCCATGCAAACTCGACTCGTTTCCAGCACACCTGGAACGCCGGCAGCCATCTCTCTGACTCGGCCTTCGATGGGAGTTCCAAATTCAAATGCCTGCACTCCTCTCGCGGTAATCCAGATGTCGGAGTCGCTGGCATCTATCAGCCTGGATGCTGCCCGCAAAAAGCCGACCAAAAGACTCCCTTGAAAAACCATCAGGAATATAGCAAAAGACACGCCAAGCACCGTTACAGAGAAGCGGGCTCGATCGTGAATGATGTTTTGCCAAGCGAGTTTCATAAGAGCTTATCTATCGACAAATTTGGAGAGCGGAGAGTACGTTATATAGTTCAGCGGCTAAAGCTTTTGCGCTGCGGCCGAGGGGCACTCTCCGTTCATGTTCTCCCTGTGCTGACATCTGTTGAGCTACTTGGTTTGCTCGCACGCTTGCCACGTCAGGCCTCCTGCCAATAATGCCGCAGTCCCCTCGGCGGACAGCGGCTTGGAAAAGTAAAATCCCTGGCCATATTTGCAGTGCAGTTTTTTCAACATGGCAACCTGTTGAAATGTTTCCACCCCCTCGGCAACTACGTCCAGACGAAGATTATTGGCCATGGGCAATATGGTCCGCGCAATCTCCATGCCCTCGCCATCATCCCCCATGCCACTAATGAAGGAGCGGTCAATCTTCAATGTGTCGAGAGGAAAACGGTGGAGGTAACTCAGCGAAGAATATCCCGTGCCGAAATCATCGATCGCCAGGCGGATACCCAGTGCTTTGATTTGCTGCAACATCTCAACGGCAGCCGTAGGGTCTGCCATAACCGTGCTTTCCGTGATCTCCAGCTTCAAGGCTTCCGGGGCGAGGGCGAGTTCACCGAGAAGCTTTCTAACGTCTGCGACCAGGTTCGGTTGTAGAAATTGTTTGGCAGACAGGTTGACGCTGATTGTGAGATGAGAATGGGCATCCAGAGCTGCTCTCCATTCACTGATTTGGCGGCACGCCTCCCGCAAATTCCACCAGCCCAGCTCACGTATAAGCCCGGTTTCTTCGGCAACTGGGATAAATTCACTTGGCGCCAGCAGGCCGCGAGTTGGATGCTGCCATCGCAACAGAGCCTCAAAGCCGGCAATTTCTCCGGAAACGAGCGCAACAATCGGTTGATAGAAATTGCGAAATTCTCCCCGTTCGAGGGCGTGCCGCAGATCAGTCTCCAGCTGCAATCGAGCCATCACACTGGCTCGCATATAATGGCAACGCCAGAGCCTTCATCATGCGGTCCGCGGTGCGCTTGGCGTCGTTCGGGTCCTTAATAAGGTCGAGCAGTACAGTAAATTCGTCTCCCCCCAGGCGCGCAACAGTGAACGTTTCCCCTAAACGCGCCACGGTATCCGCTGACCTCAAACACTTCTCCAAACGGTTTGCCACACCAACCAGCAATTGATCCCCAATTAGGTGGCCCATGCTGTCGTTGATCATCTTGAACCCATCAAGATCCATAAAGAGAACCGCAAACAATTGATCTTTGTGACGCTTCGTACGCTTGACTAGCCGGCCCACACGGTCAATAAACAGCAGTCGATTGGGTAAACCCGTCAGCGGGTCGGAGACTTTTCCTTCGGTTATGTCCGTCTGGGATCCGGCCATGCGCACAACATTTCCGGAGGCGTCATTCACGGCGACCCCGCGGCTCAACATCCAACGAAAGCCACCTTCTTTATGTATCACGCGGTGCTCGCTCTCGAAATGAGAACTCACTCCCTTTTGGTGGGCGGCAATCTCCTCCTTGACTCGTTCTCGATCCGCGTCATGGATCCGGTCAAACCATTCTTCAGGTCGGTCTCCGATTTCTTCCTCTTCATAGCCCAACATGGCCTTCCAACGAGGAGAGAAATGCACAACGTTGGCCGAAAGATTCCAGTCCCAAAGGCCATCGTTGGAGCCGCGAGCCGCCAGGGCATAGCGCTCTTCGCTTTCCTTCAAGGCTTCCCGCGCCTGTTTGTGCGACAGCTGGGTGCCTATCCGAGCCACCGCAACTGGAAAATCGATCGGCTTCGTCAAATAATCGTTGGCCCCTAAATCCAGCGCTGCAACTATGTCGTCGCTCTGTGTTTTTGCCGTGACCATGATGATCGGCAGTTCGGCTGCAGAATAGTGATTGCGCAGCGTTTTCAGGGCATCCAGGCCGCTGATTTCCGGCATCTCGATATCCAACAACACCAGATCCACAGCGTCTCGCTGGACGCGTTCCAGCAATTCTTTCGCGCTGTCCGCCAGTTCAATAACGTAGCCCTTGCGCGCCAACCGACGAGCGAGCATATCCCTGTTCATTTCGTTGTCGTCTACGATGAGCAACCGGCTTGGCCGCACGTGTGCCATCATTTCTTCACCGTGAGCAAGTTTTCAATCTTTTCACTGAGGCGTGTAAATTCAACCGGTTTGGTATCGTAGTCATCGCAGCCTGCCTCAATCGCTTTCTCGCGATCCGTTACCCAAGCATGCGCGGTCAGCGCGATTATTGGGATATGACGAGTGGCATCGTCAGCCTTGAGGAGACGAGTTACTTCCCAACCGCCCATAAGCGGAAGACTTATGTCCATCAGAATGAGGTCAGGCATTTCCGAACGTGCTAGCAAGAGTCCCTTCTCGCCATCCTCCGCGGTGACGACGCTATAGCCCTTGCGCTGGAGCCGTCTGGACAGCATGTCTCTGTTCATTTCGTTGTCTTCGACCAACAGAATTTTCGGCATGCTAATTTCTCCTAGTCCTGGATACTCTAGCTCTAGCTGTCTCGTGGGCTGGCCGGCCATTTGCTACATATAAGGGGACCGAACTGGTCTCCGTGATAGTGGAAGATCGTGCGACCCGGTGCTTTTCTACAAGGACTGCCAGACGGTCACGCTGGACCGGCTTAATAAGGTAATTGGAGGCGCCCAAGTCCAGCCCCCTAGCCTCGTTGTCCACGACAGTGACCATGATTACCGGAATCTCCGCCAAGTCAGAGTCATTCTTCAGCCTGTTCAGAACGGTCCACCCATCGCATTCGGGCATGACTACGTCGAGGGTAATAAGCAATGGGCGAATCTGCTTGGCGAGACGGAAGCCTTCCTCTCCGTTCGCGGCAGCAACCACATGGAAATCCAATTTCGTCAGGAAGCGCGACATCAAGTCGCGGACGGATGGGTCGTCGTCTATCACCAGAATCGTATCCAGGTCCGTTTTGGTTTCTGGCAACGTGACCGAAGAATTGCTCGTTCCCTCCGACAGTGCGGATTCAGTTGTCTCGACAACGACATTCGCCGGCAGCTGCACCGTAAAGGTTGCGCCCTGCCCTGCCTCGCTCTCCACGCTGATTTTCCCTTTCATCAACTGGACAAAACGGTGCGTGATGGCGAGTCCCAGGCCGGTCCCGCCATACTTCCGGGCAATCGAGGCATCCGCCTGGGCAAACTCCTGAAACAGGTTCTCCTTCTGCTTTGCCGAGATTCCAATTCCAGTGTCCCTGACCTGGAATTGAATCCAGTTTTTCCCCTCGACCTTCATCTGACCCACGTTTAAGGAGATGGTGCCATGATCCGTAAATTTGCACGCGTTACTGAGCAGGTTGAATAGGATCTGCCGGACTTTTGTAATATCCGCCCGCATCACGCTTACGTTCTCGTCAACATGCACTCGAATTGAGTTGGCGTTCTTCGTTGCTGCCGGCTGGAGAGTTGTTACCATCTCGTCGATCACTTGTGCCACGTCAAACGTCTCCAGGTGGAGCCCCATTTTCCCGGCTTCGATCTTCGAAAGGTCAAGCACGTCATTGATCAGCGCCAACAAGTGTTTGCCGGCCGATTGAATTTTCTTCAGGTCCTGGACATTTTCAACCTTCCCTGACTCCCGGGTTTCCTCCTCCAGCATTTCGCTATATCCGATGATGGCGTTGAGCGGTGTCCGCAGCTCGTGGCTCATATTTGCGAGAAATGTGCTCTTGGCGCGGTTAGCTTCCTCGGCCGCGTGCTTCGCATTAAGCAGTTCTTCCTGTGTTTGTTTACGGTGGAAGATTTCCTCTTCCAGCTCCTGCGTCCTGGTCTTCAGTTCGCCGTTGGTGCTTTGCAGTACGGTGTCTCGCTGCTGGATTTCCGACAACATCGTATTGAATCCATCGATCAGTCTTCCAATTTCATCACCGTACGTTTTGACGGCCCGAACTCCGTAATTCTTATTTACGGAAACCATCCTCATGGTGTCTTCCAGATGCAGAATCGGCCTGGAAATGAATCCCTGGCAGAATCGGCCTGGAAATGAATCCCTGAAGCTTCGAAGAGACAAAGAATGCAAACAAGCCGGAGACCAACACAAACACAATCAGAATATTTGCGTATCGTCTTGCTCTCTGACTCCACTGGCGTAAGTCCGACTGCAAAAACAGTGTTCCAAGATGCTCACCGTTCAGGGTGACATCGTGAAAGACCTCCAGGTATCCGCCTTCGAAGCGGTAGCCACTCCCTTGCAAATGGGAAGGAAGATAGGAGGGACGAGTTGCGTTACTGCGAAAATAGTGGGCAAAGATCTTTCCGTCAGGCTTATATAAGACGGCAGTGACGATGTCTTCTTTTGCTGTGAGAGCAGACAAAGTTGCGGTCGCAGCAGGCTCGTCTTTGAACTCCATCGCTCCCGCGCTGTTGTACCCGATAATCTCGGCTTGGGTCATCAGATCCTGGCTGAGCAGATGCCGAAATGAAACCAGGTCGTAGATAAGAAAGCTGGCCGAGAATAGGACCAGTGCGAGGCTGCTCGTCAGCATCGTAATGAGCGTAAGTTTCCGCTTGATGGATAGGTTCTGGAGAATCATCCTGGCTTCCTCGTATCCACCACGGCTTGTTGGATGATTCTCGCCAGCGTCAGCAGCCTGGAACTGATCGTCAGGCCTGCTTGGCGTGCTGCCTCAACGTTAACCTCAAATCGGACTCTGTTGTCTTCCAGGACCAATCGAATCACGCCACCCCGCTCTGCAAAACCGGGTGTTTCGCCGACCGTCAGGATTGGCAAGCCTCGTACAATTTGCACTAACTCATCGATGTGCGTTCTTTCTGACGCGCCCACAAACAAGATCTTGCACTCCCTCAGTTCCTTGGGATCCGCCCCCCACTTCAGCCGTTTGACCACAAACCCCCGCCCCCCGATTTTCTTGTCCTGGACGATTTGATCGATGATCGCTCCGAAGGGATCTGTACCCAAAATACCTATCACGATGGGAGAATCAGGCTGGGCAAAAGTGGTTGGCGGCCAATCCACAAATTTCGCAAAATTGAAAATGAAGCCGGCCTTGATCAGATATTCCGAAGAGTCGGACGAATCCCGGTCCTGCGCAAGGGCCCCGGGAGCCCAACTCAGCGAAACACTGAGCGCAACGATCAGAATTGTCAGTCGTCTCAACATCAAATTTACCGTCCGCTGGTAGCCGACAACCTGACGGCTCACCCGGAAATCAACTTAAAACGTAACTGTAATACTTCCGAAAATGCTGCGCTTTACTACAGTCGGGGAAGTGTTCACGAAATCCGGCAAAAATTCCAAATGTTGGTTATTCAGCAAGTTTTGCCCGCCAATCGAGAATTCCAGATTTCTTACCGGTCTCCAGCCCAGGTGCGCATCCAATGAGTAGTAACCGGGCAAATTCAGGCCGGAAAGGTGATCCACAAATCGAAGCGTCGTGTCTTCGTCAAAATGCTTGGGCAAATCGACGGAAGACCTTAAATACCATTGATGACGAGGGCTTGATCCGTTCGGGATGTCGGCAGTCGGGTCTTGACTGTCCGAGTTTTTGTGTATGTCCATTTGCAGATAGCTGTAGGAGCCCGACAGCCTCCACTTAGGAATCACTTTCCAGTCCGCAAACAGTTCAAGGCCGTAGGTTCCGCCGCTCATCTTATTTGCCGCGACAAAAGGAACGACGATATCCGTTGGAACGGGGCTGCCCTCCGGAAAGGGCGTACCGGGTTCCGCGGAGCGAAGGTTTGAGTAGCTGTTGTAAAAGGTCGCTATGTCGAGAGAAAGGTTGCTGGTGGCCTGCATTCGATAACCGAATTCGTACGCGAGAAGGTCCTCTGAACTGAATTGATGACTGCCGAAAACCGCCAGAACGGCTGGAAATGGATACGGATTCGAAGGAGTGCCGGGAGGTATGACCGCTGAGTTCAACCGCAAGCCTTCCTCTGTTAGAGCCGGAGTTCTGACTGCCCGGGAAACTGCGGTCCACACGGACTGGTTTGGAGTCAGCGTCCACAGGAGCCTTGCGTTCGGCTCGACCTCAAATCCGGTGAAAGTGTTGTGCTCAAGTTTCGAGCCGAGAGTTAGCCTCAGGCGATTGTCAACCAGGCTGATCTCATCCTGAAGGAAGGCGCTAAATTGATTCAGGTTAACCTGATTGGGGTGCAGCGAAACTGTAAAGCTGGAGTCGTTGTGATCGAGGATAGATCGGTAGCCGAGGCCCAACACAAATTGCTGGTGGTTCCCGGCGTGAAACCCATCCTGGAAGTCGATGTCAAATATGTTTTGATGGTCTTCGAACAGGGAATGATCAACGGTAGTTGTATTATCGTAATACGCCTGCACGGACATCGAGCCGCCTTCGGTGTTGTGATTCCAGCGCGCCAGGATGTTGCCACCGCTATATTCCCCGTTGTTCGGGAAGGTGTTTGAATACGGAACAGACAAGGAAGGGACAGTCAACGTTTCATCGTAATGGCTCCGGTAAATGTCTCCCTGTACGGTTAAGGAATTGGCTCCGGCGGGCGTCCAATCTGCTCGAAACCCACCGCGAATAGCATCCCAACCGTCATGCGCGGTTGCGCCTGTTATGTAATCGGATGGTCCCCAATCGAAGTACTTTCCATAGATTCTGTAGTGGGTATCGCTCCCAATCTTGTCGCCATAGCGTACGCCGCCAGAAGCTCGCTCTTCCGTGCCGCCCCCAGCCTTAACTATGGCAGACTGCGTGGATGCTGCTGGTTTGGTGATGATGTTGATGACACCATCCACCGCATTGGCTCCCCACAATGTCGCCCCTGGACCGCGGATCACTTCGATCCGGTCGATGTCTTCAAGCAACACGTCCTGGATATTCCAGTACACACCTGAAAATAGAGGTGTGTAGACGCTTCGGCCGTCAATCAAAACCAGCAGCTTATTGTCGAATCGTCCATTGAACCCGCGCGAGCCGATGGCCCACTTGTTCTGATCAATCCGAGCCACTTCGAGACCCGGCGCGAGCCGCAATGCTTCAGGAATGCTGGTCGCTCCGGAACGCCGTATATCCTCTTGAGTGATCACGAAGATCGCGGCGGCCGCATCGGCCACTTTTTGCGTGCGCTTGGAGACTGATGTCACCTGCATATTCATCAAGTCTTCCATGCTCATCGCAGTGACGTCGGGGACGGTTTTTTGATTCTGGGCCATCGCGTTACCCGCAAGCAGCGCAGAAAGGAATGTAGCTAAGACAATTCTCCCGGCCCTCATCGATGGGCCAGTCTTGTGATCGCGATTGAACAACATAGTTTGCTTCCCTTCTTGAAGATCGTCAGTGAGAGTTGTGCCCGATTCCCCACGGTGAACCATCTCGGACAGCCGGAACGAGGCCCCTCTTCGTTCCCAGTGATTACGATTCTTTTTGTCATTCATCTACGCACCCCAGATCAGCAATATCGACAATCAGGATTAAGCTATTCGTCTAATCCCAATCGTGGCCCGTTTGCCCCGCAAGCGTTGAAGGGCATCCCCTGAAAATTCCCGTTGTATTTAACGAGAAGCTCAAATTCATAGGGGCTTCTCCCCTGTCACTGTGAAAACGGTCGAATAAGTAAGTGTGTCCGGCTGGCGAAGAAAGTCGAGAAAGGCTTGCGATTGTTTCTTGGCTTCGCTTTCACTGCCGAGCACCTGGGACATCTGCGGTCTGGCAATCTCCAGTTTCAGTTCCCACTGCTTCAAGATGTTGGGATCAGCTTCGCCCGCAATTAGGTGGTAGCACTCAACTTGGACATTGATGTTCGTCAGTCCCGCATTTTGCGCCAACCAAAACAATTTCCTGCCGACGAACGGGTCAAAGCCGGTTGTGGCCAGAGCTGCTACGACCTTTTCAAGGGTCCGCTTTATCGCGGGGTCTTCCGGGTAGTGCCACAACAGCTGGCCATCCAGGTCCTGCAGCAAAACGATGCCCCCGGGCCTGCAGACCCTCGCCATTTCCGACACTGCCCGTTCTTTTTCCTTCAAGTATTGAAGCAACATACGGCAGTACACCAGGTCAAAACTGTTGGACTGAAATTCCATGGACTGCGCGTCCCCGCAAACAAATTGCAGGCGCGAATTGTCGCGATTTCTCTCTCTCGCCTGCTGCAAGCGGTCTCTGCTGATGTCAATTCCTGTTGCCCTGATGGAAGAATCCAGATTGGCAACCGAGCGCAAAATGACGCCCGGACCGCATCCCACGGAAAGGACCTCTGCACCCGGACACACTCGACGCGCCAGATACTTTTGAACCCAGGCAAGGGGATCGACCTTGCGTTCGAGGCGCAACGCCTCGCGCGGGTCCTCCATGATGTAGTCGATTGGCGTAACTTGGCTCATCAGTGTCCCTGTCCGATAAGACTTGGCTGCATCGCATGCTTTTCTGCACGCTCTAAGAGCCTTGAGTAGAAGCCATCGATATGCCTGTAGAAGCGTAGCTGCCCCTTTTGCAGCCAGGTTCCCTGGCAATAGTGGCGGACGAACTCTGCACCCAGTTGGAGCAAGGCTGGTGAGGCAATTTCCTCGGCGATCACGGGAATCGTGTCGAGTTCAAAGTCCTCGTAAGCGGAAGAGGATGCTTTGAGGAGGGCAGCTACGACGTCCACAGCATCAGCTTCGGGAAGCGTGGGATGCAAAAGCAGGTCACAGCGATTTTCTATGTAGCTGAAGTTCAGGCCCAAAGGACCGCGATAGGCAATAACCGCACCGATTGGTTCATCCTTGTAACCGCGGTAGGCCAGCCATATGTGACGGGTCCGCCGGAGCCCTACCTCGCGGTACAACTGGTCCACCTCGGTCAATTCTGGATCCGTTGCCAGTTGTTCCGCGGCCACGTAAATACTGCCGCGCGCGACGGAAGCGATCAGGCAAAGGGCTTCCTCATGGGAGGAATCGTAAGGGACAACGCGAACTCTGCCCTTCGAGGGCAGTTGCGAATTCTTCGGCAGCGCGAAATACATGTGCCGCTGAACTGAAGAGAGAGACTGGCCGATTGTCTGAACCATGGATCCAAACACTCGAGAGGGAAAGCGGTTCTCTGGCCGAAACCAATTTTGATGCGACTCATCAACACCCTTCAGAATACTGGCGGCCGTTCCTCCCAACATCACCGCTCGGGACGCCATCGGGTTGTTCTCGGAAACCAGGTGTTGCGAAGTCCAGCCGTAACGAGTCGTGCGCCAAACTGCAATCGAGGCAAGGCCCGTCTTCTTGTCACCGGCCGTCAGGACGTACAGAAGCGAGTCGCCTGCGCGTAACATCCGCCGCCAGTTGTCTCTCACTTGTTTGAGGTGCGGAGTTAGTCGGGCAGCTTTTTCGGGATAGAGAAAACCGGCGCGCTCGTACAGCGCAAAGATTTCGTTCAGGGACAGAGCGTTGACTTCGACGCCGTATGCATCGTAGACCTCGGACAGCCGTGGGAGGCTGTTCAGAGTTTTCTGATCTAGAGCGTCTAAGGCCATACCGCCTCCGTACCACTAATCGCCAATCCGACCCGAATACGTACTGCTCGATACGGCAGAAATCCGCCTTGTTATCGCGGGCCGGCTTCTATTCCTTCCAAATTCACGAAAGTCTGAGCTACTTGTCCGAACAGAGCCTAAGCACTCAAAACATAAGAGTCCTAGAACGTTTAGTACTTATTAGCGATCCCTATTGTTCGCACGAATGGGCCACAAGTACTGTTTTAAAGGGACTTTCCTGCCCATCATTGGCATCTTGGATACACACCCAGGCTGCCTGATCAGGTCGCTTTCGGTTGGGGGAGTTACTAAATCAGAACCCACGAATCTTAATTCATAGAAAACACATAGTTTATAGTCGTCTTGCAACGCGTGTCGGACTTGTGAAGTAAAGGCCCGAACCGGCCCAAATCGTGCTCGAAAGAGGCATCAACCACCCGTACGGAGTGCCAGTTACCTCTTTCGGCGGGCCAGAAGCATAAACGTCTGGATGTGCCAACTGGGGCTCTGTAGACTGAATTCACACGAATTGCGGCGTTCCCGCACCGGAGGGACACCATGGCCGAAGGTCGCTATAAAACAAGGCGTACTAATCCGCGGTTCTCGTTTTTCGCGGAGGCCGAAGTCACCCTTCGCGACGGTACGGGAGTTCGCGGCCAACTTGCCGAGCTAAGCTCGCGCGGTTGCTATATCGATACTCTTGAACCCATTCCCCTTCGTACGAAATTGCATCTGCGCATCTGCGATGGCACGAACTCTTGCGAACTACATGGCAAAGTGCTTTACATGCACTCCGGCGGCGGCTTCGGAATCTTCGGCATGGGCGTGCTGTTTGAAGAAATGGGAACCGAGCAGCACTCCGCGATCAACGCGTGGCTGCGCGAACTCGCCGTGCGTCATGGGAAAGACTCGGGAAACAACTCCGTCTCTCAAATCAGAGGCTAGATCGCACTGGCCGGACACGCCGCGCCACTGACCAGACACGGGGTCTGGGAAAAGAGGGTGGGGCAGCTCCAGAGTCTGTAGACTTTTTCCGACCCACAACTCAACCCACAATATACGATGTCTCGTACGACTTCCGCGTAGTTTGGCAGTCCCCGCGGTGTTATA
>WNEZ01020345.1_pt1 | contig 12154 bp, 10 predicted proteins | sample 5400521 | NCBI WGS metagenome assembly WNEZ01 (sample SAMN13153339, study PRJNA577476) | soil metagenome | isolation source: 120 cm saprolite under Douglas fir tree site 2 hole 1 replicate 1 | place: USA:California | collected 2015-04-18
TCCACATCTTCTCAAGTCCTTTTAACTCTCGCTGTGGGACGATGCCAAATCGAATATAGGCCCGATCATACTCCGCCATGAGTGACTGTGCGGCAGAATCCTCGCACTGGTGGCGCATGGTTTGCGTGAGCGGGAGGCGCGGTAATATTTTCGGGGGTATGGCAGTTATTCAGTAAGCTTCAACCTCACTGCGAATAACCTGGGGATCTCAGGATCAAACGGCAATGTCACCGTGACCGACACGGGCGCCAATCAGGTCACTGTAACCCTCACGATGAATGCTGGCTTTTCGATCAAACTCCACCCTTACAAGCTCGGCGGTGGCGGGATGGGGGTCGTCTATAACACCGCGGATAGTGACCTTGGGCGATTCGTCGAAATGCAGTTGGAAGGCGATCCGGAAATCTAACTTCCCCACGTCTTGGCAGCCCATCCCGCGAGCGCTCAATGACCGGCGACAGAACGGCAACCAAGAGGCCGAGTTTCACCCCCGCCATTCGTCCTCCGCCAAGCGTCGCTCCAACCTTGACGAAAAGATAGGTAAAGGCGAGCGCAAAGACCAAATCTGTGAAAATGAAGCCCGGCACGAGTTGGCGAAATACGCCGGGGTGAGCGGCTGCGATTTGCTGCGACTGCTGGCCTATCACACGGGTGTAGAACGTCCAATTGAGCGTTGCTGAAGCCCATATGCGCGATGAGACGACTGCCCACATCCGGACACACGTAGCCATGCAGACTGCAAGGAAATCGACATCTTGCACTGTAGTATCGGCTGCTTTCACACAGTTCAGAATCGCGCGGCAAACCTGGTTTTCATAGCGCCGCGCAGATAGCGCTGATTCAGTTGATCAGAACTTTCCTCGCGATTCAGAGCGCCTTCCAGATAAAAATGGCGGTAATCGATGTCGCTATTAAGGAAGATCTTCCGAATGCGCTCGCGTCCCGGTAACCCGCCGCATGAAAGCTTTGCTCTAGAGTGAGCCTTACCGGTGGGTTCGCTGTTCCGATACCGAGGATCAGAGGATGGTTCACTGGTCCCCAACCAATTTATGAGAAGCATCAGTCTCTCCCTCCTGATGCGTAGCGTCGAGTTCCGCCGCGAGCTGAGACTTGAAGCCCCGGCTCGCCTCTTCGAACTGGGCTTTACAGAGTGCTGAAAAACTCAATAATTTCACCCCGCAGTCCCTGCAAGCTTGCTTTTTCGTTTTTTCGAGTACGCCAACTCGGTGCCGCTCTTGGCGATTTTCGCTCCTGCTGACGGTCCCCGCGAGCCTGGCTTCAGACGCAATTTCACCTGCCGAAACCCTGCCCAGTGTTTAATCCAAGCAAAGCTCTGCTCCACCAGCTTCCGTTTCCTCTGGCTCTGGAGAAACCCGACGCTGTGGCGTTCCTCTTCGCGTAAACTGTTGCGCTGCAGATTGCCTCGTTCGTACTCTGCGATGTGCGGCACGATCGCTCGTTGCCTCAAGGCTTCCACGAAACTCCGCTCTTGATATTGCTTGTCCGCGCCCAGCGTGCGGCGCTTGCCTTGCGCTGCATGATCCAACAAGGCCAGAGCCGCTTCGCGCTCCGCCCGAGTGCCCGCCTCGGTCACGCATGCCCCCACAATCAACCCATGATCGTTTTCCGCCAGCACGTGTCCCAGATAACAAGGCTCCGCCGCGCCCGCGTTGCACTTGCGATACAGTCGTGCCTCCGGGTCGGTGCGGCTGGCATGCGTGTCGCGCAGCAGCCGCTTGCCGCCATGCCCGCTGCCCCGCTCCGGCGGGTCCGCCTTCTCCCGGAAACTGCGCCGGTTGGCCCAGGCCTCCAGCATCGTCCCGTCCACCGTGAAATGCTCGTCGCTCAGCAGCCCCGATCGCTGCAATTGCCCGCGCACCGCGGCAAAGAACCTGGCCGCTATCTCGCCTTCGATCAACCGATCCCGATTCTTGCTGAACACCGTCGCATCCCAGACCTCATCGTCGATCCCCAGCCCCACAAACCAGCGGAACAGCAGGCTGTAGTCCAGTTCTTCCATCAGCAGCCGCTCACTCCGCTTGCCATACAGCGCCTGCAACAACAGCGCTCGCAACAGCTTCTCCGGCGCAATCGACGGGCGACCGGTGGTCGCATACAGCTCATCGAACGGCACCGATAACTCTTGCAAGGCCGCATCCACCATCTTGCGAATCGCCCGCAACGGATGGTCGCCGGGGACTCGCTGTTCCAAACTCACATAGCTAAACACCGCATCCTGCTGTTGATCGTCTCCTCGCATTCCTGCTTCTTACCTCATTCGCCTGTGGAATGCATATGAGTTTTTCAGCACTCTGTTAAGCCGCGATTCTTCATCTATGTATCTGCATGGCTTCGAGCCAAACTCTAGGAAGGCCTGTGGAGCCACCACGGCGAACAGTACCGCAAGGCGTGGTTTACCAGCTTCCCGCCCGAATTGTGGCCAGCCGAGGAGGCACTCGTGGAAAACTCGTCTTGCGGCTCAAGCGTGATCCAATAGTGTCGACTGGGGTAAGACGACGCTGGCAAGATCGAGCGAGGTGATCGGAGGAGAGTGTGAGCAAACATTGCCCAGCGCGAACAAAGCCAGCAAGCCCTGCAAAGCGGTGACTGTGGACGGAGCGTCTCTGCGCATTTGACGCCGATCCCAAGAGAGCAGCTCAACTAGGGCCGGCATCGGACATGGCTGGTATCCACGCCGGTCGATTAGAGCCCAGGATTGGGAGCGTAATCGCATATCTGGGTACTGCGCTTTTGAAAGCGATAGAAACTACCGATTACCAGGAACGCATTGAGGCCTTGGAGGAATCTGACAATAAGGGATGACGCAAAATAAAAACCCGGCGCTCTCATTGCCCGCTTCACCCCGCTTCACTACTCGCTTTCTCCGCCTTGACTGCCTCGCTTGCGCCCAGCGACAAATCTCGCTTCATGCCGCTTAAGCGGCAGGGGGGCCACGAGTCTCATGAAGTAAATCCGGTTTTGAGCGGTTTGAACAGAGTCGGTGTCGCTGTGGCCCCACTCGCGATTTTTAAGTTCGGTTCCAATCAGGATTGTATTCCCCAAACGGTTATAATCTCGGCCGATGCCCATCTCAGTTGGAAAAACGCTGGGTCCCTACGAAGTCACAGCTCCCCTTGGTGCTGGCGGCATGGGAGAGGTCTATCGCGCGCGTGATTCCCGCTTACACCGCGAAGTTGCCATCAAAATTCTCCCGTCCCTGTTTACGCGCGACCGGGAAAGATTACAAAGGTTCGAGAGAGAAGCTCGCTCTGCGGCCGCTCTCAACCATCCCAACATTCTCGCTATCTACGATGTAGGCACGGACGATGACTGTCCTTATATCGTTTCTGAGTTGCTCCACGGCGAAACCCTGCGCGACAAGTTGCTGGCGGGATTGCTGCCACGCCGTTTTGCGACTGAGTACGCGGTGGAGATCGCGCACGGATTGAGCGCGGCGCACGCTAAGGGCATCGTTCACCGCGATTTGAAGCCGGAGAACATCTTCATTACTCAAGATGGACGCATAAAGATTCTGGATTTTGGTCTGGCCAAGCTGACCCAGCCCGAAGAAGCGGTGGCTGCCGGATCCGGACCTGGGAGCGATGCCGTCACTCTCGCAACCAGCTCGGGCGCGTTCCTGGGGACAGTGGGCTATATGTCGCCGGAGCAGGTTCGCAATGGACAGATAGACCACCGCAGCGACATCTTCAGCTTCGGCGCAATGCTCTTCGAGATGTTTTCCGGCAAACGCGCGTTTCACGGCAGCACGTCCGCCGATACGATCAGCGCAATTTTGCGCGATGAGCCAGAGACCCTGCCGGAAAACCAAGCCACAATGCCGGTCGCGATTCAGAGAATTATTCGGCATTGTCTGGAGAAGGAGCCCGAGCGGCGATATCAGTCGGTTGACGATCTGGCCTTCGATCTGGAGGAATTGTCGGGATTGCAGTTCGAGGCACCAGCCACTCCGACGCTTGTCGCGAGGCAGTACTCATCCTGGCTGATACTACTTGCTGTAGTTGCGGCGCTCGCGCTTGCAATTTTGCTTTGGCGCCCTAGACCAAATTCCGTTCCTTCTTACCAGAGGCTGACCTTCCAGCATGGCACGGTGTGGTCGGCACGCTTCGGTCCGGACCGGCACACCGTTTTCTACAGCGCATCCTGGAACGGAGCGCCGATGGCCATCTTTACTACCCGGCTGGAAGCCTTGGAATCTCGGCCTCAGGGCCTGGAAAATGCCCAGATTCTGGCGATTTCTTCGTCTGGAGAAATGGCAGTCCTGGTGCGACGGACCTACTTAAGTCACCATGTGGGTTTGGGTACACTCGCCGAGCTCCCCATCCTTGGCGGAACTCCGCGCGAAATCATGGACGCTGTCCAGCAAGCCGACTGGGCGCCCGAATGGCACGGACTTGGCAGTGGTTCGGCAGGAAGGAAGCAGGAATCGGCTTGAGTTTCCCGCGGGCAAGCTGCTCTAACAACCCGATGGCTGGATCAGCGATCCGCGCGTTTCGCCGAAGGGCGACAGAGTCGCATTTCTGGAACATCCCGTACTTGGAGACAACCGGGGGTGGGTTTCGGTTGTCGACCTTGCCGGAAAACGGACGATACTCTCGAGCGAATGGGCGGGAGAGGAGGGACTGGCCTGGGCTCCTGATGGTACCGAGGTTTGGTTCACTGCCAACCAGTCGGGCGGGACGAACTCGCTTTACGCTGTTACCCTCTCCGGCAAGCTCCGCGTTCTTGCTACTGCACCCATTAACTTGATGCTGTGTGATGTTTCTCGTGATGGCTACGTGCTTTTGTCCAGTGGAAATGAGTCATCAGAGTTCGTTGGCTTTACTCCCGGCACCCATAAAGAGCACGATCTCTCCTGGCTCGACTGGGGCGCCATTCGCGATCTCTCGCCCGACGGCAGGACGCTTATTTTTAGCCACTTCGGAGAGAAGAGCGGCAAGAACTATAGCGTCTATTTGAGAAAAACTGACAGCCCCAACGCCGTGCGCCTCGGCGAAGGCAGCGGATGGGCATTATCACCTGATGAGAAGTGGGTTATTTCGATCCTCGTGGATCCGGCGCAGATCAATTTGCTTCCGATAGGCGCCGGAGAAGTGAAGAAACTGCCAGTCGGTAGCATTGAAGAATTCGGCCTGGGAGCGAGTTGGGTACCCGATGGAACAAAGATTCTGTTCATTGCACGTGAGCGCGGCCACGCGCTGCGAAGTTACCTGCAGGACATTAACGGTGGCATGCCACATCCAATCACCCCGGAAGGGGTTACCGGGACTTTGGTTTCTCCCGATGGAAAATATTTGATTTCCGTCGACGAGCACAACAAGAAATTGCTCTATCCACTTGGCGGTGGCGCCCCGCGCCCGATTGCTGGCCTCAATGAGAATGATCGGGTACTACGCTGGAGCGGCGACGGGCGCTCTCTTTTCGTACTCGAGAATACAGAACTACCAGTAAAGATTTACCGACTGGACCCTTCCACCGGCAAGCGGAGCCTGTGGAAAGAATTGAGCCCTGCCGATCCGGCCGGGATTCGCGAATTCAAGACCGTCCTTCTTACTCCTGATGGCAAGTACTATGTTTACGGATTGACGCGCTCTATCGCCAACCTTTACGTAACGCGCATGTCACATTAATTTCTCCGCCACAGTTCCTTGGTCCTTACTGTTTCTGCCCAAGGATACCTGTGTATTCGATTCCCGGGGCGATATGCAATAACGATATTCGGACCGACTGCACACAATTGATACCACGCTCAAACAACTTAAGGTCAATCGAGCATTGCAACAACGATAGGTCGTGGCAAAACATGGAGTATCCTGTGTCTATCATCGCGACCTCATTCACCCATGACAGATCCGGTAGCGCGCCTGAAAGAGTGGTTCGACAACAAGGCCAGACCCTTCCTGGAGCAGCATGAGACCGACAAGGTCGTCGAACTCGACCAGGACCTGGACAACCATTACGACCCGGTAACGGTGGTTCGTGCGCCCACAGGCGGAGGCAAGACGATCGTCTTTTTTGTTAATGCAGCCATGTCCTCGCTTTGTGGGCCAGAACGGTCCACGTCAATTCTCATGTTCCCCACGAGATTGTTAAACGACGATATGTTCCGGAGGTTGATTGCGTTCGTAGCGAAGTTACGCGCGAACCTGCCAAACGAAGACCGTCACCGGCGGGATTCTGATGGGGACGAGCGACCCGCTCTACAAACTCCTTCAAGTTCTTTACATGCATATTCGCTCTGGTTCGTAACAATATTCACTACTACGCGAACTGAAGAACTCACTAGCGATCACCTTAGATTTCCCTCTATCATCCGTGAGCGCGTCAAGGACATTGACACCCGCGTGGCTAGACTAGCGTTCTGGCTTCTTCCAGATGCCGCGATCGTGCATAAGCCGGATCTGGCGCTTGATCACTTTCTCACGGTATTCCCTGTGCTTCATCGGTTCCCGTTTCAGATAGAGGTTCTTGGGATAGATCGGCTTCTCGTAAAGTATCTGGTAAAGCTCGGTGCGCAGGTCTTTCAGCCAGTTGTCCCACTGCGCCCGCGCCCGGTGGTCACGCAGGGCCTCAATATCGATCACTCCTGCCACATAGGTTGAGCCCCCGCCGTAGTCCTGGCGTCCCACAATCTGGCCTTTGTAGTTAATGATGAAGGACCGTCCGCCGAAAGTGTCGATCGGGGTGGTTTCCTCCGGGAACAAGTAATAAGTCCCCAGGTTGGGGGCAACGATATACATGTTGTTGTCCAATGCGCGTGCCCGGCTCTGGATTTCAAAGATTTCGTTTCCCGTAGCAGGGTGCGGGTAGGAAGCGCGATACACGACCTCCGCCCCGTTCAGCGCTAAAGCACGCGCATTCTCCGGATACGAACCCTCGTTGGCCATCATGATACCCAAGCGGCCGATCGCTGTATCCGCCACCGGCCAGAACGCGCCCAGATTGCGCCCGTACTTTTCGATCCACCAGTCGTATACGTCATGCGGGCACACCGAATGTTCCACCGGGAATAGCGGTGAAACCTTGTAGTGTGTGAGAATCACTTTTCCTTTAGGGTTGATAATGAAGCCGACGTTGAAGAAGCGATCCTTCAGGTCGGAGTGACGCGCCTTGGCCTGCGCCATGATGAACGCGTCGTACTCGCGCGCAATCTTCCCCAGTTCTTCCGTTTCCTCGCCAGGAATGTCAATGGCGCACTCGCGCGCGAACTTCACGTGGTCCAGATCAAGCACCTCGTCGTTGAAAGCCTGCAGGGCGCCTTCAGGAAAAGCAATCAGCCGAACAGGAATATCAAGCGCCGAAAGCCAGCTGGCGGCTTTTACAAGATGCTGTAGATGCTCGAGATTGATCTTGATGTCTTTGCGGCGGCGAATCCCCCGAACTGCAGGAATAAGTCCGACAGCGGTATATGGTTTCACCAAGATTCTCTCCCTCGCTGGATAGCGCTGGCCGACCGGCAGCGCTGCAAGGCGGTGGTCCAAAAAGGCTCTGAGCTCCTCGCTCGCAAACGACTAAAAGTTGATCCGAAACGAAAGCTGAAGCTGACGCGCCGGCGACACGAATTTCGGCGAGCCGAAACCGGTATTGCCCGGAGGGGGAGGCGCAATATGGTCTCCGAACTCCTTTGGTACCGGCCCTACGAAATCGGGCAGACCGTACACGTGGTCCACGTCTTCCACGTTAGGCCGATTGAATAGGTTGAACACCTCTATGCTCGCTTCTCCCTTAATGCGCTCGGTAAAAGGAATTACTCGCTGCAGGCGCAGATCGACGTCGTAGAACGGATCGCCCTTGTAGCTATTGCGCGCACTGACTCCTACGCGGTCGTTGAACGGGAACGAATCGCCGTGGGTATCGAATCCGCCATTCATGGAGAAATAGCGCGCACTTTGCAGACTGCTGAGCAGTGAGAACTTGAAGTCGCGCACAACAATCGGCCATTCCTTGGGCGATTCAGTCAGAAAAGCCAGAGTGAAGCGGTGGCGGACATCGTTGTCGCCAAGAGCGCGGTCAAATTCGGGATGGAGGTAGTTCTCCGGGGTATTGGGGAGGTTGATCGTTGTCGAGATATCGATGGACTTGGAGTATGTATAGTTCGCCAGGAGGTTGAAGTGGTGCGAAAAAGTTTTGCGTAAGCTGGCAGTTCCGGCGTTGTAGAGCGAAAAACCTATGGGCTTCACGTACAACACAAAGCCGAACGGCTCATTGAAAGGAGCAAAGTGCTCTTTGCAACCACTGGTGATGAGTGGGTCGCACCCGGACTGCGGATCACCATTAATGCTGGAATACACCGGCAAGCGCGAGGCGTGCATCCATTGATATCCCACAGAAAGATACCAGTCGTTCCCGACTTGGTGTTCCACCTCAAGGCTAGCCTGCTCTGAAAAGGGGAAGGGGAAATTCTTTTTGGCATAGCCCAGCGGAACTTGCGCCAGGAAATTCGGAGAAGGATATGTCCCAGTTGTAGCGAAATTGATGAAATCTGCCCTCAATAGCGGCGGGATCGGAGCTTCTCCCACGGCGCCCGATGGCCCGAACCCGATCAAATTCTGACTCGGATTCGCGAACTCCGGCAGAAACGGCTGAGTCATATAGCTGAATTCTGAAGCGCCTACCCAACTCACTAGAATATCGCTGTATACGAACGGCGCGACAAACACGCCGGCGCCACCACGCAGAACACCCTTGCCGCCGTTGAACGCGTAAGCAAAACTGGCGCGCGGCTGGATATTGCCATATTGAGTCGGATGGAATCCGCCTTGCTGCTTGAGTTCCGATCCCGATGGGAACTGGTCCACATCATAGTGAACGCCGACGGTGAAAGTGAGGTTCGATCTGGCCTTCCACTGATCCTGAACGTAAGTCGACCATAGTATGTGCCGGTACGAAACGGAAGTTGCGTCGTTGAATATTTGCTCACTCGGCCCAGCGTAAAGGCCGTTCTGGAAATTGGGATCGCGCGGCGGAATCTGCTGGCCGAACAATGACCGTGGCTCCAGAAATAGAAAGGCCACCGGCGTGCCGGGACCCGTGCCGGGGATGCCGAGAGGCGCGGTAGGATCGAATGGGAAAACGCCGAAGAAACTTTGCGGGGCAAACACGCCGAAGCCCGGGCTGAACAATGTCACCTGTGTGTCCGTCCAGACCGGCTGGACCTCACCGCCAAACTTGAAGGTATGGTTGCCGCGGATGTAGGTCAGGTTATCCGCCGCCTGGAAGTGCTGTTCCTTGTAGAAGTGAACACTGCCCACAAAGCCGCCGGAAGACATTAAGTCAGGAATCCCGAGCGCCGGTTCGAACCCCAGCCCTTTGGGATTCAGGTTGAAGTTTCGTCTGCCATACTGAAGCAGCGTTTCCGAGGTCAAATTGTGGGTGAAAACGTGAATCAGGTTGCCATAGATCGTCTGGTCCCGCACGGGATTGTCGCGATAAGAAGATGGCAGTCCTTCGCCCGGCGCGGCTCCGCGCGCATTCTGCTTGCGTGAATCGTTGAACAAATAAATGATGTTTAGAGAAGTTTTTTCGCCCAGGATATTAGTGCTCTTGACGATGGTCTTGTCGTAATCATCAATTTGCAGGATCGATCCCAGGTTTTCTGGCTGAAGGCCAAGCGTCTGCTTGACCTCATTAATGCTGGGCGTAAGTGTGCCGTCACCCCGAGGCCCCAGGCAGCCTTCCGTGTTAATGCAGTGCAGGATGAAAGATGAATACAGTGGCGACTCCGCTCGCCTCTGCCCTTCGTATCCGAGAAAATAGAAGTTTTTTCCCTTCCGGATGGGACCGCCCAGCGTGGCTCAGAACTGGTTGAAGCGCAGGGTATTGAACCCCGGGGCGGAGAGCAGGTTCTTGGCGTCCAGGTTGTTGTTGCGGAAAAATTCGTAGACCGAGCCGTGCACATCATTGGTCCCCGACTTGGTGATGGTGTTAACCACGGAACCGAGGTTGCGCCCCGTGTCTGCCGCGTAGGGACTGTCCACTACGCGGAACTCCTGCACCCAGTCCTGCGAGGGGCTGATGCGCTGCACGCCGGAGATGCTGGTGGTGTAATCGATACCGTCCAAAGCGAAGAAGGAAGTGTGGCTCTCGCGGACGCCACCGAAACTGAGTTTCAGAACCGTCTCCGTAAAGGGAGACTGCGCGCCAACGGCGGTGCTTCTGCCTATGTTCACGGAAGGAGTGAGCAAGACGAAATCAATGAAGTCGCGCCCGGAAATAGGCAGGTCGTTGATCTTGGGAGTGTCGATCACCTGGCTGACATCGGACTTCTCGGTGTCAATGCCCTGGGCGACGTCTTGCACCTGCACCTCTTGAAGGACCGTAACGCCCAAGGTAACCACCAGGGAGGCGATCTGGCCGACCGAGAGGGAGACGGGGAGTTTCCGCGCAGTGAATCCCTTTGCGTCAGCCGTCAGTTCGTAACCTCCAGGCGGAAGGCCGGGGATCACCGCCAGGCCGTGCGATTCGGTGACATCGGTTCGCTTGGCGCCGGTTGCCGTATTCTTGAGAGTGATGGTTGCCCCCAGAATTACGGCCCCGGTCTGGTCATTCACTGTCACCTTCAAGGTGGCCAGTTCCTGGGCCAGAACATTGCCCGACAACAACAGCAATACAACGATCCCAATTAACCAAGACGAAGTCCGCTTCATTGTGACCCCCCTCGCGGTTGAAATGTTGCCAGCCTGAATGACTGATCGTTCTACTGCTGCAGCTTCTCCGGCATTCGCATCCCGTGGCTGCTCCCAGGTTATGGTTGCCCGGCACTGAGTGACTTCGTGAAAGGCTGCTGTCCTACACGCTTGATGCACCGGGCCTGAAAAACTTCGAAACAGCGGCCAATTCAACAACCGGGGTCAACCGGTTGTCAAGGTCATTTATGGGGGCATCCGGAAGAAGCTGCCTAGAGCAGAAAGCACCGGTAGCCACTCCAACTACTGACTCAACGGCAGAGTTCTGTCTCCAAAAGCAAGCTGCCGCCACATGTCCCGATAGTCGTAGTCGGTTTGAAGAGCCAGGTTGAGCCTGTTGTACGAAGCGAAATCGCTAACCAGGTGGCAGAGCTGCACGATGCCCTTGTCGGTCAACCCTGCCTTCCGCAACTGCGCAATCTCCTGATCCGTGACGGCGGCGGCATCCTTGTTGACTTTCAGTGCAAATTCAACAAGCGTCCGGAGCCGTTCATCCGGAACCGCTTTCGCTCCTTCCGCCACAAACTGCCTGACCTTACCCTCGTCGGTCTTTAAGCCGTGGTTCAGAATTGTGCAGAAGGCGGCCGTGCAATACGGACAGCCGTTGGCTTTGGACACGGCGATTCCCACATGCTGGATCTCATCCATGCTGAGTTCGCCCATTTGCCAGAGGACCTTGGTAGCACCCAGTTTCGCCTTGAAGAACTCGGGAAAGTTCATCTCCACATAGAAATGGTTGGGCACTGAACCTTCCATCTGTGTGACCCAGTCGAAGATCTCACGGACTACGGGATCGTCAACCTTCTCCGGCTTAACTATTCTTACGCGTGCCATCATCGCTCCCAGTGCGATTCAGCGCGAGGGACTCAAGCTGCCGCTCAACATCGATTTTCCCTGACTCCGTGGCGGCCGGGACTAGCCAGATCTCTCTCAGGCCGCAACTCCCGCCATCTGCTTGATCATCTTGTCGGCTTCCCCTGGGTCGAACCACCACGGAGAGTAGTCAGGCGGATTGTTGAACCCGTTTGCGATCTTGCTAGCCAAGGGCGGAATCTGGCTCGCAGCGCCCATCAGTTGCAGGATCTGCGGCTCCGGCGGGACCAGCAGCGAGTTCGTCCACCTCACCACCCATTGCGCGTAGTCCCAGAAGATGTCGAACGTCTGCTGCATCCAATGGGCATCGAACGGCTTGTTGCCGCGCTCCAGAATCCGTTTCAAGTAGATGCTGGCCGCCTTGCTGGCCGTGTTCGAACCTTGCCCTGTAATGGGATCGTTGGTGGCAACCACGTCCGCCATGCCGAGTGCCAGACCGCCAGCGGACAGCTTGCAGATCGGCTTGCGGACCGTCGGCGGGAATCTGCCCACCAGGATTCCATTGTTGTCGGTCAATTCGACGTCTCGACAGCGTTCCCCTTCGAGCGGCATGAAGGTGTCCAGAACCCATTTGCTCT
>WNEZ01004493.1_pt1 | contig 12151 bp, 10 predicted proteins | sample 5400521 | NCBI WGS metagenome assembly WNEZ01 (sample SAMN13153339, study PRJNA577476) | soil metagenome | isolation source: 120 cm saprolite under Douglas fir tree site 2 hole 1 replicate 1 | place: USA:California | collected 2015-04-18
CGCCGCGAGGACCAGCGCCGGGAACAAAACGTAATACCAGAGTTCGTAGCTGAGACTCCAAAGCGGCCCGTTCGAGCCGAACACCGGCGAGACGACGCTTTGTAGAAAGAAAAGATTGCCGAAGAAAACCGGAAGAGTCGAGCGCAGAGCGACACTCGGAGCGAAATACTTATACAGACCGCCGTAGTAGAACGAGGCGGCTTGGGGAATCCGCATCCCGATCTGATCCCAGAAAGCGCCAAGAAGCAGTGCCGGGAATAAAACCAGTTGCAATCGCGCCAAACGATTTACCAGGTACACGCGCCAGGACCACCGTTGCCCGGCCACCGAATCGATAACGCTCATACCAATAAAATAACCGCTGAGGACAAAAAAAATCATTACGGCTTGGTGGCCGAAGCCTGTGACAGCATAGAGAACACGGTACGCAAGGGATTTGTTCACGAGAAAAGGAAAGTCGAGGAAGAACAGTCCCCGCACGTGGCCAAGCATGACCGCCAAAGCTGAGACACCCCGAATCAGATCCAAATGGACGGAGGCGCGTTGGGCGAGCTGGAATTTCTTAGCCAATGCAAGCCTTTATGGCTTTTTTCCCCTCGCGTTGATTCCATTGAAACCCGTTCCGACGTAGATATCGACGAGACCCGCGTCCGCGAACCATTGGCGCACGGTTTCGAGGGTTTGTGGATGGTCGTGCACCGGTGAAAACATGTCGAGCGCGCTCAGGATTTTTACCTGCTTGAGCTCCTCGTCGGTGTAGTCGAGTTTCGGTTTGTGCGAGAGAGGCCCGATAGGGATGAGGTTACCGAGGGGTTTGCCGACGAGCGGCACCTTATACAATGCCTTTTTTAGTTCGAAAGCCGGAGGAATCGTCCACGAGAGCAGTCTGTGAACTCGCTGCGGCCCCATCCACGTGAGCCAGGGGCGAACCCAATACTTGAGTGGAGGAAACAGGCCGGTGTGCCGCTGGTAACAATCAATGATGATTTCGCCTCCCGGACGAAGAAACGGCACCAGACTCATGAACGCGCCGCGCACGTCAGGACAATGTTGCACGACACCCATACAGAATACTTTGTCGAACGATTCCCGGCGCAGAGGAATCTGATAGATGCTGGCCTGAAAAATGTTCACGCGAGCGGAGTTCCCGTTGTTCTTGAAATTTGCTTCCACAGCGTTGCTCAAGTCAAAGGAGAAGACTTCGGCGCCGGTTTCTAACGCGATCTGCGTAAAGCGGCCCATTCCGCAACCCGCTTCTAATATCCGCTGTCCTTCCATGCGCGCCGGCCATTGTGTCGTCATAAAGAAGCGCTCGCGGCTCAGGTCGTTTCCCATGTGACGGTCCAGTTGCAACTTGTCGAAGCGGTTCCACTGGTAGCCGAACGTCTGCGCGTATTCTTCTGTTGGCACAAATCTCGGCATCGATCTAACGATCGGAAATGTTCGCGCGCAGGACGTGCAGACCAACTGTCCTTCTGCAATCGTGCCGTTGTTTTGCGCGGGCGAAGATACTTCTACCTGCAGCGGTAAGCCGCATTCCGTGCACGCAAACCATTCTGCAAATTTGGGATCCATCTTCCTACAATCATTCCCTACGTTTTTCTTGTCTGCACCACTGAGGCGGGTCCTCAGACCATGTTGTCTGCTGATCCTTCGGCAGAGCTCCCCAGAGCGTCCGCGTAGGGGGCCGCGATCACTTGCCAGGAAATATACAGTCCATGCGCCCGGCCGCTGTGCTCCGTCAGTGCCGACGCTCCGCGAAACAGATCCAAATGGACCGAAAAGCGTTCGTCAGTCTCGAATCTCTTACTCCCATCGGCTCCCTACCGCCCTTTTCGGTCGGTGCGCACATTCCGCACATACGTCGCCACTTTATCGTGAACTAGCAGACAGTTCCACAGTTACCTCAGAGCGTTGTCCACGTAAATGAAAGAGGCGGCTTCGGACCGAGCCTAATAAGTTCTCCTGGGAAATACCTTCGGGCCAAGGCAATTCTGCCGTTTAAACTGATGGAATGGAATGGGATACGCTTCTACTGGTTGGAGACAGCAAGCACGAGAGGCGGCCATTGCGGGAAGGAGCGGGGCCGAGTGTATACTGCCCGCTACGTCGAGATGACGCGCGGAGATTCTGTCTAGGTGATAGAGGACTTCTACGAATTCAACGACGGATCTTCCGTCACAGCTGATTTCTGTGTGATTGGCGCGGGAGCAGCAGGTATAACGATAGCAAAAGAATTCCTTAGGGGTGGCCAGAAAGTCTTGCTTCTGGAAGGAGGCGGGGCCGATTTCGAGGCGGATTCCCAAATGCTTTTTGAGAGTGAAGTTGTTGGATTGCCGCACACCAGTGTCCACGAAGGGCGCGCTCGAATTTTAGGGGGGACGACAACACTATGGGGAGGGCAAGCTCTTCGTTTCGAGGATTTCGACCTCAAGGAGCGAGGCTGGGTTCCACAGAGTGGATGGCCGATTTCCCGCCAAGAACTCGATCCATACTACGAGCGAGCGGAACGCGTTCTTCAACTAGGCGCTCATGTTCCTTACCAGGATCTTTGCGCGTCGTTTGGAATTGAGCCGCCTACTTTCAATCCGGATAAACTCCACATGGAATGCTCTCAATGGAGCCCCAGACCCAATTTCGGCAGGACATATCGTAATGAACTCAAGAACGCTCCCAACATTACCGTAATTTTACACGCAAACGTAACCGCGATCGTCACCAACCAGGCTGCGACGGCAGTCGAAAACGTGGAGTTCAAGACCCTAACCGGGAAAAAAGGAACAGCCAAGGCGCGATACTATGTTATCTGCTGTGGCGGCATTGAAACCGCACGGCTTTTGCTTGCCTCGAACCGGGTTGAACCGCACGGCGTAGGAAATCGAAACGATTTGGTGGGCCGCTACTTCCAAGAACACATCCACTTGCAGTACGGCAACGTCCAGACGAAGAATCGGGCACATCTACAAAATCTTTTTGAGTCATTCTTTGTCAGAGGACTGAAGCATGCTCCCCTGATAACGCTCAGTGAGCGAACGCAGGTGGAAAACAAGCTGCTGAGTATTCACGGTACAGTGATTTTCGAAGACGTGCCGGATTCCGGCATCGCTGCCATGAAGAAACTCTTCAGAGCCATGATCGGCAGAAGCTTTTCGAATACTGGCGAGCTGAGCCGTTTGATCGGCCGAACATTGGCAAATCCTGGTGAAATGTTTAGCTTGGCATATCGTCTTCACGTCCAAAAACGCGCGGGTACTCCCAAGTGCGGGCCGATTCTTTTCGGAGCACAATGCGAGATGGCGCCGAATCCGAATAGCCGGGTCATGTTGGGCGGAGCCGGGGACCGCTTAGGAATGCCACAAGTCAGGCTTGACTGGCGGCTTGGTGAGCTTGAGCGCCGGACGGCATCTCAGTACATTAGGACACTCGTGAGCGAGTTCGAACGTCTCGGGCTCGGGTCCTTTGATCTAAACCAGGTTGCAGTTCTTGACGATCCTGCAGCGTGGGTTCAGAGAACACATGATTCCGCGCATCACATGGGCACTACTCGAATGCATGAGTCTCCGCAGCTTGGCGTCGTAGATCCCCAGTGCCAAGTGCATGGGATAGCCAATCTATATGTTGGGAGTAGCGCGGTATTTCCAACAAGCGCTCGCTCGAACCCTACATTGACTATTCTAGCTCTGTGTGTGCGGATCGCAGACCGGCTAAAGCAAATCTCCCGGTGATCATCCAGGTCCGCCTGGGATCAATGGGGCGGTGCGAGGCAAACCGCCAAGACGAACGAGGAAATGCATGAGAGGGATTGCTGTACCGGGCATTGCCATCCAGATTCCAGTCATTGGATTTGGTTGTAGCACCCTCTCGAGTGTCGGCGAGAAAAATGCTCTTGAGCTATTGGGGACGGCGTTCGATGCTGGGGTGCGTCACTTCGATGTTGCTCGTTACTATGGGTATGGAGATGCGGAAGGGATGCTTGGAACCTTCGTGAAATCCCGCCGCGTGGAGGTCACGATCACGACGAAGTTCGGCATCCAACCGCCCCGGCGTACCCATGCTCTACGATTTGCTTTGCAGGCTGGCCGGCAGCTTATGCGGCTCGTGCCCTGTGCGCGTAGCTATATGCGACGCCGGGCGCAAGGACTTGTAAAGGGAGGCGGATTCAGCCTGAAAGAGGCTCGTGAAAGTCTCGAGACAAGTCTTCGCGAACTTGGCACCGATTACATCGATTTCTATTTGTTGCATGACTATACCGTCTCCGAACATTCCTCTGATGAATTGGCGGGATTTCTGATGGACAACGTCAAAGCCGGAAAAATTCGCTATTTTGGAATAGGCACAGGAATAGACAATGTTCTGCGGGCCTTGGAACGCCAACCGGAGTTATGCAGGATCCTGCAGTTTGAGAACAGTGTCCTCAGGCGGAATATGGATAAGCTGCCGCAAGGAAGGCCCGATCGACTCACGATTACGCACGGGGCGCTCAGTGCGAGTTATCGATCGGTTTCCGCATTCCTCAAAGCGTATAGCCAGTTGGCGAGAAACTGGTCAGCAAAACTCGGCCTCGACTGCTCCAATGACGACACAATCTCCGCGCTGATGCTAAACTATGCCGTTCAAGCAAACCAGAATGGACTTGCGCTATTTTCATCCAAGAACGCATTTCGAGTGAGCAAGAATGTGAAGGCAGTTCTAGAGCCAGGTGTTTCTCCTGCACAGGTAGCGTTGTTCGGCGAGCTTGTTGAAAGAGATCTGATGCCATCGATGCTAGTGGAATAGAACTGGAGCAGCGGGTCCGTTGCAACTCTGTTCCCGGAGCTGAGGGGACGCGGCATTATGCCTTTGTCTGCCCAGGGCCAGAACGAGGGGTGTTATCCGCGTAGGCGACACGGAGGAATGATGAAGAAGATATTACGCTTGCTGAGCGAACCGCGTAGGAAACGCCTTGCGTCGGCTATTTTCGGCAACCAAGCGGAGTTTTTGAACGCCCTGGGAGGCAACGCGCAATTACATCGCTGGCTAAGAGGGCAGCAACCCCTTCAGTACTTTCGGAACAGATATGATCTCTACGCCGATATTCAGTCGAAAATTCTGGCTGAACACGCAATCGACTACCTTGAGTTTGGAGTGCGCTACGGTGATTCACTCTTCAAATGGAGCACTCTAAATACCCATCCTAATAGCCGTTTTATTGGTTTTGATTCTTTTGAAGGAATTCCCGAGGATTGGGTCAGTGTTACCGGAGAGGCAAAAAAAGGTTCGATGTCTGTCGGAGGAGTCGTTCCCCAAACAACTGATACGCGTATACGCTTTGTGAAGGGTTGGTTCAACGAAACCTTGCGCCCGTTTCTGCAGGATTTCAGTCCTCGCTCGAGGCTAGTTATTCATAATGACGGGGACCTATTCTCTTCTACATTGTACACGCTGGCCACGCTCGATCCGATTTTGCAGTCGGGTTCGATCCTGATCTTTGATGAATTCGCTAACCCACTACATGAGTGGAGAGCTTTCCACGATTACGTGTCCGCCTTTGGCCGCTCGTGCAGGGCGTTAGGCGCGGCTGGGGAATATTACACGCAGGTTGCGATGCAACTCGAATAGGGCTCCATGCGACGTGCCGTCCCGTGGGCTGGTTGCGACGGAGAGGATTTCTCGCAGTCACCGGCCGGAGAGAGCTCTAACGTACTGAGCCGCAATCGATTTCCAACAGAAGAATTGCTGCGCAGCCGCCAGACTGCGTTGCTGCAGTTTGAAGGATAACTTCTCATCGGTCAAAACCTGGGCAAGCGCTTGCACCAATCCTTCCCGGTCACCCATGTTAACCAACATGACGCCGGCCTCGGTGATCGGAAATCCGGTTTCCTCTCCACGATAGCCGACAATGGGCACACCACAGACAATTCCGGCGATTGCGCTCCCCCGCCTGCTGGACACATGCCCGCGAACGCACAGCAGCACATCTGCACCAGCAAGAGCCTGCGCGAGCTCTTCGGCAGGCATCAATCCAAGCATCGAGAATTCAATGCCTGACCCGTTCAGCTCTTGTCGCAAGGCCCCCTCAGCTTCTGCACAACCTCTCCCGATCGTCACCAGGCGTAAGTGGACGCCTTGAGACTGGACGCGCCTCATCGCACAAGCGATGTCCCCGATTTCTTCAACGCCTTTGACACCCCACGAGATGCCGAAAACGGCGACCATCGAACCAGTTGACGGCCGCACGCCATTATTCTTGATTTTGCGGTCCACTATAGGGAAGTTGGATCCGACGGGAATGAAAACTGCTTTCTCACGTTGCGGTGGAAGCCACGGAATATTTTCAACGGGCACGGTGAAGATGGCGCGGTCCGCTTGTTCGTAAAGGCGCTCGAGGACACGAAGTTGGCAATACTCGCGGACACGGCTAATCATTCCCCTGCCGGGAAGCGGCGCGAAATCGTGAAAAACGACGCCGCAGCGCACACCGTTCTTCCTCAAAACGGCAAGAATCCCTGGCGTCTGCCATGGAAAACCCCGCCGGGACCACGCGAGCGTTGTGTATTGCAGCAAAACCCAGCGGCCTCGCCACGCCCCGGACATCTCACGCAAATCCGCGAGCGCGGCTCGCCAGCTTCGCTCCGGCCAGTCTACTCTGACTGTTTCAAGCCGATAGCCATAGTCTCCGAGCGCCCTGTCAAGCCACACGCAATAGTCGGCCACGCCATCGGTAGGCTCATCGCGCCGGCCCACAAGAGCCACGATGGGCTCCGCGCTCATTTCGCCACCAACCGCGGCAGTGCCAAGACGTGCAGGTCATCCACGGATTCAAGGCGGTATCCGAACCGGCCAAAGTATTCCCGCAAGAATTTGTCGTTCGCGTCCGAATGCATCTCGCAGATGATTATGGGATGGCGCGCCTCCAGCAGCTTTGCCGCGCCGCGGAACACTTCGATTTCCGCGCCCTCGACGTCGCACTTGATGACGTCCGGGGCGGGCGCGCTGTGGAAAAAACCGTCGAGCGCCACACAACGCGTGGGCGTCCCCGCCTCGGCGCTTTCGCCCGCGACGAATTTCCCTACACCGCGATCCGGCGACGATTGGTCCGCAACGACAAAAATCAGATCACCGCTCGTCGACCAGACGCCCGCTTCAATCACAGTAGCGTTGGTGAAACCGTTTCTCGCGATGTTACGGCGCAAGCGGGCTACGATTTCCGGATCGGGCTCGAAGCTGAACACTTGCCCCGCCGCTCCGACCAGGCGCGCGGCGAGAAGCGAGAAAAAGCCGATATTCGCACCCAGATCGTAGAACACCATGCCGGGTTTGAGCCTCTTCGACAGAATTTCCTGGATCGCGGGTTCCACTTCCCCGCGCAAGTATTGTTGCCCGGTGCGCGGATTGAGTTCGAGCCAAAGTCCTTCGCCGGGACCGCGTTCGACGCGCGCCCACACTTTTTCATCTGAAGGAAGAATCCGGTGGCTCAAACGGTGAGCGAGTTTCCCGAGGACCGGCAGGTTCCGAAGCGAACGCAGCGGCTCAGGAAGTCCGAGCAGTAGGGATCCGATCCATTTGCGCGCCGCGGCCATGCTATTTCTCCACCATGTAGCTCCCGATGACCAGGGCGTCCATTCCCGAACTGAAGAACGTGCGCACGGCGTCGGTGGGCGTATTCACAATTGCTTCGCCGCGCAAATTGAACGACGTGTTCATGACAACGGGAACGCCAGTTCGCTTCCCGAACTCGTTGATCAGATTCCAGTACAAGGGATTGATGTCTTTTTCGACGGTTTGCGGCCGCGCGCTGCCATCCACATGCGTGACCGAGGGAATAATACCGCGTTTCTCGGGCCTCACAGGATTGGTGAGGATCATGAACGGAGAATCGCACGCATGTTCGAGATACTCTCCCGCTACTTCCCTCAGCATCGAAGGCGCAAAGGGGCGCCACCATTCGCGGAATTTCACGGCGTTGTTCACTTTGGCGTTCATTTCCGGATCGCGCGGGTCCGCCAGGATCGAGCGGTCGCCCAGCGCACGCGGGCCGAATTCCATGCGTCCTTGAAACCAACCAATGATTTTCCCGGCGGCGAGCAGATCGGCCGTCGTCGCGGCGGCGTTGTCCAGTTTTGACGCGCGGAGCTTGTAGGTTCGCAGCGCCTTTTCGATTTCCGCATCGGAAAATTCCGGGCCGAGGTAGGCGTGGCGAAGCGGCTGCATCGGGAGGCGGCCGCCGTTGTCCATATAAGGAGCGAGGACGGCGCCCAGGGCCGCGCCGTCGTCCGAAGCGGCCGGCTGAACGAAGATGTTGTCGACCATGCCAGAAGCTTGAATCTTCCCGTTGGCTTTGGAGTTGAGCGCGACTCCGCCGGCCAGGCACACGTTGCGGCAATTCGTCTTTTGCACCGCGAGTTTTACCAGCGCCAGCATGGCCACTTCGCAGGCATCCTGCACGGCAAATGCGACGTTCTTGAAACTTTCGTCGATTTCACTTTCGGGCGTGCGTTCGGGGCCCAGCCGTTTAGAGATCGCCGAGGCGCCATTACTACGACCGAGCAGCAAAGGCGCATTGACGCGGTACGACTCGTGGTTGAGCGAAATGAATTCGTTCAGGTTCACGCCCGGATTTCCGTACGGCGCAAGGCCCATGACCTTCCATTCGTCGCTGTTGGGCACGAAGCCCAGGTACTGCGTGAACTGCGCGTAGAAAAGGCCGAGCGAATTCGGCCATGGAATCGTCAGCACGTGATCGAGGCGTCCGCCGTGGCCGTACCAGATGGAGCTGGCTTCCCAGGCGCCGCGCCCGTCCATCACGACGACCGCGGCATTGTCGAATCCCGAATACGAATACGCGCTGATGGCGTGGGCCAAATGGTGGTCAACGAAACGCATTTGGGCGCGGGTCTGGCCGAAGTGATTCGTGAAGTTGCGGAATCCGCCGTTCTGGTGCGCCATGCTTGCATACAGTCGCGCGGAATTCAAAACATTCAGATAGGTCACGGGATACTGGCCGCGCAAAAAACACTTCAAATCGGCGGCAAAGACGCTGCGCGGAGCGGGCCAGCCCTGGCAGATGAAATCGAGCTGATCGGGACGCACCTTCGCAAACTCCAGGCAGGCGCGGATCGCGTGGCGCGGGAAGCCGGCATCGTGCTTGATCCGGCTGATGCGCTCCTCGGCCACGGCAAAAAGCAGCTGGCCGTCCCGCGCGATGCACGCGGAGGAATCGTGCATCTGCGAATAGTTGAAGCCAAGTGTGATCATGCATTCCCCGAAATTGCCATGGCTCCCCCGAATCTAATTACCGGCTTCGCTGAAGGACGAAGAGCGAATGAGTCTCTTCAGCGACGCTCCACTTGGGAGGACTTCCGTTTCTAAAAAGACGATTGACCAATCTCACGGGCCCGTAGTCGGGGGTGGTCCACCCGCCCTCAAAAAGGCGCGCATCGTGAAAAATCGCCACACCGCCAGGCTGCACAAAGCGGCTCCAGTCATTCCAATCGCGCTCGACGGCGGCCTCCGCGTGGTCTCCGTCGATCAAGAGGAGGTCAATCGGGTCATTCCACGTTCGGGCCGCGTCCTGGCTGAATTTTTCTATCCAAATTACTTTTCCGCGCCGATGGGTCTCAACGGCTCGTCGCGCCGCCCGCTTCGTGAAATTCAAAGTGGGAGTGCGGCTCAGATGAAATGGGTCGATCAGGTATAGGGTTCCGTCCTCGGCCATGCCCTCGCGAAGCGCCAGCGCGGAAACGCCTTCGGCCACGCCAATTTCAACCAGGCTCCTGCGCCCTGTAGCCCAGCGAACAAAGGCAGCGTGCTCGGCGGCAGTGTGCTGGGCAAGCGCCGGGCGAAGTCCCAGCCAGGCATACGCCGGATGGCGCAACAAAGAAAAATCTTTGGACCCGTAATTCAAAGTCGTACTCGATTCGCACGGCAGATTCAGAACCGCATATTTCAAGAGCAATCCCCTGACATTGCGTGTTTCCCCAGGCATCGACAAATCAATTCAGTTGTGACCATTTTGAGCCGCGAGGATCAATACTTTTTCCAGTTTTTCAGTGATTTGCTCCCAAGTATAACGCCTCGCTGTCCGCTGCCCCTCGAGTCCGAGTTGTTTTCGCAACTCGGTGGAGTGACAGAGCCGCTCGATCGCCCGGGCCAAACCTTCCGCCTCCGCTGCTTGTACGAGCAGGCCATTGAATTCGTCTTCAACGATATCGGCCATACCGGATGTGTTCGTGGTGACGACTGGCATGCCTGTTGCCATGGCTTCGAGGAGCGTGAGTGGCATGCCCTCCACCAGAGAGGGGAACACAAAGATGTCATGCGCGGCGTATACCGAGAGTATGTCTTCTCGCGAAATGAACGGAATGACGCACACCCGGTCACGGACTTCCGGTGCGAAATATTGTTTTACAGCATCAGCGGGGGCCGAACAGCCTGCGACCGTCAGCCGGACTCCGGGTATTTTCCCCGCTAGCAGGCCAAACGCATCCGCGAGATAATACACGCCCTTCCGATCGAGCCAAGTGCCGACAAAAAGCAAATCGATGGGCGACTTATCCGGATATTCACGCCTGGTGAAAAATCGCTCCTCCGTCGCGTTGGGCACATACCAAATACGGCCAGGATCGCGTTTGTATTTTAGCTCCGCGCAAATCCAGGCTTCGCGATTTGCGACTGCACCGTAGTCCGCCGTCCTGATCGAGAAATCGTACATCGTCTGATGATACAGGCGGTGCCACACCCGGTTCTTAAAATTGAAATTCGACGCGCGACCTTTGCGTTCCTCAAGTTTCATCGTTTGAACGTAACGCTCCTCACTCCCCTGCATCGTCAACATACAAGGGGGAGCGCCGGATGCACGGAAATATTTCCGCCACACGCCATACGCGCATCCCCAAGGGGCATGGATATTCACAACGTCAAACCTCTTCGGATCCTTCATGATCCGCCTTGCGACGGACACCGCAAAAAACAAGGCCTCGAATCGTTTCGGTCTCGCCGGCCGATCAAAAACGTCGTCGAGAAACCAGCATTCCACCTGGTGGCCGCGCTTCTCGAGCTCTCGCGCATGGTTCAGCACGACTCCCGCGGCGCCTGCTTCTCGCTGTCGTGGCACGCCAATCGCAATCAATATCCGCAACTCAGTCCCTCAAGAGATCAGGCCTCTTTGAACAAGTTCGGTGTGCCCCAAGGCTGTCTGATCGGGACTTTCTTCTCCCCCTGCGCGCGCCAACAAATCCTCGAGACCTGATGGGAAGATGGTGCGCGGCTGAAATCCCAGGCGCGTGCGGATTTTCGTGATGTCCGCCCAGCAATGACGCACATCTCCGGCGCGGCACTCGTGGGAAGGCAAGATCTCGGCCTTACTTCCGAATTGCTTCGCGATCGTACGCGCCATTTCCAAGACCGAAATAGGCTGGCCTGTGCCTACATTGAAGATCTCACCGTTCGCTTCCTCCCGTGAGAGCGCAAGCAGGTTTGCTTGAATCACGTCGCTCACGTGGATGAAGTCGCGCGTCTGCAAGCCGTCTTCGTAGACCAGAGGAACTTTTCCCTGGGCAAATTGCAAGGCGAAAATCTTGGCAACGCCGGTATAAGGGTTAGATAGCGCCTGGCGGGAGCCGAACACATTGAAATAACGCAGGACCGTCACTGGAATCCCATAGGTACGCCCCACCGCCAAGAACATCTCTTCCTGCGCGCGTTTTGTAATGGCATAAATGCTCACCGGCGTGGCAGGCTTTTCCTCATCGGTCGCCAGTGGGAGGAGCGTTTCGGGGCAGCGTGTGGCGCCGTCTTGCCTGGGGCAAAGCAGTTCCCACTGGCGGCCCCCGGTTTTTTCCATTTCGCGAACCGCGGGGAAAACGATGCCGTGACGCAGGCAGGAATATTTTCCTTCCCCATAAACAGTGACCGAAGACGCCAGCACGATTTTGCGGATCGAGTGTTTCTCGTTCGCAACGATATCCAGGAGATTCGCTCCGCCGAGGACATTGGCCTCGGCATAGTGGCGTATCCGGTACATCGAATCACCGACGCCCACAGCCCCGGCCAGGTGAAAGACAGCTTCTGCCCCCGCAAGAGCTTTCTGCAAACCCGCCCGGTCGCGCACGTCCTGCTGAATGAACTCGGCGTCCGGATTTAGATAGACTGGCGGCAAACCGCTCGGATGCAC
>WNEZ01004494.1_pt1 | contig 12151 bp, 12 predicted proteins | sample 5400521 | NCBI WGS metagenome assembly WNEZ01 (sample SAMN13153339, study PRJNA577476) | soil metagenome | isolation source: 120 cm saprolite under Douglas fir tree site 2 hole 1 replicate 1 | place: USA:California | collected 2015-04-18
ACCTTGAGCGTTCTTGATCGCCCCTCCAGTCCCGAGAGGAGTCTCCTCGTGGGAGTAGCGAATTGCGAGACCCCACTTGGACCCATCTCCACAGTACTCGACTATCCGTTCAGCAAGGTATCCGGTGCACAGGACGATCTCGTTCAAGCACTGCTCTCGGAGGTACTGAAACAAGTACTCCACATACGGGCGACCGCCGATCGGCATGAGCACTTTCGGGCAGTTCGCTCCGAGCGACCCGAGACGAGTTGCTCTACCACCGCACAGCACAAGCGCAGTCTGCGTCATTCGAGGAGTGCGGCCAATCCGCAACTAGACATTCTTGTACGGCTCGCGGCCGATCATCTTGAAGCCTTTGATCAATTCGACTATTCCGTCGTCTAACGAGCGGCGCGCCTCGAAGCCCGCCTCACGCAGACGTTTGTTTGACACAACGTAATTCCGCTTGTCGGGGTCCGTACCCACTGCCGCGAACTGAACGTAGAGGTTCGGCACGTGCTGCTTCACCTTGAGCACCAGCTCCTCCTTCGACAGATTGGCCGCGTCCAGTCCGACATTATACGGCCTGCCCACCATGCGTTCCGCACCCTCCAGGCAATGGAGAAAGCAATCGGCGACGTCGCGAATATGGACGTAGTTACGCTTAAACTCCTTTTCAAACACGACCAAGTAGCCGTCCGTCACCGCAGCGTAAACAAAGTGGTTGACCAGCAGGTCCAGACGCATCCGCGGAGACATGCCGAAAACGGTGGCGAGGCGCAAAGTGATGACATTGTTGGAGTCGAGCAGTTCCGCCTCGGCCTCAACCTTGGTTCTGCCGTAGAGCGAAATCGGTTCGAGCGGGGTCTCTTCAGTACAGTACACGTCCTCGCTCTTGGTGCCATATCCGCTATTCGTCGTCGGATAGATCACCAGTTGCGACTTGTTTCGAAGGCGATTCAAGAGGCGGATAGCCTCGAGATTGACTGACGTGGCCGTACGAGTGTCGCGGTCACACGCCGGTGCCCCTACGATCGCGGCCAGAGGGATGATGGCATCCGCGCGCCGCACTAGAGGTCCAAGAACTCGCTCTTCGCGTGCGTCGCCGACGACGAAATCCAAGTGGCAATTGGAACAGAGGTGAAACAACGGAGCACTGCCGTACATGAGGTTATCGAGTACTGTGACATCATACCCCGCGCCCAAAAGGCGCTCACTGAGTATGCACCCGAGGTAGCCCGCCCCGCCCGTAACGAGAACCCTAGATGGCATGACTATTAGCTCCTACCTCTTGAAAAGCGACGCCGACTCGCGGCCATCGTGGTGAGGCGTGGGCACATCGCCCACCGCGCTCTGTTTGGTACCCGCTGCGACAGCCTAGACGTCTCCGACCGCTGTCATCCAAGCCACAGTCGCCTTCACTCCCTCTTCAAGCGAGTAAGGCAACGCACCACAAAGATCTTTGAGCGAGCGGGTGTCGAACACCATCTCAGTCATGAGATTGTTCAAACGAAAGCTTGTTAGTGGGGGTCGCGTCCAACCGCAACCTTCCAGTATATCTCCCGCATATGCGACCACTCGTAATGCCCACAACGGCATTGACCTGATAGGCCTTGCGTCAACTGCCCTGCGGATCGTCTCCGCCCACTCACGCAACCGCAGAGGCGGATAGTCGCAAACGTAGATCGTCTTTCCGCAAACGGCTTTCGCCGGAGCAGTCAACAGCCGGCCGAATTGATGCATCGTGTTTCCAACGAAGCCGAACGACTTCTCCGGATTGCGGGTCCCAGGGTGATAGTAGATCCCCCTAGCGATCGCACCAAAGAATCCTCGGTACGGCACACCAAACCACGGTCCCCAGATCGACGTCGGTCTTGCGATGAGCCACTCGGTATCCAACCCGGCACTCCGCACGACCTGCTCCATCCTGACCTTGCTCTCTCCGTACAGATTTGGTGGACAGTAGTCTTCCTCGTTCTGAGGAGTATAACCGATCCGACAGACCATTCGACTTGAAGCGAACAGGCTTCTGCGAAGATTCTTGCAAGACAATAGTGCCTCGATAGTGTTCGCAGTGCCCTCCATGTTCACGGCATATCCTTCAAGCTTCCTCTTCTCGCGGAGATCAGTCCGAGCGGCAAGGTGCAAGACAACCTCAGGATCGAATCCGCGAACTGCCGCTCGAATGCTCCGACGATCTAGAATGTCACACGCAAGCCACTGGGCGACATGGGACGGTTCTTCGGGCGCCTTTATGTCAAGATTGAGAACCTCGCAACCGCGTCTCAAATACCACGCAACCGCGTTCGTGCCAAGGAAGCCCGAACCGCCGGTGATGAGTACTCGGCTAGGGTCTTCTGCGTTTCGGATCGGTTCTACGGGAGTGATCACACACGGTTCTTTCGATAGAGCGAGTCCATTTCGATAATTGCATGACCGCGGCCCTCGTTAAAAGCCATCGGGGCCACGAAGCGATACCCTAGGCGATTCAACAACGAGTGGGTACTGTCAAAGAGCGGCTGATTCTCATAGAGCTGTACGAAGGCGGATTCGACAACTATCCACTCAATCCCGTCAAGCACTGCTCCTGCACCGCCAAGCACCTCCTGTTCGTACCCTTGAACATCCAGTTTTAGGAGTACGGGTGGCACGAAGCCAACCTCTTGCTTTAGTGCGTCCAAGCGGAAGCACTGCACTCTTACCTTACGTGCATTTTGTTGACTGTAGTCCGGATGCAAACTCAACTCGGGGATGACTAGGGCGGAGCTAACCGGCGTGTAATCGTTTCGAAAGAAGCTCAGCTCTTGCGTCTGACTGCCCAAGGCGCATTCAAAAACCTTGATCCGTTGTCTCCTTGAGACCTTTCGGCGCAACTCTGCCGCTACGTCTGGTAATGGCTCGAACGAGCAGATCACGGCAGACGGGAACCTCCGCGCAGCCGCTAGAGCAAACTGCCCAATGTTCGCTCCTACATCGATGATCGTTGCGAAACGCGAACAATAGTGCGCAATCGATCCTACGAGACGATAGGCAGAAACGGAGAACCCTGACCTCAAGAGCTCTCGGATGGGAACGTCCCCTTGGACAAGTGTATCGAGCAGCGTCCGGATTCTACTTCTTGAGCGCATCGTCTTTGAGTATCATCCGTCTTCGTCGTTAACCGTCACCCGTGACCATAAACCGTCAACGTGTCATCGCCACCGCACCGTCACTCGACCGGCCTCGTGAATGTCACTTTAGACCATTCGCTAGGGGCGGGCGGTACGACAGAGGCCGTTACGCTTCTGTCGCGCCACATGGCGGGCCTAGGGATGGGGGTGACCATCGTATGCGCTTGCGCCGCGCCCGCCGAAGCACCAACGAGTGTACAACTGCACAACGTGAAACCGGCCCTCCTGACAAAGTCCTGGGGCTGGAGCAAACAACTCAGCATCACGTTCCAGCAGCTCTCCAGTAACCATCCTGACACCGTCATGCACGTTCACGGCGTATGGGGAGCTCCGCAATGGGTTGCCGCGCGTCACGCCCATGCTCGCGGCATTCCGTTTGTGCTAAGCGACCATGGTATGCTCGCACCCTGGTTTTGGAACTACAAAGGGACAGGGCAGCTTATCAAGAAGACTTTGTACTGGCGCGGTATGGCACGCCCTGCTTTCCGACACGCTTCCGCGGTCCATGCAGTCACCACACGCGAGCGCGACTGGCTGGCAAGATTGCTACCGACCGGCCGGTTCGAGGTGATTCCAAACGCGGTTGATCTAACTCAGATCAATAGCTCATCAACGGATGAAAGCACCGCCCAACCCCACAACATGGAGCCGTTCTTCCTCTTCGTGGGCCGCCTCGATCCGCAAAAAGGCGTCGATCTGCTAATCTCGGCATTTGCACGTGCGCGGCTAGCATCAGGCTTCCGACTCGTGGTCGCTGGTCCTTCACGCAGCGACCGCTACCGCGAGCAATTGTTGAGACTCGCACGTACAAGCACCCGAAACCGACACATCGTATTCACAGGCCCTGTCCACGGGCTCGAGAAGTGGCATCTCTACCGCCGTGCCTGGGCCGTAATAGTTCCATCCCGCTTCGAATCGCTCGGCCTCGTAAACCTGGAGGCTGCCGCTTGCAACACCCCCACGATTACGACTCATGAGACAGGGCTTGAGAGTTGGGCCGACAACGGCGGTCTACTCATTAGACCGAACGCGGACGATCTCCGGGTGGCTCTAGAAAGAGCCGCGAATTGGAGTGACCGCGAGCGCCGAGAGCGCGGCATGTCGATGCGACGCTTGGTGGAGGAGCAATACAGCTGGGCGAGCATTCGCGCAAAATGGTACGCCCTCTATGAATCTCTTGTGAGCGCCGGTTGATCTCGAAGGGTCGTTCTTCCATTCTGCTCACGCCCGGACCGAGCCGGCGCCCGCAGTCTTCCAGCCTGCGTCAACTGGTCGCGAATCCACGCGTACGTCCTAGCCAGACCATCCTCAAGCGAGGTCCCGGGCTCCCAGCCAAGGACTTGACGCAACCGAGTGTTATCAGAGTTGCGACCGCGCACCCCCTGAGGCTTAGTGGAATCGTAGCTTTTGCCGATGGTCTTGGCCGAGATTGCAGCGACCATGTCAACAAGCTCGTTGACGGTCACAAGGCGGTCTGAACCGAGATTCAACGGAACGCGACAATCCGACCGCATCAACCTGTGGATTCCCTCGACACAGTCGTCGATATAGCAGTAAGATCGCGTCTGCTGGCCATCACCCCACACCTCAATATCTGAGCCGTCCTCCGCCAACGCGATCTTCCGACAGATAGCGGCCGGCGACTTCTCACGACCACCGTCGTACGTACCCAAGGGACCGTAGATATTGTGGAACCGGACAACGCGTGTCTCCAGCCCGTAGTCCTCCAGATAGTGACGGCATTGGCGCTCAGAGAAGAGCTTTTCCCATCCGTAGCCGTCCTCAGGGTCCGCCGGGTACGCATCCTCCTCTTTTAGGGGCGCCACTGTCGTGTTGCTCTGTAGATAGCCGGGGTAGATGCAGGCGGACGACGTGTAGAGGTAGCGTTGAACTCCGTTGAGACGAGCTCCCTCCAGCATGTGTACGTTGATGAGTACATTGTCATGCATTATCTCGGCCTTGTGGGACTCAATAAAACCAATGCCACCCATGTTTGCCGCGAGGTTGTACACTTCGTCTACCCCTCGCGTTGCCTGAAGGCAATTGGCCCAGTGCCGGAGGTCAAGGATTTCAAATTCGTGAGCCTGGGTCGACTCGTATTCTGGATACTTTAGGTCTACGCCACGCACCCAGTGACCACGAGCGACGAGCAACTTGGTGAGATGATGGCCGATGAAACCGCCAGCACCCGTAACGACGACTCGCTTCATATCAGCTCCCTCCACAGCGCCTTCCGTGATCAGGCTCGGCTACGCTCCCTTGCCACTTCTGTGCTCCTCGCCTCGGCATCCCATTTCCGCAGGAGCTCGTCGACCAACTGCCCATAGACTGAGTCGCGTTTGAACGCCTTCTCGGCAAACGTCCTTCCACGCTCACGACACCCAGCCACATCCACCTCTCCTCTGCGAATCCCGTTAATAGCATCCACAAGCGCGGCATCGTCGCCTGCTGCGACGGCAACGCCACCACCGCTAAGTTTAACGAGCCTCGCAGTCTCACTATCTGGCGAACAGGTGGCGACTATCATCGCCCCAGCGGCCAGGGAGGTAATAAGCTTCGACGGCATCACGATGTCCACGACTTCGGCAAGTTGGCTCACCAGGACCACATCAGCGCCTGACAGCATGTGAGGAAGCATCCAGCGCTCCTGGAGCGGATGATGGGAGACGTTGCTCAGACCTAGTTCCTCACGACTCCGCAGGAACTCATCTTTCGCTGCCCCATCACCAACCACGAAAAAGTGCACTCTTGGGTCGTCCCGTAGCCGCGCGGCGGCGCGGAGGAGGAGTCCCAGATCCTGCTTCCTGCCCATGTTACCTGTGTGAAGGACGGCGAACATCTGGTCGGGAATGAAACGGCGTCGGAATTCGTTGTCTTCGCGAGGAACGGGTCGGAGTTCCTCCATGTCCACAGTGTCCGGCACGATTCGGATTGGTTTCAATGGCCCAGTTTCCCGCGATATGCGTCGCCGCATCCCCTCTCCGAGTGTATGGATCTCTCCCGCTAGGGCGTACGCTCGCCGCGCTAGCCATCGCGTCACTGCTACCACGAGCGGATTGCGCAGCATCCCCAACTCAATCGCTGCGTCAGGCATTACGTCCTTCACTATTAGAACTCGTTCAATTCTCAGCAAGGCGGCAATCACCAGGCCGATCACGGCATAGCTCAATGCTGGACTAACCACGTATGCGACCCTGGCTCCCCGAAGCGTCCGGAACATGTTCGGGACGGCGAAGAGCGAAAGCGTCGCCTCGTGGAGAAGCCGTGCTCGGGTAGACGGCTTGGGCCTCGCGTAGTGCCAGGATCGGAGAATGGAGCACCCTTGATGCCGTTCGCTCAACCGGAGAAGACCTCGGTAGTTCGGCCATATTCGCCACTGTGGATAGTACGGCATCGCGGTCGCAACACGAACGTCGATGTTCCGATCCGCGAGAAAGCGTGCAAACTCAGTAACAGTCTGACTGATGCCGGTGGGCTCAGGCCAGAAGTTGGACGTGATGATGGCGACTGGCCCTGAGGGCATTGGCCGACCTCTCATCGCAGCGGACCTCTCATTTTCCGCAGCCAGTCTCATATCACGGCGCCACCAAGCGTGGCTCATTTCTCCTCCAACAAGGCCAGGATCAAACACGGTGTCCGAAGCGGCGGCATGAAGCCATCTGACATGAGGGAACTCTTAGCCCCTAGAATACTCTCGCTCCGTCCAACACCAGCCGGGCAAACGGCAAGGCACCAGTGAATGCGGGAGAGACCGCATTGAGCACATGCGTCGAGTGCTTGGCGTGCTCTACCACAAAATCCATAACCAGTTCGTGGGTTCGCCGGTCGAGCAGCTGCGCCCGGATACCCACCTTGTCGCTCCTCGCGAGGTCGGTCGACCTGAGTCCTGGTACGAGCGCCCGCGCGGCCTTAGCGAACCTCCCTTTCATGCATCGCAGGAGCTCCCTGTGCGCGAATCGCCTGAACCCTTGTTTGTTCAAGACGTACTGCTGAAGAATCCTCGAACCGATGGTCGCCACTTCAAGCGCGCTGACTCCGCGGAGTCCCTCGTAGTTCTCGCGGCCCATGGCGGGCAGTGCTGTGGGCCCGACGTCTACATGCCCGTTGACCGCACGGGTAAAGTGCACACCCAAGAACGGTACCCTCAGATCGGGCACCGGGTATATCAAGCCGTTGATTCGAAGCCCTGACTCGGGCACGAGCCTGTAGTAGAGACCTTTGAACGGGAGTATCACGTAGTGCAGCCCCGCCCCAAAGGCTCGAGCCAGACGGTCCGCTTGGAGCCCGGCCGCATTGAACAGGTGACCGAACGCTATCGTATCACCACGCACTCTGACGCTCGACTGGTCTGCCGCAACAGACTCAACCGGGTGCTCGAGCAGGATCTCCACGCCACTCGCTTTCAACGACTCGCGCAATTGAGTCAGGATTGCTTGCGGGTCCACCACCGCTGTATCAGGCGAATGAAGGGCCCGACCGGTGTGGGACCGCGCCTCTGGCTCAATGGCCGTCAGCATTCGTTCATCAAGCAGCTCGGCTCTTGCGCCGTTACGCTTCGCGCGCTCGAGAAGCATATCCAGCTGTCGATCTTCGCTTTCCCGCACCGGCACAATTACCTTCCCGCACCGACTGATCGGCAAACGGTACTCGTCGCAATACTCGGCAAGCTCCCTCGCACCTTGGGCACAGATCTTCCCCTTGACCGAGCCAGCATTGTAGTAGATGCCAGAGTGAAGGACGCCGCTGTTCCGGCCACTCGCGTGCCGACCGAGTTGTGCCTCTTTCTCAAGCACAAGGATTCTGCTGCGAGGTTGCCTCCGCTTCAGCTCGCGGGCCACGGCAAGACCAACAATGCCAGCGCCGACAACAATGAAATCGGCCGTGCCGCGACTCGCCACTGCACCCCTTCCGACCTGTTCTTCGAGCCTCGTTCATCCGCAGGACGGCGCGGACGGGCCGAAGCAAGAGAACATGCCACGCATCAGGACGTTGACCGGCCGCTACCCCTTGTCAAGGTTCGCGCCCACAGCCAGACTCCTAGCCGAGCTTGGCATGAGGGGCGCAGATCGCAGTAGACACTCAGGAGTGCGTTCGGGATTCCAATGCCTTCGGCTGGTCCCCAGAACTGCTCACACTTGTCCAAGCGCCGCCGGCCAAAACAATGCTCGAGCGCCGTCAGCGGGCGATGTCGCTCGTCCGCGAGCTGGCCGGAAAGCTGGGCGACTCCGCGGACATCTCGACGAGGAGCGACTCGTTCCGCCCGAGTCGCCGGACATCACCGCGGTCCAGGTCGGCGATGAAGCAATCTGCGTTGCTCACGCGGACCGTCTTGTAGCGGCGGAGCGGAAGGCCCAGCAAGGTCAGTGCCGCCACACGGATCGGAGCAACGTGGGTCACAAGCAGCACCGACCCGGGTCGGCGCGCCGCATCACTGACGGTCGCGACGATCCGTTGCGCCACCATCGCCAGACTCTCCCGCTCCGGCAGGCTGACGAGGTCCGGTTTCTCGAGCCACAACGCATGGGCCTCGGAGTATCGGCTAGCGACCTCAAGTTCCGTCAACCCCTCCCAGGGCCCCATACGCATCTCCTCAAGCCTGGAGTCCACCATGACCGGCACTTTCAAGTCCTCTGCCAAGATCTGGGCGGTTTCCTGAGCCCTGCTAATCGGGCTCGTCCAGATCTCGGCGACGCCGCAATCCCTCAACCGCAAGGAGAGCGCCTCAATCTGTTCCCTGCCTACCCTTGTGAGCGGCTCATCGTCGCGACCCGCGTACCGCCCGACCTCGTTCGACCGAGTTTGGCCGTGGCGTGCCACGTAAACCGGCGCAGGTTGCGGCACTCGATGCCCGTCAGTGCGCGCCGCGCATGCGGAGTACTGCGGGAACCGTGCGTACCAGGATGGCAAGGTCGCGCAACAAGGACCAGTTCCGAATGTATTCTGACTCTAAGGCCACGACCTCCTCAAAATCCGTTACCCGATTCCTCCCCCCCACCTGCCACGGCCCTGTGATTCCCGGCTTCACGTCGAACCGCGCGTAGTGATGCTCCTCATAGAGCGCGACTTCCGGCAACAGCGGCGGCCGAGGACCCACGAGCGACATCTCCCCCTTCAACACGTTCACCAACTGTGGCAGCTCGTCTAAGCTCGTCCGGCGCAGCCAGCGGCCGAGGTGCGTCATTCGAGGATCGCTAGGCACCTTGAAGAGGCGTGGATCGGGGTACACGCTTTGCGCCATCAGCCCGTCCCGCTTCGCCTCCGCCCCGTCCACCATGGTCCGCAGCTTGAGGATCTTGAACAGTCGGCCGCCACGGCCGACCCGCTCCTGCGCGAAGATCGCCGGACCGCGTGAGTCGAGCTTCACCAACGCGGCGAGGATCCCGAGGACGGGACTAAGGGCGACTAGGCCGATCGTGGCGCCGATCAGATCGAGGACCCGCTTCACGATGAGTTGCGGCACCTTGAGGCTAGGCGCCGTCAGCTGTACGAGCGGATGTCCGCGCCGCCACACCGTCGTCGGATGCACGCCCGCGATCTCCGCCGCTCGCGGCACCGCGAGCACCTGACAACCCCCCGCAAAAGCCGCATCCACCACATTCTGGAATTGTTTGTCCGTGAGGTAACCGCAGAGCGCTACCACCTGTGCCCCTGACGCTGCGAGCAGCAACGGAATCTCGCTCACGTGGCCGAGCGCGCCGGGTGCAGGCGGGATATGTACGTCCACGAACCCTATCGGTCGGTAGTCAGTGCCCGCCGCGAACGCCGGGCTCGATGCCGCCCCGAAGCACTCAGCCGCCGGCCCCACGAACAGCGTATCCACTGCGTCCTTCTGGGGCGGCCGCACCCACGCCGCGATCCGGTTGATCGTGAGCCGCTCGGTCACTAGGCCAAGCCACACAAGCACGACCGTAGCCGCGTATTGCAGCAAGACGGGCTGGACCCCGCGGGTAAACAACGTGCCCCACAGCGGCAACGCCGTCGCGAGCGCGCACGCCGCAAAGAGACGCTTCACATTCCGGCGCTCGTCTCCAGGTCCGTAGTTGCCGAGCAGAACTAGGCCCAGGAACAAAGCCGTCGCGTACTGCCAGCCAGTGAGCATCCCGCCTGGAACCGCCGACTGGAAGGCCGGGCCCAGGGAACCGCCAAGCCACCCGTGGTCGCGGACCGCGCGCACCAGTGCGCGCAGTCCGACGAACACGAGCATATCTGCCGCGATAAGCACTGCAAGCCGTGCGGCGGCGCGCTGCACGTGATCTCGTAGGTTTTGCGGCGCTCGCCGTTGGAGATGGAGCCGACCTTCCGCGGGCTTGTCGGACTTCACGTGCGACGTCTCTGAGTTGATGAGGGAAATCGCCCGCCGCGGACCGGACCAGAGCACGCCGAGCTCAGGGGGTACCGGTGGCTGTGGATTCTGCACTGGCTCCACGACGCTGCCCGCCTCCCACGTGATATCCGTCATCGGGCCCTCAGAGATGCTGAACGACGCGACCACAAGCTCACCCAGACCCGCACGCCTGAGGACTCCTGCTCCGATATGGCACGGCTACTACGTTGGCGACGACACGATCAGCGAGCCCGGTCAAGCAGCTCACAAGTCGGGGAGCGTCTCACTCCGCCACGGTACTCGTGGTGTCGCACTTCCACCTTCTGTAAGACGGAACTCACCCGCAACGCGTAACGCGTAACGCTGCAGATGGAACCTCCTTCTCCACGCCGCACGGGCAGAGCAATGCACGCGACATACCAGCCCCACTGCCCTCGATGACCGCTGAACACCGGGCGCGGGCTCGCTGCCGGATTAGACCGACGACTGCGGAACCGCTAGCTGCGCCACAACAACTCAACCGCCGCGCGTCGCTCAAGGGCATGCGACGTAAAACGCGCAGGGGGCTGAATATACCGGGCCCCGGGGCAGCCGCCAGAGGTCCGAGGCCGCTTCTCTCGAGAGGCGGGTCTGAGGGCGGGAGTGACATTGGGCCGAGGCCCGCTTTGGGGCACGGACGCGCCGCGGCTGACCAGGCCGTCGATCCACTCATGGCAGGAGCGTCCATCCGACGCGTGTATGTGGGCGCTTCACCGCCTTCAGCACCGAGAGCGCGAGTACGGGAACGCCTGGCATTGCCGAACGGGAGCAAGCCGAACAAGCACGACACGTCCTAAGGCGACCAGGGCTACGCTCCTAGGCAAGCAAAGAATGGTGGTGAGGCGCCGGCGCCACGGACTATGCGGTTCGGGGAAGAACGTGACCGTCGGCAATCCACGCTCCCGTCCCTGCGTGCAGGCTGCACGGTTGCTGGCGACACGCGCGTTCGATCCCGCCCCCCCGCCATCACAGTTCTGTGAGACGTTTCCGATTGCACAACGCAAAGCGTTGACGCTGTGGCGGTTGCGAGACGAGTGATCGGACAGGTTGCCTAGCCACCCTGATCGGCATGGGCCATGCCAATCTGGGCACCGACACAGGAGGCCATTCGTGAAAATCGGGGCTCGGCATTGCGCGAGGTACACGGCGGCAGGGGTTCTTGCCCTTGCTGCCGTCTGGGGATCGCCGCTGGCTGGTCAAGGCGGACGGCGAGCGACCCGGAAGGTGGCTTCGGCCGTGCGCCACGCTTCCGTCGAGCTCCGGCTCGCCGCGGCGCGCAGTGTGCTGCACGCCCTCGTCGGTACCTGGCACTTCGAGATGCGCTTCGCCGGCAACTTCGACGGCCCGCCGGACGTGTCAGGGAACCGCGTGGTGAAGCCGCTCTTCGACGACAAGCGGCTCGAATGGACCGAAACGCTTGATCAATCCCGCGTCCAGGGGCAAGGTGTCGTTGGGTACGACGACCAGAGCGACCGATTCTTCAGCTCGGCCGTCTCTAGCGCCGGCTCCTCACCGGAACTCATGACCGGAACGCTCGACGACGCGGAACCACTCATCACCTTCAACCCGCTCGCACTCGCCCCAGACTCCGGGTCCGCGCGGGAGTCGAATCAAGCCTTCGCTGTGGCGCTGCTCGATG
>WNEZ01011778.1_pt1 | contig 12151 bp, 8 predicted proteins | sample 5400521 | NCBI WGS metagenome assembly WNEZ01 (sample SAMN13153339, study PRJNA577476) | soil metagenome | isolation source: 120 cm saprolite under Douglas fir tree site 2 hole 1 replicate 1 | place: USA:California | collected 2015-04-18
GTCGCCGTTCTGGTTGGCGTCGGCGGGCATCGACATGACGCGCAGCGCCGGCAGCTTGTTCTCGGGGAGCCGGTCCATCTACCGCTTCTGCGATTCCAGGTAGCGCAGCGGCCCGCCCCGGAACGGAGCGAAGCCGGTGCCGAAGATGAGGCCGGCGTCGGCGAGGTCGGCGTCGGCGACGATGCCCTCGGCTACGGCGGCCCTGGCCTCGTTCAGATAGGGCTGGATCAGCGCCTCCACGAGAGCCGCGTCGTACGCGTCCGGCTGGCCCTTCACCGGCTTGCCTTTCTCGTAGCGATAGATTCCCTGGCCGGTTTTTCTTCCCAGTTGCCCGAGCTTGACCTTGTTGGCGAGCACCTGCGGTACGTCGGCTTCATTTTTTGAGAATTTCTTCGCCAGCGCCTTCCCGGCGGCCAGGCAGATGTCGAGCCCGACGGTGTCGGCGAGCTCGGCGGGGCCCATCGGCATGCCGAAGTCTTCCATCGCGCGGTCGAGCGTCTCGGGCTTGACGCCCTGGTCGAGCATGCGGAACGCGTTGTACATGTAGGGGCCCAGCACGCGGTTGACCAGAAATCCCGGCGCGTCCTTCACCGGCAGCGGCAGCTTGTCGATATGGCGCACAAAAGCTGCGGCTTTGCGGGCGTAATCAGGGTTTGTGTTCTCCCCGGACACGATTTCCACCAGCTGCAACTGAGGGACCGGATTGAAGAAGTGTATGCCGACCAGACGCGATGGGTCCTTCAGAGCGGTGGCGATGTCGGCGAGCTTGAGGCTCGAGGTGTTGGTTGCCAGGACCGCGTCGGGCTTCGCCGCCGCCTCGAGCTTCGCGAAGAGAGAGCGCTTCGCTTCCAGGTTCTCGAAGATCGCCTCGATGATCACGTCGGCGCGTGCCGCGCCCGCGCCGCCGACATCGGGAATCAGCCGGTCGAGCGCGTCGCGCACGCGGCGCGGCTCGCGCAGCCGGCGTTGAAAAAGCTGCGCGGCGCGCTTCACCGCCGGCGCGATGCGCTCGGGCGCGGTGTCCTGCAGCGTGACCGTGAGCCCGCGCATGGCGCAGATCGCCGCGATGTCGCCGCCCATCACGCCGGCGCCGACGATGTGCACGTGGCGCGGCTCGAAGTCCGCCGCCTTGCCGAGCGACTTCATGCGCTCCTGCAGGAAGAAGATGCGGATCAGGTTCGCCGTGGTCGGGTGCGCGAACAGGGCCTCGACCGAGGCCGCAGGATCGCCGGCAGCCCGGAACGGGTCGCCGTCGTACTTCTTCCACAGCTCGAGAATCGCGTAGGGCGCCGGATAGTGCTCGCGCTTCGCCTTTCTCGCGACTTGCCTGCGGGCCTGCGAAACAACAAAGCTTCTGAGGGGTCCGGAAAGCGTCATCGCTTTCCCGAAGGAGAGGCTTTTTCTTTTTGGTGATTCAAGGGTGATCATGCGCGCGGTGTTCTGGAGAATGCGCAGCGGCACGGCCTGGTCGACGAGGCCGATGCGCTTCGCGCGGCGCGCGTCGACGGATTTTCCGGTCAGCAGCATGTCGAACGCCGCCGCCGGCCCGACGAGCTTCGGCAGCCACTGTACGCCGTGCCAGGCGGGCATGATGCCGAGCATCACCTCGGGCAGGGCGAAGCGCGTCTTCGGCTCGTCGAGCGCCACGCGGTAGCGGCAGGCGAGCGCCAGCTCGACGCCGCCGCCCATGCAGAAGCCGTTCACCATCGCGGTGGTGGGGAAGGGCAGCTCGTGCAGCGCCTGGAACACGTCCCAGCCCAGGCGCACGAAGGACATCGCCTCCTCGGGCGATTTGAAGCGCGTGAACTCCTCGACATCGGCGCCGGCGATGAAGCCGTCCTTTGCCGAGCGGATGACGAGGCCTTTCGGATGGTCCCGGCGAATCTCGTCCAGAGCGGCCTTCAATTGCTCCAGCGCTTCGCGCGAGAAGGTGTTCGCCGACTCGCCCTGCTTGTCGAATGTCAGCCAGGCCAGGCCGTCGCGATCGGTTTCCCAATGCCAATGCTTCGTGAGCGTCGAGCGATCCATGTCCTTTCCCCTTACAGCGCTTCGACCAGCATCGCTCCGCCGAGGCCGCCGCCGATGCAGATGGACGCCATGCCTCTCTTCGAACCCGTGCGTTTGAGCGTTTTCAACAGATGTAAAACGATTCTTGCACCGGAGGCTCCCACCGGGTGGCCGACGGCGATGGCGCCGCCGTCGACGTTCAGCCGCTCGACGTCCAGCTCGCCCATGGCGCCGTCGAGGCCGAGCTCCTCCCGGCAGTACTTGTCGTCCTTCCACGCCGCGAGGCAGCCGAGCACCTGCGCGGCGAAGGCCTCGTTGATCTCCCAGTAATCGAGGTCGTTCAACCCCAGCCCGTGGCGCTTGAGGATCGGCGTCGCCGCATGCACCGGTCCAAGACCCATCTGCGCCGGGTCGAGCCCCGCCCACTCCGAGTCGACGACGCGGCCTATCGGCTCGAGGCCGTGGCGCCGCACCGCTTCCTCGGATGCGAGGATCATCCAGGCGGCGCCATCGGTGATCTGCGAGCTGTTGCCGGGCGTCACGTTGCCGTACTTGCGGTCGAAGAACGGCTTGAGCTTCGCCAGGTTCTCCATCGACGAATCGCGCCGCACGCCGTCGTCGAGCGGAAAGGTCGCGCCGTCGGCGTCGTACAGCGCCTCAACTTCGCCGCCGCCGGGCGCAAGCCGTCCTTCGTCCTGCGCACGTGCCGCCCGCTCGTGACTGCGGACGGAAAATGCATCCATTTGATCCCGCGTGATGCCGAAGCGGTGCGCGACATTCTCCGCGGTCTGGCCCATCAGCAACCCGACCATCGGGTCGGTGAGCCCTTTCATGATGCCGATTACCGGGGCAAGGAGCGCCCTGAAGGGGATTCTCGAAAAAAGAAGTGCTTTTTGTGAAGCAGTTCTGGCAGAGGCCATCTCCGAAAACCATAGAACCATCTTGTCGCCGTACAGCAGCGGGGCGCGTGAAAGCGCGTCGACCCCGCCGGCGAGAACGAGGTCGGAGCGTGCCGCGAGGATGTTGCTGATGCCCGAGTCGACGGCCTGCATGCCCGAGGCGCAGTTGCGCATCACCGTCCAGCCCGGCACCTTCTGGCCGCAGCCCATGCGCAGCGCCGCGACGCGGCCGATGTTGACCTCGTCCACCGACGGCGCGGCGCAGCCGAGGATGACCTCGTCGAGCTCGTCGGGCGCGAACTTCTGGCGCGCGAGCAGCGTGCGGCCCGCCTGCGTGGCGAGATCGCTGGCCGCGAACGGACCGGGGCGGTTTTTCGACTTGAGGAACGGCGTGCGCGCGCCGTCCACGACGTAAATGGGTTTTGGATACATGCTGAGTTAGGCGGCTTTCGCCTTTACCGTCTGCTTTTCAAGCTTCTCGACGATCTCGGCCCTGCCGAAGTCCTGCGGGAAGTCGTCGACCTTGATCACGTTCTTGCGCAGCGCTTCCTTGTGCTGCCATTGCGCGTGCTCTTCGGGCGTCAGCACCGCCTGCGGATCCTTGAACCCCTTCTTCTGCGCTTCGCGCAGCTTCTTCTCGATCGGCTCGCAGGCGACTGCGGCGACAAAGGCGGCCTCCAGCACGCCGGTGGCGTCGCTCTCGCCCTTCGGCACGTACATGCCGGCGGTGAGCCGGTCGCGCGCCGCGCTGGGCTCCAACGCGATCTGGGCGCACTCGCGGTTGCGCGAGTCGAGCGGCGGCCTGAACGGCATGCCGCGCGGGAAAAGAGTCACGCGGAGCAGCGTCGCGAGCGTCTTGCTCGGGAAGTTGGAGAGGATCTGGTCGAAGGCGAGCTGTGCATGATAAAGCGCATCGCGCACCGACCAGCGCACGAGCGGCAGGTCTTCGCGGAGGCGGCCCTGGTCCTCGTAGCGCTTCAGCGTCGCCGAGACCAGGTACATCATCGACAGAATGTCGCCGAGGCGGCCGGAGATCTTCTCCTTGCGCTTCAGCGCCCCGCCCATGGCCATCATCGAGATGTCGGCGAGAAACGCAAACGCTGCTGAGAGCCGCGAAACGTGGCGATAGTAGTGACGGGTTTCAGGAGATCCTCTTTTGGGCATTGGAGCGAGGCTTTGCACCAGCCCAAACGCGAATGCCCGGATGCCATTGGAGATCACGTGCCCGATATGCGAGGTAAACGCATCGTCGAACTCGCGCGACGCCTCGGCGCCCTGCATCTCTTTTGCGGCGCGCATCTCGCGCAGCACGTACGGATGGCAGCGGATCGCCCCCTGGCCGAAGATGATGAGGGTCCGCGTCAGGATGTTGGCGCCTTCCACGGTGATGGCGATCGGCGTCATCTGGTAGCCGCGGCCGATCCAGTTGTTCGGTCCGAGGCAGATGCCCTTGCCGCCGTGGATGTCCATGGCATCGTTCACGCACAGGCGCGCCCGCTCGGTCAAGTGGTACTTGGCGATCGCCGAAATCACCGCCGGCTTCTCGCCGGCGTCGACCGAGCCGGCCGTCATCACGCGCGTCGCGTCCATCATGTAGCAGTGCGCCGCGATGCGCCCGAGCGCTTCTTCCACGCCCTCGAGCTTGCCGATCGGCGTCTTGAACTGGCTGCGCACGCGCGCGTAGGCGCCGGTGAAGCGCGTCAGCGCCTTCGCCCCGCCGACCGACGAGGTCGGCAGCGAGATCGAGCGGCCGGCCGCGAGGCAGCTCATCAGCATCATCCAGCCCTTGCCGGCGTATTCGGGGCCGCCGATGATCCAGTCGAGCGGCATGAACACGTCCTTGCCGGAGTTCGGCCCGTTCTGGAACACCGCGTTCAGCGGCAGGTGGCGCCTGCCGATATTGATCCCGGGTGTGTTCGTAGGGACGAGCGCGCAAGTAATACCTAAATCAGTTCGAGAACCTAAAAGCCTATCGGGGTCGTAGAGTCGAAACGCGAGGCCCAGCAGCGTCGCCACGGGTCCCAGGGTGATGTAGCGCTTATCCCAGGTGACCCGCATCCCGAGCACCTCTTTGCCCTGCCACATGCCGCGGCACACTACCGCGGTATCGGGGATCGATGCGGCGTCGGAGCCCGCTTCGGGGTTGGTGAGCGCGAAACACGGCACCTCGAGGCCTTTGGCGAGCCGCGGCAGGTAGTGGTTCTTCTGCTCGTCGGTGCCGTAATGCAGCAGGAGCTCGGCTGGCCCGAGCGAGTTGGGCACCATCACCGAGATCGCTGCCGCGCTCGAGCGCGTCGAGAGCTTCATCACCACGGCGGAGTGGGCGAGCGCCGAGAAGCCGAGCCCGCCGTATTTCTTCGGGATGATCATGCCGAGGAAGCCCTGGTCCTTGATGAACTGCCAGACGCGGGCCGGGAGGTCCTGCAGCTCGTGCGTGATCTCCCAGTCGTCGCACATCGCGCACAGCTCTTCGACGGGGCCGTCGAGGAAGGCCTGTTCCTCGGCGCTCAGGCGCGGCTCGGGCACGGCGAGGAGCTTGTCGAAGTCCGGCCTGCCGGAGAAGAGATCGCCGTCCCACCACACCGTGCCGGCGTCGATCGCCTCTTTCTCGGTTTGCGACATGTCCGGGAGGATGCGGCGGTAGAGCGCGAGCACGCGGTCGGTCACCAGTTTTCGCCTGATGAATGGAACGTTCACTGCCGCCGCGATGATGAGCACCACCGCGACCAGGGGCACGCTGGCGGTGAGCGCGGCCAAAACGACAAAGGCGATGGACCACAGTGTCAGCATGGCGACTCCCTACGCGGCCTGCTTGATCGTGTTTTTCAAAGGAGCGTTCAATCCTGCGGTAAGGAACGCGGCGAGACGTTCCTCGAGCAGGCGCGCGTCGTAGCGGTCCTCGGGCTTGCAGCCGGCGATCAGCTGCACCGTGTCGGTCGCCGCCAGGGTGTAGGCGAGCGTGCCGAACATGAAGTGAATGCGCCATACCAGATCCTCGCGCGGCATCCGCGGGAGGGCGCGCTCGAACGCCGCCTTGTAGCGCTCCATGGCGGGGGCGTACAGATGGCCGATCAGGGCGCGGATCGCTTTCGCCGGCTCGGTATAGGTGCGCCCGAGCAGCCGGATGAAATTGCGCCCGCCGCCCCTCGCGTCCTCGATCATGCGCAGCCCCTGGCCGATGAAGGCGCGAATGATGCTCTCCGCAGCTAGTACTCGGCCCGGCGCTTCCGCCTCCAGCTTGTCGAGCGCCGCAATGCGCGCCACGTTCATCGGATCCAGCCGCCGGCGGAATACCGCCTCGATCAGCGCGTGCTTGGAGCCGAAGTGGTAGTTGACCGCCGCGAGGTTGACTCCTGCCTTGGCGGTAAGCAGACGCATCGAAGTGCCCTCGAAGCCGTGCTGCATGAACAGCTCCTCGGCGGCGTCGAGGATCCGGGTGCGGGTTTCGTGCTGGGGCTTGATGGCGCGCAGGGACATGGCCGGTCTTTGGAAATGGAAACCGAGATTCAAACGAACGTTTGAAAGATAGGCGATGTGGGCCCCGCCGTCAAGGGGCACGACCGCTCAGGGTTTGCCGGTCGACGAAATGGCGCGGCGGATGAACGCCTTTTTGCGCGCCGGGTCTTCGATCTCGTCGGCGATCAGGAGGTAAAGCTCGGCTTCGTCGCGCGCTTTGATCGCCGCGCGTTTGACCACGACGCGACTCAACGCACCGATGTGCTCGGCGAGCCGCGCCGTGGCGCGGTCGAGCACTTCCTGCGTGAATCTGCTCGCGGCCAGGACAGTGGGGGGAGCCGCGGACCCGCTTGTTGCGGGAGCCGGAGGCTGCGAGAGGGGGCGCGAGATCTCCGAGAACTGCCTCTGGAAGGCCGCGCGGGGGATCGACGCGGAGATGTCCGCCGCGAGCATCTGCACGAGCTGCTCCTGCGTGGCAGCCTTTTTTGCCGCGTTCCTCACCACCGCCGGCGCGATCGGCCCCAGGTGCTGCGCGAGCTCGGCTTCGAGCCGCTTGAGGAGGGTCGGGTCGAAGGTCGCGGGAATCGTCGTGGGTTGCAGCGCGGTTTTCTGAACCTGCGTTTTGGGCTGAGCGACCCGGGTCCGCGGCGGGGTCGTCGCAGCACCGAGCAAGGCTTCGCGCCACTCCGGCACCGACTGCGGCCGCTGGCCCTCGTCCGGAGCGAGCGCCCAGTCGATCGCCGCGAGGAACTCGGATCGATAGAGGCTCTTGTCGGCCGCCTGGGCCGCTGGCGGCATCGCGTCGGAGCGAACGCGCGCCGCCGCCTCGTGCGGGCTGTTCCCGGTGACCATCCAATACAGAACCCCGCCGAGCGCGTAAATGTCGCTCCACGCGCCCTGCTTGCCTCGCGTGTGGTACTGCTCGAACGGCGCATACCCGGGCGACACGAGCGCCGTGAGCTCGGAGGATTTCTGGCGCGCCGCGCCGAAATCCAGCAGCACCGGGCTCGAGTCGTCGTCGCGGATGTAGATGTTCGGGGGCTTGATGTCGCGATGCATGAAGCCCGCCTTGTGCACGACCTCGAGCCCATCGAGAAGCGGCGCCACCAGGGCCGCCACTTGCGCCTCGGCCAGCGGGCGCCGCGCGCTGACCCAATCGGGGAGCGGCGCCCCCTCGACGAACTCCATCACCATGTACGCCGTGCCGTGCGCCTCGAAGAAGCGCATCACCCGCACGATGTTCGGGTGGCGGAACGAGGCGAGCGTGCGCGACTCGTCGAGAAAACGGCGCTTGCCCCAGCCGAACATCTCCGCGGTCTCATCCGAGCGCGGCGCGATCGAACAGTCGGGCGCGCGCAAGGCGATGTCGGCCGGCAGGTATTCCTTTACCGCGACCCTGAGATGCAGGTTCTCATCCAGCGCGAGATAGGTGAGGCCGAAACCGCCAACGCCGAGCACCGGCAGGGCGTTGGGGAGTTCCATTGCGCGCTATCCCTTGTCGATAAGGTGGATCGCCTTCTCCAGGCTGCGGCGCATGCGGTTGAACGCCTGTCCGAGCTGCGACACCTCGTCGCGGCCGGTCTCGGGGATATCGGCGGCGTCCAGGCGGCCCTTGGAAATCTGGTGGGCGGCGTGCGAAAGCCGCGTGATCGGCTCGACGATGAGAAGCGTGAGCATCACGTTCAGGGTCACGAACAGCACGGCGAACACCGCCGCGAGCGAGCTCATGAAGGTGACGAAGGCGCGGTTGGCGTTGCGGATCGGCAGGTCCATCGGCACCGAGACGATCTGCGCGCCGATGATCTCGTTCATCGTCCAGCCGAAGCCGTTGTTCGGGCCGTAGAGCTTCACCATCGCCGGCGGGGCGATTTCAGCCGTGGTGTGGCAGGCGAGGCAGGCCTGGTCCCTGATCTGCAGCGGCCGCGCCAGGTAAAGCGAGCGCCCGGTCGGCGTGCTGCGGATTCCCGAGATATCGCCGCGCGCGGCCTCGTTGCGAAAGGCGTTGACGATGTCGGCCTCCCAGTCGACGGCCCGGTCGCGCGGGTTGGTCGGGTTCAGCGTCGCCTCCTTGTAGGCGTAGTCCGGGTACTTCTTGCGCAGCAGGTTCATGATCTCCGTCGCGGCGAAGGCCGGCACGCTTTCCGGCAGGAACTTGTCGGCGTCATACGGCAGCAGCGGCCGCACCCTGCCGATCGTGTACTGCCTCATGGAGAGCGACGCTTCCAGCATCACGCCGGCATTGCGCAGCACCTCGTCGCGCGCGTTCTTGTGCAGCAGCTCGTGCGAGACATACCCGGTGACGCCAAGGCCGATCACGAACACGGCCAGCAACACCAGGTTGAACTTCAGGCGCAGACCCATGTTTTCCCCTTTCCGGGAACTTACTATATACGCATGGCTACGCAAGCACATCACCGCGCCGCGCCGACCGAGCGGCTCAGGGGCAATGAATGGCGCGCCCTGCGCATCCTCTTGCCCTATCTCCTGGAATACAAGTGGCGGGTGGCGGCGGCGCTCGCCTGCCTGATCGCCGCCAAGCTGGCGAACGTGGCGGTGCCCCTCATCATGAAGGAGGTCGTGGACGGGCTCGACCCGAGGACCGCGATCGTCGCCGTGCCGGTCGCGCTCCTCGCCATCTACGGCATCCTGCGCTTCTCGACCACGCTGTTCGCCGAGCTGCGCGACGTGGTGTTCGTCCGCGTCACGCAGCGCGCCATCCGGCGCGTGGCGCTCGGCGTATTCCGGCACCTGCACAGCCTGTCGCTGCGCTTCCACCTCGACCGCCAGACCGGCGGGATGACGCGCGACATCGAGCGCGGCACGCGCGGCATCTCGACGCTGCTTTCGTACCTGCTGTTCTCCATCCTGCCGGTGATCCTCGAATTCGCGCTGGTCGCGGCGGTGCTGCTCAAAAAGTTCGACTGGCGCTTCGCCGCGGTCACCTTCGGCGCCGTGGCGATCTACATCACGTTCACCGTGCTGGTCACCGAGTGGCGCATGGACATCCGCCGGCGCGCCAACGAGCTCGACTCGAAGGCCAACACGCGCGCCATCGACAGCCTGCTGAATTACGAAACGGTGAAGTACTTCGGCAACGAGGAATTCGAGGCGCGGCGCTACGACGAGAACCTGCAGGGCTATGAAGCGGCGGCGGTGAAGAACGAAGCGTCCCTGGGCCTGCTCAACATCGGCCAGAGCTTCATCATCGCCATTGCGGTGACGGCGCTGATGCTGCTGGTGGCCGAAGGCGTTGCCGCACAGAGCTTCACTCTCGGCGACCTGGTGCTGGTCAACGGCCTGCTGATCCAGCTCTACATCCCGCTCAACTTCCTCGGCATGGTGTACCGCGAGATCAAGCAGGCGCTGCTCGACATGGACCGCATGTTCCGCCTGCTCTCGGAGCACCGCGAGGTGGCGGACAAGCCAAACGCGCCGGAGGTGCCGCCCGGTCCCGCGACGGTCGAGTTCCGCGGCGTCGATTTCCACTACGAGCCGGCGCGGCAGATCCTTTTCGACGTGAGCTTCACCATTCCCGCGGGCCAGCGCGTCGCCGTGGTGGGACACTCGGGGTCGGGCAAGTCGACGCTCGCGCGGCTGCTCTACCGCTTTTATGATGTCTCGGCCGGCTCGATCCTCATCAACGGAAAAGACGTCCGGGAGGTGAAGCAGGCGAGCCTGCGTGCGGCGATCGGCATCGTGCCGCAGGACACGGTGCTTTTCAACGACAGCATTCTCTACAACATCCGCTACGGGCGGCCGGAAGCGAGCGATGCCGAAGTCATCGAAGCCGCGCGCGCCGCGCACATCCACGACTTCATCCAGACTCTGCCGGCCCAGTACGGGACGATGGTCGGCGAGCGCGGCCTCAAGCTCTCCGGCGGCGAGAAACAGCGCGTGGCGATTGCGCGCGCCCTGCTGAAGAATCCGCGCATCCTGATCTTCGACGAAGCCACCTCGGCGCTCGACTCGCGCGCGGAGAAAGCGATCCAGGCGGAGCTCGAGCGGATCTCGCAGGGGCGAACGACGCTAGTGATCGCTCACCGCCTCTCCACGGTGATGGATGCGGATCAGATCCTGGTGCTCAGCCACGGCCGTGTCAGCGAGCGCGGGACCCATCGCCAGCTGCTTGAAGCAAAAGAGGAATACGCCCGCATGTGGGCGCTGCAGCAACAAAAGGCGCAAGCCGAAGCGGTTCTCGAGCAAGCCGAAGCTTTGTAGCTTCAACCCGACACCGGAGATCTTTCACGGGGTTTCGAGGAATTACTTCCTATCCCATGAATTTCCTTGCGATTTTTTTATGGCGTAGGGTATATTTCACCATCATGCAAAGAAGACTGCATCCCCTCGAAGGGATCGTCGCCGTGTGCGCGCTTTTCCTCGTGCTCGCTCTCACCGTGGGATTCGCGCAAGCCGGAGAAGTCAGCGCCGCGCCGCGCGTGCAAAAGGTCGTTCTGCTGAGATCGTCGGCGGTGCTGGTGCAGGACGTCGACACCGGCGAGGTGGTGATCAACAAGAACAGCGAGGCGGTGGTGCCGATCGCTTCGATCACCAAGCTGATGACGGCGATGGTGCTCCTCGACAGCGGCGTCGACCTGAGCATGCGCGTCGTGCTCGCGCGTGAAGATGTCGACACGTTCAAGGGATCGCGCTCGCGCCTGCGCACCGGCAGCGTGCTGACGCGCGACGAGCTGCTGCTGCTCGCGCTGATGGCTTCGGAGAACCGCGCCGGCGCCGCGCTCGGGCGCACCTATCCCGGCGGCACGCAGGCCATCGTCGAGGCGATGAACGAGAAGGCCGCCGAGCTCGAAATGACCGACAGCCACTTCGTTGATGCCACCGGGCTGTCGAAGCGCAACGTGTCGAGCGCGCGCGACCTGGCCAAGCTGGTGCGCGCCGCGCACAGCTATCCGTTGATCCGCGAATACTCCACGCGCGACCGCGCCACCGTGACCGCATTCGGCCGGCCGCTCTCGTTCCGCAACACCAACGGCCTGGTGCGCAGCTCGCACTGGGAAATCGGGCTGTCCAAGACCGGCTACATCAGCGAGGCGGGCCGCTGCCTCGTGATGCGCGTGCGCCTCGCCTCCAAGGACCTGATCGTGGTATTGCTTGACTCATGGGGCAAGCATTCCCGGGTCGGCGACGCCAACCGCATCAAGAAGTGGCTCGAGGGCCACACGGCCGGCCAGCGAAGCAGCTAAGCGGCTTTCGCGAAGACGTCATCGCGGGGCTTTCGCTGCCCCGCAAGAGCCTTCCCCCCAAGTATTTCTACGACGCGGCGGGCAGCCGCCTGTTCGAGCGCATCTGCCGGCTGCGCGAGTACTACCTGACGCGCGCCGAGCTTGCGCTGACCCGCGCGCACATCGCCGCCATCGCACGCTTTGCCGGGACAGGAGGCACTCTCATCGAGTACGGCAGCGGCGAAAGCGTGAAGTCGCGCCTGCTGCTGCGCGCCATGCGGCCGTCCAGGTACGTGCCGGTGGACATCTCGGAGGACGCGCTGCAAGCGGCAGCGCCGCGTCTCGCGCGTGAATTCCCGCGGCTCGATATCGTCCCCGTCGTGGGAGATTTTTCACGGCCCCTGACGCTTCCCGTCAAGGGCAGGCGAGGCAATTGCGCGGTGTATTTCCCGGGCTCGACCATCGGCAACCTGACGCCCGGGGAGGCGCAGGCCTTCCTCGCCATGACGCGCAGCCAGGCCGGCCGGATGCTGGTGGGCGTGGACCTGAAGAAGGACGCCAACGTTGTGCATGCCGCCTACAACGACGCGAAGGGCGTCACCGCGGCCT
>WNEZ01005972.1_pt1 | contig 12147 bp, 16 predicted proteins | sample 5400521 | NCBI WGS metagenome assembly WNEZ01 (sample SAMN13153339, study PRJNA577476) | soil metagenome | isolation source: 120 cm saprolite under Douglas fir tree site 2 hole 1 replicate 1 | place: USA:California | collected 2015-04-18
GAATGGCGTAACGACTTAGCTGCTGTCTCGAGCATGGACTCGGCGAAACTGAAACACCTGTGAAGATACAGGTTACCCGCCACAGGACGGAAAGACCCCGTGGAGCTTTACTGCATCCTGTCACTGATCTGGGGCTTGCTATGTAGAGGATAGCTGGGAGACTATGAAGTCAGGGCGCTAGCCTTGGCGGAGTCACCCTTGGAATACCAGCCTTAGTTGGTCTTAGATCTAACGTGCGCCCTTATCGGGCGTGCAGACCGTGGCAGGTGGGCAGTTTGACTGGGGCGGTCGCCTCCTAAAGAGTAACGGAGGCGCCCAAAGGTTCCCTCAGCCTGGATGGAAATCAGGCCTAAAGAGTGTAAAGGCACAAGGGAGCTTGACTGTGAGGCATACAAGCCGAACAGGGACGAAAGTCGGGCTTAGTGATCCGCCAGCCCTGAATGGAAAGGCTGGCGCTCAACGGACAAAAGCTACCCCGGGGATAACAGGCTTATCTTGCCCAAGAGTTCACATCGACGGCAAGGTTTGGCACCTCGATGTCGGCTCGTCGCATCCTGGGGCTGGAGTAGGTCCCAAGGGTTGGGCTGTTCGCCCATTAAAGCGGGTTCGCCCATTAAAGCGGTACGCGAGCTGGGTTTAGAACGTCGTGAGACAGTTCGGTCCCTATCCGTGGTGGGCGCAGGAGACTTGAGAGGCGTCGTCCCCAGTACGAGAGGACCGGGATGAACGGACCTCTGGTGTCCCGGTTGTCACGCCAGTGGCAGCGCCGGGTAGCTATGTTCGGATGGGATAAGTGCTGAAAGCATCTAAGTACGAAGCCCACCTCAAGATTAGGTCTCCCACTGGGTTAACCAGGTAAGACCCCAGCAAGACCAGCTGGTTGATAGGCCGCAGGTGGAAGAGGGGCAACCCTTGGAGCTAAGCGGTACTAATCGGTCGAGGGCTTGACCATCTATCACTCACTCCTCAGCGCAGTCGCGCGAGGAGCGCGCGCAGTGCATTCCTATCGCATTCTTCGCAGTCGCGTACACCCGAAAGAGACTTCGGTGACCATAGCGGCGGGGAGACACCTGTTCCCATCCCGAACACAGCAGTTAAGCCCGCCTGCGCCGATGGTACTGGGCTGGCAACGGTCTGGGAGAGTAGGTCATCGCCGAGGTCTTTTTCTATTGTCTGGGGGGCAGATCCCCCAGCTGGCCGATGTTGCGTCAGGTCAATAGCCGGGTTGCATAGACTTCGCGGCACGCGCCGCAGCGGAGGTTCGCCGGCCTTTGGTGCGGCCGGCTCACCTCGAGGTCCGCGCTCGCGCCATCACGGGCACGCGCATACGGTCTCTCCCTTCCGTTCAAGGGAGCAGGGCGCGTACTCGTGCCACTCAGTCATCTGGCACGAATTATGAGTCGGGCGTCTGACTACGCCCGACTCATAATTGTCCGGATGCCGGACCAGCCGACGGGCAAGACCAAGCACACCGAACTGACGTTGGATGAGATCGCCTCCATGCAGCCCGGACTGGGGCGTCTCATGCCGGAGGTCTCGCAGCGGTACCACATCGCCTACTATGCCGCCAGAGGCGGCAACTGGCGACTGGCCGCCTACCAGCTGCGCGAGCTGGGAGGGCTGCTCCGATTAGGGGCGGCTACCAGGCCGAAATACAGCGTGACTTTCCAACTTTCGAGCGCGCCTTTGGGCGGGCTACCGAGGTGGCCAACATCTATCACCAGGCGACCGATCACGCCGAGATCATCTGGCGGCTTCCCCCCAATCCCCCGGACCACCTGGACCTGGGGCCGCAGCCGGAACCCGACGCCGAGCCGTCCTAGCCCACGTCCCGGCTAGGTGATGACCTCCCGGCGCACAGTCAGCCGGTCGACCATATCGGTCTTGACGCGGACGCCGAGGCCCCACCGATATGGGACGGCCATCATCCCTCCCTCTCCGAGCTCGAATGGCGGATCCACGATGTCCTCCGCCCAGTAGCGGTTGCTCGCTGAGAGATCGCCCGGCAATTTGAAGTTCGGCAGCGACGCCAGCGCCACGTTGGCGGCCCGCCCGATCCCGGTCTCCAGCATGCCCCCGCACCAGACCGGGATCCCGGCGTCCGCGGCCAGGTCGTGGATGCGCCGCGATTCGGCGAACCCACCTACCCGGCCCGGCTTGATGTTGATCACCCGGCAGGCCCCAATCTGGATCGCCTGCCTGGCATCGTGGGCATCTTCAATGCTCTCGTCCAGGCAGATGGGCGTCGCCATTTGTGACTGGAGCGCGGCGTGGTCGAGCAAGTCCCCGGCGGTCAGCGGTTGTTCCAGCATCAGCAACCCATACCGATCGACCTCGCGCAGCCGGGGTACATCATCCAGGTCGTAGGCGGAGTTCGCGTCGGCCATCAAGGACATCTCCGGGTAGCGGGACCGGATCGCCGCCAGCACGTCGAGGTCCCATCCCGGCTCGATCTTGATCTTGATTCGCTGGTAGCCCTGGGCGAGATGTTCCTCGATGAGCCGGAACAGGGACTCCAGGTTGGCCTGGATCCCCACGCTGACGCCCGTCTCAACGCTGCTGTGCGCGCCGCCCAGCCAGGAGGCGAGCGACTTGTGGGCTGCCTCGGCGAAGGCACCGCTCAGTCCCATTTCCAGGGCGGCCTTGGCCATCCGGTGGCCTCGAACCGGCCGCATGAGGCGCTCCAGGTCCTCCACCGAGGCCAGTTCACGCTCCCGGACGGCCGGAATGAGGTACTGGGTGAGGATCCCCCAGGCGCCGTCGACGGTCTCCGACGAATACCATGGCCCCTCGCCGGCGACACACTCGCTCCAGGCGGTAATGCCTTCGCACTGCAGCCGCAGGAGCAGCGGAAAGCGGTCCTGTTGCACGCCGAAGCTGGTGCGGAACGGCCGGAGCAGGCGCATCTGCAAGACGCGGAGTTCGACGGCCTCAATCTTCACGGGCTCTCCGCTGCATGACGTAGACGCCGTCCCGCTGAAAGTCGACCGCGATCAGGCCGGCCGCCAGGGATGCCTCGAACGCGGCCCGCGTCTCGGTCCGCCACCGCCTGGCCAACTCCATGCTCTGCAGCTTGATCGCCTGGAAATCTCGGGGCACCGCGATGAACGCGCTGGATGCCCCCCGCAGGTCGAAGTTGAGGCGGCGCGGGTCGCCCTGACTGCCAAGGCCCAGCATCACGACGGGCGGACCGATGGCTGGCATCGACCTCGTCTTCATCAGCCACCACTCCGCTTCGAACCGATCGGTGGCCAGCCCGCGGTTGAGCTCGTCATCCATGACCCCGTAGTGGTCGCGGTGGTAGCGCCGGGCGATGGCGCCCAGCCGGTGCAGGTTGATGTAGGCGTTGCGCGCCTCCAGCGGGTCGAAGGTCCAGGTGATCAGCTGCAGACCGCGCCGCCGGGCCTCCTCGGCCTGGGCCAGCTTCAACTGGACGCCCAGGCCGGTTCCCCGGTAGGCGGGGAGCACGCCCAGCTGATGCGAACATAGCCGGCGCCGGCCGTCGCGCTCGCCCAGAAACCCGAACACGAAGCCCACAATGGTGCCGTCCGGCAACCACGCTCCCTGCACGATGCCGCCGTTGAGCTGCATGGTGAGCAGGAGCTCGCGCGGGACCACATTGCGCTCCGCGGCTCCCCAGATAGTCCGGCTCAGCTCCTCGCAGCCGGCGTAGTCCTCTTGCGTCCGCGCCAGCCGGATGGCGATCGGCGGCACCCGGACATGCTAGCAATCCAACCCTCGGCGCCGCGCTACTTGCAGGTCCAGGCGTTGGTGGCGCCCCGGTTGTAGAAGACGAGCGCCGCCCGGGCCTGGGTATAGGGGTCCCAGATGTTCCAACCTGCGAAGTAAGCGTTCCAGGTCGAGGGCATGAACTGGAAAAGGCCGCTGGCCCCGCTGGAGGCGTTCACCGCCAGCGGGTTGTACCGGCTCTCGCAGTGCGCCACCCGCAGCGCCCAGGTCAACCCCGGGCTGCTCCCGAAGACCGCGTAGATGGCCTGCAGGCCGACCCCGCCAGCGGCGGGGGGAGCCGGCGCCACCATGGCTCCGCTGACGACGGGCCCCCCGACCGGAGCGGCGATCCACTCCACGGTGCCGGTCGGCCCCTCATCGGCCGGGGCGGGCGTGGCCTGCTCGAAGGCCATCGGGTCCCGGGGGCCGAATGGCACGCTGGCCACCGCCACCTGCCGGGCATTGGCAGCGGCGAGCTGGGGCAGCGCGTGGCGGGCCAGGACGATGGGAGCCGCCAGCAGCAGGCCGATCGCCAGGACAGTCGCATGGGCGGCCAGGGCGGATGCGCTGTCGGCGCGGCCCCTGATCCCGATCAAAGCAGGACTGTAACGTACAAACCGGCTTGCCTCCGTCAGTGCACGCGCCAGCGAGGAGTGGCCCAGGCGGGACGTAGGCGAAGACGGCTACCGGGACGAACGAGCGTGGCGGGCCGTCGCCAACCCTACCACACGTGGTTGGCGGGCCTCTGCCCTGGCCTGGATGCGGGCTAAATCCGCTCCAGCAGGCGAGCCAGAAGTTCGGTCCGCTGCAGCCAGCTGGAAACCAGGAGGTGCTCGCTGTCGGCGTGCGCACCACCGCCGTCTGGACCCAGCCCGTCGAGGGTGGGGATGCCCAGGGCCGCCGTGAAGTTCCCGTCACTGCCGCCCCCGGTGCTGGTTTCCTCCAGCGCGAAGCCCATCTCGTGGGCGACGGTCTTCGCCAATGCCGCCAGCCGAGCCACGCCTTCGGTGCGTTCCATGGGTGGCCGCTCCATGCCGCCTTCGGCCGTGACCTGCGCTCCGGGCAGCACTGGCGACAGGGTTCGCATGGCGCGATCCACCCGGGTCGCTTCATCCCGGGTGGCCAGCCGGATGTCGATCAAGGCTTCGGCCTCCGCGGCCACCACGTTGGACCGGGTGCCGCCCCGAATCACGCCGATGTTGACGGTGGTGCCGCGCCCCGCATCGGCCAGGGCTTTGATGCGTGGGATCTGGTGGGCCAGCTCCTCAATGGCGCTCACGCCTTTTTCCGGCTCAACGCCCGCGTGCGCCGCCCGGCCCACCAGCCGAAGCCGGTAGTCGGCGACGCCCTTGCGAGCGGTCTTGATCTGCCCGCCACTAAAGGCGGGCTCCAGCACCAGCACAGCCGCCGCGCCCGCGGCTCGCGCTTCGATCAGTCCGCGAGAGGTCCCACTGCCGATCTCCTCATCGGAGGTGGACAGGACGATGATGGCGCGCTGGGGATGGGAGGCCGCGATGGCGAAGGCCGCTTCCACAATGCCCGCCTTCATGTCGTAGCACCCGGGGCCGGTGACCCGGTCCCCGGCGACCGCAAACGCCAATCGGGCCAGGGTTCCGGCCGGCCAGACCGTGTCGTGGTGGCACAGGATCAGGATGGGGGAGGGGCCGTCGCCGATGGTGATCTCGAGGTGGTCGCCGGCGGTCTCGCGAGCGTGGCGGTGCAGGCGCCCGCCGACCACGCGCTGAAAGAGCTCACCGACCTGGTTCGCGCAGTCGTCGCACCGGGCTTTGTCGAGCGAGGGGGACTCACGCTGGACGAGTCCCTCGAGGGCCTGCAGCATCGCCTCCCGGTCGGTGGCCACGCTCCACAGTGTGGCAAACCCTGGAGCGACCGGTCGCGGCCTAGGAGTCGGCTGGCTCCCGTCCGCTCAAGAAGGAGCGCACCCGCTCGCCCAGGCTTGGCTCGGTATACGCGGGAGCCGGACCGACGCCGACGGGCTCCATCGCGGGCGCACCCTGGTCCGCCTCGACCCGCGGGGCCGACTGCGCACTGCGAGCCTCACTCTTCAGTCGGGCATTCTCTTCGCGAAGGCGTTGCGTCTCCTTGCGCAGGTCGCTGATGGTTGTTTCGTGGGTGGTGATCCGGCGGCGCAGAGCCCCGTGCCGCATGCCGGAGCGAGCGCCGGCATACAACATGTACACCAGGAAGAGCACGGTCACCAAGCCGGCGGCGATCACGACCGGGACCCAGTCGGCAACCCCGGTCCAGTGCGCGTGCCAAAGAGTCACGTCGTGGGTGCCGGTGTTCTGGGCCGCATACAGGCCAACCGCCAGCAGGGCCAGCAGCAACAGGGCCAGGAACACGATCATCGGGAAATCATCCTCCTCCTACCGGTTCAAAGTGTGGCTATCAGTTTACATGATAACGGATACGTTGACAAGCGTGGAGGCGGGCGGTGGCCTACCGCTGGCCGCCCTCACGGCCGATCTCGGCCATGTGTCCCCGGTCGTGGCTTACGCGCTGGCCGCCCTTGCGGCCGGCTTCCCGGGCCTCATCGGAAGTGAACTCGTGGGCGGTGCCCTTGGCGTGGGCGGCACGACCGCCCTTCTCCGCGATCTGGCGTTGCTTGTCGGGCTCCATGGACGCAAACCCGCGGCGGCTGTGCTCGGTCATGTTCATCACTCCCCTTGGGCACCCAGTCTCCGCAGCGTCGCTACCTGGTTGTTAGGTTAGCTTACAGAGCTACTAGCAGGCGCTGTGACTGGCCCGGATGCCCCACCGATCAGGTGTTCTGGCTGAGGTCCCGAATGCCGGCCAGGGCGATGAAGGCCAGACTCACCACGGAGCTGGGGATCCAGAGCAGCCAGGAGGCGCGCAGCGTAGAGGCGAAGGCCAGGGTCACCGTGACCGAGAGGGTGAGGCCGATGATCAACCACCAGGGCCAGCGTCGGCGTCCGGGCCAGGCCACCACCAGGCTCAAACACAAGGCGGCCAGGACGAACCCCCCTAGCATCCTGGCCGGCCTCGGCACGCCCCCCGGCTCGTCGGTGCCCCCACCAGGGCCAGCATAGGGCCCCCACCGGCGCGCGCCAATCGGCCAGACGGGGGATCTTTCGCCCGCCTTGCAGGCCAACCGGCGGAGGCCGAACGGCGGAATGAACTTAGAGAATGTTCAGTCGGGAGGCGGCCGCCACGGCCTCGGCCCGGTTGCGGGCATTGAACCGGGTGAGCAGCGTCTCCATGTACGTCTTGATGGTGCTCTCGCTGAGATGGAGCCGGGTGGCGATCATGGTGTTGGAGTAGCCCTCGGCCACCAGCTCGAGGACCTGCTGCTCGCGGGCGGTCAGCCGCACGGCCGGCTGGGGTCGCGGCTCGGTGGCCGGCGAGATCTCGGGGCGGGACGCCTGGGCTTGCGGCCCGACCAGGATGCGGTCGAAGGCGCTCAGGATACCGGCTGAGACCACCACCACCAGGCTCCAGAGGACGACCTGGGTTCCGGGAAACGGCTGGCCGGTGATGGCCGACATGGCGCCCTGGTAGACGCTGACCCCGACCACGAACACCGCGGCGGCCAGCATGCCACCCTCCGCCCCGTCGAGGGCGACCGCCTCCATCAGCAGCAGGATGAAGCAGACGTAGATGACCTCGGTGTGGACCGCCGAGAAGATGGCCAGGATGGCGAAGCAGCTCAGCTCGTCCAGGATCCAGAGCATCCGCCCGGTGCGGACCAGGGCCGAATCCGGGGCCCGGCGGCTGGCCTGCAGCGCGTACAGGTTGTAGGCGGTTGCCCACAGGGTGAAGACCACCAGCAGCAGCGCGGACCGGGGCGGGACCAGTAACCCTACGATCAAGACGAAGGCTAGCCCTGGCCAGCGGACCACGGACCCGGCCAGAATCAACTGCCGCGCCTGGGTACTCGTCAGCCGCGGTCCGGAGCGCTCAAGGTATGTCGGCGGGAGTAGGTTCATGCCTTCCGGCTTGGCTCCCGCCCCCCCAAGGAGTGGCCCCATTCTAATGGCCGCTGGACGGACCGTAAAGCCGGTCAGCCGGCAATCAGGGTGCGCACGGCGCCGGTCTTCCAGTCAGCCACGGCCACCCGGTGGCTATTGGTGTCGGCCACGTACAGGCCGCGCCCTCCGGCACACACGCCGGCGGGCTCCCGGAAGGATGCGGCCCCGCCCATCCCGTCGGCGCTACCGGCCACTCCGCTGCCCAGCCAGGTGGTGACCGTCCGGCGGCCGGGGTCCAGCTGCTTGATCTTGTTGTTGTAGCTGTCCGCGAGGTAGAGGCGGCCGTCATGGGCCGTGATGCCCAGCGGATGCTGCAGGCGCACCACGTCGCCCTCCCCGTCCACATCGCCGAAGACGAACAGCCCTTCGCCGACCAGGGTGGTGACCGTCCGGCGCTGCAAATCAATGTCGCGGATGGCGCTCACCTCCGAGTCCGCCACGTACAGGTGCCCATCCGCCAGGGCCAGCCCGCTGGGCTGGGCGAACCAGGCCTCTTCCAGGGAGCCGTCCTTGAGTCCTTCTCGACCGGTGCCGGCCAGGGGCTGGACCTCGCCCGAGCCCGGGTCCAGCTCCCACAGCTGGTGAACCCCCGCCATGGCGATGACCAGGCGGCCATCGTAGAGGGCCAGGTCCCAGGGCGAGGACAGCGGCGTGCTGCGACCAGGCCCGCCCCGGCCCAACCCGTGCGCCTGGTCGCCGGTTCCGGCCAGGGTCCGCACCCGCCCGGTCTCCAGGTCCGCCGCCCGGATGGCGTGATTCTCGGTGTCCGCCACGTACAGGGTGCGGCCGCTGATGGCCATCCCCTGCGGCTGCTGGAAGGAAGCCGTTTCGCGGGTCCCATCTTCCAGGCCCGGCTCGCCCGAGCCGATGGCCCCCTTGATGGTCCCGTCCAGCCCGCACGCCAGGATGCGGTGGTGGTTCGAATCACTCACATACAGGGCATCGCTGGTCACCAGCACTTTGCCGGGGAAGCGCAGGGTGGTGGCGGGTTCGATTAGCTCCTGCAGTGCCAGGCTGGCCTGGCCGGGCGCCAGCAAGCCCTGCTCGGCAAAGTCGCGGAGCATGCGGTCCACCAGGGGATCGAAGGTCTCGAAAGGCAGTTCGCCTTCGTGCTTGCCGATGACCCGGCCTGCGGGGTCGATGAACATCAAGGTCGGCCAGGCCCGGCCCCCGTAGGCGTGCCAGACCTGGAAGTCGCGGTCGTTCACCACCGGGTGTTCGATGCGGTAGCGGAGTACGGCCTCGCGTAAGTTCGCGGTCTCGCGCTCCGCCGGAAACTTGGGCGAGTGCACGCCCACCACCAGCACCCGGTCCTGATATTTGGCTTCGATCTTCCGCAACTGCGGAAACATGTGCATGCAGTTGACTCAGCAGAAGGTCCAGAAGTCGATGATGGCCAGCCGACCACGAAGATCCTGGATAGAGACCGGGCGGGATACGTTGAGCCAGTCCAGGCCGGAGGGGAATTCGGGCGCGCGGACCTTGCCGGCGTAGGTTTCGGTGGCCATAGCCTAATCGTATGGGAAGCCCGGGGCTCCGGAACCTTTTCGCCTACCCGCCGTCATAGCATCATGCCAATCCGCCGCTTCCTGATCCCCGTCGGCGTGGGGCTCTTCTTCCTGGCCAGCGCCCTGGTCGCGCTCAACCTCACCAGCGCCCAACCGGGTACCGATGGCCGAGTGATCGTCACCGCGCATCCCGCCGCCAACCTGCAGCTCACGGTTACGCTCAACCACGGACGGCTGATTCCCGGCCGGGCGCTGACTGTCCAGGTGGAGCTCACCAACACCGGGACGGAGCCGGTCACCCTGCAGCCAGACGGCGTCTGCACCACCCCCCTTCGCCTGGAGCTGCACGACGCGTCGGGCCGGATCGTGTGGTCGCAGCCGGTCCCCATGATCGCCTGCCCCCAGCAGCAGCCGCCCGCCTATCGCAAGCTCGCCCTGCTCAATCCGGGTGAGACCCGCCCAGCCGCCACCTGCTTCGAGCTGGGCGGTACGCCGGATCAGTGCGTCGTCCTCGACCTCCCCAGCGCCTCCTACTGGGTGGCTGGTACCTACTACGGGTTCGCGCTCCCACAGGCCGCCTTCCGAATCGCTCGCTGAGGTCGCGGATCCGGCTCGGCTAAGCTTTTTCGCGATGGCCGGCCCGGTCGATCTCTCCCCACTCCAGCGCGAACTCGATGCCCTGCGCCGCCAGCTGTGTCACTGTGACAACGCGGGTACCTGCCTCGGCTGCCAGGGGGTCGAGATGCTCCGCCAGCAGGCGCAGATGGTCGTCTCGGCCGCCACCCAGCCGGTACTGCTGCAGGTGGCGCAGGAGGCGCAGGCCCGGGAGCTGATGGCGCAAATTCAGCAGCTCCAGGAGCAGCTGATGAAGGACCCCGACGCCATGCGGGCGCTGGAGGATCTGATGCGGCACTTTCAGCCGCCGCCCCCGGCGGAAGATCACTGATCGCCTACAACTGGGTGGCGGTGATGACGACGCGCTGGGTGTCGACCCAGTTGGGCCAGCAGGTAAACAGCGTCAACCGCACGTCCGGTGTCGGATCCAGGATCTGCACCGCAGTGGGCGCCACGATGACCCGGGTGCTAACCCGATAGCGCTGCACCTGCCCGCCGATCGCGACATCGATCTCATCGCCCGGTTGCAGGTCTTTCAGACGAGCGAAGATACTGCCCTCGATGTCGTCGTGGCCGTAGAGCACGGCATTCCCGCTCCCGAATCCAGCCGAGAATGCGTAATGCGTGACGGCGTAGCCGTGGGCGATGAGCATGCCGCCCTTGGAGTCCAGCCCCCGCTCGAAAATGGGGGCGCCAGCGATGGCCAGCCGGGGAATGGTCAGGGTCGCGATCACGCCGTTAGGTCCCGGCGCCGTGGGCGCCAGCTGCCGGGTGGGGTTCTGATGCGTTCTGGGCTGCAGCGCCCCGCCACCGTCCGTGGATGGCAGCATCTGGACCAGTGGGGCAGACGCCGAGCTCCCCTGGCTGTGCATCGTCCAGACCGCGCTCCCCGCTAGGGCCAGGCCGCTGGCAATCAGCAGCCCCGCTATCAGGTTTCGCCTCATCATCCCCCTCATCTTCAGGGGCGCCGGCAAGCCTGTCAAGGCTGGGTTCGAGGCGGTGGGGGCTGGGGAGGGGAGGGGAGGGCTAGTGGAGAGGGGGCGCCGGCGGGTCGGTCTCAGCCACCGCCTGCTGCCGCACCGCGAAGGCGATCCGGTCGTCCAGCCGCCACTCGGCTTCGAGCTCCAGGATGCTCACCAGGATCTCTTCGATGGAGTTCCCGAGCTCCATCTGCCGCTGCATTTCGCTGCGATCTGCCGCCAGATCCTGTTTCATGTGAACCATCACTGACCTTGGTTCCCTTGTACGCCTGCTTCCTTAAGGTCAAGTGCACAATGGGGGGTCCCACTGAACTGTGGCGCGGTCGTTGCCGGGCCGTCATACGGCGTTCCAGATCGGGGCTCCCGCAATACGCCCGTGGTATGCTGCTCGCGGGCTTGTCCGGCCGGTCAGGGGCACGTCCATCTCGCGCAGGACCGGAAATACACTCGCGAAGGAGCAGGCGTTAACGTGGCGATGAACGGCACGATCAAGCGACTCGTGGTCGACAGAGGCTTCGGTTTTTTGAGCGGGGAGGACGGCAAAGAATATTTCTTCCACCGCTCGTCGGTCGACGGTTCGTTCGAGGGACTGCAGGAGGGCCAGAAAGTCACTTTCGACGTTGAAGCATCGGCCCCGAAGGGCCCCCGCGCCTCTCGCGTACGCGTGGCGTAGCGGGGACGCGCAGGAGCAAAACCCGGCCGGGGCCGGGTTTTTTCTTTCCTGAGCTGGTTTGCCAGTAGCGGAGGTCGACGGGGGCGGCGGGCTGCCTCCCTATGGTGGAACGAGCATGGGGGACCCGGGGCCATGGCTGATGCGGAGACCGCGCCACCGCTGAAAATCGCGGCGGCGGTGCTGGTCCGGGTGGCGCATGACGACGCCGGCTTCACGGACATCAACGGCGCTCGGCGGTGGCCTTCGACCTGCAGGGCGCCGGGCCGGCCGACATCTACGCCGGCAGCCAGTACTACGGCGCCACCTGGGACCTCACCGTTCCCACGCAGCCCCTGAAGTTCGTGGGCACCGATGGCAAGGAGGTCCTGCTGCCGTGCGGGCTCACCTGGATCCACCTGGTGGACCCGGAGACGGAGGTGACTGGAAGCTAGGTTGGTTCCGCCTACGCGGCGGGCGGAATTTTCTCGGATGGCCTGAGGGCCACCCTCAAAAATTCGATCCGTCGCGGCCCCGGCATGGAGCCATAGCGAGGCGATCGGCTGGCGTCAAACGGTTCGGCGTTCTAACGAGCTCCGCGCGGGTGCCGCTCGGCGTAACCGCCCTGACTGGCGGTTACGGGAGCCAGATTTCGG
>WNEZ01006887.1_pt1 | contig 12143 bp, 12 predicted proteins | sample 5400521 | NCBI WGS metagenome assembly WNEZ01 (sample SAMN13153339, study PRJNA577476) | soil metagenome | isolation source: 120 cm saprolite under Douglas fir tree site 2 hole 1 replicate 1 | place: USA:California | collected 2015-04-18
CCAGGAGCACTTATACGTGGTGTATACGCCTGCCTATGATCCCGACGCCAACCGCATTGAATGGCTCTGGCGTATCTCGCGACGGGTCGTGACGCATAATCATCACCGCAGCACTTTTGAGCTTCTGCTCGCCGATGTGGAGCAGCATTTTCAGGCGCTGGCCCAGACTCCCGCAGAGGTTCTGCGCCATATCGGCAGTCCGTTTGCCCCGGACAAGGATCAAGAGGCTCCTCTGACTCTCGCTCAGGCCGCATAATCATCTTGGAAGCATATAGTATGTTTCATCGTAGCAGATCGCGGCGTCTTGCCGTTCGTTTTCCCTTTCCTAAAAACCTATACCTGAAAGGCGGGGTGGGTGAAGGAGTTGATACCGCTGTAGGCGATACTTTCGTTGTTGCTGTCGGTGAAGATGAACTCTGAGAACTTCCACCACAGGCAGAGATACACATGGCTGAAACGAGAACAAAAACTGGGAGCAGGATTCTAATCTTCTTCATAACTACCTCCTTTTTCGAGTCGTGTATGCTGAGAGCATAGCCACTTTTCTGTCGTCTCCCTTCTCGTGCGGGTTGAGAATAGGTGACACGCTCACGACTATTCATACATCACTGGCCAGGCCTTCAGCTCCTCTTGTTATGCTGTCGGCATAGGTTACGCTTTCTCATCTGCCACCGCTACATCTCTAATTTCATCCAGGCGTTTATGCTGATACTCGAGTTCTGTTCTCAGCTCGTCAACCTGCGTTTCGATGAGTCCCAGCGCTGCGTAGGCTTCTTCTACAAGCTGGTGATATCGTTCTTGCGGTCCACCCGGGATAAGAATGTTGGTCGCGTAACAAACTTATTCTGCCCAACACTGGCTCACCCTACCAAGTCGCTCAAATCGTTGGTGATATCGTCAATCATGGCTACTACTTGCCACCCCTGGCGGAAGATGAGATCATAGATACTAGCGTGCTTGCGGTGAAAGATGTCATGATAGGTGATCGTGATCCTGCAAATGCTCCAGGGCTCTTTTAGGGTGGGTTGGGATAACGGATGTTTAGGCGCGTTAAACGTATACGTTTGCTTGTGGTCCTTCGACTCGATATGCTTGTTGGCCTCAGAGAACCTATAGGGCGTGTTGGTCCCGGCGAGGGTGTACTGAAGGCTTTCCCTTTTGCCCTGACTGATTGCGTCAGTCGTCCAATGATACCAGTGGTTTTCTTTTTCGTTGCTGAAATGTTTCCAGGTTAAGGTGCCTTGCAAGGTAGAAGGATCAGCCACAGCAGTAGCTTCTGGTCCATAGATCACGCTTCTGATATTGAATGCAGCCCCGTTGCCAATATTGTAGACCTCAATCTTTGGTTGTGGCTGTTTGTCCCAAACGAGATAGCTTTGGTTTCCTGCTTGCACAGGAATCATCAATGGATCGGAGGTGATCTGGATCACGGGGCGTGCATCATCATAGCGTGCCTGCAAAGAACGTCGATCCTCCCTTCGCCCTAACCTCAATGCCACAAAAACGGCCAAAAAGGTTGCTACAGCTGCAGCGGCTTGTGCAATACCCCCTATAGCAGTCCAGATGAGAGACCAATTCATGATAATACTCCGTCACGTTCACCTGTGGCACTCGAAAACAAATGCTTGATACATTTATCTAGAAGGCCAAGAGGCTCGCTCTCTGTTGCAACGAGATCTGCGGATATGGGCTACCACCGTGGTAGCCCATATTGCAATGATGGTGGAGGTCGCCCTATTGGGTTCAGATACTCACATACTCACATTCCACTCTGCCAGGTCGTTGCTGCCGATGCCCGCTACAAATTGCAGGATGAAGCTGTGAACGCTCTTGGGCACCTCGTAGGCGATGTTGCCGCGCAGGAGCCCCCCTGCAGCAATCGTGCCATCAGGACCGCCACCAAAGGTGATATCCTGGTTATACGTCTGTCCAGTCGAGTCTTTGAGCGACCACTGGATAGCGGTAGAGGCTGGCTGCGTGGTAGAGGACGTATTGTGCAGTGTCACATTCACAACCAGGAAGATATTCCCTGCCTTGGGTTGGTCAAACTGCGAGCCCGTGTTCGTTTTCACAGAATTGAGCGTCACCGTCCAATCGCTGTCCACTATAACCGGCGTGCCGATGCTGCCAGTAGGTGTGTTTGATGAGTTGGATGAACTGGAAGACGTGGTGACAGTGCTTGCGACGCTAGTTGCGACGGTGTTGATAGCGGTTCCTGCCGAGCGTAGTACCAGCGTGCTCACTCCGATGCAGCCTAAGATGAGGACTGCGAGCACACCAAGCACAATCCACAGCCAGGTACGCGACTTCTTCTGCGGTGGAGGCCCATACGACGGCGGGTAGTACGGCTGTTGTGGTGGATAGCCCTGTGGTGGATACGATGGTTGTTGTGGCGGCGGGTAGCCTGGTTCGTCCGGGTTTTGTGGTGGTTGGTACATCTGTTTACTCCTGATAAAAAATAGAATAACGTCTCTATATATGTAAAACGTGCAGAAAGATGCAATGTATCAGTGAGTTGCTTGTGTAACACCTATTATGGCGCAGGGAAACCTCGTCAGCTACCTCTAGCGAACAAGGCTCCCTGCTCCCATGTACTAACGAGGAAAAGTATAGCACAAAAAGAGACGGCCAGCAGGGAGATGCCAGCTACTCAAATCATCATGATGATTTAGCAGTTCATTCGTTGCATAGATAGGTCATATTTCAGCGAGAGGAGAACTTATCTATGCAACAACCGCCTTATGAGCAGTGGCAACAACCACAATGGCAATCGCAACCAACGCAATACTACCAGCAGCCCTACATACCTCCACCTGTCTTTGTCCCTGTATCACCGCAGCCTTCCTACCCACAAAAGAACACGACGATGAAGACGCTTTCCATTCTCAGCTTCGGTGGCTTCGCCGTGCTCATTGGCCTTGGCATCCTCGCTGGTGAGGGCGCAGCAGGTACTACAGTGCTCGGACTTCTTGGCTATACAGGGTTCATAGCATTTGTAGCAGGCTTTATCTTCCTCTGCCTGATCTAGCGGGATTGCAACAGATCAGAAATACCTGCACGTTTCGATTATTCAGTTGCTCCAACTGTATCCGCTGCACGGATGCGCACTCTGCAAAGACGGTCAGACGCTGCTGATACCCCTGCCTGCGTTTTTCCTCCCAGGTGCGTGCTGTCTAACAGGTAGTCAGGCGCGCATCTCTCACATCCATAGGCCAACCAGCAAAAGTATGATAAAATGTCAACTGTAGCTAAACACACAAAGGAGGCAGAGTGAGCGAAGACGCTTTACTGCAGATCTATTACTTTATGCGCCTCACCCGCGCCATGGAAGACCGGACGCGCACACTCTTTTTACAGGGCAAGGTCGTGGGGGGGGTATACACGGCGCAGGGACACGAGGCCGCAACTGTGGGGGCCGCGTCCATGTTGAAAGATGGTGACTGCATTGTGCCGCAGCATCGCGACCTGGGTATGCACCTTGTACGCGGCGCCTCACCACGCGCGGTCATGTGCCAGTGGCTGGCTCGCGGCAACTCGCCCAGCCTGGGCCGTGATAATGCTCTGCATATCGGTGACATGCATCACGGCGTCGTGCCCAGCATCAGCATGCTCGGTGAATCCCTGCCCGTCGCCTGCGGTGTCGCCCTGACCATGAAGATGCGCAAGCGTTCGACCATCGTCCTTGCTCCCTGTGGTGATGGTGCGACCAATACGGGACCATTCCACGAGGCGCTGAACTTCGCCTCGGTGCAGAAACTGCCAATCGTTTTCATCATCGAAAATAACGGCTATGCCTACTCGACCCCTACCCAGAAGCAATTCGCCGTTCAAAACCTCGCCGACCGCGCGTTAGCTTATGGCATGCCCGGTGAAACCGTAGACGGCAATGACGTCCTGGCGGTGATCGAGGCCGTCACCAGGGCAGTGCAGCATGTACGCAGCGGCAAAGGACCGAGTCTCATCGAATGTAAAACCTTCCGCGTGCGCGGGCACTCCGAGGCCGACAAAGCGGACTACGTGCCACCGGCATTGCGCGAAGAATGGCTGGCCAAAGACCCGATTAAGCGCTTTGAAGAATATCTGACGAAAAAACATATCTTGACGGCAGCCGGGAAGGCCGAAATTGAGGCAAAAGTCAAAGCGGCGGTCGACGATGCAGTGGATTTTGCCGAACACAGCCCGGATCCCGGCACAGAAACGGTGGCCGATTATGTCTATGCCCCCGATGGGCCTATAGCGATCATTGGCGAGCCTGGTGCGCTGGACCCGCGCTACGTGAACGCGCTGGACCGGCGCACGGGCCAACCGTTCAACACAATCAGTAAGAAAGAAGAGGTCGTTGGACGGCGATGAGTGCAAAGAAAGTAACGTATTTAGAAGCAATCAGTGATGCCATTCGCGAAGAGATGCTGCGTGACGAGGCAGTCTTTCTCCTGGGCGAGGATGTGGGCACCTACGGCGGCGCCTTCAAAGTGAGCGCTGGCCTGCTGGAGGAGTTCGGTCCCGAGCGTGTCGTCGATACGCCCATGTCCGAGGCCGCCATCATCGGCTCTGCCGTCGGGGCTGCACTCATGGGCATGCGTCCCATCGCGGAGATGCAGTTCATCGATTTCATCACCTGCGGCTTTGATCAGATCATCAATATGGCCAGTAAGATGTACTGGCGTTCCGGTATGCCCGTGCCGATGGTCATTCGCGGTCCTTCCGGCGGCGGTGTAAAGGGCGGCCCATTTCATTCCGCCAGCCCGGAGGCATGGTTCTTCCACGCGCCGGGTATCAAAGTCGTTGTTCCTGCCACCACCTACGACGCCAAGGGCTTGCTGAAAGCTGCCATCCGCGACAATAACCCTGTGCTCTACCTGGAGCATAAATTGCTCTATCGCATGCCGGAACTGCGCGAGGAACTGCCCGAAGGAGACTATACTGTGCCCCTGGGTAAGGCCATTACGCGCCGGGAAGGCGAGGATATGACTATGCTCACCTATGGCGCGATGGTCTATCAATGCCTGCGTGCGGCACAAACACTTGAAGAGGAAGACGACCTGCAGGTCGAGGTGCTTGACCTGCGCAGCCTGACCCCGCTTGATCACGAGGCAATCATAGCGTCGGTCAAGCACACGAATAAAGTGCTCATTGTACACGAGGACACGCTGACAGGCGGCATCGGCGCTGAGCTAGCTGCCATCCTGGTCGAGGACGTCTTTGAGTACCTTGACGGGCCAATCTCGCGCGTAGCCGCGCCCGATACACCGTTTCCCTATGCGCCTTCCCTGGAGGCCGCCTTCCTGCCAAACGCCGACAAAATCACAACCGCGGCTCGCAAGCTCGCAGCCTATTAAATATATACTAGGATCGTTAGCGTATGATGAAAGAAAGCAAGGAGCACTCCGGGATGATCAGGGCGCACAAAATCAGACTGCACCCGACACCTGAACAGGCCATCTATTTCGCAAAAGCAGCAGGGACCGCCCGGTTTGTTTTTAACTGGGCGCGGGCTGAATGGCAGCGGCAGTATGAGGATGGTGGAAAGCCATCTGCCTTGAAACTCAAAAAGCAGTTCAACGCCATCCGGCGTAAACAGTTTCCCTGGACCTATGACGTGACGAAGTGCGCGATTGAAGGGGCGTTCATGGATGTGGCTGCCGCCTTCAAGAACTTCTTTGAGGGACGCAAAGCCGGGCGCAAGACAGGCTATCCGCAGTTCAAAAGCAAGAAACGCTCGCGCCAATCCTTCTATCTGGCCAACGACAAATTCACGGTGGGCGATCACTGGATCGACGTGCCAAAGTTGGGGCGCGTCAACATGGCGGAGCAATTGCGTTTTGCGGGCAAAATCCTCTCTGCTCGCATCAGCAAGACGGCGGACTGGTGGTTTGTCTCCCTCGCGGTTGAGATGCCGGAGGTGGTGCCCGAAGCAAATGCAAAGCCTGCCGTTGGGGTTGATGTGGGTCTGCTCAGACTGGCAACGCTCTCCGATGGACGGCGGTATGAGAACCAAAGACCGCTGCGCCATCTCTTAAAAAAGCTGCGCCGCTTGAACAAGGAACTGGCTCGACGGAGGAAGGGCGGCAAGAATTGGCACAAGACCAAAGGCAAATTGGGCAGGCTGCACTTCCGGATTGCCTGCCTGCGTCATGATCTCTTGCACAAACTGACCACTGAGGTCGCCAAGACTGCCAGCCTGGTCGCTGTGGAGGACTTGCACGTGAAAGGACTCATGCGCAACCGTTGTCTCTCGCGCTCGTTCTCGGATGCGGCACTTGGCAAACTGTTGGACCTGCTGGAGAACAAAGTACGACACGCAGGCGGCACGCTGATCAAAGTGGATCGGTTCTATCCCTCCAGTCAGCTCTGCCATTGTTGCGGGGCCAGACGGGAAGACTTGCAGCTTTCTGATCGTGAGTACGCCTGTCCCGCCTGTGGGTATGTGGGGGATCGCGACGAGAACGCCAGTAGGAATATCTTACAGGAAGCCCTTCGTCTGGTGGGCACGTAACAACCAGACGGGGCCGGTAGTGGCTACGACGGCCCTTATTGCCTGGGGACTTGGGGTAAGACCAAAAAGGTGCAAGCTTTGAGGCTCCTGGGGATGAACCAGGAACAACCAATCGCGTCTGTTGAAGCATATTCGCTTACAAGAAAGGTAGCAGTTCACACATGCCAACGCCGGTAAAAATGCCACGACTGGGAGAGTCGGTCGCGGAAGGGACGGTGGGCGCCTGGCTCAAAAATGAAGGCGATTGGGTCGAGAGAGACGAGTCGCTGGCCGAAATCATAACCGATAAGATCAATGCCGAGCTGCCATCACCCGTCGCGGGTCGCCTGGCAAAAATTCTTGTGCAGGTCGATCAAACCGTTGCAGTCGGCGCGGACATCGCACTCATCGAAGAGAATGCAGATGTGTCCGCCTCGCCGCCAGCCCAGGCAGCGCCAGGGTCCGATGCAGCCCCGGTCAAGAGCGCTGCCCAGGCCGAGACACCCGTGATGGAGCGTGAAGAAGCAAGCGCGGAAAACGGCGCAACAGCAACAACTCGCGTTTCCTATGCCGAAACCGAGGAACGTCAGCGTATCTCGCCCCTGGCCCGCCGCTTAGCGCGCGAGCACGGCGTTGACCTGAACGTAATTGCCGGCACGGGAGCTAGTGGCCGTGTGCGCAAAGAAGATATACTGGCCTACGTGCAGCAGCGCCAGGACAGCGCCACAGCACCGCGCCGCGCCGCGACAGTGACACCAACTGCACCGGCAGCTCCTGGAGCGGCGCCGGAGCTACAGCCAGCTTACGCCACCCCGGCGGTGGCATTTACGCCTTCGTCAACAGCGGTCGATGGAGATATCGAGATAGTCACTCCCAGTCGCATGCGGCTGGCAATTGCCGAGCACATGGTACGCAGCAAGCGCACCTCTCCACACGCGACCACGGTGGTAGAGGTCGATATGACCAACATCGCTAAATGGCTCGAGAAAAACAAGGAAGAGTTCAAACGGCGCGAGGGCTACAGCATCAGCTACCTACCATTCGTAATGAAGGCAGTATGTGAGGGCATTCGTAAATTCCCGATGATCAACTCGAGCTGGACTGAAGACAATAAGATCATCATAAAGAAGCGCATCAACCTTGGTATAGCAGTAGCTACCGATGCCGGGCTGATAGTGCCTACCGTCTACGATGCCGATAACTATACCCTGGCTGCCCTGGCCAGGCAAGTAAATGCCGTTGCCCAGCGCGCCCGCTCCAACAAACTAACCATCCAGGATATGCAGAACAGCACATTCGTGGTGAATAATCCCGGCACATTTGGTACAATAATCTCAGTACCGATTATCAACCAGCCGCACGCGGCTATTCTCAGCATGGATGCAGTCGTCAAACGCCCGGTGGTAATTGAGGATGATGCTATTGCTGTACGTTATATGATGTACCTGTGTCTCTCCTTCGATCACCGTATCCTTGATGGCGCGGGCGCTGGAGGCTTCCTGCAGGCCGTACGCACAAAACTGCAAAGCTACGGCCGTGAAATCGACGTGTACTAACTAAATGTACGGGCGACGCTTGCCGTCGCCCTAAGGAAAACAAGCATGGTGACCATAATTCCAGAACGCCGTCCTGAATGGCTCAAGGTGCGACCCCCCAGGGGGGAAAACTACGAAAACTTGAAGCAACTGATGCGTAGTAAGGACCTGCATACTGTGTGCGAGGACGCCCGCTGCCCAAATATTGGCGAGTGTTGGGGCCATAAGACGGCCACCTTCATGATCCTCGGGCGTATCTGTACACGGAGTTGTGGCTTTTGCGCCGTGGAGACCGGCCGCCCCATCGGATTGGACTGGGAGGAGCCGAAACGCGTGGCGGAGGCAGTACAGAAGATGGGGCTGCAGCACGCGGTCGTCACCTCCGTGAACCGTGACGAGCTGAAAGACGGCGGCGCCGCCATCTTTGCCGCTACCATCCGCTGGATTCGCCGCCTGAACCCGCAATGTCGCGTTGAGGTCTTGACTCCTGACTTCAAAGGGGTATATGATGCCCTTCGTGTAGTAATTGACGCGAAACCCGATGTCTACAATCACAACGTAGAGACGGTTCCCAGGCTCTACAAGCGCGTGCGCCCGCAGGCCATCTATAAGCGCTCGCTCCAGGTACTCAAGTGGGCCAAAGAAATGAACCCTGCCGCTCCGACCAAGTCCGGCTTCATGCTCGGCCTCGGTGAGATGTGGGATGAGGAGATTAAAGTTATGCAGGACCTGCGTGAGCATGATGTCGACATCCTCACCATTGGGCAGTACCTGCGCCCATCGCTGCAACACCTCCCGATCCAGCGCTATGTGCCACTGGAAGAATTTGCCGCTCTGAAGGCCGAAGGTAAGAAGATGGGATTTCGCCATGTGGAGTCAGGTCCGTTTGTGCGCAGCTCGTACCACGCACATCAACAGGCTGATGGAGCAATAGAATGACCAATAAAGCGCTGGTAAACAATATTCGTATCGCCTATGATGACCATGGTGCGGGGCTGCCCATACTGTTTCTCCACGCGTTCCCCCTGAATCGCAGCATGTGGGCCGATCAAGTCAGGGCATTGCTCAGTGAAAACCGTTTTCGTCTGGTAGCTCCCGACTGGCGCGGCTTTGGTGAGAGCGATATCACAGCGGAAGTCTCAACTATGGAAATGTTCGCCGATGACTTAGCCGCTCTGATGGATTCGCTTGGCATCGATGCTGCTATCCTGTGTGGTCTTTCGATGGGTGGTTACGTAGCCTTCGCATTTCTACGCAAATATCCCCAGCGCGTGAGCGGCCTGATGCTGGCAGATACGCGCCCGGGCGCCGATAGCCCCGAGGCCCGGGCGAACCGTGAAAATGTAGCGATCCTGGTCGAAACACAGGGAACCGGCACATTTGCAGATCTGCAAGTGCCCAGGCTCATCTCGGACTATACACGCCAGCATTCCCCCGTGGTAGAACTGCGTATCAGGCAGATGATCGAGGCGGCCGCTCCCCAGGGCATTGCGGCCGCCTCGCGGGGAATGGCGCTCCGTGCCGACTCAAACGATTTATTAAGTACCATTGCCTGCCCGGCGCTGGTGCTGGTGGGTGAACATGATGTCTTGACTCCTCCAGATCTAGCACGAGAGTATGCAGCTAATATCCCAGGGGCGCAGCTCGTTGTTATACCTCATGCAGGCCATCTCTCGAATCTAGAGCAGCCACAGGCCTTCCTTCAAGCCATGAGTGGTTTCTTGCAGGCTTCGTTTTAACAATTTAGGAGTGCAGCAAGGTAGTATGAAACAAACAGTTGATCAGGCCAATGGGCAACATCCCATCGTTATGGTGGTGGACGATAATGCGGCCATTCGCGATATGGTCTCCTGGGCGCTCGAACTTGACGGCTACGAGCCTGTAGGAGCGGCTGAAGGTCAAGAAGCCTTGTCATGGATGGACAACGCGGCCCGTGAAGGCCGCTATCCTGCCGTCATTTTGTTAGACCTTGCTATGCCGGGTATGGATGGTGGTACGTTCCTGCATCGCATATCATGGTCAAACCATTTCACGTGCGTGACCTGCTTGACACGGTACGCACCCTGGTGAGATGAATCTTTCCTGGCCTTTCCCTGTTTCCTGGACTACCTCAAATTTTCTTATGCTCAAAAAATGCTTACCCCACAAGTGTCAAGAGAACGGAGCACCAAGAAGGCGTAGCTGCGCGATTATGAACTTTAGGCAAGGTTCAATTATGAAGAAAAGTCCTTGACCGTTTGAACAGTCGCACAGTGTCATCCTGAGCGCAGCGAAGGATCTGTCTGGCTGGGCACAGAGATGCTTCCCCTTCGCAGAGTTTACCCTTGAGCGAAGCGAAGGGCTCAGGGCTTCGGCTCACTCGCTCAGCATGACAGGGCGGAACCTTTCTGGTGATGAGGAACTGTCAAGTCCTTTTGAACCTTGCCTTAACGACCAAAACCGGCCATGTCGTAGGCGGTGCGCCAATACATTGTGCGCCTACGGGGTATGACCGATCTTGGTTGTTAAAACTCATTATCGCACCAGAGGTGTGGGGGCCATCAACCATCTCCTGCCCTCCCCCCAGGCGCAATGAATTGCGCGTCTACGCCCCTAAACGTGACGCCTATTGGTCTGTCAAGGTTCAATTGATGGACGGGAACCTGGCACCCGCAAGGGGTGGTCCCTCGATAAATCGGGGACCTACTACATTTCTATGCATCAAATCAAGCTTGACAAAGCACTATGTGTTCAGAAAATTTTTACCCCATCTTGAACGTTTCTTGAGAACTATCTGCTAGACTATGTAACAGAAGTTGTAACTGCTCGTAACTACTCAGGTATCTTTCCTGTGCCGCCTGCGGCGGCAGGCGAGGAAAAAGGAAGCGAGGACACCTCGCGCTCCGGCCAGGGGACTGCGTCCCCCGGCACCCCCTGCTGAGCAGTTACGAAAATTGTATGAGCCTGGAACGGTGGCTGGTGGACCAGAAGTGGCTACCCGGCACCCCCTGCTGAGCAGTTACGAAAATTGTATGAGCTCCGAACGCTGCGAGAGGCGAACATATGAGTATAGACTCAAATATACAAGATGATCCTACCCAGCCACGACCGAGGCCAGCAAGCCAGGTCCAGGCAAACGCATTGGACCAGGTCGCCAGGCCTTTCTCACCGCTGCCACCCACAGCCAGGTCCGGTAAACCGAGGATATCGCGGCGCGAGTTCATAGGCGTATCGGCGATAGGTCTGGCTGGACTGGGAGCTGTTGCCGGCAGCGCTGGGCTGGAGCAATGGTGGCAGCACGGTGGGCTGAGAAACCTCTTCCACGGCCCTCTGGCAAGCAGTATGCAGACCGGGCATCTGTTGCGGCACGCGGGCTTTGGCGCCAGCCCTGACGACTTAGCAACGTACAGAGGCCTCGGCTTCAATGGCGCTGTAGACCAGCTGCTCAACTACCAGCAGGTACCTGATGACGACATGGAACATCGCCTCAACGCGCTCAACCTTGACCTCAACCGCCCCCTGGACCAGGTGCGCTGGTGGCTGTTACGCATGGCGTGGACACAGCGGCCGCTGCTCGAGAAGATGACACTGTTCTGGCACGGCGTGCTCACGAGCAGTTTCCGCAAGGTAGGCGGCCGCCTGGGATTCATGCGCATGATCATCCAGAACCAGTTCCTGCGCAATCACGCCTTCGATACCTTTGACAACATCCTGCTGGGTATTACCTCCGACCCCGCTATGCTCTTCTACCTTGACCTGGCGAGGAGCACCAGGATTGCGCCGAACGAAAACTACGCTCGCGAACTGATGGAATTGTTCACCCTGGGCCTGGGACACTATACACAGCGGGACGTATCCGAGGCAGCAGCAGCCCTCACGGGCTGGCACCTCAGCGGCCTGACTTCGGTCTACCTGCCACAGACCCACAATGATCTGGCGAAAGTTTTCCTTGGCCACAGCGGCAACCTGAACTATAAAGATGTAGTCAATGTTCTCACCAACCATCCTGCCGCACCATGGTTCATCATGCGCAAGCTGTTCAACTTTTTCGTCTATGAGAATCCCAGCACTGACGACTTGAAGCCCCTGGTTGATGCCTATGTGCAGAGCGGCCACAACATGGGTACCGTGATGCGCACGCTGCTCCTCTCGCC
>WNEZ01013416.1_pt1 | contig 12142 bp, 11 predicted proteins | sample 5400521 | NCBI WGS metagenome assembly WNEZ01 (sample SAMN13153339, study PRJNA577476) | soil metagenome | isolation source: 120 cm saprolite under Douglas fir tree site 2 hole 1 replicate 1 | place: USA:California | collected 2015-04-18
AAATGGTGCGCGATCGCATCCCGCAGGGTCGTGATCGTGACGTCGTCGCGGCGATTGTTGAATTCGCGGCCGCCAGCGGTCTGATACGTCATGCCGGTCGCGCCCTGGAAGGTGGACCACTCGTCCCAGTACCCGACATAGAAGAAGTCGAACACGCCGCGCACTTGATACTGCCAGCCATAGCGATCGAAGGCGGCGGCGTTGCCGCGCCCATAGGTGTCGAACCATTTCGTGGTCTGGGGCGGAAGATTCATGTTCACGGCCTGGGCGACGGGCGGGAAGAAGAAGGTCGCCGTGGTCGAGTGATGATCCACGAACACTTGCGGTCTCCAGCGCAGCACGCCGTCCACCATCGCGCGCACCTCCGGCTGACTTTGCGCCAGGAGGTCGCGATTCATGTCGAAGCGGAAATGGCTGTAGCGACCCGTGATGCTCCACGGCTCGGCCTGCTCGAACGCGAACGGATGGTCGGCGCCGACGGCGATCGAGTTATACCAGGCCGCGAACCGCTCGTGCCCGTCGGGGTTGGCCGACGGATTGAGCACCACCACCACGGATTTGAGGATCTCGAGCGTTTGCGGTTCGTCCGACGCCGCCAGCTGATAGGCCACCTGCAGCGCCGCCTCGAACCCCGCCGGTTCGTCGCCGTGGACCGAGTAATGGAATACAGCCACGGCCGGACTCTGCGCGGCGATCGCCGCCGCGCGCGCGGCCGACGTCTTCCGCGGGTCGGCGAGCTCCGCCATGCCGGCGCGGATCTGATCGAGCTTGGCCAGGTTCGCGGGATCGGAGATGATCAGTGCCCGAATCGGCCGGTACTCGGTGGTGCGGCCCCACGTCTCGATCCGCACGCGGTCGCTCGCGGTAGCGACCAGGGTGTCGAGATAGTGCTGCATCACTGCGTACATCGTGTGCTGCTCGCCGGCCGCGTAGCCGGTGATCGCTTCGGGGCGTGGCACCGCGGGGCGATAGGGGCCACGCGAGTAGAAGTCGAATGGGACCTGGGCGGCGAGCGGGGGGCGGGACACGAGGCTGCCCCACACCAGCAGGGTGAGCAACGGGCGCATGGAATCCTTCAGGATGATGTTGTGACGAGTCCACCCCGTAGGGTGGGAATTACGCCCGGCGGCGGGCCGCCGGCAGCGCTTGATCGAAAGAAGCGAACTCGAATGGCTTGGGGACGCAAGGCCGGCCTGTGCCGTCGAGAAACCGGCGCATCTGCTCATTCACCAGGTCGCCCGTCGTGAAGATCACGCGCTCGGCGTGGGCAGGGTCGTTGCTGCGCAGCCGCTCGAACAGCTGCTCGCCGGAGAGGTCCGGCATGCGCATATCGACGATCACGGCATCGTATTTCGATGCCTTGAGACGAACGAGGGCGTCTTCGCCGCTGGCGGTCGTCTCGACCTCGTGGCCCTTGCCCGCGAGATACCGCTGCAGCGACACGCGGACCGATGCCTCGTCGTCCACCACGAGTACCCGCAGGCGGTCGCTGCCCATGGATTGCATGTGGGGGAGGGCGGTCTGCTCCCCCGAGGTGCGCGGCGCGGTAATCGGGAGCTCTACGACGAACCGGGCACCTGTTTGCGGCGGGTTTTCCGCCCAGATCCGTCCCTCATGTTCGCGCACGATTCCCAGCGAGACCGAGAGCCCCAGACCCGTTCCCGAACCGGTGGGCTTGGTGGGTTTGCGGGAATGCCGGCGCCGGTGTCCTCGATTTCTATGCGGATGGCGTCGCTGCCGCGGCGCGTGCGCACCGTCAGGCGGTGGTGGTGCCCATCCCGCTGCTCCATCGCCTGCTCGGCATTGGTGATGAGGTTCAGGAAGACCTGCTGCAGCTGGTGCGCATCGGCCATCGTCTCCGGGATCGATTCGTCGTATTCGCGACGGACGTCGATGCCGCGCACCCGCAGCTCGTAGCCGCGCAGCTCGAGCGTGTCGTCGAGCACTTGGTTGATCGCCGTGGGGATCTTTTCGGCTTTATGCTGGCGTGCGAAGGTCAGCAGGTTCTGCACGATGCGGCTCGCGCGCCGCGCTTCGCTGTAGATCGTTTCCGCCGCTGTGCGCTGATCGGGAGGAAAGCGCTTTTCGGCCAGCAGCAGCTGCGCGAATGCCGAGATGCCGGCCAGTGGGTTGTTGAGCTCGTGCGCGACGCCCGAGACCAGCTGCCCGATCGCCGACATCTTCTCCGACTGAATGAGCTGCTCCTGCAACATCTTCTGGTCGGTAACGTCACGAATGAGGCACAACACCTCTTCGTCCTTCTGCGGCGTCGAATAAGTGATCGAGATCGTGCGGACCTCGCCATCCTTGCGGTAGAACTGCGACTCGAACAGCCCGGTTTCGCCGGAGAGCGCTTGTTGAAAGTGCGCGAGTGCCTTGGGGAGGTCGTCGTCGGGCAGCATGGGTGCGAACCACTGACCCACGAGCTCTTCGCGCTTGTAGCCGGAGATGTTTTCCGCGGCGTGATTGACCGTGGTAAAGCGGCCGTTCGCGTCCAGGGTGACGATGGCGTCGGAAGCCGACTCCACGAGGTGGCGGTAGCGGGCCTCGGAGCGAGCCAAGGTGTCCTGGGCTCGCTTGGGGTCTGTGATATCGCGGAGCGTGGCGACCGTTCCAATCAGCGCACCGTTCACGCGAAACGGCCCGCTCGACACGGACACGTCCCGCTCTTCGCCTGTTTCGTGATTGACGATGCGCGTTTCGTAGCGCTGCGGCTCGCCGGCGAGGACCTTATCCTCTCGCGCCGCGACGTGGGCCCGCTCGGCCGCGATTACGTGCTCCGCGATCAACTGGCCGACCACGTTATCCATCTGCCAGCCGAGCAACTGCGCGCCGGCCTCGTTCGCCGCGAGGACGCGGCGATCCATCCCGGTGATCACGACGGCGTCCGGCAGCGCGGCGACAATGTCGGCTGCCGCCTGTAGCAGGTCCAGCCGCGGTCCCTTGGCTACCGCGGTCGATTCCCGAGTGCCTCGGGTCGGCGAGGGGCGACGCGCCTTACTCACGCGTAATAAGACGCCTCCATGGAGAAGCGCATCAGCTTGAGACTTTCGAGCGCGGCCTCGGTGACCTCGTCGGGACTGTCGCCGCCGCGCTTGACGCAGTCCTTAATGATTTCGAGCGCATGAATGGGATGCTCGTCGTCGTACTTGGCATGTTCCTCGAGCCACCAGCGGCCGCGCGGGCCGATCTTCTCGTTTTTCGCGAGTCCGCGAAGTGCCTTCTCGGAAATCTTCTGCGCCACACCTTCGACGGCATAGTTGGTCGCGGCGACGGCCGTGCCGAACTCGGCATTGCGGCACATGTCGGTCAGGTACGCGTGGAATTTCTTGGTTTCGGGCAGCATCGCCTCCGGCTCCTGGAAGCGCTTCTTCGGAACGTTGAAGCCGTCCCCCATGGCGCGCCACATCGCATCGTGCCGGCGCTCGACCCGGATGTTGTCGGTGAAGAACTCGCGCCCCATCGCCGGGGAGCGATCGAGCAGCACCTGGAGCCATTGTGGGAAGTCCCGAATGATGGGATAGAACGCTACCAGAAAGTTCTGGATTTGCCCGTCGACGAGCTGATTCTCCGACGCATCCACGATGACCGGCGTGTCGAGAATGGCCTGGCGGCTGGGCTCCAGCGTCGCATCCAAATCCGCCACCCAGCCTGGGTGCGGCGTGATCTCCACTGCCATTTGCTGCTCCTATCCCGGGCGCGGGGTTGGGGGATGGGAAACACCTGGTCCAGCGTGGCCTCAATGTACGAGTGAGCGTCGAACTTGCAAGCGTAAGCCCGATAGTGACTTGGCACACAGCGTGGAAACGACGTCTTGACAAGATATATCGTATGAGAATATCGTGGCGTAACATCTAACCAGAGGTCCCGATGGTAGGGAAGTTCGGCTTTGAAGGGTTTGGGTTCGGATTCGGTCCGCGCAGCTGGGGGTTCTGGGGACCGCGCGGGCGCGGCGGCCGGCGGCGTCAATGGTTCGGCGCGGGTGACATGAAATACGTCATCCTGAAACTGCTGCGCGACAAGCCGCGACACGGGTACGAAGTGATGAAGGAGCTCGAAGAGCGGATGCACGGCTGCTACTCGCCGTCGCCGGGCACCGTATATCCAACATTGCAATGGCTCGAAGACGAAGGACTCGTCGTCGCGCGCGATGTGGATGGCAAGAAGGTCTACGAAATCACCGACACGGGACGGACTTTTTTGGACGAGCACAAGGACATCGTCGAAGACATCTTCGAGCGCGTGGCGGAGACGGTCGAGCGCACGGTCGGTGGCTCGATGGTTGAAGTCAACAGAGCGCTAGGCCAGCTCGTGAAAGCGGTGTACCGAACCGGTTGGAAGGCTGACAGCGATGCGGCGCGGAAGTGCGTCGCGGAGATTCTCGCCAAAGCGGCCGCGGAAATCGAAGATCTCGCCAAGGCGGAGGCCGCCAGCGCCTGAGAACGCGGCTAGTGACGGGCCCTCAGTTCTTCGAGGGCCCGTTTCACGTATACGCGTGTCATCTGCTTGCGCCACGACAGATCAAAATCGGTATTGTCCATCGGCTTCGAGGGCTGATACGCCGCGTCTGCCGCGGCGGCGATAGCTTCGTCTGAAAGCGTCGCGCCCTTGAGCGCCGCGCCCGCGGCCGCGACCTCCTGCGGATAGCTGGCCACCCCCCCCAACACGATCCGTGCCTCGGCCACTGTCTTGCCGTTCCACTGAATCCATGCCGCCACGCCAAGGACGGGGAAATCGAACGACCCGCGCCGCCGCAGCTTGTGGTAGACCGCGTCCCAGCCGTTCGGCGCCGGGAGACCAACGTCCGCCAGAATCTCATCGGGCTGCTTCGTCAGATAGTTGATCCCGTCGTTGTGGTAGAACCGTCCCGCCGGCACCACACGCTCGCCCGTCGGCCCGACGAGCCGATACTCCGCCCCGATCGCCACCATGACCGGCGCGACGTCGGACGAGCTGACGGCCCAGCAGCGCGGCGACGAGGGCGCCACCCAGCAGATGGCACCGTCTTTTTTCATGCAGAAGTCGATCGACTTCCGCCATTCGTAGCTCTGGTTGTAGTAATTGCAGCGCGTGTCGAGACAGAGGTTGCCGCCGAGGGTCCCCATGTTGCGAAGCAGCGGGGTGGAGACGAGGTGGGCGGCGGTGGCAACGGCGGCGTAGGACTGTCGGACGGTCGGACTGTCGGACAGGGCGCTCAATGTTACACACGGTCCAACTGTCCGACCGTCCAACTGTCCGAGTCCAGGTATTCCCATCAGCGAGACGACAGTCTTCGGCTCCTGATGCCGCCGCTTCATGTTCGGATAGAGATCCGTGCCGCCTGCGACGAACATCCCATCGGGTCCGGCATCTGCCTTCATCGACAGCGCTTCTCGCAGTGAATGCGGCTGGAGATAGCGGAACGTCGGCAGTCGCAGCATCAGTGCGGCCGCTCCAGCGCCGCGGGCCGTCCGACCGTCCGACCGTCCGACCGTCCGTCGCCGCCTTCCCACGGCGTGGGGATCTGTGTCGGCTCAGGCCAGGGGATCTCAGGGAACGCATCGGGGCCGAATCTTCCGACTTCTCCTTTTTCCTTTCGGCGGATCGCCTTGAGCACCTTCTCGGGCGTAATCGGAACTTCGTCGATCCGCACGCCGACGGCATCGTAGACCGCATTCGCAACCGCCGGCATCACCGGCAGCAGCGGCCCCTGGCCGACTTCCTTCGCGCCAAACGGGCCGTTGGGATCAGGATCTTCGATGAGATACGTGACGACGTCACACATCTCGAGCGTCGTGGGGCTCTTGTACTCGAGCAGCGACGGGATCTTGTGGACGACGTTGCGGTTGCCGCGGTAGGCCATCTCCTCCATCAGCGCTTCGCCCAGGCCCATATAGATCGAGCCTTCGACCTGGCCGATGACGGCAGCGCTATTGATGGATTGGCCGACATCGTGCCCGATCCAGATCGTCGGGACGCGCACGATTCCGGTCTCAGGATCGACGTCGACCTCGGCGATGCACGCGCTATACGAGTACGCGGGCGATGGCCCGACTCCCGCACCGCGGTATTTGCCGGCTCCCTGGGGCGGTGTATAGGACCCGACCGTTCCGACCGTCCCTTCCGCCGCCTCCGCCAACTGGACCGCTTCGGCGAATGAGATGCCGCGCTTCTGGTCCCTGCGGTCAAACACCCGGCCCGCCGCAAACGTCAGCCGCGCGGCCGGCACCTCGAGCTGCTTCGCCGCGTGGACGGCCAATATCTGGCGGGCGCGCTCGGCGGCTTGCAGCGCGGCGTTGCCACTCATGAGTGTGACGCGGCTGGAATAGCTGCCGAGGTCGACCGGCGTGAGATCAGTGTCCGCGGTGACGACCGCGATGTCGAACGGATCGATGCCCAGGATTTCGGCGACGATGTAGGCCAGGATCGAGTCCGAGCCCTGGCCGATCTCCGTGGAGCCGCAGAAGACCGTGACGCCGCCGCCGCGATCGCATTTTAGCTGCACGCCCGAGTGCGGCATGTTGTTCCAGTAAATCGGCAGCCCGGCGCCCGAGATGTAGCTCGAGCACGCGAGCCCCACGCCGCGTCCGTACGATAGCTTCCGGAACTTTCGCTTCCAGCCCGATCCCTCCACGACCTTCGCGATGCACTCCCCCAGGCCCATCGAGCCCACGCGGAGGTAATTCGCGGTGAGCGAGTTGGGCGGCACCAGCGTCTTGAGGCGCAGCTCGGCCGGATCAATCCGCAGCTGCTCGGCGATTTTGTCGAGGTGAACTTCGAGCGCGAAGCGTGGCTGCGGCGTGCCGTGACCACGCTTGGGACCGCACGGCGCCTTGTTCGTGAACGCCCGGGCGCCCTGGAAATGATAGCGCGGCACATTGTAGGTGACGGTCTGCAGTGCGCCGGTATAGTACGTGCTCGCCACGCCGTACGAGCCGTACGCGCCGCCGTCGAGCAGCGACCGGAAGTGCATGCCGGTGATAGCGCCGTCCTTTTTGACTCCGGTCCGCACCCACATCAACGTCGGATGGCGGCCGCGGTGACAGTAGAAAACCTCTTCGCGTGTCAGTGTGATTTTTACCGGTCGTCCGGTCACCATCGCGAGCTTCGCCACGGCGATCTCGTGACTGAACGGATCGCTCTTGCCGCCGAACCCGCCGCCGTTCGGAGTCGCGATGACTCGCACGCGCGCCGCCGGCAGCTCCAGCACCTTGGCGAGAGCGCGATGGACGTAGTGCGGCGTCTGCGTCGACGTCCACAGCGTCAGCTTGCCATCGGGCGACCACACCGCGACCGCGGCGTGCTGCTCCATCGGCAGGTGCGTATTGCCTTCGAAGAAGAACAGGTCTTCCCGGACGAGATCGGCTTCGGCGATCCCCGCGTCGGCGTCCCCAAACTCGAGGTTGATCAGCTTGTGCAGGTTGCCGCCGTCGCCGTAGTCGTGGATGCGCGGCTCGGGGTGCGCGATCGCGGCTGCGGCGGAGTCGAACGCCCGGAGCGGCTCGTACGCCACGTTGATGAGATCGAGTGCGGCGGTCGCGGTCTCCTCGCTGGTCGCCGCGACGGCCGCTACCGGATCGCCGACAAACCGCACCTTGTCGAGGCAGAGCGCATGCTCGTCCTGGGACACGGGCAGGATGCCAAACGGAATCGGGAGGTCTTGTCCGGTCAGGACGGCTTGCACGCCATCGAGCCGCCGTGCCGCTGTCGTGTCGATGGAAACGATGTTGGCGTGCGGCTGCGTGCTGCGCAGCAGCTTGCAATACAGCATGCGCGGAAACCACAGATCGTCCGCGAACCGCGTCGCGCCGGTCACCTTTGCGACGGCGTCGACTTTGCGCAGCGCCTTGCCGATGACGGTCCGCCTCTTATCGGCCATACAACGATTCCCGGGTGGGTTGCGCGACTTCCCCCCGCATCCGGGCGGCGGCCAGCTCCACCGCCTCGTAGATCTTGATGTAGCCGGTGCAGCGGCAGAGGTTGCCGGCCAGCGCGTCCTTGATCTCGTCCCGCGTGGGGTGGGGGTTGGCGGCCAACAAGGCTTCGGCCGCCAACAGAAACGCGGGGGTACAGTAGCCGCACTGTGCGGCGCCGAGATCGGCGAAGGTCTCTTGCAGCGGATGCAGCTGCCCGTGTTGTGCCATCCCCTCGACGGTGCGCACCGCGTGTCCGTCACACGCGACGCCGAGGGCGAGGCAGGAGAGGACCGCCGTTCCATCCAGCAGCACGGTACAGGTGCCGCACTCGCCTAATTCGCAGCCGTGCTTCGTCCCGGTGAGGCCCAAGTCCTCGCGCAGCACTTCGAGGAGCGTCTTGTGCGGCGCGAACGCCACCTCCGCGGGCTCGCCGTTGACGCTGAGCGCGATCTTGACCTTCGATTCGTTGCTCATGGGCACGACGTAATCTAGCTTTTGGGCTTCTCGAGCGCGTGAGACTGATGAACTCGGTTAGGCGGTTGGGCGGTTTGGCGGTTCGAACTCTTGGCGTGACCATCTTACTAACCGCTCAACCGCCCAACCGTCTAACCGCCCAAGACTATCGGGCCGAGGCCATTCGCATCCTCCGCACAGTTCCGCTCATTGACGGCCACAACGACATCCCCGATGCCATTCGCGAGCGGGGCGGTCTCGATTCCGTCAACTTCGCCGTGAGCCAGCCCAAACTGATGACGGACATCCCGCGTCTGCGCAGCGGGCATGTGGCCGGCCAATTCTGGGCGGCGTACGTCCCGTCGACGACGATGGATTCCGGTCCGCATCCCGCCGTGTACGCCCTCGAGCAGATCGACCTCATCCATCGACTCTGCGCCAGGAATTCGCGCACCATGGCGCTGGCCTACACGGCCGCCGACGTGCAGCGTAACTTCGCGGCTGGCAAGATCTCCTGCCTGATCGGGATCGAGGGCGGTCACGCCATCGAGAACTCCCTCGCCGCGCTGCGGATGTTTTCCGAGCTCGGCACGCGCTACATGACGCTGACGCACTGGCGGAGCCTCGACTGGGCCGTCGCCTCCACCGATACCGCGCACCGTGGCCTCTCGGCCTTCGGCATTTCTCTCACTCCTCGGCACGCGCGCTGACCAATCACGCGCGCGACGTTCCTGATTCGATTTTGAAGCTCGTTGCCACGAACCGCGGGGTGGTGATGGTGAATTTCAATCCCGGCTTTGTCTCCGAAGCGGTTCGCGTATACGACGACAGCGTGAACGCGCGCGTGGAGGCGCTGCGGGCCACGGGCGCCGATTCAGCGACACGGGCCGACTCTCTGAAGGTGTGGAATGCTCGTGCCCCTCACGCGACGTTGCAGCAGGTCGCCGATCACATCGAGCATATCCGCCAGGTCGCCGGAATCGATTGCGTCGGACTCGGCTCTGATTTCGACGGCATTACCGAAGTTCCCGTGGGGTTGGAGGACGTCTCGAAGCTTCCCGATTTAATCGCCGAGCTGCTGCGGCGCGGATGGACGGAACCGGACCTGAAAAAGCTGGCCGGATTGAATACGCTGCGGGTCCTGCGTGAAGCAGAGGGCGTGGCCAGACAGCTCAGAGCGACCACGCCCTCGCCTCGTTAACGGGGCGGCTTCGCGCTCGAGCTGTCGTGACGGTCTCTGCGGACATCACGGCGGTCGCGCCGTACGTCGCGCCGATCCGACCGACGATCGCGCCGGTCGCTGCGGAGATCGCGCTTGTCCTGCCGGATGTCGCGCGTTTCCTTCCGCGCTGCGGTCGTGTCACCCTCTCTGATCTCTTCCCGGCGCTCGCGCTGGTCCTGCCGAATGTCACGTCGGTCCTGGCGAGCATCGCGCCGGTCGTGACGCAGGTCGCGTCGGTCGCGGCGCACTTCATGCCTGTCTGCCGTGCTGTCGCTGGGTTGCTGGGCATTCACGGCGGCCGGGATGCCCAGCGCCAGAGCCAGCAACGCGGCGATCAGTGTGCGGTTCTTCATAGCCTCGTCCTCGAAAGGGTTGTGAGTCCTGGTTAAGACGCGTGCAGGACCGGTGCGTTAAGACGTATGGGTGTGGGACCGCGGCAACGTGAACTGCGTCACCGTGTCAGCGTGAGACGCTAGTTGACCTGAACGATCTTCAGCCCGCCAAGCCCAGCCGCGATGATCAGTAAGCCGGACTGCAGCGCAACGTGGTTGACCGACTGGAGATTCCCGAAGCGCAGCTTGCCGCGCATGGTGATGGTCTGTTGCGTCTCGGAACCCGTGGTGGAAAACGCCTGGCTCCCTTGCGCCAGGTAGACGCCTGCCTCGCCGTTCGAGATGAACATGAGGTCTTGATCGATCGCGACCGCGTTCGTGACGACCACAGACGGACTCAGCCCCAGTGAGTCGGGGTTAGGCCGCGGCACGGAGCCGACCTTGAGACCGGTCGACGCGCTGAGCACCTGAACGCCGCTGTCCCCCGCGGCAATGAACGCCTTGCCGCCGACCAGCTCGGCCTGCGATTTGGACTCGGCGATGTCCGCACCGGCGAATGGCCACGAGCCAGCGGGGCTCATGTCGCTCTCGTTGTAAACGGCCAAGGTTCCCGGCGTCCCCTGCACGACCGCCACCTTCCCCCCGCCGACCGCCACCCAACGCGCATCGTGCAAGGGGATCGAGCTCGTGACGGTGAACAGCGCTGGATCGAGCACGAACAGACCACCGGTGTTACCCGACGTCGCATAGACCCGCGTCCCATATGCGACGCTGGTTGCGACAAAGCTGCTCAGCCCGGTGCGTTTGTTGCCGGTGAGCACGAGCTGGTTGCCAACGAGCTGGACCACCTCGAATACTGCCGGAGCGGCAAATCCCGTATCGCCTGTGGCCTCGGCGAGATAGACGTTGACTCCTGATGTCGTCACGGCACTGACGTCGGTGTTTTGAAACAGCGCCTCGGACGTGAGAACGGGATGATTCTTGTTGGTGATGTCGATGACGTCCACGCCGCCGAGATAGGCATTCCCGACCATGTTGTAGCTCACCACCGCGAGATTTCCGACGATGGACACGGATGTCGCCTGCAGCACCTGCCCACCGATAGAAGGCGGCGCGACTTCCGCTTTGAGCTGCAGATTGAACACCTGGCTCGCCGCGCTGCTGCGGCTCACCGCGGCCGATGCGAATGGCACCGGGGCGGTGGGATACCCGACGTGCGCGCTATCGATCGGAATCGAGGTGTCCAGATAGGTGACGCGCGACGCGAGTGTGCCCGCATCGTTGGTAATCGAAATGCGGCCGTTCGACTGATCCCCCGGCCCGGAACTATCGGAGCAGGCCAGGGGGAGCAGCACGATCATCCGCGTCAGTACTCGCACGTACTTGCGCATACTCTATGGCCTCGGGAGCAATGTCGAAATGCAAGGATCTCGCTCACCCTGTGACCGCGGTCACGCGCCTGCCGTATTACAGCCCGCGTTCTACGCCGATCGACAGCCCGCTACGTGACAGAATTGGACGTGAGCGAATGACGCTCACGTCCAACCGCAGCGTCGTCCCGCGTGCCGCGTTGTAGCGGATGCCGGCCGCGCCCGACAGCGTCTTCAGAGATTGGACGATGCCGGCAACGAGATAACTCTCGCGACCCGCCGCGCCGAGCAATGAGACGGTGGTGCGCCGGGACAGGGCGCGCGTGGCGCGGAGCGACGCGGCCGTGTCGGTGCGTTTCGACGGATTGCGCGAGAAGAATACGCGCACGCTCCACGACATGCGGCGCGTCTCGGCCGTGAAGTGCGGCATCAACACGTCTACCGGACCGACTGCATAGTTCCACCGCCTCACCCCGAGTCCGATGGACGTGCGCGCCGCGACCAAGCCGGTGACGTCGGTCTCCCACGTGTTCTCCGGCGAGAACACGGGACGCTGCGACGTGCCCACCTCCGCTGTGAGCCACAACCGCTGTGTGGGATGTGAGACGCCCCCGATGCGCTCCATCACGTCTGTTGCTCCAAACCGGCCGAGCACCTCGGCTGCTACCCAGCCGGCGTGCCCGCGCGCCGACGTCATTGTGAGCTGCGCACCGAACGTGGACCAGTCCTGACTGTTCTCGACTGCCTCGTAGGAGCTCCAGGCATTGACGCGCACACTCTGGGCCAGACCTGGCGTCGCGCAGCACAGCGCGATCACCGCGGCGACGCTCGCCTTGCCGAACCCCTTGCGCGCCATGTCGCCCCACACAT
>WNEZ01009921.1_pt1 | contig 12141 bp, 12 predicted proteins | sample 5400521 | NCBI WGS metagenome assembly WNEZ01 (sample SAMN13153339, study PRJNA577476) | soil metagenome | isolation source: 120 cm saprolite under Douglas fir tree site 2 hole 1 replicate 1 | place: USA:California | collected 2015-04-18
AACAAGGCAACCCGCTGCGGCGCTTTCTCCGGTGCGAGGCAGCGATACACGCCGTACGCCAAGATCCAGAGTTGAAACGCTTCTACCGGCGCAAGCTGGTGCAGAAGGGCCTGGGTAAGGCAAAGGTCGCTGTGGCTCGCAAACTGGGCATTCGTCTTTACATCATGTGGCGCGATCAGATCGATTACCAGGAGTTCTGCCGCCGCGGATACCTGCGGCAGAAAAGCGGTGGTGCCTGTGCGGGAAGGCCTGTGGTGGACGATGGTCCTGCTGCGCAGTGACCGGCAAAATGATTAGGCTACCCGCCTCCCTGAATCGGAGGGAGTTCGCATAACTCATCATGGTCCTCAGTGGCCGAAGAGATGGCTGGTGGGCAACACCGAGTTGATGAAGTGACACGGGCTGAGCGAGTAGGGTGGGCACAAAAGCAAGCATCGACGGCGAAGCATCCGCCGGACAAAGGCGCGCGTCGGCGCAGATGCGGGAGTGTGTTCGAACGTGCTTGAACGAAGAAAAAAAGGATCGTCCCCTAGGGCCCACCAGCTTTTTCGATAAGTTACAGGCCATCGCGCAACTCGCTGAATGCTAGTGTGGGGATTTTTGTGGGGACTCCAACTGACCAGCGTAGGCGTGCTGCGTCAACCTTGGGCACTTTCAATCTCACCTCTACGGCAGATACATCTAACGGCAGTTTTGCGTTTCTGGCGCTCCGCCGCTAAATCGTCGCGTGGATATCGAACCACCACCCAAGACCGTGAGCTCCGGTCCGCTTATCGATGTCCTGAAGGGCAGACCACATGCGTAAAGTGTGGTCGAAGGAGTGCCAGGCGCCATGCGTACGCTCACCCCAAGGGCCTGACTCGCCGAGTTTTCTTCCGACGAGGATGGGTTGCCTACCGTTGATGCGCCTGGATATGGCGTCCATCTTTCGCAGAAGCGGCGTCAAGCGCGACTTCGGTCCCAGCCTGTAGAACCATAGATTATTTTCGGTTACTTGGTTCCACGCGTTGTTTTGGCATATGACCTTGAAGCATCGATAGCCGAGCGCATAGAGGCATCGGATTTCGCGCTCTCCCGCAACGTGGTCCATTTCGATCGAGATGTATCTAGGGGATGTGTCCTTAGTCAGCCCGTCAAGGCAGTATTTATCGTTCCCCTCAATGTCGATTTTCATGTAATTAGGCACGCCAAATCGAGCAATAATGTCTTGTATTGGAACACAATCAACTTGCAGAGCGTGGTGTTTTGCCCCATTCCGTGACGCAGTTTCGCGATCAAACGAGCTCCACTCCGTCACGTCATCGCAGATCCAGAATTCCAACTTTTCAGCGTGCTCCGCCACGCCGCAGTTCAGGACTGTGAGCCGCTTGGTGTCGATATGGCGTTGGAATTCAGCCGCCGCTGCAGCGCACATAGCCGGGTTGGCGTCGATGGCGATTACACGACAGCCCTCTTTCAGGTACTGGCGCGTGTCACCTCCGTTATGGAGGCCGATATCGTAGACCAAGGGTGCCGTTGGTCCCTCTCGGGTCAGAGACATGATGACACACAACCAACTAACTATGGAGAAGCCTTAGTGGGCATCCGTGTTTTGCCAGGTTCCTTGCAAGCGGTCCAGTTGGGCGTGCGCCTTGGCAGCAAAAAGAAATGTGGACACGGCAGGCAAACGTGATTGGCTTCACTTTCTATCCGCAAGTAATTGCGCGGATTCTATTACCGGCAGGCAGTACTCACAATCTCGGGGAAGCATCTGGTGTAGTTGGGTCGTGCCGAAAGCATTGATCATTCTTGCGCACCTCTGCAAGCGCTGAGTTGCCGCGGACTGGCACGAGATTCGTGCAGAAAAAACACGGGACGCGCAGGCATTGGTGGAAGTCCAATGCAACCCGATTGCTTGGACGCGCTCGGCTCCGCCTACGCGTGTGGGTCTCGGACCGTGCTACTTGTGGTCGCGGGCATACGCTCGCGTGGCGCGGAGCGCGCGCTCGAACTCACCAGGTGGCAGCCGCCCCCCGAATCGATAGAGTGTGGTGTGATCCGGTGCCTCACGCAGCGCCAGCGCCGCTGCTATCTCGCGATCCCGCTGGAGCACCAACTCGGTCGCGCGCAGACTCCATCCGTACTGACTCCTGAGGCACAGGATCGCCAGGAGCTGCGGCTGCGTGAACCGGCGTTTCGAGAACGGTGTTCGGTAGACGCGGAGCACGGCATGCGCCGCCGCGAGAGCCGCTCGGGTGAACCGCACAACCGAACGCTCAGCCGAAGATGCCGCAAGAGTCATGATCACGCCACAAACTGCCCAATTCATAGACGTCCAAGCGTCTCGGCACGTTACGGCGAAGAGGTGGCCATCGTGGGCGTGCTGTTGAGACCCTCTGACGCTCAATAGGCTCCGCCCCTGTCAAAAGGAGCGGATGGGGCGCAAGCACATGTTGACATCCTTCTCAAACACGCTGTATATGTTTCCCCTACAAGGCCCAGGTTGCCCCTGATGAAGTACGTGAGGGACAGAGCGTGGAGGGCAAGTTTGCGGACGGCGGCTGGCCGGGAGAGTCCGTGACCGCCAACCGGCGACGGTCGCCTGAGCTCCCGATCACGGTCGTGATGCCGACCCTCAACGAGGCGGCGCGAATTCGCCACGCCGTTGCGGCGCTCGTGTGGGCCGATGAGGTGATCATAGTCGACGGGGGCTCGGCCGACGGCACACCTCAGCTTGCCCGCATCGCCGGCGCGAGGGTCATCCATCTCGTCGGTAGCACCATCGCTTCGCAGCGCAATGCCGGTATCGCAGCCGCGCGCAACGGCTGGGTCTTGGCGCTGGACGCCGATGAGCATGTCCCAGAGACGCTACGCGCCGAGCTGGCATCTGTGTTGGCGGCGCCGGCGCATGCGGCGTACCGCGTTCGCCTTCGGAACATCTATCTCGGGCGCGAGCTCTGCCACGGGCGGTGGGGGCGCGACTGGCATGTCCGGCTCTTCCCGCGCGAACGGCGTTTTGTCGAGCGACGCATCCATGAGCACCTCGAGCCCGTGAGCGACATCGGCTCGCTGAGCGCCCAGCTCGAACACACGCCGTACCGCGATCTCGCTCATCACCTCGAGAAGATGATCCGCTACACCCAGTGGGGCGCGGAGGACCTCTACGCGCGCGGGCGCCGGGCGAGCGCCTGGGACATCACCGCGCGCCCGGCCTGGCGCTTCGTGCGTGAGTACTTCATGTACTCCGGGTGGCGCGACGGGCGACGCGGGCTGGTCGTTGCCGCGCTGAGCGCGTGCGCTGCGCTGCTCAAGTACGCATACCTCTTCGCGCTGGAGTGGCAGGCCACAACGCCGCAGGCGATCCAAGTGACGCAATCGCAACGGGCCCTGCCAGCCGTACCCCGCCCCGAGGGCAAGCTCACCTCCTGATGGCAGGGGCGCCGTGCTGATGCTCCCCATCTTGATGTACCACAAGGTTGACACGATCCCGCCCGGGGCGCGGTATGTCGGCAACTACGTGTTCCTGGATCAGTTCGACGCGCAACTCGCCGCGCTCTCGCGCTGGGGGTACACGCCCATCACCCTCGAGGACTGGCTCGACTTCCGGGCGGGACGCCGCGAGCCGCCGCGCCGACCCATCGCGCTCACCTTCGACGACGGCTACCGGTCGAACCACGACATCGCCTGGCCGCTGCTGCGTCGCCACCGCGCGACCGCAACCGTGTTCTTGGTCGCGGACCTCATCGGCGGGGCGAATAGCTGGGATGCCACCGAGTTGCAAGAGCCGCTATTGGGCCCAGCCGAAATCAGTGCGATGCAGGCGGGGGGGATCCAGTTCGGCTCGCACACCTGCTCGCACCGATCGCTGACACACATACCACCTGCGGAGGCACTGGACGAGCTCACGCGTTCGCGCGCCACGCTCGAGGCGCTCCTTGGGTACCCTGTCGTCACACTCGCCTACCCTTACAACAACCACAATGCCACCGTGCGGGCGCTCGCGCGGCGGGCGGGCTACAAGGCGGCGGTCCTGGGACGCGGGCGCGTGAATGCGCGCTGGACGAACCCCTGGGCACTGCGGCGCATCAGAGTGGACTCGGACACGACGGTCGAGGCCTTGGGCCGCCGGCTCGCTAGGCTGCGATGGCTCGCCGGGCTCTGACGGCGACGCGACCGCAAAGCCGAGCCTCTTCAGTGGAACGCCCTTCCACGCAAATGTGGGGCGCTTCGGAGGTAAGTTAAGATGCGAGAGTTTCCGTTCCGTCTTTGGCGGGAAGAGGCGGGGCAGGACCTTACCGAATATGCGCTGCTGCTCGTTCTAACTAAAGGGCTTTTGAGCAAGATCATTGCGATGACATTTTGGCGTCTATCTTCATTTGCTCCGGCCTGTCCTAGAAGGGAAACGTTTTGGAACGCGGGGGTCACAAAATGGCGAATCGATCTGCCCCTCACCGCAAACTAATATATCTGTTCATCGGCTGAGGTCCACGAGTAGTAATGACCAAATCATTTGTGCGCTTGATAGTGCTGGCATTTCTGGGAACCGGTCTGGTTCCTCTGGTGACGGTGACCTGCACCTGGTTGAATGAAGGCCCTCTGAGCTCGGGATTTCTGCTCAAACTGGGCTGTTCGGTTTTGGCCGTCCTGCTGGCTACAGTTGGATTCTACGCTTTACTCAGGAAGCTGCAGAGCCGCGTCGACGCCAACGCTCGCGAACAGGAGGATTTCCTCAGTGCTCTTGCGCCGCAGTACGTCGATCTAGCCATCTTGGGCGCGGCGGCCTTGAGCCTGTTCCTTGAACTAGCCTTGATCCGCTGGCAAGGCACGGTGTTTGAGTTCTTTGCCTTCTATAAGAACTTCTCCCTGCTGTGCTGTTTTGCTGGGCTGGGGCTGGGTTATGCGCTGTCTGATCGTCACCGCATTCCCCTGGGCTTGACGATCCCGCTGCTCGGTTGGCAGTTCGGGCTGATGATCGTTTTGCGCTTCGGCATGCCCGGGTGGCGGCTGCAAAGTCTCATCATCCTGCCTTTCCGCGAGCAACTGAACATGGGTCGCTCCATCGCCCGCCACCTATCCCAGACGATCGCGATTTACTTCTTCTTGTCGGTCATCTTCCTCCTGACGGTACTGGCTTTCATCCCTATTGGGCAGCTATGTGGTCGTCTGATGGAACGACGCGAAAAGCTGAGAGCCTATGGATTGAACCTGCTCGGTAGCTTTGCCGGTGTTGTGCTGATGCTTGTTCTAAGTTGGTTGTGGACGCCACCGCTGGTGTGGTTCGCGCTCTGCTTCTTCGGAACCTTACTGTTCTACTTGAGAAAGCCGTCTTCACTGCTGCTGGGAACGGGCTTCACCATGGTGGCCCTTGTCATTCTGGCCTGGCCCGTCAATCCCCTGTGGAAGAGTATCTATTCGCCATACCAGTTACTGGAATTGTCTCAGGACCCGCGAGGCTTGATGGTGATTCGCGCGGCTGGGCACTTTTACCAAAGGGTGCATGACCTCGCTCGCTCCAACCGGAACGTGGACCTAGACCCCGAACTTAAACACATCCGTGACCACTACGAACTTCCTTTCAGGATCTATGGCAAGCCCAACAACGTAGCCATCGTGGGCTCGGGGACAGGCAACGACGTGGCGGCGGCCCTGCGCTCCGGAGCGGAGCATGTGGATGCGATTGAGATTGACCCTGCCATCCTTACGGCAGGCGTGGCCAATCATCCGGAACGGCCGTACCAAGACGAGCGCGTGCGCGCTATTGTGAACGATGCGCGGTCCTTCTTGCGCACCACCGACAAGACCTACGACATGGTGATCTATGGCCTGCTGGATTCTCACACCCTGCTTAGTCACGCATCGAGTGTGCGCCTGGATTCGTTTGTCTACACGGTCCAAGGATTGCAGGAAGCACGGGCTCGCCTAAGAGCGGGTGGCATGCTTTCCCTGTCGTTTTCGGTTATCAACGACGAACTGGGCCGCAAGATCTACCTGATGATGGAACAGGCGTTTGATGGGCGTCCTCCGGTATGCGTCAAGACGGGCTACGATGGTTCTGTCATCTTCCTCCAGGCCAAGGACAAAGACCTTGTCCTTCCAGCCCAACTGCTGCAAGAAACCGGATTCCAGGAGCTGACGTCCTTTTACGCGAATCCTACACTCCGGGCAGACGTCTCCACCGATGACTGGCCCTTTTTCTACATGCCGCGACGTATCTATCCGCTCTCGTACTTGGTTATGGTAGGCCTGATGTTGGTGCTCTCGTTCCTCGTGACGGCCAACTTTTTTGCCGAGCGGCCGCAGTTCAGCCACCTGCCTTTTTTCCTCTTGGGCGCGGGCTTCATGCTCGTAGAAACGAAGGGAATCACGGAACTGGGGCTGACGTTTGGCAATTCGTGGCAAGTCATCGGTATCGTCATTGCCGGCATCCTGGTGATGGCGTTCTTGGCCAATTGGGTGGTGCAATTGCTCCACATCCAGCGGCCGCTGTTTCCTTACTTGTTGCTGCTGTCTAGCCTGGGCCTGGGGTGGTTCATAGCTCGCAGCGGTGGCTTGCCCTCGACACCTTTGGGCCGCCTGGAGACGACAGTCGTGCTGACCAGCCCAATGTTTTTCTCAGGCATCGTGTTCTCTACGTTGCTGGCATCTCGGGGGGAGATATCCGGCATCATGGCGGTCAATTTGCTCGGTGCGATGTGCGGTGGCTTGCTAGAATACAATTCAATGTATTTTGGATTCCGGGCCCTTTACTTGATAGCTATGGTTCTTTACTCGCTCGCATTTATGTGGGACTTACCGACCTTGAAAACCAAGAAGGTCTCGCATTTATTGCGCTCCGCAGAGCGACTCCATCTCGAGTAGTTGGCCATCAGAAGGTGTCTAAGTCTCATACGGTCAGACCGCCGCCCACCCCCAACGGAATGACGGACACCCTCGGGAAAAGTCGTGCCACAATTTGGAAGTCCGTTCAAGCATTGCTCTCGTCCGAGGGCCATCGATTTGCCATGCTAGTCCTCACGGAACTTGTTGTATGGCAAGACTTTAGCTATCTCCTGTTCCGTTCATCATGGGACTCCCTGGCTGGTGAATGGCGTGCTTGGGGATCTTTGCACCCTATACGTATCTCAAAAGCATAAGGGTGAAGGCCAGCTGGAGCATACAGAGGAAGTTGGCCTCCAATACCCCCAACGAGCCTGCCGGTGGGGGGGAGTTATGCACGAAAAGTCCCGAAGCGGCCGTGGAAATTGGAGGATCGCGGAACAGGATGGTCCCGGCATCTACCGCCTCGCTGGCACTTGCGCCGAGCGCTACTCTAGTAAAGGCATTAAGGACTTTGCTGGAGTCACCCAGTAGGCTAGCCCCAAGCCTCTGCCGTGAGGATTTTCCGGCGTGGAGACGGAGCTGAACACGTTCAGGTCAACCGTGAGCCGCATGAAAATGCCCGCAAGTCGCCCAGAAGGCGAATCGGCTAACCGATTTGTGTGGAAGCTTGTGGCTTCCTCTCCAGGGACGATCTTGTTTATCGTCCCGGCGGCTGTTTTGACCTTTGCGTTTATCGGCATCTGCATACACACGGGGACTATGTGGCCCTGGGCTCGCGTCGTGCATGAGGATGGACGCAGAACTCTTCTTCAAACCATCTTCTATTTTGAGCATGCCACTCGCGAACTGCCGGTTGATCTGGTCCTCGCGTTAGCCGTGGCTGGCAGCGTGCAACTTTTCTACGGCGCGCCTGGCAATACCCGATCCAACGGCCAGTTCCGGTTGCGCTGGATGCTCACTGGGCTTGCAATCACAGCCTTGCTGACCATCCTGACCGGCACTGCCTGGGCAGCCGGGAAGGCCGCCGTGTTGGAAAACCTTGAGCAGCTGCCAACCCGGACAGGCGGGCCGCTGGTCTGGGGGTCCCATTGGAGATACCACCTGCTCGAGCGCCTATCCACAATGCTTCTGGCCTTAGGGTTCACGGGGATTTGCTGGCTGTTCAGCGGCCGTCCCGCGCGCGCAGGCGCAAAGCGCAGTTTCGCTCTGTTCGCGATCGCGCTGGGCACATTCGGCCTGTTTACTTTGTTTTTCGGTTTCACCCTCGAACCCTTCCGCGACGCAAGGTTTCTGGGGCATCAAGCACGCGAGTGGCTCACGCACGTTTGTGTGACTCTGCCACTCGCACTTGGGACCTGCCTTGCCTTGACCCCCAGGAACTTTCAGCCGTCGAGAGGCCCGATTACACTCGGGGATCTCTGGGTGACAACCGGTGCCTTGATCTTGAGCGCCTTGCTTGGCGTCTATGTCCTGGTCGGCGCATGGCTCACCAAGTCGATTGCACAGGCGCAGTCTTCCAATCTGGCGTCTTTAGTTCTGGCGCATTTCTTCGAGCACAGCTTCACCTACCTGCTCGTGCCGAGCGTCGCCGGCAGCCTGTACCTTTGGTCTGTCGCCGTCGTGAATCGGAAGTGAGGAGAAAAGCGTGAATCGCCGGACGCAAACATGGGTCCCCGGCACTCCTCAGCACGAGTTCTCGCGCTTCAATTGCGTACGAGAAATCCCAACCATGTCTCTTTGATGCTGGTACTCGCCATCGTTTGCCTGGGTTTAATGTGGATTGTCCTTTCCACATACGCAGTGCCGCCTATCATTAAGAGCGCCTACCGCGGAGAGAGCTTGCCTATCTTCAACAGGATGATCTCTGCACAGGCTTCCCACCCGGTAGCGGAATACCTTTCGGACTGGGGCAGGCTTCGCTGGCGGGTGCTGGTAGATTTCTCTCTGGTTGGTCTGCTGGTTGTGTTAGTGACCCGCCCAGAATTTCAAAGAGCTTTGTGGGGACCTGCGGCACCACACCATCCAGTTCCTGTGCTGGCGGAAGAGAAAGCCGTTTCCGGTCAAAGGAGTGCGCACCTTATTGCCTTCTTCGTTTATTTGGCTCTGGCGGTGATCTTCACACTGCCCGCTTCCCTGCATCCCACCCAAGCTCTGCTAGGAGAGGGTGGAGATAACTATCAACATTCTTGGCGCCTCTGGGCCTTCGCGAAGGCAGTTATCCACGGGCATAATCCCTTCCACAGCGACCTTATCTGCTATCCCTTTGGAGCCAACCTCGTCTGGGCTACCCTGGACCCTCTGGTGGGGATGCTGGCTCTGCCTCTGAGCTTATCCCTTGGCCCTGTCCTCACCTACAACGTTTCTCTCATTCTCCAACTGGCGCTCGGAGCGTTCTTTGCTCGTCTGCTATTTCTGCGGGTATCCCAACATCCCGCAGCCGCGACGATTGGAGGGATGATTTTTGGCTTCAGCCCTTTCTTGCTCTCGCACGCGTTGGCTCACCTCAGTCTGGTGACCGCCTTTCCGATACCCTTGTATGTCCTCGCTCTGGACAAACTCCTAGAAGCAGAGAAGCCTTCTTGGAAGGAAGGGAGTCTTCTGGGATTGGCCTTACTGCTGGTTGCCCTGGCTAACTACCAGTACACACTTTTCTGTCTCATGTTTACCGCTGTCGTTCTGGGGATTGATTTCGGACTAGAACGGTTGGGGTTGTTGAAGAGAGTGTGGAAGCCTCTGCTGGTGTCCGCCGTGACTTTCTTGGTTTGTTTTTCGCCTCTGCTGCTAATGATGCTGGGAGACGCTAACGGCTCACCGAAGCCTCTGCCGATCGAACACGCGCAGCGTTATTCGGCCGATTTGCTCGGGTTTTTCGTACCCAGCCCTCTTCACTCGTTCTTAGGCCAATATGTGCGCAAGATGCCCACCGAGTTTTTTGACAGTGGGGTCGAGGGGTGCGTATACACTGGCTTCCTGGCACTAGCGCTTGGGGCAGTGGGGTTTTGGGCAGCCCGGGGCAAACAACGGCGCTGGGCAGGCCGAGCCATGGTCGCTGGAATCCTGTTCGCCGCCCTCTCTCTTGGCCCCACAGTCCACATTCTAGGAAAGCCTGCTCACCTTCGTGCTCCAGCTGGTCTGCTCTATAAGGTGAAATTCGCACGCTTCGTGCGTGAGCCAGCACGGATATCCATCATAACCACGCTCTGCGTTTCGCTGCTCGCCACGCTCGGACTGGTGTTTTTTTTGAACAAGTTCCAACGGCGGCGGCAGAAATCCCTGCTGATTTTCATGGTGGGGGCGGCTCTGTTGCTGGAGTATATTACGTTCCCCTTTCCTGGCTCTTCACTTGTGGAGCCTGCGCGGTATTGGGTGGTTCCGAAAAGTACGCAGCGTTGTACTTTGCCCCCACGGATCCGAGATTGCACTGTGCTCACGGTCCCTCTGTTCCACCCGCCGCACTGGAACAAGTCCCAATGGATGCAGATGATGGACGGCGGACGGTACCGTCTCGTTGACGGATACTTGGGTATGCACGTTCCCGATCGTGTGTGGGCTGAGTTCGACCAAATTCCCATCGTGCGCTTCCTGCGTACAATGCCCACTGCTCCAGTTGTTCCAGCTCCCGACCGTGAGTTCGCCGATTCTGTTGTCCGGAAGCTCAATCTATGCGCCGTGGTGGTTTTTGATGCGTCTGAAAGGCCCACGGAACTCAACTACGTACGAGAGGTCTTTCGTGCGCAAGAGAGTGCCGTGGGTAGTTGTGCTGTGTTCGAGATTGCAGCCGAGCCAAAGAACTCCTTATTTGAGCCGAGGAGGGCCGGCTTTCCCCAGAGGTTAGCCGCGGGCAGCCTGGAGGTTTATCGATGATTTACCTGGCCGTGCCTACGTACAACGAGCGCCCGAACATCGAAACGCTCGTCGAGCGCATAGGAGCGGCATTGGCATCCACGAGAGAAGCCTTTGAACTCATTATCGTGGATGACCAGAGCCCGGACGGAACAGCCGACGCAGTCCGTGGCCTTCAGGTCACCCGTCCCTGGCTGAAACTCTTGGTGCGAGAGAATGCGCGCGATCTGTCCACGGCCGTCATCGCCGGCTGGCGAACTGCCCTTGGGAATCTGCTGGGATGTATGGATGCAGATCTACAGCATCCACCTGAAGTGCTTCCAAAGCTGGTCGAGCGCTTGCAGACTTCTGGGGCCGATATTGTTGTTGCCAGCCGGCACGTGCGCGGTGGGGGCGTCGGTGAGTGGAGCTTAGCCAGGCGCCTCGTTTCCTGGACCTCGACGTTGCTGGCCGCATTCGTCCTGCCGGGGACCCTCGGCGAAGTCCACGATCCGATGTCAGGGTTTTTCCTGCTGCGACGGCCCGTTCTGGATGGGACGGTACTGAATCCGATCGGTTACAAGATCTTGCTGGAGGTCCTCGCTAGGGGCAACTACACCCGGATAGAAGAGGTACCTTTTGTTTTTGAAGAGCGGTCTCAAGGCGGCAGTAAGATTGGATTCTCCACGATGCTGAAGTACCTGGTCCATCTGGTTCGGATCTCATTGGAAACAGGGGAGGCGACGCGGATGATAAAGTTCGCCTTGGTGGGCCTGTCTGGCGTCGTGGTGAACTTCTTCTGCTATCGCTTGCTGGTTGTCGTGCTGGGTTGGACTGTGTGGGGTGCGGCCTCGGGCGCAGCTGGGCTCGCCGTGGTGAATAACTTCATCTGGAATGAAAAGTTCACATTCTGGGAAACCCACAAGGCAACACCGGATTGGGGCCATGTCCTACAGCGTTTCCTAGCCTTCACAGTGTTCTCCACCGCCGGCTTTCTGCTCAATGTCGGGCTCGTCTCATTGCTGGTTGGAAGACTGGGCGTCCCTTGGGCGCCAGGTCTCATGGTGGGAATTGGTCTTGCCGGGTTCTGGAACTTCTTTGCGAATTCTAACTTAACCTGGCACGCTTGGCGGGATCGGAAAACTCTTTCCAGGACCGCGGACGCCAGCCTTGCGCGCCACGCAACTGAAGGCAAGTCTTGAGATGGCGCTTGCAGCCGCGAAGCTCTTTGAAGAGGAGATCGCCTCGCCCGAAGTAAGCAATGGTCGCTCCGGTGCCAAAGAGCAGTACCTTGAACATATCCACTTCAGGGAAGCGACGAGAGTTCAGGCGGGCACGCAATTGCTGGACGATGGCTGTCTCCGCGACGAAGAAGGTAATCGTCATGCCAAAGAGTTCTAATTCTGGCTGTGTGCTCACACGAGGCCGGGTGCTGGGATGGGAAACTCAATGGGAACGGCTAAGAACGGGGCAAAGTAATATGTCATATAATTGGGGCCATTCAGGAGACCAAGAAAGGAA
>WNEZ01010587.1_pt1 | contig 12141 bp, 12 predicted proteins | sample 5400521 | NCBI WGS metagenome assembly WNEZ01 (sample SAMN13153339, study PRJNA577476) | soil metagenome | isolation source: 120 cm saprolite under Douglas fir tree site 2 hole 1 replicate 1 | place: USA:California | collected 2015-04-18
CACCGCGCGAGCCGGAGAGGAGCGTTCGATCGCCAGGCGGCCGTTCACCAATCGCTGCCTCCGCTGCCGGACGTCCTCCCAAATCCAGGTGCGCAGCCTTTCCGAGAGCCGCGTCAGCTGTTGTCGATTGCGCAGCAGGCGCGCCTGAGGTCTTTGCCGGAGCAACCGGTCTTGAAGGGCACGGATCCGCTCGCGGCGCGCCGCGGCGCCTTGGCGCATCGCGCGCACCATCCGCTCCGTCTCCTCCGACAGATGCAGCTGCTTCTGGCCGAGAACCCGACGCGGATCCGCCAGCCTCGCTTTGAATCGGTGCAGCCGCTCACGATCGCCGAGCATTTGACGCTCGACGGACTTGCGAAGTCGGCCCGCCATGGTGGTGAGGTAGAGCTCGAGATCGCGTAGGACCGGGGCGAGCCGCTCGGCCGCCGCGCTCGGGGTGGGTGCGCGCAGGTCGGCGACGAAATCGGCGATGGTGAAGTCTATCTCGTGTCCAATCGCCGACACGACCGGAACGGGGCAGGCGTGGATTGCCCGGGCGACCAGCTCTTCATTGAAGGTCCAGAGATCCTCGATCGATCCTCCACCTCGCGTCAGGACGATGACGTCGACCTGGGCGCGAGCCAGCCGCCGCATCGCTCGAACCACTTCGCCGGCGGAGCCTTCTCCCTGGACGCGCGCATCGCAGATGAGGACTGGAAGTCGGGGGTGGCGCTGGTGGAGCACGCGCAGAAAATCCCGGAGCGCCGCGCCGTGAAGGCTGGTGACGACGCCGATGCGCCTGGGCAGGAAGGGAATTGGCCTCAGCGGCCGCTTTCGCGCGTCTCCCAGCAGGCCCTCGGCGGCCAGTCTCTCCTTGAGCTGTTGGAAGGCGAGCGCCAGGGCTCCCTCGCCCACCGGCTCTATCCTCTGGACGATCAGGCTGTAGCGACCCTGGGCCTCGTACAAATCGATGCTGCCCTCGGCGATCACTGAAAGACCGTCGCGAAGACTGAACTTCAGACGCTGCGCCGCCGAGGCCCACATCTTTGCATCCAGGCAGGCGTCCGAGTCCTTCAGGCTGAAGTAGAGATGGCCGCGCGGATTCGCCCCGCGAAATCCGGAGATCTCTCCGCGAACCCAGATACGGGCATAGCCGCGCTCGAGGGTGGCCTTGATGTCCCGGGTGATCTCCCCCACGGTAAAAATGATCCGCTCCGGCTTGCTGACGATGGGCGCAGCAGTCGGGTCCGCCGCTGGCGGAGGAGGAGGCGGCGGCTGGATCGCCTCCGGTGCTGGCGGTGGTCTTGCCGGAAACAGATTTCCCTGCTGCGGCGAGTCTTCCGTTTTGAGCCAAGGAAACTTCTTCATCTGGAAAGCTTACCCACCCACCTGACCGCTTTGCGGTGGATCTCATCATCGGTTCCAGTCAAGGCGATCACCTCCTTCAATCTGACGATTGCCTCGTCGGGCGCAGAATCTTTTAGCGAATATGCAAACACAAACAACTCCTTCGCGCGCGCCTTGATCTCCCTCACAATCGCCAGCGCCCCAGGATGATCCGGCGCCAGCCGTTGGGCCTTTGTCGCGAGATCCACCGCCCGGGCCCATTGGCCTGCGGTTTTCGCATCCGAGGCTTGGTTGTAATACAGCGCGCCGGCGCGAGCCATCGCGGCGAATACGAGACTGCTCGGTCTGCCGCCGCCCACCCGCGTAGCCAGCTCGAGCAAGCGCTCGAGATCTCCGAGCTCCAGATGCTCCAATCGTCCGTGAAGCTCGGCGAACTGTTCCAGCTGCTGGTGCAAGCGACGGCAGGGCTCCAGACGACCCCCGGCGCACTTTTCGGCGGCAGCGATGGCGCCCTTCAAATCGCCAGCGCGGAAACGCGCCGCGGCGGCCTCCGCCGGAGTGGCTGAGAGAGCACGGGTCGAAGGCATTTGGCGAGCTTTCGCCGCCCGGCCCGCTTGGTGCGCAAGCGACTGCGCCTCCGGCTCGTCAGGCACTGCCTTCAACACGTCCTCGACCACCTCCAGGGCCCGCGGGTAGTCCCGGTCCCGGAATGCGGCCTGGGCTTCGACCATTCGCAAGGCCACGCTCCGCCGGAGCAAATCCCTTACGGCCTCGAGTTGGAGGTACAGCTGCGTGTCCGATCCCACTCTGGCGAGAGCTTCGGCCGCGGGGCCGAGCTCGCTTTTTTCGAGCGCCGCCCGAGCGCCGGCGAGCAAAGCCTGGTTGCGGGCTTCCCGGCTGCCGCGGTCGATGTACTGCTGAAGGCCAGGGAAGTCCGGCGCTACGCTGCGAATGCGCTCGAAGGTCACCAACGCCCGATCCCAATCCCCCTGTCGCACGAGCTTCTTCCCCGACTGAAAAGCAGTTTCAAGGGACTGCCTGGCTCGATGCCCCTCAAGCCCCTGCCGGAACGAGCTCGCGTTCGCGCGCAGCTTGATCCAGGCAACCGCGACGGCCCAGATAACCACGGCGACGACCGCGCCCCGTCGAAGCAAGCCCGATCGCCTTGGTTTGAGCAAGACCCGGGTGTTGTCGGACGTCCCCAATCGACTTCATCCTCCAAACATCAATGCGAAGACGATTGGACCAAAGAGGATCATGAACACGGTCGGAAAAATGCAGCCGACGAGGGGTGCCAGCATCTTGACCGGGGCCTGATTGGCGAGCTTCTCAGCCCTTTGCGTTCGCTCCAGCCGCATCTGTCCGGACTGGATCCGTAGGACTTTGCCAAGGCTGGTGCCCATCTTGTCGGCCTGGATCAGCACCCGGACGAACTGCGTCAGTTGCGGCAGGTCCACCCGCGCGATCATCTCCCTGAGCGCTTCCTCGCGGGTTTTTCCGACCCGGAGCTGTTTGAGGACGAGCTGAAGCTCATCGCGAAGAGGGCCAACCCTCCCACGCTCCACCACTTTCCCGAGTGCGCCAGTGAAGTCGAGCCCGGCTTCGACCGCCAGCGTCAATAGATCCAGATGATAGGGAAGAGCTCGGCTGATCCGCAGAAGTCGTTTCTTGACCTGATCTCGCAGCCAGAACAGCGGACAGCATCCCCCCAGCAACGCAAACGCGAGCGAGGTCGCGGGGTGAATCTTAAGACCGTCGCTCGCGACCAATCCCAAGGCCAACCCGCACAAGAAGCCGATCTGCTGCAGCGTCAGCAGATGGAGGGGTTGCAGATCCCGAGGCTCTCCAGCCTGGATCAATCGGCGCCGAATCGCCGCCTCGTATCGCGGCCTGAGCAACGGACGATTCATTCGCGCAAGCCACTGGCTCAAAATCGACAGCGCGCTCGAGGGCCGGGCGGTGGGTCCGGGTTCGAATGTCGGGACGAGCTTGGCCCGCACCCACCGATGCAAGGCGATGCAACAAAGAGTGATACTTCCCGCGAGCAGCGCCGCGCTGCCGGCGATCAGGAACCAGATCAGCAAGTCTCGCTCCCCCTCATCAAGGCCTCACTTCAGATGTCCACTTGAACGATCCGGCGAATCCAGAGAATCCCCAGGCCCTCCATCACGCAGATCGTCGCGACCAACACGTACCCAAAGGGGTGCTCCAGCATTGGTTTCATCAGATCGGGCCGCAGGTAGTTGAGCACGAAGCCAAGCACGAGCGGCATCGCAGCCACGATCCATCCCTGGAGCTTGCCCTGCGAGGTCATCGCGTCGATCTTGCCCTCAAGGCGAAATCTTTCCCGGATCGTCGCGGAAATGGTCTCGAACATCTCCGCCATATTGCCTCCCAACGCCCGGGCAATGTTCGTGGACACGACGATCAATTCCAGATCGTCCGAGCCGACCCGTTGCGACAGGTTGAGCAGCGCCTGCTCCAGAGAAACGCCGAACTTGACCTCCTTGATCAACAGGCCGAGCTCCTCGGAAAGCGGAGGCGCTGCTTCCTTGGAGACGTGCTCTACTGCCTGCACGAAAGTCAAACCCGCTCGCATTGCGCTCGCCAGGCTCTGGAGAGCATCCACCAACTGCGCATTGAATCTTCGCACCCGCCGGCGGCGATAAAAGGCGACCAACGCGCGCGGGAAAAACAGGCCCGCCACCGCAGCCATCGCACATCCGAAGGGATTGACGACGAGGTATCCAAGCACTCCCAGCAATAAGACGGAGCAGGCGTTGAGGATCAGCATCTGCCTGGGATCGATGAAGAGGAACATGGCGCTCAAGTCATCGAGCGCCTGCGCCAGGTAACGCTCCTGGTACTTTCGGCAGGCCTTGTGCAAAATCGTATAAATGATCAAGGACGCAAGAAAGACCGCGCCGGAAACGAGCGCGAAAACAATTGCCGGAAACATCGCTGGTCAGAGCTTTAAGGAGCATCGGGTACATCCAGTCGATGCCGCTCGCTTGCCTCCCCTCGAATGATCTGAACCATTTTTTGGCGTTTTTGTTGACTCGACTTCGTCCGTTCCCCGGAAAGAAGGGTGCGAACCGTCGTTCGGCCCCGCTCTTCGATCGGCTCGACGTCCTCCTCGTGGCGCAGCGAAAGACTGAGCGCGCCGAGCTCCGCTGCCAACGTCAAGATCTCCGCCTCTTCGGGGATGACCAGCAAGGTGACGTTTGAATAGTCGCGCTGATTCTCGGACAAGGGGCCCATATTCGTCGTACCGGTGATCCTTCCGGTCGCGAGAACGACGACGTTTTGTAACAAGGTCATCGCTGCATTCTCGTTCGTTCCCGGATCTCGAAACGTACCGATGACATCGACGTGATCATTCGGACGGACCCAACCACCGACCGACGACTTTCGGGAGACGTCGATGCTGATTGCCCGTCCCCGTCTCTGAATCCGGGAGGAAAGTCGTTCCGCCCGGATGGTATCGAATTGGGTCCAGAGGAGCATGTCCTTCGCCTGGAGCGGCACGAGGACCCTCTGATTGAGCACATAGGAGACAGCATCCGGCTTCACCACCGAGGAGGTGACAAATTGCTCGGGAACGGCACGCGACGAGATCATGTCACTGGTGATTGTCGAACCCTCGCGGATATCCTGGTCGGCAACCACGACGTCGACGAGATTCCAACCCCTTCGCGCGTCCGCTTCCCGCCGCTTGATGGCGGCGAAGGCCAGCACTCCGGCCAAAACCCCGAGCCCGAGAGCGACCAGAAGAGGGGTCTTGCCTTTGAACACGAGCTGCACGCGCTCCTCTCAAGGCAAGGTGCTGTTGAGCAAGAAGTAATAGGAGTCGAAGTGGATTTGAAGGGCATTGAAGAAAAGCTCGATCAAGTTTTTCTGCCCTTCCGGGCCGGGAATAACCCGTGCGGTACATCCGAGCACGAGGGCGACGATCAGCAGCCAATTGAGGACCGAATACTCGAGCATCGCCTGACCCCGCATTTGAAAAACTGCTGCGCAGCCCACCTGCTTCGTTGCGGTCCCCCTGGCGTGCTCACGTACTGCCTCGTACGCTCCGCGCGCCAGGCCCCACCGCGCCTCGCATCTGGGCTTGCTCGCGACGTTTTTCACGGCCCTGCTAGTTTTGACGAGCGTCGGCATCGAGAAGACTTTCAGGGTTTGGCGACTCTCGCCGGCCCCCGGGCTCGAGCCGTCGAATCTTTGACTCACTGCCCGACGGCAGGGCCATCCTCGGACGCGCGCCGCCCCCAAAGCCAGTGACCTCCATCGCGTGTCCGATTCCAGGCATCTCCAGCTTCGCCAGGTGAAGCAACGGCAGCCGATGGCTCATCCAGATCCGCTGGACGAGAGAGCCTTGCTGATACGTTTCAATCGGGATCGCCGGCAACGTCCCCGCGTGGGTCATCAGGCGACTCTCGTCTCCGGAACGGACGATCACCCCTTCGGCATCGCTGGGCAAGCCAGCGCGATCCTGTTCGGGTCCGGAGGGCAGAAGGGTCCGCAGCTGCTCGGGCGAGATTTCTTGTGGTCTGTCGACGCCCAACGCGACGTAGACCCGCGTCACCCCTTCGGTGATCAGCCCGGTCTGTCGGGCGACGAGCATCCTGATCTGAGCGAGCGGCGCGCGCAGATCGCCATGTTGACCGAGCTCGATTTCGATCCAGACTGAGTCCCGACCGCGGGCGTCCACTTCCGCGCCGACCACCGAGAACCGCCAGAAGCTGACCCTCCCATTTCCCGCATCGGTTCGATAGGAGATCCAGTCTCCTGGTCTGGCATCGCTGACGCCTCGGGCCATGTGGCGAAGCAGAGCTTCGGCAACGGAATCGCTTGCCGGGCTCGCTCTGGCCCTGCCTGCCGACACCAGGCACAACGTCAATGCCAAGGGTTTCAATGGTTGCCTCCTCCGTCCGCGCGCGAACGGACCTGCTCAAGACGGTTGGGCACGGAGTCGCAACCGACGCAGGTCTGTAGGAATGCGGTGATGCCAGCCTCTACTTCCGCCAGATGGGTGACAACGCGCCGCTCACCCCGGGTGTGCTCCAGCCTCTGGTGACGGGCCGAGTCTCGAAGGAGCGTGATCTCGTGGGCCAGCGCATACCCGGCGGCGGCAAGCTTTTTCTTGGTGTCCTCGGCTAGAGAACCCGATTTCAATTCAACCAGTGCGGTCCGATGTTGCATTCTCGCCGCGCCGTCGCGCGATTCCACGTTTTGAAGCCAGACCACGCCTTCCGCCGGGGACAGCATTTCTGCCGGGGCAGTAGGGTGGGCGCTGGACCAGAGGTCCCGGAGGGTCGAAAAACCGATCGTCTTTCCCGCGCGTTGCTTGAGAACGACCGAGCGTTGGAGACCCTCGCGCGTGTAGAACGCGGAGACGATCATCTCTTCTTCTGGATGACCATCGACCATGGTTGGGAAACCCATCCGCTTCCACTTCTGAAAGAAGTACTCCGCGACGTCGGTCACCGAATCCGGCGTGGTGAAATAGGCGATCCGGAAGTATTCGCCTCCGATAATCAGCTCGTCGCCGATCTGGACTTGGACTGTGTTTGGATAAACGGGCATTTGCGTGGGCAATTCCGCCATGATCGTCGAGCTCAGCAGCATTGCCACCTCCAGCGCGCTCATTCGCATTGAGCATCCTTGCAACCCATGAACCACCTTCCTCGGGCAAGGAACATCTGGATGTAGAGGGAGTCCTCGTAACTTGCCTGGTCTCGAAATGGAGCCGTGTCGAAGCATCTTGGACGGTCGCTGTCCAAGACTGAGAACTTTTGTAGATTGTTGAGACCACCGCGGGCGCTCGCCGGATAGGTTGGCGCGTTACACCCCCGGCTGTATGCGCCCGGCGGATCCGGCGCATAGTTGTGCGAGACGACGTACGTTCCGGTCGGGTCCGGAGCCACCGAACGCAACAATCCAAGCACCGAAGAGATCGCGGGGACGTGCTCGAGCCGGCCGCGAATGCCCAGAAAACCCATTCTCTGCACTTGGCGATAGAGACCACTCGACTGACTTCCGTCCCGGTGTTGCCCGGCGCGAGAATTCTTCATCACCGAGTCCGCCCCGTCCGGCAGCGACCACCCATCGGCGATCAACGTGAGACCGGCTCTCAGCGAAAGTCGGGTCAGGTTTCTGCCACCGGAGAAGTCCACTCGAAAAAGGCCACCGGCGGACTGATCCAGGAAATGCTCGGGCAGGAGGCGGTTGCCCAGGACGGCCTCGGCGTCGATGCGCAGCCGCCCTGCGGTATTGTACCCCCAACCTTTGAGCCAGCGCGCTGGACCCGAAGCGAGGACGCCGAAAATCCCCTCTGACCATTCGTTCCCCTGGATCCCAGGCGGGGATGGGGCAATCGCGTCGACCCATGGAGCGTCCGTTTCGGTGATTCGCAGCTCGAGCTTTTCGATCTGCCCGAGCAGCTTGCTTCCGGTCAGCTCCACCGAATCGGGACTTGCGTACCGAACCTGCGTCTCACGAATTGTCTGCGCTTTGGCGCGCTCGAAGGCTTTCTCCGGATTTCCGGTCCCATAGTCGCTCAGAGGATGGCTGGCCATCTCCCATGCGGCGTAGCGAACAACCTCGTGCAGCTTGAGCTTCACGCGAACGAGCTCGCTGAAAAACAGGCTGTAAAAAATCAGCGCGATCAGGATCGGCAGCACGAGGGCGAATTCCAGGATTGCGTTTCCCCGGTTGCGCTGGCGCAGGCGCAGCATCGCGTTAGTGCACGATGAATTTTTGAGACGAGCGGCTCGCCTCGCCCGGAAGCCGGCGCAACAGCTCCTCGACGAGCGGAACGGACCCGCGAGCCTGGGAGATCGAGGCAAGCCGCGGCCGCCAATAGGGATTGAAGAAGTTTGGCTGTTCGGCCCAGTTTCCCGGGCGATGATAATTGAGACCCGCCGGCCACCCCGGCCAGCTGGAATGAGCATTCTCCATCTGGAGAATCGATCGATCAGACAGCCCAAACGAGGCGGTGCCCTGTTCATTGAGCAGCGCCGGCGAATGGGTGCCCGCGGCCGTATCGCCTGGATTTCGAATCCGGCGCGGCCCCTTGTTGAGCACCACCCATGCCGAGGGTTGGTTGAAATCTCGCTCTCGCGTGGCCGCCTTTGCCAAGCTGGCCGACTTCAGTGCAGGACAAGAATCAGCGTATTCGCCCGGCTCGAAGTGCATGAACGGAACGAGTCCGGCCCAGGGGTGATTACCGTCTTGAATAGGCCGGACATTGGCAGTGAAGACATCGACCACGGCGCCGAGGCCGGCGATGCATCCGCCCGTCGCGACGCACACCTGGGTGCGGTGCAGTCCCATCGGCGCCTCCGGACCCGTCGGATTGACTTGCCCGCGCCCCGCGGGCCGGTTTGGGTAGGAGACTCGCCAATGGACTCCACCGCCCCTGCCTTTCCGCTCCGAGTCATTCATCGCCCAGACCGAGGTCTTCATCATGTATCGGAAAGGCAGCGTCGGATCATCGCCAATGCCCTGGCGAGGGTCGCCCCAACATTCCCAGTACTTCGCCCTTCCGTTGCACGCGAACGGGTTTCGGAACAGACCCAGCCGCGACGGCCCGAGCTTGATTGAATACAGATCGTCCGCACCCACGTTGTCGCCCTGGGCCAGCATCGCCTGAGGCGCGCCGGGCGGGTCCTTCCAGTGCCGAATCAGATTGCCCCCTTCCGGATCGTCAAAGCCCTTGGCGAGGCCGTAGGTCAAAAACCTCGTCTGCCCCCACTTCGGCGTTCCATCGATCAAGTCCCGCAGTGGCCCGAGCCCTTCCGGAAGGGGAAGCAGCTCACTCAATTTGCGGCCAGTAACGAATCCGCGCGGGCAAGGCCCTCCGGAGCTGTCGCAGGCAAATCGGGTGGCGTTGACAATTCCGCCCATCGCCCGCTTGGCTCGCGAGTGCCGACTGCTCTCCGCGACCGCGGAAGGCTGAATCGGCTTGAACGGATCGGCGGGCGACAATGGACTGCCGCTGAAAGACAGACGGTCAAAGCGCCGCCAATAGATTGGCTGAATGTGAGATCAACGTTGCGGTCATTTTCTTCGATGATCGGCTTGGCTGTTTGAGCTGCCTGGCTCAAGGCGGACAGCATCACTGCCTCTGAAGCAATCGCCAGGGCCTGGTTCAGCGCGCGATGGGCGGGAATAATCTTCCTGCCGATCACGAAGTCGGGATCCATCGTGCGCAAAAGCGTCTGGTACGCATACACCACTCCCCGGTACAGCTGGATCACGACACTCAACGCTCGAATGACCGGACCCAGATATGGAATCGCTTCCAGCACCGGGCAGGCGGCGAGCCAGAATCCGCCCCGCGCTCCCGCGCAACCGTTCAGCGATTTCATCACCCCGTAAACGTCGGTGAGGAATGCCTCGCTGAAATAGATGAATGACAGGTATGACTGCCAGACCATTGCCGAGACGTAATGGGACACCTGCGTCCGATTGGAAAAAGCATAGAAGTTGAAGGCGCGTGCCTCCATCGCGGCGATAGAATGCGCCGCTGCGTCCGCGGTATTCTGGAGTCGGACTCGCTCGGTGACATTGTGACCGAGATTGAGCGTCGCGAGGACGGCAAGACAAAGGACCAAGATCACCAGACAGGCGAGCACCAGTGCCTGCCCGCGCTTCTTCGCACTACCACATCTCCCCAGCCCCATCTTCAACCCCCGCGATCGTGCATCAGCCACTTTCGATAAAAATTGGACTGCATCCGCATGGTGTAGGTCGCGCTCAAGGGGATGAAGAATCGACGTCGGCTCTCCGACCCCAACGACGCCTGGCCGTTTGAGAGGGCCCAGAGCAGGGCCATCTCAGAGCGATCCGCAGTCGGGAAGCCCCTCTGATTCTCGATTGGTTTCGCGAGACCATGCCAACAGACGAACAGGAACCAGTTGGCCACCGGAATGCGCAGCTCGTACCAATGGCGAACGCGGATGCTCAGCACATTCGCGCGGCGATAGACCTCCTGCTCCTCGTCGGTCGTCGAGGGGTGATCGAAGGTTTCGAAGTGGCGCTCAAGCCCGGGGGCCTCCGGGTAGGTATAGGCGGCGTCGAAATCGAGCTCCATCCAGTCGTGACCGCCCCTCAGATTCCAGATCCGCCCAAGCTCATCCGAGCCTTCGGGGGCGATCGTATCGACCCGCACCAGGCCCTTGAGCGGTGAACCGTTGATCGCCGCCGGCGCGGACGTTCCCGACGGCAACGCGGCGAATTCCTCATCCGCCGACCCTTGCCGCTGCCAGGTGCGCATCAATGCTTCCGCGGAGTCGGTTCTGCCAAAAGTAGGAAGGAGGGCGACGAGTGCAGCGTCCCGCATTCGAGCGTTGCTGCCGTTCCAGACGATTCCGGCTCGCGCGGCGCTGAATGCGGCGAACTCGGTCATGGTTCGAGCCTGCTCGATTTGGGTCAGCTGAAGAATCGCGAGAACGATCACAATCATCAGCGGAATAACCAGCGCGGACTCGAGCATGGCCTGGCCACGCGGCGCGCGATCGCGCGCGATTCGATCGAGACCTCCCCTCCCCCGCTCGCCCAAGAACCCCACCCTGCGAAGACATCATGCGAGCGTTTTTAAAATCAATACGCGAAAACCCTAGCGCTGCTGCGTCGGTTCCGCCTTCGTGCCGCGAGCCCTTTGACGATATCGAGCGGCGCTTGCCTCGTCCGATTCGGGAAACTCGCGGATGACCGCATTGCAGACCGCCTCGGCCTCTCCTTCGCGTTTGAGTGCGTCAAGCGCATCGCACAACTGAAGCAGAATTCGCGCGCGCTCATGACCCACCGCTCCATCGTCCAGGGCTTTCCGGAGCCGCCTTACCTCTTGTAGCGGTCCCTCCGCGGGCGGCGGAGCGGGAACCGACTCGAGGGTACCTCCCACAACGCCTCCCGGAACGCCTCCCACCACGCCTCCCGGAACCCCTCCCTCGACGCCCGCTTCGCCCTGACCGGATTCAGCGGACTGACGCGGTTTGGCAGCGCTCCGCGCCGAGGGGGCCTGATCGAACGTTGCTCCTGCGACGGGTTGGGATGGTCGGACCATTTTGGCGCGTTCGCCGATCGCGCTGTCGCGGGGATTGGCCGGCGCGCCCTGATCGACCTTTTTCGCCAGCTCGCGCCGGCTCGGCCCATTCACCCATTGGGCCTTCCCCTTGCTTTCGTGCCGTGGAGCCTCCGTGGCCGACTGTTCAGAACTGCCAGACACTTCGTTCGGGATCGGCGGCTTCTTTTCGGATGCCCGCTCCGTCTGTGAAGCACTTTGGTCGTCCGCCGCGCGCGCCGACGCAGCGGGCGGTGACTCGCTGCGGACTTCGGGAAGGGAGTCGGTTCTCGTGGCAGGCAGATCTCCGGTCTGGATCACCTTGCCGCTGATCACAAGGACGACCGAAACCGCCGCCGCGCCAGTGATCGGCACGAGCCAGCGCACCCACGCAGGCCGCTGCTTCTGGCCGAGCTGCGCGCGTTGGGCGGTTTGTTCCGCGTACGCGATCAGCGAATCCAATCCTTTCGCCGGCGCAGGCGCGATGGGCAGCCTCGACATCGTCTGGCGAACGCGCTTCATTGCGGCCAGCGCATCGGCGCACCGCGGACAGGATTGAAGGTGAGCCTCGACCGTTTTTGAATCATCGGACCCCAGCTCGCCATAGGCGTAGTCGAGAAGCCTTTCCTCGACGTGTTTGGATTCTGGGTTCATCCCGCCACCGTCCTCCCATCCTCCGCGAGGTCGCCGTCTACACCGAGCTCGGCGAGGCGCTTACGCAGCCCTTCCAGCGCGTAGCGCATCCTGCT